>RCMY010004439.1_pt1 | contig 12132 bp, 7 predicted proteins | sample 2041341 | NCBI WGS metagenome assembly RCMY01 (sample SAMN09708234, study PRJNA481090) | Marine sediment metagenome, whole genome shotgun sequencing project.
GCGATGAACGAGGTCTGGGACAACTGGGTCCCGGAGGGTCACGCCCCGGCCCGAGCATGTGTCGAGGCCCACATGGCCCGGTCCGCCCTGCTGATCGAGATCTGCGTCACCGCCGCCCTGCCCGACTGAGCGGACTGTCGGCACCGGCTCCGCCGTAGGGGCCGGAACGACCTAAGGTCGTCGCATGCCCGAACCCGACTTCCTTCGCTTCGACACGCTGAGCTTGCACGCAGGCCAGCGGCCAGATCCGACCACGGGTGCCAGGGCCGTTCCGATCTACTTCACGACGTCGTACAACTTCACCGACACCGACGAAGCGGCAGCGCTCTTCAACCTCGAATCGCCCGGGCACATCTACAGCCGCATCTCGAATCCGACCGTGGCCGTGCTCGAAGAGCGCATCGCTGCACTCGAGGGCGGCGTCGGTGCGGTGTGCACGGCGAGCGGCACGGCGGCGCTCCACCTGGCCGTTGCCTCACTGCTCAGCGCCGGCGATCACATCGTGGCTTCTCGTAATCTCTACGGCGGCTCGTTCAACATGATGAGCCTGACGCTTCCGAGATTCGGCATCACCACGACCTTCGTCGATCCTCGTGATCCCGATGCGTTCGCCGCCGCCATCCAGCCGAACACGAAGCTCGTCTACGGCGAGACGTTGGGGAACCCGGGCCTCGAAGTGCTCGACATCCGGGCGGTCGCCGACATGGCGCACACCCACGGCCTCCCGCTGATGGTCGACTCCACGTTCTCGACCCCGTATCTGATTCGCCCGATCGAGCACGGTGCCGACATCGTGCTTCACTCGGTCACCAAATTCCTCGGCGGACACGGCGTCGCCCTCGGGGGAGCACTGGTCGACGGTGGCCGATTCGACTGGTCGGCCTCCGACAAGTTCCCGACGATGACCGAGCCGTATGCCGGTTATCACGGCGTCGTCTTCGCCGAGGAGTTCGGTCCGGCGGCGCTGGGCATGCGAGCACGGGCCGAGGGCCTTCGTGACTTCGGCGCCTGCATGAGCCCGCAGAACGCGTTCCAACTGTTGCAGGGTGTCGAGACGCTTCCGCTGCGCATGCAGCGGCATGTGTCCAACACCGATGCGGTGATCGAGATGTTGACGAACCACGATGCAGTCGGCTGGGTCAAACATCCACGAGTTGCCGACCACCCGGACCACGAACTGGCCAACCGCCTCTACCCGAAGGGTGCAGGGGCCATTCTCAGCTTCGGCGTCAAGGGTGGTCGCGACGCCGGCCGCACGTTCATCGAATCGGTGCAGCTCGCTTCACACCTGGCGAACGTCGGCGATGCCAAGACCCTGGTGATCCATCCGGGTTCCACCACCCACGGCCAGATGACCCCAGACGAGCTCGAAGCGGCCGGCATCAGCGAAGACCTGGTGCGGCTGTCGGTCGGGCTCGAGGATCCCGCCGACATCTGCGAAGACCTGTCCCGAGCCCTGAAAGCGAGCCAGCGATGATTTTCGAGGTGCGGGGGACCATGACCCACGCCGCCACCGGCGGAGTCGATCTCGACAACGACAACCCGGTCGTGGTGCTGATCCACGGCGCAGGCAACGACGCCACCGTCTGGCAGCTCCAGACCCGCTACCTGGCCTATCGGGGCTTTCGGGCGGTCGCAGTCGACCTGCCGGGCCACGGGCGCAGTGAGGGCGAGCCGTTGGCGACGGTCGGTGAGATGGCCGCCTGGCTCGGCGACTTCCTCGAGACTGCCGGGCTCGCAGGCAACGGTCGGGCCGCGGCTCACCTCGTCGGTCATTCGATGGGGACGTTCATCGCCCTCGATCTCGCGGCGGCCCGCCCCGACCTCGTTGCCTCGGTGGTGCTGCTCGGCACGGCGACAGCCATGCCGGTGCATCCCGACCTGATCGACAAGGCCGAGAACGATCTTCCTGCCGCAGCTGCGCTGATGGCTGCGTGGGGACACGCAAAGCCCGCACACATCGGGCATCACCCCACACCCGGACTGTGGATGACCGGCGTTGCCCGAGCGATGGTGGAGCAGAGCCGACCGGGAGCGCTCGCCTCGGACTTCCGGGCATGCGCCGACTACCAGTGGGAGAACACCATCAGCTGTCCGGCCACGGTCGTGATCGGCCTCGGCGACAAGATGACCCCACCGAAGGCCGGCCGGGCACTGGCGGCCACGCTCGATCAGGTCACGATCGTCGAGTTGGCCGACACCGGGCACTCGATGATGACCGAGAACCCCACCGCTGTGAAGCGAGCCGTGCTCGCCGCCCTGTCGACGTAGCGGCGAGTCGTAGGGGGAATCAGTCCTCGGCGGGGATCGGGTGGTAGGCGCCGTCGAGTCCGAGGTACTGGTCGTCGCGGTAGAACGAGTCGACGCCGGCATCACGCAGCAGGGCGAGCATCGCCGGGACGTCGCCGCCTTCGGCTTCGATACGCTCGATCACTCGGGACGGACCCACGTGGTCGAGCATCTCGAACGGGCCCTTGACCCAGTTGAATCCCCATCGGATGGCTCGGTCGATGTTGACGATGTCGTCGGCGATCTCTGGAACGAGGTCTGCGGCGTAGCGGAGCGTGCCCCCGAAGATCTGCCAGGCGAGCTCGCCCTCGTTGGAGTCGTCGAAGAGGACTTCGCCGAGCTCGTGGCCGACGAAGTCGGGAGCGATGGTGTCTCGCCACTCGGCGACTCGAAGATCGAAGGTCTCCTTCTTCTTCGTGCCGTCGTCGAGCTTCTGGACACGCCCGAAGCCGCCGAGCTCCCGGGCCTTCCGGCCGAGTTGGCCCCGGCCGAGCATCTCGAGCTCGACGCCGGGGAGTTCGGTGTAGAACCGGCCGAGGTCGTCGGCGGGAAGATTGACGGCGAGGTTCTTGCCGACGAGGTCCATGACATCGAGGCCGATGAGATCGATCAGGCCGTAGAGACCGGTCGGCGGAAGCCCCACCGGCTTGCCGAGCACGGCATCGACGGTCTCCTGAGTCATCCCGGCCATGAAGAACGGCTTGGCCAGGTGCATGCCGCTCAGCATGAAGAAGCAGCCGATGCGGTTGCCGATGAAGTTGACGGTGTCCTTGGCGTTGACGACACCCTTGCCCAGCTTTGAGCGGCCGAAGTCGGCGAAGGCATCGATGACCTCGGGGCTGGTCTGCTCGCCGGGGACCAGTTCGAAGAGCTTCATGACCCGGACGGGATTGAAGAAGTGCGTGATGGCGACATCGTTCTGGAATCGCTCGGGCATGCCGGCGGCGATGTCGGCGAGGGGAATGCCCGAGGTGTTCGAACTGATGACCGATCCATCACGGCGAATCGGTTCGATTCGGGCGAACAGATCCTGCTTCACGGCGAGGTCTTCGACGATGGCCTCGCAGATCCAGTCGTAGTCGGCGACCAGCTCCAGGTCGTCATCGATCGTGCCGGTGGTGACGAGCGAGAGGTGTTCGTCGGCCACCAGCGAGCGTCCGCGTTCGACCGCTTCGGTGGTGAGGTCGAGCATGAGGACGCGGCAACCGGCGGCGGCACTGGCAGCGGCGATGCCGGCTCCCATGGTGCCGCAGCCGATGACGGCGACGGATTCGATCTGGCGAGTCATGCCGCCAGTGTGGCATTTGGCTCGTGGCGTCGCGCCGCTCAGGCCGGGGTGGGCTCGGCAGGCAGCCAGGCGGAATAGCCGCCGACGATGTCGGAGACGTCTTTGAAGCCCGCTTGACGCAGGGTGCTTGCGGCGACCGAGGAGCGGTAGCCGCCGGCACAGAACACGACCGTCGGCCGGTTGGGGTCGAGCTGATCGGCGAGTTTGGGCAGCTGGCCGACGGGAATGAGCGTGGCGCCTTCGAGCGTTCCCAGTGCGTGTTCGCCGGGATTGCGGACGTCGACGATCTGGAGATCGTCGAGGGTCGCCGCACGTTGCTCGTATTCGGCACGAGTGAGCCGAGACGCTTGCTGCACCATGCCAGGGTTCTCGACCATGACTCGGATCGGATCGGCGACGTAGCCGACGACTCGGTCGAAACCGATGCGGGCGAGACGGTTCCGGGCTTCGAGCTCGAAGCCTTCGTCGACGACGAGGACGATGTCGACATCGCTCGGAACCACCGAACCTGCGAACTCGGCGTAGCGCCCGTTCAGGCCGACGTTGATCGACCCGGCAAGGTGTCCGCGTGCGAACTCCTCGGGGTCTCGGCCGTCGAGGAGGAGCGCACCGTTTGCCACTCGGCGCTCGGTCTCGGCGAGGCTGAGGGCATCGGGCATGACGTTCTCGTCGAGCAGGGGCCGGTTCTTGCGGTTGAGGACGGCGTCGTAGACGAAGTACTCCGGTGCCGGAGCCTGACCCTCGGTGACGAGGTCGATGAACGTCTTCTTGTCGGGAGCGAGCAGGGCGTAGTTGTTGGCCCGCTGTTCACCCATGGTCGACTGGGTTTCGGTCGACAGGTTCTTGCCGCAGGCCGAGCCGGCGCCGTGTCCGGGGAAGACCCGGGTGGCATCGGGGAGGGGGAGGAGCTTGTCGTGCAAGCTGTCGTAGAGCTGGTCTGCGAGCTCGTCGCGGGTGAACCCGATCGAAGACAGGAGGTCGGGTCGTCCGACGTCGCCGATGAACAGGGTGTCGCCGGTCAGCACGCCATACGGGGTGGTGTCGGCGGCGTGCTCGTAGACGACGATGCTGACGGACTCGGGCGTGTGGCCGGGGGTGTGCCGGATCTCGAGGCGGACGTCGCCCAGATTGATCATTTCGCCGTCGGCCAGGGAGCGGTGGGCGAACTCGGGCGAGGCGACGGATGAGAAGGCGATCTCTGCCCCGGTGGCTGCCGCCAGTTCGAGGTGCCCAGAGAGGAAGTCGGCGTGGAAGTGGGTCTCGATGATCAGTTCGATCGTCAGGCCGGCGGCGGCTGCGTCGTCGACGTACTCGTCGATGTCTCGCCGGGGGTCGACCACGACGGCTCGACCCGAGGTCTCGTCGCCGATGAGGTATGAGGCCTGTGACAGACAGTCGAGGTAGTACTGGGTGAACTTCATGATGCGCTCCCTTGCCGTTCGTGCCGCTGATCGGTTCGCGGTATGAAATGTACGGACAATTGTAGCCGAAGGAAATCGACCTTGCTCGGCAATGGGCCTTTCGGCCCCCTGAGCGGCGGGCCTGCTCATGTTGCCGAGAGTTGCAACGGTGCAATCCTTGGGGCATGGCCACTCGTCAGTTGTTGCGCAACACCCTCTCTGCACTCGTCGTCGCCCCATTGATCGCCGTGTCGACGATCAGTCCGGTCGGAGCGCTCGATGCCCCGACGGTCAACGACCCGACGATCGAGCCCGAAGAAAGCAACGTCTTTGCCACGGCCTGTCCCGAACTCACGGATTCGGTCTCTCGCCTCTACTCGGCCTTCTTCGGCCGGGCTCCCGACGTCGAGGGCTGGGAGTACTGGATGTCGGTCTACGTGGCGCCGACCACCAACCTCGAGTCGATCGCCAACGACTTCGTCCTGTCGGACGAGTTCCAGACCACCTACGGGGCACTCACCAACACCGAGTTCGTCACCCTCGTCTACGGCAACGTGATGGGCCGACTTCCCGACCAGGCCGGTCTCGACCACTGGACGGCATCGCTCGACTCCGGCTACTCACGAGGCGCGGTCATGATCGCTTTCAGCGAGTCGGCCGAATACGTCCAACTGACCGGCACCTGGCCACCGCTCGCCGGCTACCTCCAGTGGTACAGCCGCCCGCTGCAGTTCGCCTGTGGCACCGGGCCGGTCATCGTGACCCCCGAGTGGGATGCCGACTTCGCTGATCTGATGATCTGGAACCAGGCCCCCGACACCGTCGGCTACCGCATCGGTCTCGACACGCCGACCGGCATCGTGATGGACGATTTCGATCAGCTGAGCCCATCGAGCTACTCGATCTTCTGGAACATGGAGATTCGTCTGATCGAAGGAAAGGCTCTCGTGGTCGAGGTGCCCGATCGCAACGACGTCTTCTGGACCGCCGTGTTCTACGACAGCCCGCATGCTCCGGACCGGGCGCCCTACACCGACGGCTTCGGTGTGTTCTCCCGCACCGATGACGACACGACGGCCGGATCGTCGCTGCTGGCGACCGTCGACGGCGAAGCCGCCGTCGGCTTCGCCGACTGGTCTCGCTGAGTTCTAGTTTGCGAGCCGCTCGGCCACTGCAGCCCGGTACCGCTCGACGTTGGCCATCTTGACCGTGTCGAAGCCGCGGACCATGTCGGCCAGCTGGGCGATCTCGACGGCAGTGTCGTAACCCGACACATCGAGATCGGTGATCAGCAACTCGACGAGCTCGGTGTATTCGCCGATGAGCGCTCGTTCGGTCCGACGCTCCTCGGTGCGACCGAACGGGTCGAGCCGGGTGTTGCGGAGTCGCTTGGTTCGAAGGAGTCCCTGGAACATCGCCCGTCCGGCGGGTTCGGGGATGCTGACCTTCTTGTCGTAGCCGACGGCCTTCATGGTGGGCGGCTTCAACTGATAGCTCATCTTGCCGCTGACGCCCGATGCTGCGGGGTCGGCTCGTAGTGCGAGCCTTGCGACCTCGTACTCGTCCTTGTAGGCCATGAACTTGTAGAGGTGGCGGGCGACACGCTGGCTGAGGTCGGTTCGATCGCCGACGGTTCGAGCCTCGGCCTCACGAACTCGGCGAACGACGGCGAGGTAGCGCTCGGCGTAGGCGGCGTCTTCCCACTCGATGAGCTCGGGGATCCGCCACGCCAGGATCTCGTTCAGGGCGGGGTCGTCGGTGATGCCTGCAGCCATCGGGTCGAGCGGCGGTGCCGACACCGTCTCGTCGATCGATCCGAGCTGATCGAGCAGCGATGGGTCGACGGCGATGCGGCGACCGAGGCGGAAGGCGGCGAGATTGGTGGCGACGGAGACGCCGTTGAGCTCGATCGCTCGCTCGATGCTGGCACCGCTGACCGGGAGCAGGCCGCGCTGGTAGGCAAGGCCGAGCACGAGCACGTTGGCCGCAGGCTGTGAGCCCCACTGGCGTCGAGCGATCCCCGCGGTGTCGAGCCACAGGCTGTCGGCCGTGCTGGCCTCGATCGCTTCTCGGTACTGATCGAGCGCGGGGAAGGCCTCGCTCGCCCGGCCGGAGACCATGGCCCCGGTGGGGATGAGTCCGGTCGAGACGATCGCTCGGGTGCGGTCGACGCCCGCACGATCGAGGTTCTTGGTGGCGGCGACCAAATCGAAGACCAGCATCGCGTCAGCGGTGCCGACCCGGTTCGAGCCGGCGGGGTGCTCGTCTTGGTTGCCGGGCTGGATCCGAATGTTCGACACGACCGGTCCACCCTTCTGGGCGAGGCCGGTCTGGTCGAGGCCGTTCGACTGCTTGCCGTCGAGCAATGCGGCCGTGGCGAGCACCTGGCTGACGGTGACCACGCCGGTGCCGCCGATGCCGATGAGCAGCACATCACCGTGGGCCGGGACCGACGGGTCGGCGGGCAGATCGCCGTCGGCGATCACGGACCGCACAGCAAGCTTGGCCGCCGGTGTCGGTGGGGCGTCGGGGTCGATCTCGACGGTCATGAACGCCGGGCAGTTCCCGTCGAGACACGTGAGATCGTAGTTGCATGATTCCTGATGGATCTTGGTCTTGCGGCCGAACGGCGTCTGGGCCGGATGCACGCTCGCACAGTTCGAGACCTCGCCACAGTCGCCGCAGCCTTCGCAGATGGCTTCGTTGATGACCACGCGAGTGGTCGGCGTCGCGATGAGACCCCGCTTGCGATCTCGCCGGAGTTCGGCGGCACAGCCCTGGTCGTAGATCAGGACCGACACGCCCTCGACCTCGCGCAGTTCGCGCTGGACGTCGTCGAGGCGATCTCGATGCTCGACCCGCACGCCCTTCGCAAAGGCGTCGTCGTACTGCTTGGGATCGTCGGTGACGACCACGGTGGTGGTCACTCCCTCGGCGTCGAGCCACCGTGTCAGCGCCGGGACCTCGATGTTGCCTGCGGCATCTTGGCCGCCGGTCATCGCCACGGTGCCGTTGTAGAGGATTTTGTAGGTGATCGTGGTGCCGGCCGAGACGGCTTGGCGAATGGCCAGCGAACCCGAGTGGGCCAGCGTTCCGTCACCGAGATATTGGAATCGATGGGTGTCGTCGATGAAGGGTGACATCCCGACCCACTGAGCGCCTTCACCGCCCATATGGGTGACGCCGTGGACCTCGCGCTCCATGTAGAGCGACATCGAGTGGCAACCGATGCCGCCATGGGCGATCGATCCCTCGGGTACCACCGTGGAGCGGTTGTGCGGGCACCCCGAACAGAAATGGGCGGTGCGGCCCGGAAGCTCGGCGGTGATCAGCGGGATGCGCTGCCGTTCGCTCTTCAGGCGGTCGGCCCCGAGGAAGAGCTCGAGACGTGAACGAAGGGGCCCGACCAGATCGTCGGCGAGCAGTCCGCCGTGTCGGGGGAGGAGGTCGGCGATGCCGTCGGTCTTGCCGGTGACCACGGGGGCGTTCGAGCTGCCGTACAGCAGGTCACGGGTCTGGGTCTCGATGAAGGCTCGCTTCTCTTCGACCACGATGATCTCGCGCAGTCCCTGGGCGAAGCGGCGTAGTCCGCTCGGCTCGAGTGGCCAGATCAGCGCCGGTTTGTAGAGGCGAATGCCGTTGGCTGCGAGGTCGCTGTCGGACGTGAGGCCGAGTCGGGCCAAGGCATCACGAACCTCGCCGTACATCGTTCCTGCGGCGACGATGCCGAGTTCGGCCGGCCCCGATCCGATGATGCGGTCGATGCCCTGAGCGGCGACGAACGCCTTGGCGGCGTCGAGTCTGCCACCCATCATCTCGCGTTCGAGTTCGAGCGAGAACGGAGCGATCAGAGTGGTGCTCTGAGAGTGCCGCCATTCGAGATCGACCGGTTCGATGGTCAGGCGTCGAGGGTCTGGATCGACCGTGGAGAAGGCGTCGGCGACGTTGGTGACGATCTTGAACCCGGTCCAGGCACCGGAGAAGCGGGACATCTCGTACCCGAACCGTCCGAAGTCGAGGACCTCCTGAACCGAACCGGGATAGAGGGTGGGCATGGCGAGGTCGGCCAGCGCCCACTCCGACGCCGACGCGATGGTCGACGACTTGCACGAGGGGTCGTCACCGGCGACGGCCAGCACGCCGCCCTTGTGATCGACTCCCGAGGTGTTCGCATGGCGGAGCGCATCTCCCGAGCGGTCGACGCCGGGGCCTTTGCCGTACCACATGCCGAGGACGCCATCGAAGCGTGCCGTCGGCTCCATGGCAGCCTGCTGGCTACCCCAGACGATGGTCGCCCCGAGGTCTTCGTTGACGCCGCTGATGAAGCGAACGTTGTTGGCCTCGAAGACCTCTTGGTCGGCCTCGTAGGCGCTGTCGACGCCACCGACGGGGGAACCGCGATAGCCGGCGATCATCGCCGCGGTGCGTCGGCCCTGCTCGGCGTCGGCTCGGATCTGGTCGAGCGGGACCCGGAGGACGGCCTGGATTCCGCTCATCGCCACGGTGCGGGTCGTGGCGTCGATTCGATCACTCAGCTCATAGTCGGTCACGCTGTGACCTTAGTGACTCTGCTCTCCGTGAGACGATTGGGTCGGGTCCCAGCTCCTCACGGCCTCGAGCGTGTCGTCGGTGTCGACGGTCGGCACGTTGCCGAGTTCGGCATGGGCGAACGAGACGAACGCTTCGAGGACCGTCTGGAGGTCGGCGAGCTGTTCGTCGGAGAGGTCGAGCTTCTGCGGAACCCAGTCGACGAGGAACATCTCGACCGAGACGGTGCTCCAGCGGAGCGGGTCGTAGGTGCCGGAACCACCCTTGAACCAGAGGAGGTGTTCGACCAGGCCGAGCTGTTCGGCGTTCAGGTCGGCAGCGAATGGTGATGCGGTGAAACGCTCGGTGACTTCCTGAGAGGCCGCTCGGCTGAGGGGCTCGTGCATCGGAGCGACACCACCCTCGGGGAGGAGGCGCATCATCCATTCGGTGAGCGGACGGATGTCGGGCCAGGTGTCGGTTTCGTACGGGGGGACGGTGTTGAAACCGAGTTCGATGGCCTCTTCGAGTCGAGCCCGAGCGATGGCCAGGTCGAGTGGTCGACGGGTCATGCCCGTGTCGCTCTGGTCGACGACCGCGGCGAGCTCTTCGCCACCGAGCGGAACGGCGAATCCGTCGGTGACCACCACGCCCTGGTTGTTGTCGATGAGGATCACGAGCGAGAAGGTCTTGTTGCCGGGGAAGCGAACCTCGAAGGTCAGCTGATCGGCATCGCCCAAAACGTCGACCAGTTCGAAGGCGTGCTCGACGGTGGCTTCGTCGATCTTGCGAAGCCAGGTCGGGAGCCACTCGCTCGCCCCGATGCGTTCTCGGACGGCAGCGAGGGCGTCGGGCTGGGGGAGGAGTGAGGCGACGGCGATGGCCAGGGCGTCGGTCTCGCGAGCTTCGAGGCCGGCAAGGTCGAGGAGCTGAGCCATGACGGGGTCGGCTTCGTCGGTTGTCGCATCGAAGATGGACTCGGTTCGCGGATCGTTGGAATCGACGAACGACGACGCCAGGCCGAGCAGCTCGATCGGGTTGGCATCGATCGACATGCGGATGGATCGGAAGAGCTCGAGGTCGCCCTCGTCGAGTTCGGCCTCGCCGGAGTCGATCGCGGCACCGACGGCGCGTTCGAAGGGGTCGTCGAACGCCGGAGCGGTCGGCTGTTGCTGCTTCTTCGGGGTCGTGCGCCCGCCACCCTGCTTCTTGCGTGCCACGTGAACTCCTCGTCGTGTGGTTCGAGCCTCCGAGCGTACGCGGTGCGCTTCTCGACTGTCGTCGATCCGAGGCGGACCACTATGGTTCGGCCCGATCGTCCTGGGACCGGGCGGTCGGGGTGGTCTGATCACCCCCACATCGAGCTGGAGGATCTGATGGCGACAGGTGCAATGCAACGAGCTCTCGAAGTCGAGGCATTTCTCGAAGCGAATCGCATCGAGGGCGATGCGGGCATCAGCTGGAAGCGAACACCCGGTTCATCCTCGGCTCCTCCGAAGACCCTCTATCACGGCAGCGCCGGGGTGGTCGTCTTCTACCTCGAGCTCCATCGGGCGACCGAAGATCCAGCGCATCTCGAGACCGCCGTCGCCGCCGGCGATGATCTTCTTGCGTACGTCGACGCCACCGAGGGCTTGTCGGCCGCGATCTACAGCGGGTGGCCCGGCTATGTCTTCGTGCTGAACGAACTGGCCAAGGCAAGCGCTCAGCCTCGATTCCGAGACGGGGCCAAGCGTGCCCTCGAGAAGCTGATGGGCCAGTCGGAGCCTCTCGGCGGTGGGATCGGTTGGATCGAGCCGATGCCGTTCTCCGACATCACCGGCATGACGGGCGACCGTGAGGTTCTCGACCTCAGCATCGGGTCAGCCGGCGTGGGACTCGTGCTGATGTACGCCCATCGGCAGGGACTCGACGATCGTGCGCTCGGCTGGGCACAGCAGGCGGCCGATCGGCTGCTCGAGATGTCGGTCGACACTCCCGATGGCCCGAACTGGCTGATGATGGCCGACATGCCGTTCCCGTTCACGGCTCCGAACTTCGCCCACGGTGCCGCCGGTGTCGGGTACTTTCTGGCCGATCTGCATCGCGAGACCGGCAACCAGGTCTACCTCGACACCGCGCTCGCAGCAGCGGAGTACGTCAAGGCCAAGACCGAGCCGTCCGGTGACGGCTTCTTGGTCTGCCACACCGACGAGAACCCAGGCTTGTTCTACCTCGGTGTCTGCCACGGACCAGCGGGAACCGGCCGGTTCATGTACCTGCTCAACGAGATCACCGGCGACGACGCCTGGCTCGAGTGGATGCACGCCAACATGGCGGGCCTGCTCGCCACCGGCGTGCCCGAGGTCCGCACCGACGGGCTGTGGACGAACTACGGGCAGTGCTGCGGCGACGCCGGCATCGGGGACTATGCGCTCTCGTTGTATCGGGCCACCGGCCGAGATGACTATCTCGACCTTGCTCGCCGCATCGAAGCGGCAATCGTCGCCGCCAGCGACCTGACCGACGGTCAGCGCTCGTGGGCCCAGGCCGAGCACCGGTCCCGGCCGGATTTCCTCGAGGTCCAGACGGGGTATATGCAGGGCGCCGCCGGTATCGGGAGCTTCCTGCTCCACCTCGCCACGATCG
>RCMY010005374.1_pt1 | contig 12128 bp, 7 predicted proteins | sample 2041341 | NCBI WGS metagenome assembly RCMY01 (sample SAMN09708234, study PRJNA481090) | Marine sediment metagenome, whole genome shotgun sequencing project.
AGAGAAACCTTTCTCGCTGTGGATATTATGCGTATAGGGTCGTTTTGATAAATCCTGCCCACGAGCGTGTCGCTTGCTGGAGCCATCAGAAAATATATTAGAACTTAGCTGTAAGCCTTGAAAATCAATCACATAAAATAATTTTGATTGCGGGATTCTATTAATAGCCTGGATCAGATATTGATCTATTTCTTCTGGGTACTCCCAAAATTTAGCACAATCCAAAGCGATGGCTAACATTTTAAATTTTAACTGAGCCCCTAAACGATCTTTACGCTTACTAATTTTATCTGAGAGTTGTGCATGCATAGCTATAACCTCTTACCCTTTGGTTTAATTTAAAAGTCACCCCCCTACTTTTAGTGAGCTTTTCGTTTTGTTTTTTAAAACGTTAAACTCAGCCGAGTGAAACGAGACAACAGCTTTAGCTGACCCGTAGGGTGAGGCTTTAGCCGAATAATTATTTGACCTGTTGTTTGGGTCATTACGTGCTTTTTTATTATTAAATGAAAAATACGCCCTGCAGGTCGTCGTCACTGCGGTCCAACATTGTCTCGGCTATGTCTCGGCTAAGCCTTTTTCATTCTGTTTTTAGAAGCGGTTTATTCAGCGCTCAATCCTTTATAAAAAAGAGATCAGGAACAAAAGGTATTTTGGTATAAGCTACATAGGAGGAGAAACCATACCAATTAAAATACCCTCTGTTCCCGATTTACAAGTCAATTCCCGCTAAAGACTGACAAACCGTTATTATTATGATTATCTGAATAATTTACTTTATAAAATAAGCAATTTTCATGCCAATATGCATTCTAACTATGATTGATGAGTTCCTAAAATGACTACATTTGGTTATTTGTTATACACATAGAATACCAACGAAATAATAACGATAAACTCTATGAGTGCTACACCATGCCAAAAAGCGAGTGGGTTTCTCTCTAGCAATGGTTGTGCGTGATTTCTATCTAAAAGGCTTTGGTTTGGCTTGCTAAAGTCACTGATAAATTCCGACAACAGTGCATAGCGTTTTTCAGGGCTTGGAGTAACCGCTTTTTGTAAGCAGGCGTCTATCCAATCTGGTACCGTTGGATTATATTGACGCGCAGAAACGTAATTAAATTTCTTTTTGGAGGCCCGTTCTACCGAGATTTCGCCGTACGGTAATTTCCCCGTTAACATTTCATAGGCGATGACACCCAAGGAATAAATATCTGAACGGTTTGTGCCGCTTTCACCTTTAAAATATTCGGGTGCCGAGTAATTCGCTGTACCTACAATTTCATTGTGCTCAACAACAGACTTTATCTCCGCTAACCCTGCTATTTTGGTAGATCCAAAATCAATGATTTTTAGTGTATTGGATTCATCCAATAAAATATTATCGGGTTTTAAATCTTGATGAATCATTTCCAGACGATGCATCGAACGTAAACCGCGAGCAATTTGATCAACCGTACCTCGTACCTGTGTTAATGATGGGCTAGGGTTGTCCAGCATCCATTGTTTCAGGCTTTGCCCTTGTACATATTCGACAATGGTATAGAGGAAAGATCGTTTCCGATCTACTCCACGAATTTTAATTAAATGGGGTGATTGCAGGCGCTTCGCGACCCACTCTTCATGCAAGAATAAGTCTATATATGACGGGTCGTCCTCAAAATTAACCGAGGGAGTTTTGATCACTACTTTCTGGTGCGCGCCTTTTACTTTTTCCGATAAGGTATCTTCTGCAAGATAAACCTGCGAGCGCGATGAAGCATTTAATTCGCGTAATATTTTATAGCCATCCATGACATTCCCAGCCTGCAAATCAGGCGGAAAAGGCAACTCTGTCAGTTGCTCATAAAATTCCGTTTTATCAGGCTCTGGCAAAGTATCTACAGATACTATTTGTACGCTGATATTGTCGTTTGAATTATTCGCTTTAGATGCTTTTACCAGTTCATCGGCGATAGCTTGCGGGCTATTTTTATGCGCACTAACGATGCTCTTGATTTCTTTAACGCTAACAAAGTCATGTACGCCATCGGTACTTAGTACATAGATATCGCCTTCTTCTGCGTTACTCGCCCGGTAGTCAATTTCTAGGTGGGTATCTATTCCAAGGGCGCGGCTAAGGTATTCTCTATCATTCGTTATCCAAACTCGGTGATCACGAGTAAGTTGCGCCAAATCATCACCACGAAAGCGATAAATTCGGCTATCACCCACATGAAAAAGATGAACTGTTTGAGACTTTAAAACAAGCGCACTAAAGGTTGTAACCATACCTTTAGCCGTACCGTATTTTTCCTGCCCTTGACTGTATAGCCAGGTATTTAACGCTGTAAGAATTTTGGTTGCGGCTTGTTTAACGGTCCAGGATTCAGGCGTACCGTAATAATCGCTTAAAAATTGGCTAATACTGACTTGGCTAGCTTCTTTGCCACCATCACTTCCACTCATACCATCCGCAATAGCCGCAGTGATACCCTTGCTTTCAAGTTGCACTGCATCTTCTGTTTCAGCTGATGGCACATAATAACCAAGAAAATCTTCATTCTCTTCTTTAACACCAGCGGTAGAAGCTTGCCCTACGCTTATTGCCAAGTGATGGTTAAGTGATTTTGTCATTATTACCTTACTATTAATGACACCCCCCCACTTTTAGAAGCTTTTTTTAAAAGTGACTATATTTAAAAAGCCTCTAAAAGTAGGGGGGTGTATAATTATTTTACATCAATCATTTGTACTGTCCCATCGGGTAGCGTTTCAGCTATTTGTCCTTCAGGATCTTCCAATAAGAAGAGAATAAGCGCAAAGACTAGTCCGGATACTATTCCAATAAACAAAAAGAATTGATCGTAACTAATCAATGAATTTACAGTAAGAAACATCACTGCTCCGACATTACCAAATGCTCCTGCCATACCAGCAATTTGACCCGTCATCCGGCGTTGAATTAAAGGCACCATGGCGTAAACCGCACCAGAACCAGCTTTGGAGAAAATGCCACCTACAATAGTCATACCAACCACCATCCACACCGGCCAACTTTTATCAACCGAACCAAGCAATAAAAAACTAACGGTGATACCTGAAAAGACGATTATTAGCGTAAGTTTTCTGCCAATGATATCACTTATCCAGCCACCACCTGGGCGAGCAAATAGGTTAATAAAAGGATATATGCCCGCCAGCAACGCGGCATTAACTTTGGCAATACCAAACCATTCCACATAAAACATTGCCAACATGGAAACCACGGCTAGCTCTGTTCCGAATGTGACCATGTAAGCCCAATCTAAAATAGCTACTTGTTTGAATTTATACCGTTGCATTTCGGGCACAGGCTCTTTAAGCACATGCGAATTCAGTTGCCATATTTTCCAAACCTGTAATAGATAGATAAGTGCTAGAACGATATAGATAATGAGTGAAGCTGCGGAGCTAATTAAGCCCATATTTACCGGTGATAATTTCCATGTAAGCAAAGCCAGCGCGAGAAACAGAGGAATATTCATCAAACAATAAAGCACTAGGTCTGAACCGCTAGTGACTTCCATTGCGCCAGTTTTCTTCGGTTTGAAATAGGTGGATCCCCTGGGCGTATTTCGCGCTACAAAATAATAAAAAGCACCGTAAGCAATGGCTGCAATACTGGCAAATGTTATCGCATAACGCCAGCCATCGTCACCACCCACACTTACTGCAATAAACGGTAATGTCAGTGCTGCACCTGCAGAACCAAAGTTTCCCCAACCCCCATAAATTCCCTGAGCTAATCCTGTTTGCTTCGCAGGAAACCACTCACCTATCATGCGAATTCCAACCACAAAGCCTGCGCCGATAAAACCAGATAAGAAACGCATAATGGCTAATGATTCGTATGTTTCTGCCCATGCAAAGGCAATACTAATCAAACCACCTAACATCAAAATTGCACTAAAGAGAATTCGTGGCCCAAATTTATCAACCAACATTCCGACAACAATTCGGGCGGGAATGGTCATCGCAACATTTAAAATAAGTAATACTTTTGCCTGTTGCCCAGTAAGACCTAATGCTTCTTTTATGAAAGGCATCATTGGGCCAAGACTTAGCCAAACTACGAATGTCATGAAAAAAGCGAACCACGTGATGTGTAAAGTCCGGATATTGGCTTTGCTTATATCAAAGAGGTTAAACCGATTGCTTGATGATTGCTTTTGCATGTTAGCTCCATTGCTAAATTACGTCAGTGTTAAAACATGCTCAGCAAATTCTGTGCCAGTCTTATGAAATGGCTGAAATAGCCTAAAAGTAGGGTGGTGTACTTAGAAATGTGCTAATTGATGTTTATAGTGAAGTCGGCCTAAAGCAGAAGAAGATCACCAAAATAAAGCATGATATTAAACACTCGCACTAAAGCAGTGCCTTATTGATGCATACCCAATTAAATCCTTAAACGTCATCTCTTAAACAAAACAACTTAATGCCGTTGTAGCCCCACTCCTCTTACTTTCTTCCACTATTCTTACTGCGTTTTTACGCTTTGGCACAGAAATTGCTCTCTTCATATTAATAAATAGTAATGGAAATATTTTCAATGAATGGAAAGCTCAAACAAGAATTAATTTTAATCGGCAATGGTATGGCGGGTATGCGTACGGTTGAAGAATTACTTAAACTTGAACCTGAGAAATATAACATCACCGTATTTGGTGATGAGCCCTACGGTAACTACAACCGCATAATGCTATCCCCTGTTTTAGCGAATGAAAAAACACTCGAAGAAGTAATGCTAAACGATGACAACTGGTATAAAGAAAATAATGTCCAGTTTGAAAAAGGCAAAAAAGTTACTGAAATTCACCGTACCCGCAAAGAAGTAACGGCTGAAGATGGCACTGTATTACCGTATGACAAATTACTAATCGCAACAGGATCGACTTCATTCATGTTGCCATTACCAGGCGCTGACAAATATGGCGTGATTGGTTTCCGTGATGTGAAAGATGTCGACACCATGATTGAAGCTGCCGAGCATTATAAAAAAGCAGTTGTTATCGGTGGTGGTTTACTAGGTCTTGAAGCTGCTAATGGCCTAATGAAGCAGGGTATGGATGTGACTGTTGTTCATATCATGGATACCTTGATGGAGCGTCAGCTAGATGAGCCAGCAGCCAAAATGCTGCAAAAATCCTTAGAAGAAAAAGGCATGAAATTCTTAATGTCACATGCCACAGAAGAAATTCTGGGTGACGAACGAATTACAGGCCTTAGATTTAAGGATGGCTCTGAAATTGAAGCTGATCTGTTGGTTATGGCAGTCGGCATCAAACCAAATTTCGAACTGGCTCAAGCTTCTGGCTTACATTGTGAGCGCGGAATTGTAGTCAGCGATACGATGCAGACTTTTGACCCGAACATCTACTCTGTGGGAGAGTGTGTTCAACACCGTGGTTCAACTTATGGTCTAGTTGCGCCTTTATTTGAGCAAGCTAAAGTAGCCGCAAATCATTTGGCTGAATTGGGTTATGCACGTTATGAAGGCACCGTGACATCAACCATGTTAAAAGTGACAGGCATTGACTTATTTTCAGCAGGAGATTTCCACGGTGATGAAGATACCGATGAACTGTTATTCCACGATGTGGCAAACGGTTCGTATAAAAAATTAATATTACGTGACAATATCATTATTGGTGCATGTCTTTATGGCGACACCATAGACGGCACTTGGTATTTCCAAATGATGAAAGATGGAACCAATATTTCAGACTTTCGAAATACGGTTCTTTTCGGTCAAGCACATTTGGGCGATGCAGGACATGGAGATGAAACCCGTGTTGCTTTAATGGCAGATAATGCTGAAATCTGTGGTTGTAATGGAATATGTAAGGGCGAAATCATTTCTGCAATCACAGAAAAAAAATTATTTACACTCGATGATGTTCGCTCGCATACCAAAGCATCAGCCTCATGTGGATCTTGTACTGGTTTAGTTGAATCATTACTTGCACATACCTTGGGTGGTGATTATTCAGAAGCACCTAGTAAAAAACCAATGTGTGTTTGTACAGAACTTACTCATGATGAGGTTCGCCAAGCAATACGTAAACATGGTTTAAAGAATCACGAAGAAACCCGTAAGACTTTAGCTTGGAAAAACGATGATGGTTGTGCTGTTTGTCGTCAAGCTACCAACTATTACCTCTTATGTGAATATCCCGACTACAACGATCCTGAGTCCCGCTTTATAAATGAACGGGCACATGGAAACATTCAAAAAGACGGTTCTTACTCCGTTGTACCACGTATGTTTGGTGGTATGTGTACACCCAAAGACCTACGTGCAATCGCTGATGTCGCTGATAAGTTTAACGTACCTGAAATGAAGGTAACGGGTGGCCAGCGTATTGATATGTTCGGTATCCAAAAAGAAGATTTGCCTTCGATGTGGAAAGACCTTTCTGAAGCAGGATTTGTGTCTGGCCATGCTTACGGTAAAGCAATGCGAACCTGTAAAACCTGTATCGGTGACTCTTGGTGTCGTATGGGAACTCAAGATTCAACAGGATTAGGCGTAAAACTTGAAGAGCTCACTTGGGGTTCCTGGATGCCACATAAGTACAAACTCGCTGTTTCAGGTTGTCCGCGTAACTGTGCTGAGGCAACGATTAAAGACTTCGGTGTTGTCTGTGTTGATTCTGGCTACGAACTTCATGTCGGTGGAAATGGTGGTATTAAAGTCCGTGTTACTGATTACCTAACAAAAGTAGAAACCGAAGAAGAAGTGCTTGAGTATGCCGGTGCTTTTGCTCAGTTCTACCGTGAAGATGCTCATTATCTAGAACGCACAGCACCTTGGATTGAGCGAGTTGGTTTAGAAAAAATTAAAGACGCAATTCTGGAAGATGAAGACAATCGAAAGGAACTTTTTGATCGTTTTGTTATTTCACAAAAACCTGCGCAAATAGATCCTTGGAAGCAACATGCTGAAGGTGCAGATGAACATCAATTCAAAAATATCAAAATCGCAGTTGAAGCTTAAGGGGAAATTACATGAGTAACTGGTTAGAAATTACATCTTTAGATTCAATCCCTGTTTTGGGCTCACGTGTTGTTGAAACTGACACGGTTAATATCGCCGTCTTCAGAGGCAAAAACGATAATGTTTTCGCAATAAAAGACGAGTGTCCCCATAAAAAAGGCCCTCTTTCTCAGGGAATTATGCACGGTGATTCTGTGACTTGCCCATTACACAACTGGAAAATTAGCCTGACATCTGGTGAAGCCTTAGGCGCTGATGAGGGCTGCACGAATACCTATGATACAAAAGTAGAAGACGGCAAAGTCTTTTTAAGTTTGAAGAAATAAGAATAGTAAATACAAATAGATAAGAGAATTATTTATGTTATTTGGTCGTGGAACAAAAAACGCAATTAAAATTGCCGACAAAAAAGTCAAAGAGTGGAAATATGCAACCTGTGGCTATTGCTCTACAGGTTGCTCTATCGAAGTTGGCTTAAATGAAGAAGGTAAGCCAGTATCTTCACGCGGCGTAGGTGGTGCAGACGTTAATCGAGGCAAACTGTGTTTAAAGGGTATCTTTGAACATGAGTTGTTTGATTCTGCAGGCAGGGGCACTGAGCCCAAAATAAGAGATAGTTTCCATGATGAATGGAAAACAACAGACTGGGATACCGCTCTGGATAAATCTCACGATGAAATTCGTCGGGTTCAAGAAAAATACGGACGCGATTCTGTCGCAGTCATCTCTACCGGTCAAATGCTTACTGAGGAATTTTATACACTCGGCAAACTCACTAGAGGCCTGATCGGCACCAATAATTACGATGGCAATACAACCCTTTGCATGGCATCAGCCGTGTCTGGTTATAAACGCTCATTTGGTTCTGATGGTCCTCCAGGTTGTTATGATGATTTTGAGCATTGCGATGTGTTAATTGCATGGGGCTCAAATTTACCAGAGCAGCACCCAATCATTTATTGGCGTATGAAAGAAGCACAAGAAAAGAAGGGCTTCCCTCTGATTGTGGTTGACCCACGCGTCACAATGTTAGCGCAAAATGCTGACCGTCATTTAACCGTTACTCCGGGCACTGATGTGGTCTTGATGAACGCGATGATGCATGTGATTTTAGATGAAGGTTTGGAAGATAGACGTTATATCGAAGCAAATACAAACGGAATTGAAGAGCTAGAAGCGGAAGTAGCTAAATATGATCCCGTTATGGCGGCAAAAATTTGTGGCATCGACGAAGATACTATTCGCGCCGTTGCACGACAATTTGCTAAAGCAAATTCAGCAATGCAAATTTGGACGATGGGAATTAACCAAAGCACCCATGGTTCGGACGGTGTAGTTGGTATTAATAATCTAGCGTTAATTACAGGCAATATCGGCAAACCAGGTGGAACCAGTCTTTCAATCACTGGGCAATGCAATGCGATGGGTACTCGTGAGTGGTCATCCTGTTCTGGGTTGCCCAATTATCGACTATTAGAGAACGAACAAGACCGTGAAGATATCGGTAAATTCTGGAACGTTGATCCTGAATTTTTCCCTAAAAAGCGCGGCATGTTTCAGACTGATATATATCAGGCAATGGAGCTTGGGGAAATAAAAGGTTTATGGCTGATTGCCACAAACCCGCTGAGTTCTTTACCCAATACAGCAAGAATCCGAAAAGCCATGGAGCAACTAGAGTTTTGTATTATTCAAGACTGTTATGAGGATACCGAAAGCGCTCAATATGGGGATATCTATTTGCCAGCAGGAACATGGGCAGAAAAAGATGGAGTTATGACCAATACGGAACGTAGAGTCAATGTGGTTAAGCCCGTGGTAGCACCTCATGGAAATTCAAAGCCGGATCTATGGATCTTTAATCGCATGGCTGAACGCTTTAATAAAAAAGGTGACCTGACATTCCCGGAAAAAGCATCCGACATCTTTTTGGAAATGGGCAAGTTATCTGTAGGGCGACTTTCTGATAACTCTGGTATGACTCACGAATTGATCGAGAAGCACCGAGGTATCCAGTGGCCTTATACAAAAGATCAAGCTGATAAAGGGGAAGCTCCAGCTAAAGGTGGTGTTCGGCTTTATACCGAAGATACTACTTTCCGCTATCCTGACGGAAAAGCAAAACTGATCCCTTTACCCTTTATTGATAACAACGAAGTGCCGGATGCCAAATTTCCTTATTGGTTGAATACCGGTCGCTTAATAGAGCATTGGCATGGAAGAACAAAAACAGGAAAGTTAAGTAACAACAATAAATACAGCCCTGTTCCGTTTGCTGAAATTAATCCCGATGCTGCGAAAGAGTTAGGTGTGATTGCGGGTGATTATATACGTTTAATCTCGCCCAGATCAGATGCCATTGTGATGGCACAACTGACGCATCGTGTTTCTAAAAACATGATTTTTGTACCCTTCCATTTCCATGATTGTGCAAATCGCTTAACACTCGGTTTACTCGATCCGCATTCGCGTCAGCCCGCTTATAAGCAATCAGCAGTTCGGATTGAACGCATCGCAGATCAAGCATCTGCAGCAAAAGTGAGTATGGAAATGCGTAAATTTTAACATTAATAGTTATAGCCCGAATGGGCGGTTTAAGTTGAGTCTCCTCCTTCTCAACTTATTCTTTTTTATACGAGTAGTAAAACATGTTTCAAGTACGTGATGACGAACCAAAATACGCTTTTTTACAAGACAAAGAAAGCAAAGACAAAAACCGATATGGTAAGCCGATTGAGCTAACTATTGATGGGGATGCCTTGCGTGACCAAAGCTTGAATATTAATAATGATAGCGACATTGGTGATAACCCAAATCGCTACAAGCAACATGGTTTCTATTTCACCGCAGATAACTGTATCGCCTGCCATGCATGTGAAGCAGCGTGTAGTGAGAAAAACGATAATGCCGGTCACATAGCCTTTCGTTCTGTTGGGTTTGTAGAAGGCGGAACATATCCTGACTACCGCCGCCAAAATATATCAATGGCGTGTAACCACTGTGATGATCCTGTTTGTCTAAAAGGTTGTCCAACTCGAGCTTACACTAAATTTGCTGAATACGGCGCAGTACTTCAAGACCCAGATATCTGTTTTGGTTGTGGTTACTGTACATGGGTTTGCCCTTACAATGCGCCACAACTCGACCCTGTAGAAGGCACCGTTTCAAAATGTAATATGTGTGTCGATCGTTTAGAAGTTGGGCTAAAGCCTGCCTGTGTTTCCGCCTGTTTGGGTAAGGCGTTAGAGTTTGGTGTGATTGAAAACACGCCTGAAGACCGTAGCCAAGTAGAAGCAGAAATACCAGGGTTCCCTGATAGCAGTATCACTAATCCCAATATTCGTTTTCAGCAAACTAAAACATTAAACCGAGATATGAAACGAGTGGATTCAACTGCGATTAAATATCATCGAGATGATGATGCAGGTAAGTATGAGCCAGTGCTTGATGAAAAACATGGTAGAACCAGACACTGGGGCATGCAAAAACTATTAGCTTCGCACGAAAATGCGCATGTGATGTTCACTCTTACTGCACAAGCTGTTATGGGTGCTTTTGTGATGTTAATCGTTTGTGGATCACTTTTTGGTTTATCTGCAATTACCTCGGTTCAAAATTCGTCAGCATTTATTCCATTACTTATAGTTATGTTTGTTCTTATGGGTGCAGGGCTTTATAAGTTGAACATGCACTTAGGTAAGCCACATCGCTTTTATAGAGGATTTAATAACCTTCGTCACTCACCGTTGAGTCGAGAGATTGCAGGTGTAACCGCATTCTTTACTGGTCTAGCTGGATACACGTTCTTCTCGTTCTTTGATAATGCCTTCATTAGCATATTAGCGGGGGCTTCGGCTGTTCTTGGCTTGATTGGTTTTGCCGCGGGTTCTTACTATATGTATAAACTCTACCGCATTAAAGCACGTCCTTTTTGGGATCATTGGCAAACTGCATCAACTTTCTACGGCTCAATGTTAAGCCTTGGTAGTTTGTTGGTAGCGATAGTTAGTGTAGTACTGATGAGTAACACCAATGACTTGATCAAAGTACTGGCTTCAATAATAATAGAAGCAATAGGTCTAGTATTCCACGCTCGTGATTTAAAAAAGGGGGCTGGCGAGGGCCAAGCGGCGCATTACGAACTATCAACAAGCTTTGGCAAAACGTATTGGCTCAGAAATTCACTGCTGGCTGTAAATATAGTTCTAGCGTTAATTATAAGCAGCACTAGTTTAACTGGCGGCTTCGGAATATTTATCGGCTTATTATTTGCACTGTCACTTATTATCATGGCGTATTTAGGTCGTATCATTTTCTATGCATTAGTTATTCCAACAACTATGCCTGGTGCTTTCTTCTGGAAAAATAAAGGCTTTGTTGATCACGCACGTGAGTCTGGTTTAGCCGATATGCAACAGCTTGGCGTAGCTTATGAAAGACACCATAAATTTGATGTGAAAGAGCTAATGCAAACAATCAAAGAAAATAGCTTATCCGACATGTTTGCGCACGCAAAATCCATCCTTCAGGGAAAGTAGATAAACGATGGATTCATCAAAATCACAAACTAAACGATCAGCGGGTAATACCCGCATGGAAGTCGTCGACTATATCAGTGTAAATGATGTAGAAATACCCATCGATATGCATGGATATCTAACAGACCCAGATGATTGGAATAAAGATGTAGCGCTCAAGCAAGCTGAACTTGCCAATGTTGAAATGACTGACGAGCATTGGTTTGTCGTCAATTACATTCGCGAACAATACGAATATAGTAGTTGTGTTCCGGAAGCACGTCATGCACTCAAATCGATGAAAGAACACTTAGGAAAAGAACGTGTCACACGTAAATATTTATATAAATTATTCCCCTATGGCTATGCTATTCAAGCTTGTCGAATTGCTGGAACACGTGTGCCTCTGAAAATTATGCTGGATATGTAGTTCCTTCCCTATTTAGGTTTAACACCAAATATTAAAGTCACCCCCCTACTTAAATGAGTTCTCGTTTTGTTTTTTAAACGAAATAGCGAATTTATGCCAGAGCTTAGTTATAGCTCGACTGAAAGGAGATACTAGAACTTAGCGTGTATTTAAGTGGTTTTTT
>RCMY010004440.1_pt1 | contig 12126 bp, 7 predicted proteins | sample 2041341 | NCBI WGS metagenome assembly RCMY01 (sample SAMN09708234, study PRJNA481090) | Marine sediment metagenome, whole genome shotgun sequencing project.
ACCCTGGCAGCGCAGCTCGTTGTCCATGTCGTCGCCGAGGTCGGTGCTCGACAGAGCGGGCCGATCGTGCTCGATGCACAGACACACCTCGCCGAGTGGTACGCGCGATTCGGTTTCGCTCGGGCCGGAGAAGAGTTCATCGAGGACGGTATTCCACACGTACCGATGCGCATGAACCTCCCAATACGCAGAGGCCTCGACTCACATCCTGTCGAGTAACTCTGCCTTTTTGGCGTTGAACTCGGCGTCGCTCACGACACCTTGTCTTCGAAGTTCGTCGAGTTGGGAGATCTGTTCGGGAATTGACGCTTGGCGAGGAGTGTTGCTCGCCCGACCAATCCGATCGAGACGCCGATCTTCGAATCGTTCCTTCTGGGTGTAGATCTCGGCCTGGACCAGATTTGGTTTGCGAATATTCGTGAACGTCTGACGCCCGCCCTCACCTGCAGACTCGATGCCGAGATCGCCCGAACCCGCCAACCTCTCGAAGGCGGTTTGGTTGAAGAACACCGTGTTGATTCGGTCAAGGGGGATTTCGATCCCGTTCTTGGCAAAAACGCCATTGCGCGAAATGACCCGCTCGGTCGTGACGACGAACTCCGTCGTTGTCCATTTGGCGTATCGAACTCCAAACGCGACCAGCGTGGCCGCAACGGCGAGTGCGACGACCACATTGAGCGCGAGCCCGACGTTTCCGTCGACCGATCGCACGACGATGAACAGACCGCCGATGATGACCACAGCGAGCAGCGCGCTTATGGGGACCATCGTCCACCAGTGAGGATGCATGTCGACGACGACGTCTTCGTCCTCGCTCAGGAGGTCAGGAGGAAATCCCATATTCGGCGAGCTTAGCTGAACGTCACACCCGGTCGGTAAGGTCGATCCGTGGACGACGCTGCCTCTGCCCAGATTCTCGCGGGCCTCAACGAAGAACAACGAGCGGCCGTCGTCAGCGACGCAAAGTTGCTCGTCATCCGTGCGGGTGCCGGATCGGGCAAAACTCGCGTCTTGACGCGACGAATCGCCTATGGCGCTGCCAACGACACACTCGACGCACGGCGCGTTTTGGCGCTGACGTTCACGCGCAAGGCCGCCGGCGAACTGAACCATCGTCTCCGCCAACTCGGGCTTCGACAATCGGCGGCTGCAGGGACATTCCACGCCATTGCGCTCGCACAACTGCGCCAACGATGGGAGCAGCGTTCCGAGACACCCCCCACCCTGCTCGACCGAAAGGTGGGTTTCGTCGCACGTTTGGTGCCTCGGGTGAACGACAGAACAACCCCACTCGACCTCGTGTCGGAGATCGAGTGGGCAAAGGCTCGACGCATCCTTCCCGACGCGTACGCCGAGGCAGCGGTGGCTGCGGGGCGCAAACCTCCATTCGAGCCCGAACGAGTCGCCCGTGTGTACGAGGATTACGAGGCAGCGAAGGCCAAGCGCAACCTGATCGACTTCGACGACATCTTGATCCTGTGCGGACGCCAGCTCCAGCGCGACAGGAATGCCGCCGAAGCCTTCCGTTGGTCGTTTCGCCACATCTTCGTCGACGAGTACCAAGACGTGAACCCCCTGCAATTCGCGTTGCTCAAGATGTTCACCGGTCCCGATCCCGATCTGTGTGTGGTGGGTGACTCCCGCCAGGCGATCTATGCCTGGAACGGCGCGGACTCGTCGTATCTCGACGACTTCTCGAAGCACTTCCCTGGCGCTGACGAGGTGTCGCTGCACCAGAATTATCGTTCGACGCCCGAGATACTCCGGTGCGCTTCGGCGGTATTGCCCGCCCACAATGCCCTCACACCGACACGCCCATCGGGTTCGACCCCCTCCATCGACGCCCACGCCGATGATCGGGGAGAGGCGCGTGCGATCGCCAGGCAGCTTCGGAACGCACACTCGTCGAGCACTCGTTGGCGAGACATGGCGGTCCTCGTGCGCACCAACGCGCAGGTCGCGTTGTTGTCCGATGCTCTGCGCGATGCCAAGGTTCCCGTCAACGCCCGCGGCGACGGCAAACTGATCGATCGACCCGAGGTGCTCGACGCCATCGACCAAATGTTGCGCCTCGGACTTTCACTCGAGGCATCACTCGACGATCTTGCGCACCGCCTGGCAGTCGAAGACGACGAGAGGGCCGACGCAGACAGCGCCGAATCCCCGACCGATCCGACGACGGGCGACGAGGCATCATCGGAGAAACGCAGTCTGCTCGAAGCGTTCATTCGCCTCGGACGCGATCATGTCGCTGTCGACCCCAGCGCGAGTGTGCGGTCGTTCGTCGACGCACTCAAGTCTGGCTCGAACGAAGCCGCGACCACCGGCGGCGACCGGGTCGACGTCACAACGTTTCACGCCGCGAAGGGTCTCGAGTGGGATGTCGTGCACGTTGCGGGCATGGAACGTGGTCTCTCTCCAATCGGCCACGCCAAGACCGAAGATGCAATCGAGGAAGAGCACCGCCTCATCTACGTTGCGCTCACCCGCGCGCGCCGCGATCTTCATGTGCACTGGGCACACGAACGCACGTTCGGCGATCGCAAGTCAACGCGCTCCCCTTCTCCGTTGCTCGACGTGATTGCGCCTGCCGCACGTGGTGTCGACGTGCGACGCACCCGATCACGCAACGCGAAGAACGCGGCATCGGTCCGAAGCGGGCTCAATGCAGCAAACGGAGGTCCCCGGCTCAAACGAGATGAATCTGATCCGGTGTTCCAGGCCCTCAAGAAGTGGCGGCTGTCGATCGCCAAAGCCAACGACGTCCCTGCATTCGTGATCTTCAACGACAAGACGCTCCACGCCATAGCGAGCGAACGTCCAACGACCGAAGCGGGGTTGTTGGGCTTGTCGGGCATCGGCCCGACGAAGGCTGCTCAGTACGGCGAAGATGTCCTGCGCCTCGTCGCAGAGGCTGGATGACGAAACCCGGCCAGCGACACGACTGTGTGTCAGCTCCCGAACAACTCGCTGAGTAGCTGGTTCTGCTCTTGTTCGTGGACTCTCGCCGAGCCGCAGGCAGGGCTTCCGGATTCAGGGCGAGAGAACCGCTGAATCTCATGGGTCGTCCCGTGTTCGTCGTACAGCCGGCCTTTCACGAAGTTCCATGCACCCATGTTCTCGGGCTCCTCTTGCAACCATACGATTCGCCGCGCACCGGGGTGGGTGGCGACAACCTGAGCGATCTGATCCTTCGGCCATGGGTAGAGCTGTTCGACACGAGTGATCAAGGCGTTCGATCCAACCGCGTTCCGGTGTGCGATTGCATCGACTGCGACCTTGCCGCTGGCAAAGACCAGATCGGTGACCTCACCAGGCGATGGCGGGTTCGGGTCCTCCAATGTTTCCTGGAACGCGCCTTCGACGAGCGACAACACCGGTGAACGTGTGGTCTTTGCCCGCAACAACGATTTCGGGGTGAACACGACGAGCGGTTTGCGAATCTCGCGATGCATCTGTCGACGGAGCAGATGGAAGAACTGCGACGCCGTCGTGACGTTGGCGATCTGCACGTTGTCTTCAGCGGCGAGCAAGAGGAAACGCTCGACACGAGCCGATGAGTGTTCCGGACCCTGCCCCTCGTACCCGTGCGGCAGCAACATGACGAGACCGGAGACCTGGCCCCATTTATCTTCGGCGGCCATGAGGAATTGATCGATGATGATCTGCGCGCCGTTCATGAAGTCGCCGAACTGCGCTTCCCACAACGTGAGCACGTCGGTCCGCTCGACCGAATAGCCGTACTCGAATCCAAGGGCTGCGTACTCCGAGAGGAGCGAGTCGTAAATCCACAGGTTCGATCCGTTTTCTGTACCCTCGAGTGGCACGACCTCGTCGCCCGTCTCGTAGTCGAAAAGGGTCGAGTGTCGATGAGAGAAGGTGCCGCGTCGTGAGTCCTGACCGGACAGTCTGATCGAAATGCCCTCGTCAAGAAGCGTCCCGTACGCGAATGCTTCGCCGAGGGCCCAGTCGACTTCACCGTCGGCATACATCTGGTCGCGGGTGGCGAACTGTCGCTTCAGCTTGGGATGGACCGAGAAGCCATCTGGCACGGACGAGATCGACGCGTACACCCGGTCGAGGACTTCTTTGGAGACTGCGGTGTTCGCTGGCGGCAGCACACCTTGGGGCGCCGGGGGTTTGGCGGCCACGAGATCGGGATCGTGCTCGACCGATCGGGTCGTGTCGAGCGCTTCTTGAAGGCGCGAACGGAAGTCGTCGAGTGCCCGTTCGGCTTCCTCGACGGTGAGGTCACCTCGTTTGATCAACGATTCTGTGTAGATCTTGCGGACCGAGCGACGACCTTCGATCGCTTTGTACATGAGCGGCTGGGTGTAGCTCGGGTCGTCACCTTCGTTGTGGCCGTGTCGGCGATACCCGATCATGTCGATCACGACGTCCTTGTTGAAACGTTCGCGGTACTCGAACGCCAACTGCGCAACTCGAACGCAGGCCTCGGGGTCATCGGCATTCACATGGAAAATCGGCGCCTGGATCAGTTTGGCGACGTCCGTCGAGTATTCGCTCGAACGCGCGGCATGAGGTGCAGTGGTGAACCCGAGCTGGTTGTTGATGATCAGGTGGATCGTGCCCCCCACCTTGTAACCGCGGATCTGAGAGAGATTGAGCGTCTCGGTCACCACGCCCTGACCTGCGAACGCTGCATCACCGTGGATCAGCAGCGGCATAACCGGGTACTTGCGGTCAGCTCGCATCTCGATGCGATCCATTTTGGCGCGAGACATACCAACGACGACCGGGTCGACTGCCTCGAGGTGAGACGGGTTGGCAGCCAATGTCACGGGAATGGGGTTCCCGACCCGGGACGTGAACGTTCCCGTCTGGCCGAGGTGGTACTTGACGTCACCGGAACCCTGCACCGCATCGGCGGTGATCGCTCCCTCGAATTCCTCGAAGAGCTGATGGTATTCCTTGCCGACGATGTTGACGAGCACATTCAACCGGCCGCGATGGGCCATCCCGATCACGACGTCGGTCATTTCGTTGTCGGCCGCCGAGTTCAAGAGTGTGTCGAGTATCGGGATGGCGCTCTCGGCACCTTCGATCCCAAATCGCTTCTGGCCGATGTACTTGGTACCAAGAAACTTCTCGAGCGCCTCTGCGGCGTTGAGACGACCGAGAATGTGATGTTGGGTCTCGCGATCGATCGCGAAACTCTGCCCCTCGACCTGCTCTTGAATCCAGCGTTTCTCGTCCGGATTTGCCATGTGCATGTACTCGACGCCGATCGTGCGGGCGTACGCATCGCGCATGACGCCGAGAATGTCGGCGAGTTTCATTCGACTACGGCCCTTGGATGCCTGCGGCCCGAACAGCGCTTCGACCTGGAACTCACGCTCGAGATCCCAAATCGTCAGTCCGTAGCTCGCTGGGTCGAGCTCGGGATGCATGTGCCGATCCATCAGCCCGAGTGGGTCGAGGTTTGCGATCAGATGACCGCGGACCCGGTGCGCGTTGACCAAGCTGTTGACTTTGACCTGGCGTTCCACCACAGAATCTGCGTCGCCGACAGGATTCACATCCCGACGCCACTTCACCGCGTCGTATGGCACACCCATCGACCGAAGCACACCTTCGTAGAACTCGTGCTCGCCCATCAACAGTTCGTGCACGGCCTTGAGGAACAGTCCGCTCTCGGCGCCCTGAATGATCCGGTGATCATAGGTGGACGTGATCGTCACGACCTTAGAGACACCGATCTCGGCCAATTTCGCGGGATCTGCAGCTGCAAATGCGGTCGGATATGCAATTGAACCGAGGCCGATGATCGCTCCCTGGCCAGGCATGAGACGCGGCACCGACTGCACTGTTCCGATGCCACCGGGGTTCGTGAGGCTGACCGTGATGCCGGAGAAATCGTCGAGTGTGAGCTTGCCGTTACGACCACGCCGCACGAGGTCGTCATAGACATCGACGAAACTGGCGAAGTCGAGCAGATTGGCGTTCTTGATCGCTGGCACCATCAGCGAGCGGCTGCCGTCGGACTTCTCCACGTCGATGGCAATACCCAGCCCGACGTTGGCCCGCCGAACGACGTTGGGTTTCCCGTCGGCGCCCTCGATGAACCCGTTGTTCATCGCCGGAACCGTGTCGACGATCGCCCGCACGATCGCGTAGCCAATGATGTGGGTGAAACTGATTTTTCCGCCACGGGTACGTCCGAGGTGGCCGTTCACGATCTTCCGGTTGACCTCGAGCAGACGAGCCGGAACATCGCGGAAGCTGGTTGCCGTCGGGACATTGAGCGAGAGCTCCATGTTCTCGACGATCTTTGCGGCAACTCCACGCAGAGGCTCGGTACCGTCGGGCAACTCGACCGGCTCTGCGGCATGAGCGGGCTGCGGTGGAGCTGCAGAGACCCCGTTGCCCGACGAGACCGGATTGTCCGACGAGACCGGCGACGACTTCGCTGGTTCGATTGGGGTGCTGGCAACATCGGGTGAGGCGGCGTGAGCCGGCGCCTGAGGTGTGACAGGAACCGGAGTCACCGCACCCGAACCGGGCCGGTAGTCCACAAAAAATTCGCGCCAGCTCTCCGACACCTGTGACGGGTTCTCGAGGTACTCGCGATACATCTCATCGACGATCCATGCGTTGGCGCCGAGATCGGCTTGATTCTTGATTGACACGGCCGACAGCCTAGGCGGAGCCAGCCGATAGGGTCGGCCTCATGCGTATCGTCACGTGGAATGTGAACTCGCTCAACGCTCGTCTGGAGCGTGTGGTCGAGTGGATTGAGTTGCTCGGTCCCGACGTGCTCTGCTTGCAGGAGACCAAACTCAGCAACGATGACTTCCCGCATGACACCTTCACCTCGCTCGGCTATGAGAGCGCTCACCATGGACAGGGTCAGTGGAACGGCGTGGCGATTCTGTCGCGGGTGGGGCTCGACGACGTGCGACCAGATTTCGCCGACGGGCGGGATCCCGATCCGGACGCACGAATCATCTGGGCGACGTGTGGTGGCGTGCGAGTCGCGAGTTGTTATGTCCCCAACGGCCGATCGATCGACGACGACCACTACAGCTACAAACTCGATTGGCTCGACCGGTTGTACGCCGACCTCGAGACGAACACCGACCCGTCCGAAGACATCTGTGTTGTCGGCGACTTCAACATTGCGCCCGACGACCGCGACGTCTACAGCGCCGCCTCTCATGTGGGAGCCACCCACGTCTCCAAGGCCGAGCGAGACAAACTTGCTGCTCTCGACGCGTGGGGTCTGGCAGACACCTTCCGCCAGCACCATGAGGAAGGCGAGCTGTACTCATGGTGGGACTATCGAGATGGCAACTTCCACAAACGCAGAGGGATGCGAATCGACCTCATCCTCGGTTCGCCTTCTGTGCAAGCGAGGACCTCACGAGTGTTCGTCGATCGGAATGCGCGCAAGGGAACGCTGCCAAGCGACCATGCACCCGTCGTTGCCGATGTGATGCCTACATCCTGAGCCGTCCCCGGGCCGCATCGGTAGCTACACTGACCCGATCATGATTGAGCCGCTCTCGACGCCGCTGATCCTTGCATCGGAGAGCCAGCTCCCGGTCACGATCGCAATCATTTTGTCGCTCGGAGTTGGTGGCCAATGGCTCGCCAACCGTTTTCGAGTGCCAGGGGTCTTGCTTTTGTTGACCGCCGGCATCTTGGTCGGTCCGGTGTTCGAGATCATTCACCCCGTCGAAGACTTCGGGAGCAAGACGCTGTTCCCCGTCGTGTCGATCGCGGTCGGACTGTTGTTGTACGAGGGCGGTCTCGGCCTGAAGCTCGATCGACTCAACGAGGGACGCTCGGTCATCTTGCGCCTCGTCACGATCGGCGCACTGGTGACGTGGCTGATCGGTTGGGGCGCGACAGCACTTCTTTTCGATGTCTCCACGAGCAGCGCCGCCCTGATCGGAGCGATCCTCGTCGTCTCCGGACCAACCGTCGTCATTCCGCTGCTTCACCTCGCCCGCCCTCGCGAACCAACCGGCAGCATTTTGCGCTGGGAGGGAATTATCATCGATCCGGTTGGCGCGACCTTGGCGATCGTCGTGCTCGATGCAACGCTGAACGACAGCGACCCAGGCGAAGCCGCGCTTCAGATCGGAATCACACTCGGCGCTGGTGCGTTGGCAGGAGCTGCCGTTGCGGCACTGGCACTTTGGGCCCTGCACAAACACTGGGTTCCCGATCACCTGTTGAATCCAACGATGCTCGCCGGAGCGATCGTGGCGTTCGCCGCCGCCAACTCGATCGCTTCCGAAGCCGGGCTGATGGCGACCACCATGCTCGGGCTCGTGCTCGCAAATCAACGGCTCGTACCAAACCATGAGCTGACCGCCTTCAGCGAGGACGTGGGTCATCTCATTCTCGGAACCCTCTTCATCGTCCTCGGCGCCATGGTGAACTTGGACGACCTTGTCGGTGTCTTACCTCGCGCCCTCATCCTCATCGCCATTCTTGTCCTCGTTGCCCGCCCCGTCGCCGTCTGGCTGTCGACGATTGGTTCGGGCATGCAACGAAACGACCGTCAGTTTCTCGCCTGGATGGCGCCGCGCGGCATCGTTGCAGCCTCGGTCGCGACCGTGTTTTCCCAGACGCTGATCGACGAAGGTGCTGGTGAGGTACCCGAACTTGTTCCGGTCGTGTTCGCGACCGTGATCGTCACGGTGGCGCTCTACGGCCTCTCGGCAACATGGGTGGCTCGGCGCACACGGGTAGCGAAAATCCAGCCGAATGGCATTGCGCTCGTATCGAACAATCGGTTCGCGATCGATCTTGCCGACGTGTTGGCATCCCACGAGATTCCGGTGCTCGTCATCTCGACCTCTACAGAGGTCCAACGCGAAACCTTTTCTCGAGGACTCCTCGCCTATGAGCGTCCGATCGACAGTCACGACCTCGATCTCACGCTCGACGGAGTCGGAATCAAACAAGCGATCCTGCTCACCGACGACGAAAACTTCGCTGCCTTGGCGGCGCACCATCTCACCGAGCATCTCGGTCGGGCAAACCTCTACCAGGTGCAACCCGACGCCGACGATGACGACTTCGAGATTCGCGGACGAATCGCATTCGGTGACCTCACGTTCCAAGGACTGTCCTCCAGTGCACGGCTCGGAGGATTCCATGTCGTCGAGGGCCGCGAACTCGCGCCGGGTGACATGGCGCTGTTCGAAATTGGCGAGCGTCAAACGGTGACGATCGTGAACGGCGCTCCCGCAGACGACGCCCTGGTGCTTGCCGTGACCGCCGACTCAGAGCTGCGTCGACGCGCCACCGACCGCCAACACTGACGACAAACAGCGAATTGCGCTTCAGCCTCGCACTGTGACCGATATTCGTCGCCGGTCAGCCTTGCAGTCGCTCCAACGATCAGTAGCCTCTCCGCCATGAGTGCCCAGTACATCTACACGATGCACAAGCTGTCGAAGTTCATTCCGCCCGACCGAGACATCCTCAACGATGTCAGCTTGTCGTTCATCCCCGGCGCAAAGATCGGCGTTCTCGGCCCAAATGGCGCCGGCAAATCCACGGTTCTCCGAATCATGGCTGGTCTCGACGACGATTACACGGGCGAAGCCAGGTTGACCGATGGGTTCTCGGTCGGCCTGCTCGAGCAAGAACCACATCTCGACGAGACGAAGACGGTCCACGAGAACGTGATGGATGGCGTCGGCGAGGTCGCGGCGCTCCTCACCGAGTACGACGAAGTTCTCGCCGGGTGGTCCGACCCCGATGCAGACTTCGAGAAGCTCGGCGAACGCCAGGCCGAGCTCGAGAAACGTATCGAGGCCGCTGGTGCATGGGACCTGAAACGGACGGTCGAGATCGCATGCGACGCGTTACGCCTTCCGCCCGGAGACGCCGAGGTCACAAACCTGTCTGGTGGCGAGCGCCGTCGTGTCGCACTCGCACGGCTGTTGCTTTCTCGTCCCGACCTTCTCCTTCTCGATGAGCCCACCAACCACCTCGATGCCGAGTCGGTTGCGTGGCTCGAGCGTTTTCTCCAGGAATACGCAGGAACAGTTGTGGCAATCACGCACGATCGTTACTTCCTCGACAACGCCGCCGAATGGATTCTCGAGATCGATCACGGCCGTTGTTATCCTTTTGAGGGGAACTACAGCGCCTGGCTCGAACAAAAGCAGGAACGGCTCAAGGCCGAGTCGAAGTCTGATGCCAGCCGAAAGCGAACGATTGCTCGCGAACTCGAATGGGTTCGGATGGCGCCAAAAGCTCGCCAGGCAAAAGGGAAGGCCCGCCTTGCCGCATACGACAAACTCGTCACCGAACAACGGGATGCCGAAAGCCGATCGAACGACCTGTCGATCTTCATCCCCGCCAATCAACGACTCGGCGATCAAGTAGTCGACTTCGAACACGTATCGAAGGCGTTTGGTGAAAAGCTCTTGATCGACGACTTGTCGTTCACGCTTCCGCCAGCCGGAATCGTGGGCGTCATTGGGGCCAACGGCGCAGGGAAGACCACACTTTTCAAGATGATCACCGGAAACGAGAGCCCCGACGAAGGGACGATCAAAGTCGGCACGACGGTCGAGTTGGGTTACGTCGACCAGAGTCGCGACTCGCTCGACGCGAACAGCACGGTCTTCGACGAGATCTCGGGCGGTCACGATTTTTTGAATCTCGGAACACGAGAGGTCAACTCACGCTCTTACGTGGCTTCGTTCAACTTCCGGGGGGCTGATCAGCAGAAGAAGGTTGGTGTCCTGTCCGGTGGCGAACGAAACCGCGTGCATCTCGCCAAGGTGCTGAAATCCGGTGCCAACCTCTTGATGCTCGATGAGCCGACAAACGATCTCGACGTCGAGACACTGCGGGCGCTCGAAGACGGACTGGACGCCTACCCGGGTTGCGCAGTCGTGATCTCGCACGACCGGTGGTTCCTCGACCGCGTCGCAACCCACATTCTTGCGTTCGAGGGTGACTCGCAGGTTCGATGGTTCGAAGGGAACTTCAGCGATTACGAGGCGTTCCGGAAGAAGGAATTGGGCGACTCGGCTGGGCCAACCCGCATCAAGTACAAGCCGCTCGCTCGCTGAGGGCTCAGGCTTCAGACCGTTACTGCCGCAATGGCGATGTTGTCCTGTCCCCCGGGGTTCCCATCGACGCCGCGCAGTGCAAGGTTGGTCACTTCGGTGACGAGGTCGAGCGGATCGAACGAAACCGACTCTGCGATCGACGAGATGTGCTGCGGTCGCACGGAGGTCAGAGGTTCGCGGTAGTGACAGCCATCGATTCCGTCGGTGAAGGTCAAAAGGACGTCACCGGGCGATGCGGCAAAGGTGAACACGTTCCCGTTGCGCAGCGATTGTGGCACCGCCGCGCTGACGAACCGGTGGTCGTGATTGTTCAGCGGATTGGGGACACGCCCTGGAGTCAGAACGGTGAAGGTCGAATCGCCGAAGGAAACGCCGTACCCTCTTCCTTCGTCTCGATCGAATACCGTCACGATCAGGGTTGTCTCGGACTGGGTGGACGCAGGGTCGCCGGCCCGCAAGAACTCGATCATCTGCTCGAGGTGTTGTTCGTCGGTAGGGCGAACTTTCACCCAGACGTCGTGTAGTCGCGACATCAGCATGTGACTCGACTCGGGGCCATAGTGCGCGTCGGCGACTGCCATGCCCACCCACGAACCAGCATCGATGATGCACAACGTGTCTTCATTGGCCACAGTGCTGTCGTACTTCCATCGACCACTGGGCGAATCGGGATCTGACCCCACACTGATGGCGGCTGCGGACTGCGAACCAACTCGTGTGGATGCGACAGCACCAAACGTGCCGAAGTTCTCTCCGAGTAGGAGCAAACGACCGAGTCTGGGATCAGGAGTTGTCATGAGCGTCGCATCCTATTCGGCGCGGTGCCGCAACTGCGAAAGCATCAGACACACATGACGCCCACCGACCTGGCGAGACCAAGCGACGTGGAAGACACAAGTCGCACACATCACGCCCACCGACCTGGCGAGACCAAGCGACGTGGAAGACACAAGTCGCACACATCACGCCCACCGACCCGGCGAGACCAAGCGACGTGGAAGACACAAGTCGCACACATCACGCCCACCGACCCGGCGAGACCAAGCGACGTGGAAGA
>RCMY010004441.1_pt1 | contig 12124 bp, 7 predicted proteins | sample 2041341 | NCBI WGS metagenome assembly RCMY01 (sample SAMN09708234, study PRJNA481090) | Marine sediment metagenome, whole genome shotgun sequencing project.
TTCGGTAGCGACGCGGCCAATCTCAAGTTGTCGCAGGAGCGTGCCGATGCCGTGTTGGAATACCTCAAGGCTAATATGACTGACGTTGACCCAGCTAAAATCAAAGCTGTAGGTTTTGGTGAGTCGCGCCCGGTGGCCAATAATGAGACGGAAGAAGGCCGTAAGAAAAACCGGCGTATTGACTTGTTGATTAAGCCTAAGTTCTAAACGCTAAGCGGAAGTGAAAGTAAGAGAGCCCACCTGGTGTGGGCTCTTTTTTTTGTGTAAAGATTAGTGCCGCTGAGTCAGTCCATTACTGGCCCCACTCATTCGCGACTAAAGTCACTCCCACTGGCCGCACATTTTTTTCGTGGGAGCGACTTTAGTCGCGAAGTAGGCGCGATGGATTCTATTTCCTGACGTAGTTTCGCTACAGAGGCAGTCTCTCCACTCAGCTTACCAGCTTCGCATCCATACTAATTTCGGCGTTCAATACCTTCGATATCGGGCACCCCTCTTTGGCAGCGTTAGCGGCCTTGGCGAACGCCTGTTCATCTGCATTCGGCACCTTGGCGCTAACATCCAGATGAATCGTGGTGATGGCAAAACCGCCGTCAACTTGGTCCAGTGTTACCGTGGCCTTGGTATCAATACTGTCTGCCGTATATCCCGCGTCACCGAGAATCATTGACAATGCCATGGAAAAACAGCCGGCATGGGCGGCACCAATCAGTTCCTCCGGGTTGGTACCCTTGCCATTTTCAAAGCGGGTGCCAAATGAGTACTGGCTGTTCTCCAATACGCCGCTGTCGGTAGAAATTACGCCTTTGCCGTCTTTAAGACTGCCTTGCCATTGTGCATTTGCGCTGCGTTTCATGGTTGCTCCTTCGAGTTCAGTGTGTATATCTGAGTAGCCTGCGGCTAAAGAACATATACTGGTGGACTATTGTGTTGTGGCTATTTCAATTTCAACCTCGCGTTGAAACCAAAAACAGGGTACGCGCATCGTGCTCCTCAGTCTAATCCAACAGTGAGCAGAGTTTTAGCGACATAGAGCAAGCGTTACTTCAAATCAATATTCGAAGACCGAATATGCAGGTCGCGCTGCGGAAATGGAATCTCAATATTGTGTTCACGGAATAAAGCGTCAATACGAAAATTCAGGTCGCTGGTCACATACGGTTTTCTGCGTGCTTGGCGAATAAAGCAGCGCACCACGAAATCCAGCGAGCTATCGCCAAAGCTTTTGAACTGAATGACCGGGTCCGATATTTTTTGACCGGGGTAATCCTTAACCACCTCAGGATGTTCCCGCGCGGCTTGCTCCAGTAAGTTTTTCACCAACTCTGTGTCGCTGCCATAAGCCACGCCGACCGGCACGACCAGCCGTACATAAGCGTCTACCAAACTACAGTTAGTCACCTGCGAAGAGATAAACTCCGAGTTGGGGATGACGATGTCATAGCGGTCCAGCGTTAATACCTGGGTGGCGCGCACATTGATATTAATCACCTCGCCTTCGGTGTTGCCAACGATTACCCAGTCGCCTTTGCGTATGGGTCGTTCGAACAGAATAATTATACCGGAGACAAAATTGTTGACGATATTCTGCATGCCGAAACCAATGCCAACCGACAGCGCACCGGCGATAATTGCCAGGTTGCCAAAGCCAAAACCGGCGAACGACATGCCAAGCAGAACAGCAATAATAATACCGATGTAGCCGGTCAGTGTGACCACGGTTTGGCGTGCGGCTGGGTCGTAGCGAGCGAGCAAAGTCGAGCGTTCGCCCAGTTGTTTTTTGATCTGGCCCGACAACATGAGAATGACGGCAAACACCGCCAACCCCAATAGCAGGTTGATAGGTACGAAGTTGGTTTCGCCTATCTGAAAGCCTTCAACGACATAGCGTTTAAACCACACGCCGGCGGCGCTTGCCAGACCCCAGCTGTTGAGAAACACCAGTGCGGCCAGCGCCCACACGGCCAGGGTTGCCAGTAGGCGAAGCCAAATCAACCCGGGGATATGCGCGCCGTCGGCAATTGCCAGCCGCGCGCGCACCTTACGATGCCAGCTGCGTGTGCCTGCATCCAGCCCGTCGAACACCTCCTGCGTGAGCTGGTTGAACAGCCATAGCAAAAAGATGGCCAGCAGCGTGCCGAGAAAACCCAGCAACAAAAACTCGGCAAAATTATGATAGCCAAGGTACTCTGCCAGCAGCGCAATGGTGAGAATGCTCATCATGACCCAGCGCAGACCCCTGCCGCTGCGTTGGCCTATCTCGGTACGATTGACCAACCAGAATAGCCAGACGAGATTCGTGGTTAACAGGGTAATTGCCGTGACGTGTGCGGCCTTGGCCAGTATCTCCGGAATTGGCAAAGGCAGAAAAAATAAATGCAGAAACAGGCCAATGAACACCAACACGGCAAGCACGTTCAGGCGGCGCCGCACGGCTGCCGCAATTTCGGGCCTGATGGGCAGAATTGGCTGCGCCGGTGGCGGTGGTGCGAGCAGCAGTTGAATCGTATATAAGGCCGCAGCCAAGCCGGCGATGGAATAACACAGCACAACCGGCAGCGGCAGGTTTCTAATGGTCGGGCCGGTGATGAAAATAAAGATTGCGACTATGACAAACGGCAGAAGAAACAAAGCGTGTTTGCGCAACGTTAATAGTGCCGCCGGTCGAAACCGATAGCTGATGTCTTCATCCGCACGCGCCGGCATCGACGCCGGCAGTTTGAGCATTACCAGTAAGGCGGCCAGTAAACCAACCAGAAAAATCATCGCTGCCGCCGTATTGTGGCGAAAACTCCAGAAACTGCCGGAGAAAACGCTGCGCAGCCCAGATTGCAGCGTGCGCCACACGGATGGATATTCCGCCCACAGCTGGCGAAACACCTGCAACACGTTGTTGTCGCGGGTGCGTAAACTGCTAATGATCAGATTATTGTAGCGGTCGGTCAATTGCTCGGTGTGTTGTTCAGCTTTTTGCGCTAATACGGCGCACTCGACCATGCGCTTCTCAAAGCTGGTCTGATCTTTCTCCAGCTCTTCCAGTTCTGGCAGTGTCAGCTCATCGGTCGAAGTCTTACCGCTCGCTACTTCCGCGAGCTTGTCGTTGTCAGTTTTTTCTAAAGGTGAAGTGCCAACGAGAGCCGCAACTTCCTTTTTTTTGGCGGCCAGCTTTTTCTTAAAATAACGCGCGCAATTTTCGCTCTCTGCACGATAGCTATCGCCCTGCGCAATTAAGTCTTCCAGCTGAGCTGCATCAACAGTGGTGTTGACCAGCATCTGCTCCACCATCAGAAAGTGATTGCGAAATTCTGCCTTGCGCTCATCGGAAAGAGACTGCTTCTCCTCCGCGCTGCCGGTAGAGCTGGCGCATAGCATAGTGCCGATTAGCGCAATAACGCATAGCTTAGAGCCGAGCTGCCGGATTGATTTTATAATAGGCATAAGTTTGCTGACCAAAGTCTGACGCATACGCCACCGACGCTAACATTCTGCTATGTTGGTGCAGTGCGCAGCAGTCTGGAGTGTAACGAGTTAGTGGGAAGTGCGGCAACTGCCAATTTATTGGCGATCACTCCTGGCCCGCTACTCGCTTGCCGGCAATTGATCAAATCGTAGGGTGCGCCGTGCGCACGTCGGGAAATGGCGCGCGGCGAGCATCGAGATGCCGCAAACCATGGCGCTTGTTGCAGAGCACGTGCGCACAGCGCGCCGTACAAATCTGTAAAATAAGATTAACAAAAGGCCAGCACTGGATTGGCTAACGCTGGACCACGCCGGCGATCGGCACGTAGTGTTGTGGTTAGAAGATTAAACCAGGATTTGCATGTATAGAAAAGTAACATCGACAATGGTTGCGGCACTAGGCATTTCTCTCATCGCTACGCTCACCGCGTGTAGCAGCGAGGACGACTCACCTGCCAGTCAGCGAGGGGCACAAACAACGCCCGTAGTGGTGGCCACTGTCGCCGTGCGGACCTTTGCAGACCGAATTGAAGCGTTAGGCACGGCCCTGGCTTATGAATCGGTCGTCATCACCGCTGAAGTTACCGGCCGCGTTGTCAAAACCGACTTTGCCGACGGGGCGAGGGTGGAGCAGGGCGCTGCGCTGGTCGAACTGGATAACGACGAAGAAGCAGCGTCGTTTGCCGCAGCCAAAGCTAATCTCGGCACCCAGCAAACGCAAAGTAAACGGCTGCAAGATTTGGTGCGCAGAAAATCGGCATCACAAACCGCGCTCGACGAGCAGGCCAACCTGTTGAAGCAGGCGGATGCTGAAGTAGCGATCGCACGCGCCAGGCTGCGCAAGCGCACGATTAAAGCGCCATTCTCCGGCCAACTGGGTATTCGCCAGGTTAGCCTCGGTGCGTTAACCAGTCCCGGCGATCAAATCGTTACGCTGGATGATCTGAGTCGCATCAAGCTGGACTTCTCCGTGCCCGAAGTCGCGCTCTCCTCGCTGCGGCGGGGCATTGACATTGCAGCCAGCAGCGCAGCCTACCCGCAGCGATCGTTCGAGGGCGAGGTGACGAACATAAGTACCCGCGTCGACCCGGTGACGCGCACGGTTATTGTGCGCGCCGAACTGCCCAATGACGACGCGCTGCTCAAGCCAGGCATGTTGCTCACTGTCGATCTCTTTAGCAATCGCGCTGAAGCATTGGCCGTGCCGGAAGAGAGCTTGCTGCCATTAAATGACAAACAATTCGTTTATCGAGTGGTCGACGGTAAGACAGTGGAGCGAGTAGCGGTGACCATCGGCCGCCGTAGCCCGGGAGTGGTTGAGATATTGAAAGGCCTGAGTGCTGGCGATCAGGTAGTTACCGAAGGCACTACACGGGTAGGGCCCAACGCGGCGGTTAATATTATTGACAGCCCGACCGCAGGTGGCCCGGCCAAGCCGACACAAGCTGGAGGTGAGCAAAAACCCGAAGCGGCGGCTAAGCTTGCTCCTCAAGCAGCAAGTGGCAGTGCTTCATGATTCTGTCTGATCTGTCAGTCAAACGGCCAGTGCTGGCTGCCGTCATCAGTTTGCTGCTGGTGGCCTTTGGCATCTTCTCGTTGATGAAATTAACAGTGCGCGAATATCCTGATATTGATCCGCCCGTGGTCTCGGTCAGTACGGTGTATCCCGGCGCATCTGCAAACATCGTCGAAACCAAAGTGACGCAGCTGCTCGAAGATCAAATCAGCGGCATCGAAGGGGTGCGCACGCTGGAGTCGAAGAGCCGCGATGGCCAGTCTGACATTACCATTGAGTTCAATTTAACGCGCGATATTGACGCCGCCGCTAACGATGTGCGCGACCGCATCAGCCGTGCGCTGGAAGATCTGCCGTTGGAGGCCAACCCGCCGGAAATATCCAAAGCCGATTCGGATGCCTCGCCCATTTTGTGGCTGGTGTTGTCCAGCGACAGCATGAGCAGCCTTGACCTGACCGACTATGCCGACCGCTACCTGGTTGACCGCTTCGCCGCCCTCAACGGCGTGTCGCGCGTCGTGATTGCCGGCGAGCGACGTTACGCCATGCGCATCTGGCTTGACCGCAAGGCGCTGGCCGCGCGCGATGTGACCGTAGCCGATATTGAGCGCGTGCTGCGCGCTGAAAATGTCGAGCTACCGGCCGGGCGGTTGGAGTCACAGCAGCGCGAATTTACCCTGCGCACGGCGCGTGAATACCAAACGGTGGAAGATTTCAAACGTCTCGTTGTTGCTCGTGGGGCGAATGGCTATCTGGTGCGACTTGGCGAAGTAGCTAACGTTGAAGTCGAAGCTGAAAATCTACGCACCGAGTTTCGTACCGACGGCGAAGCCACGGTCGGCCTTGGCATGGTGCGGCAGTCGCAGGCCAACACCCTTGAAGTGTCTGAGCTTGCCAAAGCAGAAATGCGTACCATTGCCGAGACGCTGCCCGAGGGCATGGTGTTTCAGGTCAATTCTGACTACTCACTATTTATCGACGCCTCGCTGCAAGAGGTGCAAAACGCGCTGTTTATCGCCGCCGTACTGGTGATTTTGGTTATCTATCTGTTTCTCGGTAGCTGGCAGGCGACGCTGGTGCCGGCGATTACCGTGCCGATTTCCATCGTCTCTTCCTTCATCTTTATTTACCTGCTCGGTTTTTCGATTAACGTTCTAACGCTATTGGCACTGGTGCTGGCCATCGGCCTGGTGGTAGACGACACCATAGTCGTGGTAGAGAATATTTATCGCCGCATCGAGGCAGGGGAACCGCCACTGCTGGCAGCCTACCGCGGTGCGCGCGAGGTTGGCTTCGCGGTAGTGGCTACCACGGTGGTGTTGGTCGCCGTGTTCGTGCCCATCGCTTTTCTCGAAGGTAATGTAGGACGCTTGTTTGCCGAGTTTGCGCTGGCAATGGCCAGCGCCGTGGCGTGCTCCAGCGTTGTTGCACTGTCTCTTGCCCCAGTATTGTGTTCAAAATTGCTGCGTAAGCACGGCAGTAAACCGTGGCTGATTCGCAATACTGACCGCGGCGTTAATAAGTTAGCAGACTGGTATCGCGCCGCGCTCACCGCCGTGCTGCGCCACCCATTAGTGATAACGTTAGCAACCGTGCTGCTGTTGGTCGGTGCCGGCTGGCTATTCGTGCTGGTACCCAGCGAATTTGCGCCGTCGGAAGATCGCGGCCAGTTTTTCGTCATAATGAGTGCGCCGGAAGGAGCCAGTTTTGAATACTCACAGCGCCAACTGCGGGCCATAGAAAGTGCTTTTTTGCGCCGACTTGATAAGGGTGAGATAGAACGTGTGCTGGCACGTCTACCCGGCTTTGGCTCTACTGAAGATCAGGTCAACTCCGGCATTGCCCTCGTGTCACTGACGCCATGGAAGGAGCGCGAGCGCTCGGCACAAACCATTGCTGCCGAAATTAGCGCTGAGCTGCGCGAGTTGCCGGGCGCCCGCGCCATCGCTTCGCAGCGTCCCAGCTTTGGTCAGCGGTCATTGCTGACGCCGGTGCAACTGGTACTCGGCGGCAGTACCTATGAAGAGCTGGCTGTGTGGCGCGACCGCATGCTTGCACGCGCGGAGGAAAACCCGGGCCTGCGAGATCTCGATTCTGATTACAAGGAAACCAAACCAGAGATAGAAATCGACATCAACCGCGACCGCGCTGCCGAACTGGGCGTGTCGATCGAAACTATTGGCCGCACCCTCGAAACCATGCTCGGTTCGCGCCGCGTCACTACCTATCTCGACCGCGGCGAAGAGTATGACGTCATGTTGCAGGTGCGCGACAAAGACCGGCAAACCATCAGCGATATGACCAACATTTATGTTCGCTCAGACCGGTCTGGCCGCTTGATTCCGCTCTCCAACCTGGTCAGTACTACAGAGAGCGCCGGCGTCGCTACCTACAATCGCTTTGACCGCCTGCGGTCGATTACTATCTCCGCCAACCTGGAAGGCGACTATTCATTGGATGAAGCGCTTGATTACCTCGAGCAAGTAGCGGCGGAGGAGTTGCCCGGCGAGGCCCGCATCAGCTACAAGGGCGAGTCGCGTGAGTTGAAAGACTCCAGCCAGGCACTTTACGCCACCTTCGCGTTGGCGCTGTTGGTGGTCTATCTCATTCTTGCCGCGCAGTTTGAGAGTTTTGTGCATCCCGTAGTGATCTTAACCACCGTACCGCTGGCCGTGTTCGGTGCGTTGTTTGGGCTATTGGTGGCCGGCATGACGCTTAACATCTATAGCCAGGTCGGTATCGTCATGCTCATTGGCCTCGCCGCTAAGAACGGCATTTTGATTGTGGAATTCACCAATCAAAAACGTGACGCCGGCTCTGCCTTCGACGACGCGCTACTCGAAGCCGCCGTGGTGCGCTTCCGACCGATTCTAATGACGTCAATCTCAACGGCGATGGGGGTGATACCGTTAGTGCTGGCCACCGGCGCGGGTGCCGAGGCGCGCAGTGTTATTGGGGTGGTGGTTTTTTCAGGGGTTGTGTTCGCGACGTTGCTCACCCTGTTTGTGGTGCCGGTTTTTTATAACCTGATGTGCAGGCGAACGAGCTCGCCGGGGGCGGTGGCTGAAGCGCTTGAGGCGCAGCAGGAAGGGCGGCCGGTAGCTTGAAGGCGGCAAAATTTCTTTGCAAGAACCCGTTCATATAACGCCAGAATGGGCCGCCTAGCCGTAGATGATGGAAAGTACAAGCCATCATCTACCACACTAGCTTATCCCGAGGCGGGTCACCTCGCGCATAGACAGTGTGGCTATCAACGACAATGGTTCGACAACGCTCTGTTGGAGAAGTATTTGCGGTTGCACAATCATAAGGAGCGATAAAGATGCCCCAAATCACACCAAGAGACGAGACAACACTATGAAAGTCTATTTTTCGCACGGTAAAGAAAGCGGCCCCTGGGGCAGTAAAATCAAAACGCTGGCGTCAATTGCCGAAGCGTGTGGCTGCACGGTAGACAGTATTGATTACACCGACCTGGCCGATCCAGATCTTCGCGTTGATCGCCTGGTTTCAATTTTACGGGCTGAGAAGCAGGAGTATTTGCTGGTTGGTTCAAGCATGGGCGGCTATGTATCGTTAGTGGCCGCAGAGCAGCTTAACCCGCAAGGGATTTTCCTGCTTGCCCCGGCCCTGTATATACAAGGCTATAACGTGCAAAACTATTCTGACGAGAATCAGAATATTGAAATCGTGCACGGTTGGTCTGATGATGTTATTCCAGCAGAACATTCCATCCGGTTTGCGCAACTTGCCAATTGCACGTTGCATTTAATCGATGGGGATCATCGGCTGAATAGTGCTATTGACTATGTTGGGACGTTATTTCAGCAGTTTGTTTGTGGTCGTATAGGTCGTTGATCAGGATGCATCGTCGACTATGTTTGGTAGGTGGCTCTTGGTGGCAACGACCTAACGACTCAACTCCACATCTCTCGCGCCCGATTTTTAAGATCAACCCGAACAGTTTGATCCCACTTAGGTCGTGCATCCGCACGACTCGACCAATGCGTCTGCTCGAGTGTCGCTAGTACAGGGTCCGTCAGAAACCGACTCTTCGTACCATACACATGCCTGTCACCAAAGCGGGCCTGCTGCGGCACAAAGTATTTGAACGGGTTGACCAGAACCAGCCGGTTCTTCGCGCGCGTCAACGCGACATAGGCAAGCCGGCGTTCTTCTTCGAGTTTTTTCTCGTCGCCAGCGGCAAATTCGTTGGGAAAGGTGCCGTCACTAAAATGCTGCACGTACACGGTGTCCCACTCTTGCCCCTTGGCGGAATGCACCGTCGATAAAATCAGATAATCTTCGTCAATACTGGCGTCGCTAGGCATATCGCCGCTACAGCTGGCTGGGTCGAGTGTGAGTTCGGTTATGAAAGAACGGCGACTGTCGTAGTCGTTGCTAAGCTGCAGCAGCTGCTCCAAGTCGCCTTCGCGCGGGTAAGCCTGATCGTATTTGCGCTCGAGATGGGGCTGGTACCATTTGATCACCGGCTCCAGCTGGCCTGGCCATGCGGCAGTGGCGAGTGACTGCATCAGCGTGGCGGTAGCCATCCAGTCATCGGCAGCGCCGGAGGGTACGCCACTTACTGTTGCCAGCGCTGCGAAATCATCATTATTAGCGTGTAGGTGATCGCACGCCTTGCGCGCAGTGACTGGGCCGATGCCGTCCAACAACTGCAGTACGCGGAAACCAGCGATGTCGTTGCGCGGATTGTCGGCCCAGCTCAATACCGACATCACGTCTTTCACATGCGCAGACTCCATGTATTTAAGCCCGCCGTATTTCACGTAGGGAATATCACGCTTGCCGAGTTCCACTTCCAACCGCAAGGTATGGCGAGCATTGCGAAACAGCACGGCCTGGTGCCACAAACGCACGCCTTGCTCGCGGCGGTTGAGAATTTCCTCGCACAAATAGAGGGCTTCTTCCTGTTCATCTTCCACGGTTACCAGCAGCGGGCGGTGGCCCGCGCCGCGCGCTGAGCGTAACTCTTTCTGGTAAGTACGAGATGCCTCCTGCATTAGCACATTCGATGTATTTAGAATTTCCTGCGTTGAACGGTAGTTGTCTTCCAGCTTAAGCACCTGTGCTGCAGGGTAGTGTTGCGGAAAGTCGAGAATATTGCCCACGTCGGCCGCGCGGAAACTGTAAATCGACTGGGCATCGTCACCCACCACGGTTAAGCCGCGTCCTTCGGGGCGCAGGCGTCGAATGATCTCTGCCTGCAGGCGATTGGTGTCCTGGTATTCGTCTACCAGAATGTGTTCAAAATGTTGGGAGATGTCGCGGGCGACCTGTGGGTCTTCAACCAGGTACAACCAATACAATTGCAGGTCGTCGTAGTCCAGCGTTTGCTGTTTGAGCTTGCGCTCAACGTAGCTGGAAAACAGGGTTTTCAATTCGGCCTGCCATGCGAGAAAGTGTGGGAATGATGCCTGCAGTGTCTCTTCCAGGCTGCACTGAGCGTTAACGGTGCGCGAATAAATATCGAGGCAGGTCGCCTTTTGCGGAAAGCGGTCGCGGCTGCGGTGAAAGCCCAGCGCCTGCCTTTCAAAGTCCATCATGTCGGCCGCATCGGCTCTGTCGAGTACCGTGAATGACTCATCCAATCCCAGGCTTTGGTGATAGTGCCTGATTAAACGTGCACCTACCGCGTGGAAGGTGCCGGCCCAGTCAATGGTCGTTGGCGAACCTACCCGCTGTCGCTTTTGCGTTGCCTTGATGGCGGCACCCACGGTTTGCTGCGCACTGTGCACCATTTCGCGAGCCGCCAGGCGGGTGAAGGTCAGTAACAGAATACGGTCGGGCGAGACGTTGTTCAGGCACAAATGCGCAACGCGGTGGGCGAGGGTAGTGGTTTTTCCGGTGCCGGCACCGGCGATGATTAGCAATGGTTGGCTAGCCCAAACGCCGCCGTCGTTCAGCTCGCCATGGGTCGCTGCTTTGCGCTGCGCGGAATTAAGTTTCTCGAACGGGTCGCTGATCATGAGGCGCTATACAGATAACTATTCAGGTTAGCTGTATGATTGTACAGTAGTGGGTTGGTGAAACCAATATGTAGGCAGGAGTGCGAGCTGTGAAATTGAAGGCCCGCCAAGTCACAATGCCTCGAGTCATGCGCTGCACGTCGCGAGTCGTATGGTTGTTTTGAAGTGCACGCTCTCAAGCAATCACTTCAACACAAAAAATTGATCAATTAATAATCATCTGTTAGTCTTTAAAGAGTAAATCGCGCCGATTTAAACCCACTTGCTGGCGCTCCACAAATTAGCTAAAGAGGCCAGTTTTATGTACGCAATATCTGCACTTGTTCGCCGCACGTTTTTTCAAGACAAACCCTCCCGTCAGCGTTACCTGGCAATAACCGGCGGTGCCCGGTCAACACACACACTCAATAAACTTTCCAGGCAAATCGAGCGTGGAGAATTTAACCGAGCACTCAAATTCGCATTGCTAGCAGCCGACGTGCCGGTGACGGAGATTGCGCAGGCGCTCGAGGATACGTGCCTGCAAAAGTCCCGCGCCGAGTTTGCACGCTTCGTGCCGCGCCTGACGGCTAATTTCAATGTCGTACTGCTCGAGGCGCGCCAACTGCACGTGTTCTACATCCAGGTAGGTCATATGACACAGTTGTCTTTGCCGCACGGTATTGAGCGGCAGACGTGGGATGTGCAACTGACCCTGGTCTGCCAGCAAATCAGCGCTCATCGTGAGCTGTTCTATAGCGAAGAGATGCGCTCAGCACGGAAAAACTATTTCGGCGATATCGATAGCTATCGTTACGAACCCATGTGTCACCTGTCGTTTTCTTTCTCTCCACAGGGCGAGTTGCTGCAATAAAGGTGGCCTTGCTACGAGTCGCCATGCCGTGCTCGCACAATCTGGCGGAATCACTAAACACACTTTTCATTTTTCTGACAAACGAGGAAAAACATGGTTGAACCTGAATTGATTGAAGCTTATTACACAGCGAAATACGTTGTGGAGACAAAAACGGAGGGTGCCGTAATGCGCGTCGGGCAGCGTAGCGCGCAGGTGGCAGAGTTGATAGCCACGCACCAGTCGCAATCGGCTGCATTTATCACACCCTGCAATCCGCGCAGTGCCAAGTTGAGTCACGCAGAAAATGATGAGCGCTACCAGCGC
>RCMY010004442.1_pt1 | contig 12124 bp, 20 predicted proteins | sample 2041341 | NCBI WGS metagenome assembly RCMY01 (sample SAMN09708234, study PRJNA481090) | Marine sediment metagenome, whole genome shotgun sequencing project.
CATCGCTTCGGTTTCCCGGTTCGGGCTTGCGACCGAGCCGCTGTCAAGGTGGTCACGGCCAATCACCACCGGCGCGTTAAGCTCGCCGCTGCGCACCATCTCGTTGAACGCCAGGCCAAGCTTGTGACGCACCCCAAGCCCGACCCAGCAAATCCGCGCGGGCAGGCCCTGAAACGCAATCCGCTCGCGCGCCCTATCAGTCCAATTGTGCAAATGCGGACCGTCAATCAACTCTTTCACCTTGGCATCAGTCTTGTAGATATCCTCTGGATCACCCGACAGCGCACACCAGCGAAACGGCCCGATCCCCTTGCAAAACAGCGGGCGGATATAGGCAGGCACAAAACCGGGAAAGGCAAAGGCATTCTCCAGCCCTTCCTCAAGCGCGACCTGCCGGATGTTGTTGCCGTAATCCAGCGTGGGCACGCCCGCGTTCCAGAAATCGACCATCGCCTGAACCTGCACGCGCATGCTGGCGCGCGCGGCCTTTTCAACCGCCTTGGGGTCGCTTTCCTGTTTGGCGCACCATTCGCCCACGGACCAGCCTTGCGGCAGATAAGGACGACACTCCTGGCCTCGCCCGCCTTGCACCAACAGGGTTTCGTCATCCTCCAGCACTTTCAGGCTCACGACGATGGCGTCAAAATCGGCCCATGCGCGCGCGGCGCGCCCAATACCGCCATAGACAACCAAGTCATGCGGGTTCTCGGCCACATCCGGGTGCAGGTTGTTCATCAGCATCCGCATCGGTGCCTCGGTCAGCCTGGATTTGGCGGTAATCTCACTGCCGGTCGCGGGATAGATATCGCGGGCGTTGTGACGCGGATTGCTCATGTCAGATCTCCTTGCCGGGCCAGCCGGCCGATGTCGCACAAAATGGATTTGAGATAGGGGCGGAGCCGGTCAGCGCGGCCATGCAGATAGGGCCAGGGCGGGCTTTCCTCCATATAGGCGGATTGCGCCAACTCCATCTGGATGGCGTGATAGCCCTCGCCGGGCCGCCCGTAATGCCGCGTTGTCCAGCCGCCCTTAAAGCGGCCATCGGTGACCGCTTTAAACCCAGCCACCGCCGCACAGACGGCCTCTACCGCCTCAGTGATGACCGGCGCACAGGTGGTTCTGCCATTGGTGCCGATGTTGAAATCGGGCAATGTGCCCTTAAACAGAAACGGAATGCGCGACCTGATTGAATGGCAATCATATAGCACCACCATACTGTGGATCGTCTTTGCCCGCGCCATCTCGGCCTCCAATGCGGCGTGATAGGGCGCATGGAACATCTGGCGGCGATGCTCGACCTCGCCGCCAGAGGGCGGCACATGCCAGATGTCATGGCCGTCAAAATCCGTCATCGGGACAAGCCCGGTGGTGTTTTGTCCCGGATAAAGGCTTGCCCCCGATGGATCGCGATTGGCATCAATCACATAGCGATGAAACGTGGCGCGCACGGTGGTAACACCCGGCAAAAGCCCGGCGTATAGCTTGTGAATATTCCAATCGGCATCGGACGGCCCACGCCCCAGATCATTGAGCCTCGCCCGAATATCCACCGAAACATACGTTGAAACATACGTTCCCGTATGCGGTAACCCAAGAATAACCGGGCTGTCCCCTTGCACCACCTCAACCGGTTTCATCACCGCCCCCTGCTTTCATCGTTCCAAAAATAGGTGTTATTATACTTTGCGTACCCATTGGGTGATGTGATATGAGGGGTATACTTAATCACCATTGGGGAAATTCTCCGTCCAGCAACATTTGGGGTCTGGTCAATGGATATTCCCCTCACGTTAGGGCGAAAAAGCCATTGGCCTTCTTCGAAGCATATTTTGACGACTCTCGGTCCAATATTGGCGAGGAGAGGCTCTTCATTGCCGGATACTTAAACAGTGCGGAGAAGTGGGCGCTGTTCGTTGACGCTTGGCAAGAATGCTTGGATGAAAAACCGGCAATAGCTTACTTGAAGATGTTGCAGGCTCAGGCTTTGCAGGGTGAGTTTAGGGGGTGGCATCCCGATGCTAGGGATGCAAAGTTGAGCCGCCTTGCCTTTATCGTGCGACACTTTGATCCGCTTTCTTTCGAGTTCTCTGTTAGTTGCCGTACATACCGAGATACTCTTGCACATTTTGCACCACGCGGCCTGAACCCGCATTTCTATTGTGTGCATGGCATACTTGCTACCGTCACCAGGTTCTTGGAGAGCCGAGGGGCAGTTCATCCAGTGAAATTCTTTTTTGATGAACAGAATGGCGTTGATACCGATATTGCTTTGTTTTTTGATTACATTAGGTCGCAACTTTCAGGGGGTGCGAAAGATTTGATTTCTGGCCTTCCAACTTTCGAGAGCGATCAGAACTTGCTACCACTGCAAGCCGCTGATTTTCTTGCTTGGCACGTCAGAAGGGAAGACGAAGGGAGTCTATCTGACCAAGCTTTGATCAACCTCTTGCGCACTGAACACGTTAGGGCGCATTTGGACGATACTCATTTAGAAGCATGGCGTGCCGAATTTGAACAGTTGCCGGGCCTTGATCGGATGCAGAGCAAGGGTGAATGGCATAAGGTTCGCGCAGCACTCGTAGCTGGCAAAGCGGCAGGTTTTTTGCCGCCCTATGGCACCAAGTGGCTAAATTTTCGCGGCGGCATTAGGGACTGGATCAAGGATCGCAAGCGATCAATCGCTAGACTGTTGCGATGATTGAACAATCTTGTCCATCGCCCGATCAAACTTTTCATCGGCCTCGGTGGGGTTTAGTTCGCCATCGTCCACCATTTCCTGAACGGTTTCTTGGAACCTTCGGAACTGCTCCTCGGGGCTTTCCTTGTTTTGCTTTTTTGCCATCATGCACCAGCCGTTTGATAAGTAAGACGCTTACCAACGATTCCAGTCAACGCAATGTCGGCTCTAGCCCGATCATTGGAGCCATTGGAAATGCGGTTGTTATAGCGGAATTCAAACTCAGCGGCATAGCGGTGAAGATGCTTTTTGTTGCAGTGTTGGTAGACACCGCGCATCCCGCGCTTAAAGATTCTGAAATAGCCCTCAACGGTATTGGTGTGAACGTCGCCACGCACATATTCACCCGCACCGTGTGTGGTGAAATCGTGGTGTGCGAATTCAGGTCCAAGGCGCTTATAGTATTGCGCCTCATCGGTGTAGACAGTGGCCTCACGGGCAATGTTCTCGCGCAGGATCGGGTACAGGGTGGACTTCTTAAGGTCTTTGACCACAACAGACTTGGCTCGGCCAGTAGTGCGATCCACGAGAGTCAGAAGTTTATTCTTGTGCGAGCCGCCACGGGCGGTTTTGGTTTTCTTGAACTGAATGCCGATAAAGGTTTCGTCTACTTCAACTACGCCGCCGCCAGACCCGAAATCCATTGCGCCATCGGTGCGCATGGCCTCACGAATGCGGTGAGACATGAACCAAGCAGTTTTCAGGGTCACACCAAGGGTGCGGTGCAATTGGTTGCTGCTAATGCCCTTCTTTCTGGCGCACATCAGGTAAATAGCTTGCAGCCAAATATTCATGGGAACGTGGCTGCTTTCAAAGATGGTGCCAACCTTCACAGTGAAGGGTTTGCGGCACTGGTAGCACTTGTAGGTGCCTATGCGGGTAGACTTGCCGCCCATCTTACCAATGCGTTCCACACCGCCACAATGAGGGCATACCGGACCGTCCGCCCAGATACGAGCCTCTACATATTCGTAGGCTTTTGCTTCGTCGTGAAACTCGGGGCGGGACAGAACAGACATTGTATTTCTCCTTGTCCCTTATATATAGGGGTTTGGAGTGGGTACGTCAAGTATAATAACGCCCAAAAATACTCAAACCGCCACGCGATCCTCATAGGACCAACTCAAGCCGTGATGCCGCGACAAGATCCCCCTCACGCACCAGATCGCCCGCCGCTTGCAACGGCGCGTTTGTCTGCAAGGGCGCGCGAAAACCAATGCCCTGCGCGCCACAAATCGCCTCGAGACCCAGAATGTGACTGAATTTCGTGTTCATCCGCGCCAGACGCCGCGCGGCATGGGCGGCCATGCTGACGTGATCCTCTTGATTGGCAGAGGTCGGCGTTGAATCCGTGGTGCAGGGATTGGCCAGATGGTTGTTCTCACTCATCAGCGCGGCGGTCGTCACCTCGGCAATCATCAACCCTAAATTCAACCCCGGCTCGGGCGTGAGAAAAGGCGATAGATCGAAGCTAAGTGTCGGGTTCACCATCAGTGCCACGCGCCGCTGCGCAATCGCGCCAATCTCGGATATGGCCATGGCGATCTGATCGGCGGCAAAGCCCACCGACTCGGCATGAAAATTGCCCCCCGAGACGATCATGCCGCCCTCGGGGTGGCTCTATCCACCAGAACAATCGTATTGTCTGTCACGGCATTGGCCTCGATTTCAAACACCTCACCGGCGCGGCGTAAAAGGTCAATCGCGGCACCGCTGACCTCAGCCACCAGCGCCGCGGCGGCCTCGACCGCAGGCTAAACCGACCGGTTCAAGCGCACTGCGCGCGCCTCGCGCCAGATCGCCTCTAGCGTGGCAAGACGCACCGCGCCCGGTGTCAGAACGTCACTCATATCTCACTCCCGAAAATCCGCCGGTAAAGCGGGTTGAACCCGATACGATAGGCCAGCTCTGCCGGTTGGCTCACATCCCAGATCGCCAGATCGGCGCGCATCCCCGGCGCGATCACACCGCAATCCGTCAGGCCAAGCGCGCGTGCGGCATGGCGGGTAACACCCGCCAGCGCCTCTTCAGGGGTCATCCGAAACAGGGTCCAGCCCATATTCATTGCCAGCAAAAGCGACGCCATCGGCGACGGGCCAGGATTGCAATCAGTGGCCATCGGCACGCCATGCTCGCGAAAGGCCGCGATGGGCGGTTTTTGCGTCTCGCGCAGGGTGTAGAACGCCCCCGGAAAAATCACCGCCACGCTACCCGCCGCGGCCAGCGCGCGGCCACTTGCGTGCCGCCGATATTGCTAAGCTGTTCGGCATGAAGTTTGACCGGAAGGCCCAGCGCGCGCGCCGCCCTGAAAACCGGCTCAAGCTGCTCGGGCGAAAAAGCGATGCCTTCGCAAAATCCGTCAACCGCATTGACCAGCCCCCCGGCATGCGCCCCAAGGAAGGTGGTCTTCACCCAAACCGGGCGCACGCGCTCAACCGCACGGGCCACGCGCAGCATTTTAAGCTCGGTTTCGATGTCGAGCCCATAGCCGGATTTCACCTAGATGGTGCAGGTACCTTCGGCGATCAGGGCATCGGCAAACCGCAGCGCGCCGGTCAGCAACTCTTGCTCTGACGCCGCCCGCGCCACCTTGACGGTTGAGACAATCCCGCCGCCTGCGCGCGCCACCTCGGCATAGCTGGCCCCGTTCAGGCGCATTTCAGATTCGCCCGCGCGGGCACCGCCATGCACGATATGGGTGTGGCAATCAATCAGCGCAGGCGTGATAAGCCGCCCTTCAAGATCCTGCTCTGGCCCGTCATAGGTTTTGGGCAAATCGGCCTCTGGCCCGGCCCAGACAATCCGGTCCCGCGCAGTAAAACGACGCCGCGCTCAATAAGCCCGTAAGGCGCGTCGCCCAACATCGTCGCCAGCACCACATTTCATAAAATCATTGCAAAGACCTTCTTGATTAGAGAGTCGTATGATGCAATTATGTATATACATAATAATCTGTCAAAACGGGATCATGCGATGACACAGATCTGGGGGCCTCAGGCGCTGTTGCCCAATGGCTGGGCGCGCGATGTTCTGATCGAGATCGACGGCGCGGGCCAGATCGCAAGCGTGATGCCGAATAGCCCCACCGACGGGTCATCGCATCGGCATCCTGTTGCCCGCGCCCGCCAATGCCCATAGCCACGCATTTCAACGCGCCATGGCCGGGCTGACCGAGGCGCGCAGCCCCAATCCGCGTGATACCTTCTGGATCTGGCGCAAGCTGATGTATCGCTTTCTCGACATCCTGACACCTGATCAGGTCGAGGCAATCGCGGCCCTTGTGCAGATGGAAATGCCCGAAGCGGGATATGCCACGAATATGGAATTTCACTATCTTCACCATCAACCCGGCGGCGTGCCCTATGACAGCCTCTCCGAGATGGCCGAGCGCGTCATCGCTGCTGCCGGTACAGTATCAATTCGGCGGCGTCGATAAACGCGGGCTTACCGCCCGGCGTCAGGCGGACCCATCCACATGCATCTGGCCGAGCAATTGGCCGAGGTCGACGAGGTGCAGGCCGCCTATGGCGCGCGCCCGGTTGAGTGGCTGTTGGATCATGCCGACATCACCGATCAATGGTGCCTTATCCATTGCCCCCAGATGCAGCCCCATAAAACGCTCGCTCTGGCGCAAACCGGGGCTGTTGCGGGGCTCTGCCCGATCACGGAATCAAGCCTTGGGGATGGCACGTTCGATGGGGTGCGTTGGCTTGACAGGGCGGGCGTATCGCGGTGGGGTCGGATTCAAATATCCGTATCGCGCTGTCGGAAGAGCTGCGCACGCTGGAATACTCGCAACGCCTGCGCGACAAGTCCCGCGCAGCTCTGGCAACGGCAGAGGCCCCGACCGGTCGTCGGTTGTTTGGTGCTGTGGTCGCTGGCGGCGCACAGGCCGCCGGTCGCCCCTCAGGCCAGATCGCACCCGGACAACTGGCCGATCTCATGGCGCTGGATGACCGCCATGTCGACCTGATCGATCAGAGCGGCTATAAATGCCTCGATTGCTGGGTCTGCGCAGGGGATGATCATATGGTGCGCGACACCATCACGGCCGCCTATGTCAAGGCGATGAGGCCGCTTCGTGGCGCGCTATGAGTCAGCCGCAATTCAACGGCTGGCAGGCCATTCAGGACAAAGTCCTGCGTCGCATCCATGCCCGCGATTGGACCCCCGGCAGCGTGATCCCGAACGAGGCCGATCTTGCGATCGAATTCGGCTGTGCCCGCGCCACAGTGAACCGCGCGCTGCGCGCTCTGGCCGAGGCCGGGATACTGGAACGGCGCCGCAAGGCAGGCACGCGCGTCGCCCTGCACCCGGTCAGCCACGCCACCGTCGATATCACCGTCATCCGTCAGGAAATCGCCGCACAGGGGCAGGCCTATACCTATCGCCGCCTGACCCGAAGCGTCGCCCCACCACCCGTTGCGGTACAGGCGGCGCTTGGCCTGCTGCACCCTTGTGACTGTCTGCATGTCATGGCGCTGCATCTACGGATGGCAAACCCTTTGTGTTCGAGGGCCGCTGGATCAATCTTACCACCGCCCCCAACGCAGCCGCGCAAAGCTTTGACAGCCTCAGCGCCAATGAGTGGCTCCTTTCCAAGGTGCCCTATACCCATGGTGACATCCGCTTTACCGCGCAGGCCGCCGATGAGGCCGCCGATGAGGCCGAGGCAGAGTTGTTGCACACCACTCCCGGTGCGCCGCTCTTTGTGGTGGAGCGAGCCACATGGGATCACAACACGTCGGTTACCTCGGTCCGGCTTTGCTATGCGCCGGGGTATTGCATAACCACAACCATCGGCAGGCGCCCCTGAACGGCATCTCTTGACGCAAGCCCCGACGCCTGCGGCGCGAGTGTTTTTGGAACAGTGAAAGCCCATCTGTCACTTTCATCATTCCATAAATACTCCGGGAAGAATTGGCCGAAGGCCAAGAGGGGCAGCGCCCCAAGATCCGCTATCCGCCAATCCGAAGCAGCGCCTCAAGACCCCTGCGATAATCGGAGTAGATCAGGTTTACGCCAAGCTCATCCTTGATCCGCTGATTGCTGACGCGCTTTAATTCTGCGTAAAAGCTGCGCGCCATTGGACTCATGTCGGCCACGTCGAAATCCACCTCGGGCGGAAGCGGCAGGCCCAGGAGTTCGGCGGCATAGCCGATCACATCCTGTGGCGGGGCCGGGTCGTCATCACAAAGGTTATAGACCGCCCCCGGATTGGGCTGACTGATCGACGCCTCAAGCACCTGTGCGATATCCTCGACATGAATCCGGCTAAAGACCTGTCCCGGTTTCACGATCCGCCGCGCGGTGCCCTGGCGCACCTTTTCAAACGGACCGCGGCCGGGGCCATAGATGCCTGCCAGCCGGAAGATATGCAGCGGCAGAGCCGGAACAGAGCGCCAATCGCCCTCGGCATCCACGCGCATTTGACCGCGCCGGGTGGAAGGGGTCAGCAGTGTTGCCTCATCCACCCATCCGCCCTGATGATCGCCATAAACGCCGGTGGTTGAGAGATACCCGGCCCAGTCAAGCCGGGGCGCCAAATCCGCAATCTGATCGCGAAAGCGGTTCAGTACCGGATCGCCATCCGCGTCTGGCCCGGCGGAGATCAACAGATGGCTCGCCGTTTCAAAAGCCGTGCTTAGGTCGCCATCCGGCCACAGGACCGGCGTGACGCCCTCATCCTGAAGCGCGGCAAACTTGGCCTCTTTGCGGGTGGTGCCGTAGACCGTCCAGCCCTGTGGCACAAGCCGCGCCGCAAGCGCGCGCGCGGAATACCCGTGACCGAAAGAAAGAAGTGTTTTTTCCATCGTCCTTACATGGCGCGAGCGATGCGGTTTGGCAAGGTGGCGGGGTTTTGCCGGTGGCTTTGTCCCCCTCTGGTGCGCCGCCCCAAATAAGTGTCAGACTGGACCGGTTGCGACAACAAACCGGAGACCCCATGCCCCGCTATTCCCGCCGTCTGGCGCTTGCGCTTATTGCCTCTGCCGCTGTTGTCGGCTGTTCTGACCAAAAGGGATCACGCCCGCGCAACGCTGCATCCGAGCCACCGCTTTACCCTAATGAGACGCCAGAGTTGCGCCGGTTGATTAATAAATACGCCGATCTTTACGAGGTGCCACGATCGCTGGTGCATCGGCTGGCGATCCGCGAAAGTGCGCACCGCCCCGGGGCGCGCAACGGGCCCTATTACGGCCTTTTGCAGATCCTGCCACAGACCGCGCGCGGCATGGGGTTTCGCGGCAAACCAAACGACCTTTTGGACGGCGAAACCAACCTGAAATACGGTGTCAAATACCTGCGCGGGGCCTATATCGTGGCAGAGGGCAACCCCGACGCCGCGATCATGTGGTATGCGCGCGGCTATTATTACGAGGCCAAGCGCAAGGGCCTCTTGGTGCAATCCGGTCTGCGCGCAGGCTAGCGGATCAGGCGGCGTAATCCGATCCCTCAGAGTCGAGAATGGCCTTGAGTTCATCAAGATGCCGCTCGGCCTGACCGGGATAGTCCTCTAGTTCCTGCGCGGTTTTCTCGGCGATGTCATCGGGCAGCACCCGAAGCTTTTGCCCGGTCTGAAGGGCGCGGATATAGGTCTCGGCGGCGCGTTCGAAATAATAAAGCCGGTTAAAGGTGTCGGCCACGCTATCGCCGATAATCATGACGCCATGATTGCCCATGATCATGACCTTTTTCTTGGGGTCGGTCAGAAGGGTGGCACACCGCTCGCCTTCATCCTCGAACGCCAGGCCGCCATAGCCATCGTCGATCACATAGCGGTTAAAGAAGGTGGCACAGTTCTGATCAATCGGCGGCAGGCGGCTATCGGCAAGGCTGGCAAGAACTGTGGCGTGGATCGAATGCACATGCATCGCACAGCGCGCGTGGGCGCAATGGCGATGTAAACCGCCATGCAGGCCCCAGGCGGTCGGGTCGGGCGCATCGGGGCCGGTCAGCGTTTCGGGATCATTGGCATCGACGACAATAAGATCGCTGGCCTTGATCCGGGCAAAATGCATCTGGTTCGGGTTCATCAGGAACCGCGTGCCATCGTCGTTGATCGAAAGGCTGAAATGATTGGCAACCGCCTCGTGCAGGTTAAGCCGTGCGGTCCAGCGAAAGGCAGCGGCCAGATCGAGGCGCTCTTCCCAGTGGTCCATGTTGGGGTGCAGCTTGGCAAGGCTCATAGGCGTCTCCGGTTCTGATGGGTTTCGTGGCGGCACTGGCCATAGCTTGATCAACGCCCGCGCCCATGTCAACGTGCGCGCGAACAGGCGATTTGGAACATCATAGATGACACAGGCAGATCAGACCGGCACGCTTACCTCGCCCGAGGTGCCGGGACCCGAGGAATTTAGCAATCCGCGCGCGGCGGTTGATCGGCTTGAGGCGCTCTATCGCACCGCAACGCAGTTTCTCTGTCATGAGTTTTCAAAGGCGCTTGGCGGCGATATCCCCACGAAGCGCATTCGCGCGTTTTACCCAGAGATACGGCTGACCACCACGACCTTTTCCAAGATCGACAGCCGCCTTAGCTTTGGTCACGTATCCAAGCCCGGCACCTATGCCACGACGATCACGCGGCCGGATCTGTTTCGCAGCTATCTGGAACAGCAGATCGGTCTGTTGATCGACAATCACGGCGTGCCGGTCTGTATCACTGTGTCGGACACGTCGATGCCGGTGCATTTTGCCGTCGCCAATGACGCCAGCATCAGCGTCCCGCAGGAAGGCGCCGCAGACTTCACCCTGCGCGATATGTTTGATGTGCCGGACCTGTCGACCACCAACGATCACATCGTCAACGGCACCCATCAGACCGCGCCGGGCGGCGCCGCCCCGCTTGCGCCCTTTACCGCCCAGCGGGTGGATTATTCGCTGGCCCGGCTGTCGCATTACACCGCCACCGATCCCGAGCATTTTCAGAACTATGTTCTGTTCACCAACTATCAGTTTTATGTTTCCGAATTCGAGAGTTATGCGCGCAAGATGCTGGCCGATCCCGCAAGCGGGTATTGCGCCTTTGTCAGCACCGGCAATGCCGAGATCACCACACCCGACGGGGTGTTGCCCAGCTCTGAACGGCTGCCGCAGATGCCGACCTATCACCTTAAACGTGCCGACGGGTCGGGGATCACCTTGGTCAATATCGGGGTGGGGCCATCCAATGCCAAAACCGCCACCGACCATATTGCGGTGCTGCGTCCGCATGCCTGGGTGATGGTTGGCCATTGTGCGGGGCTGCGCAATTCGCAATCGCTTGGTGATTTCGTTCTGGCGCATGCCTATTTGCGCGAAGACCGCGTGCTTGACGCCGACCTGCCCGCCTGGGTACCGATCCCGGCCCTGGCCGAGATCCAGATCGCTCTGGAACAGGCGGTGGAAAAAGAGACCGAGCTTGAGGGGTTCGATATCAAAAGCGTCATGCGCACGGGCACGGTGGCCAGCGTCGATAACCGCAACTGGGAATTGCGCGAACAATCCGGCCCGGTGCAACGCCTCAGCCAAAGCCGCGCCATCGCTCTGGACATGGAAAGCGCCACCATCGCCGCCAACGGCTTTCGCTTTCGCGTGCCCTACGGCACCCTGCTTTGCGTCAGCGACAAACCCCTTCAGGGCGAGCTGAAACTGCCCGGCATGGCAAGCGCATTCTATCAATCACAGGTCTCACGCCACCTGATGATCGGGATTCGCGCGATGGAATCTCTGCGCAAAATGCCCCTTGAACGCATCCACAGCCGAAAACTTCGCAGCTTTGAGGAAACAGCGTTTCTGTAACTGCGCCGGACCGATTGACAGGCCTCTCCGCGTCACGGTCTATGCTTGACCATGGATATTGTGATTTCTGTCTTTGCATTCGGTCTGGCCTTTGTTGCATTGCAAACCGAGGTGACACCGCTTTGGTTTGACTGGCCGTTCGTCGGCCTCGTCCTTAGCCTTGCCTTTGCCCACCGCGATCTTGCCAACGACAAATGGTGCAACGCGCTGCGCAAACGGCTGGCGGGGGAAAGGCCGCAAAGCCCCTATCGCGCGCTGATGATCCCGCTTTTGCGCCGCATCACCAAATGGCGTCGTCCGGTTGTGAAGAACGAAAAATCGCATTGGTCGGATTTTCATGCGCCTGATGTGACGCGAGCGACGCGCACCGCCTATGCGTGGTTCGGCTGGACATTGCTTGATTTCGCCCTGCTCTGGGCGGTCGTATATCCGGTGATCCTGCTTTTGCTGCAATGGGCCATTCTGGGCGAAGGCCGCATGGGAGCATTGGGGACAACCCGCCGCGACTATGGTCGCATTGACAGTATTGCTTCTGACACCCAGCCTTGAGAAATGGGCCAGAGCCAGCCCGAACGGTTTCATTCGAAAGCGTTCGGGCTGGCTACCCTT
>RCMY010004443.1_pt1 | contig 12123 bp, 10 predicted proteins | sample 2041341 | NCBI WGS metagenome assembly RCMY01 (sample SAMN09708234, study PRJNA481090) | Marine sediment metagenome, whole genome shotgun sequencing project.
GGACCCGCCGGAGCGGCCCTGCCCGGCGGAGGAACCGTTGCGTCCGTCGGAGCCAGCCGAGTGGCCCTGCCCGGAGGAGGAACCATTGCGGCCACCGGAGCCACCGCGTGAACGGTTGCGGCCACCGGAGTTGCCACCTGCCGAGGGGCGACGGGGTCCCTGGTCCTGCTTGGGCTGCACACCGGACTTCTCCGCGGCCTCGGCCGGCGAGAGGAAGATGCGCTGGCCCGGAGCCAACGACGTCAGGATGTCGGCACCAGAGGTGGCGACGGTGGAGGTGGCGTTGATCTTCGCCTGACGCAGAAGCGTGCGGACCTCGTTGCGTTGGGACGGCAGTTCCATGGTCACGACGGTGCCCGCATTGCCTGCACGAGCCGTGCGACCGGAGCGGTGCAGGTACGCCTTGTGCTCGGTGGGCGGATCGGCGTGCACCACCAGTGCCACGTCGTCGACGTGGATACCGCGGGCCGCGATGTCGGTGGCCACGAGAGTGGAGACCTTGCCGGAATGGAACGCGTCCATGTTCCGGGTGCGGGCGTTCTGGCTGAGGTTGCCGTGCAGGTCCACCGTCGGGATACCGAGGCCGATGAGCTGCTTGGCGAGCTTCTTCGCGCCATGCTTGGTGCGGGTGAAGATGATGGTGTGGCCGGGGGCCGCTGCGAGATCGGCGAGCACTGCCGTGCGGCTGTCGGTGTCGACGCGCAGCACGTGGTGATCCATCTCGGTGATGGGGGAAAGCTCGGAATCGGCCTCGTGGACCACGGGGGAGTGCAGGAACTGCTTGACGAGCGTGTTCACACCGGCGTCAAGAGTGGCGGAGAACAGCATGCGCTGGCCGTCGGGGGCGGTGGCCTGCAAGATCTTGCGGACGTTGGGCAGGAAGCCCATGTCTGCCATGTGATCGGCCTCGTCAATGACGGTGATGCGCACCTGGGACAGGTCAACGAGGCGTTGGCCCATGAGGTCCAGGAGGCGGCCGGGGCAGGCGATGACAACGTCGACGCCAGCGCCAATGGCACGGGCCTGCGGGTTCTGGTTGACGCCACCGAAGACGACGGCACTGTTGAGGCCGGCAACCTTTTCCAGCGGAACCAGGGATTCGTGCAGCTGCAGGGCCAGTTCGCGCGTCGGCGCCAGGATCAGAGCGCGGGGCTTTTTGGCCTGGCGGCGACCGGAGGCGCGCAGCTGCTGCACGAGCGGCAGCAGGAATGCGAACGACTTGCCGGAGCCGGTGCGGCCACGGCCGAGGACGTCGCGTCCGGCGAGGGAATCGGGGAGAGTAGACGCCTGGATGGGCGTCGGGGTGGTGATGCCGCGTGCGTTGAGGGCAGCGACGAGGTCAGCGGACACGCCGAGGCGTGCGAAATCTGAAGACAAGAAAGGAAACCAATCGGGAGTGAGTCTCACCGGCGTAAAAGCTAGTAACAGCATCCACGGCGTCCGAGCAACAATTAATTGTTGCTGCGCCAAGCGGCCCGAGGTAAGACTGAGCGGGCCGACGAAGAGGAGACTACCACCGGCTTGGGCTTCGACAAGAATCGTGGTGGGTGGAGCCACACGCAGCAGTAAGCCACCGCTGTGGGAGAACGCCACTGCTGCCCTGGAAAAGCGCGCAACGCCAATCGGATGTCTCCATGCCTGTGACACATCGTGGGCGTTGCACAACCCGGTTGGCGTTCTGCGTTCGGGTTGGCGTTCCAGTGCAGCTTGCGGGGTCAGGGTCGGGAAGCGCGACCCAGGATGTGGGGCACGAGGGTCCCGCCGATCCCGCCCGGATGCTCAGGCGTCCGCACCGCTTCCACGACGAACCCTCCGGAGCGCAGTGCCATCAGGGTGTCGACGCTCAGATGGCAGCCACCGGCCACCAACGGCCACACCGTGGCGTCGGCTGCTTTCTGGAAGCGGGCGATCCCCGGCCGCTTCGAGGCACAGTGCTCAAGGAATACCAGCGTTCCTCCGGGGCGCACCACGCGCCAGAGCTCGGCGACGGCGGCCCGCGCATCGGGGACGGAACACAGCACCATGCACAGCACGGCGGCGTCGACGCTCCCATCCTCCAAGGGAAGTGCGTCACCGGTCCCGCCGGTCACGGTGACGTCCACGGTTGCCTTCTCAGCCGCACCCAGGGCGAGGGCGCGAAGATGCGGTTCAGGCTCCACCGCATGAACGGTGGACACCGAGTCCGGATAGTGCTTGAAGTTCATGCCGTTGCCGCAGCCAACCTCGACGACGTCGCCACTGAGTTCGGCGAGCAGTTCGTCCCGCAGCTCGGCGAGACCTCCGGCGTCCATACGCGGGACCAAGGCGGCATACATGCGTGCGAAGAGTGGACGGGGAAGATCCGCCCCGGCTTCGTGTGGCTCAGCCGTCATGGCGCCCCCGTCCCCCCCAGAGGTATTTCTGGTACGGCTCCGATCATATGAGAGGTGCGCGACGCAGCGTCGACATTGCTGCATGCAGCAGTGCGATGGGAGACACCGCCACGGACCCGACAACGGTGCCGATCTCGTATCGCAGGCTGCTGTCAGGGTGGGGGCTGCCGTTGCGACGTGCGCGCAGCGAACTGAGGGGGATACCGAAGGCGTTGCCCCACATCATCACTCTGGTGGCGCCCAGGATGGCGAGAGCATCCTCTTCGCCGTGGAGCTCGACCAGTCTCTCCCAGACTGCATGTTCGGGGTGTGCCCGGGAGTCGGCGTAGTGCTGGGCGAACGCGATGGCCGCCAACTCATCGTCCGGGGCGCCGTCGGTGATTCCTCCGAGCAACTGGCGCACCTCGTCTGCCTCCATCCCGACATCGAGGGCAAACTTGGTGTGCGCATGGGCGCACAGGGCGCAGCCATTGACTTCGGTCACGGCCAGCATGATGCGTTCGGCGAAATGCTTTCCGCGGGACTCCTGGAGCCGTCGCAGGTGGGGGATCGAGCGCGCCGCGTCGCGTGTGATCGTGTAGATCTCACGGACGGTGTAGTGCTTGTTGGCCCTCATCAGGAGCGGGTCGCCGGGACTGCTGCTCGCCGATGGTGACGGGATGTTCGGGCGTGACTGTGGGGAGAGAACGGTGGCCTCCGGGGTGTTCGACGGTGAAGTTGCTTCACCTCAGTATACCCCCATGGGTATTACTCGGACTTCTTGTGAGAAAGGTTGACCCTCACACGGTGTCAGGATTCAGAGTGATGTCATGTTGATCGGAGATTTCGCCAGACTCGGGCAGGTATCAGTGCGGATGCTGCGCCACTATGACCAGATCGGGCTGCTCAGCCCGGCCAGCGTACGACCAGTGGAACAGCTACCGCTCGTACGCGCCCGAGCAGCTGCAGGTTCTCAACCGCATCGTTGCCCTGAAGGATCTTGGCCTGAGCCTCGAACAAGTGGGCCTCATCGTGTCCCACCGGGTTTCGATCGAGGAACTGAGAGGCATGCTGCGGCTCTGCCAGGCAAAGGTGGAGGAGGAGATGCGCGTCGCAGGCAGGCTGGCGGCGGTCGAGTCGAGGCTTCGAATGATTGAGAGGGAGAGCACCATGTCAGGAGATTACGTACTCAAGAACGTCGACGGAGTGCGCCTTGCGGCCTACACCGGCACTCTCGATCCCGAGACCATGGCGCAGCACATCGGCCCCATGTTCGATTGGGCCATGGAGGCGTTGTCGGCCATCCACGCTTCGCCCACCACACCCATTGCCATGTACGAGGAATCCGACGGCGGCATGGACGTCGTCGTCGGATTCGCCCACGGGGGGAAAGCACCCGAGGGGATGGAGATCGTCGAGGTGCCTGAGGGCATGGCGGTGTGCGGCGTGCACCTGGGATCAATGGACCGGATCGAGGAGTCGTGGCAGGCGCTGCACCGCTGGATCGTCGAGAACGGCCACGAGTTTGACGGAGCGTGTCGTGAACTCTACGTCCGGTCTGATTCCGAGGACCAGGAGGACTGGGTGACAGAGCTGCAGCAGCCGGTTCGCTCGCGCCAGTGAGGCATTTGGATCGCGACGCCAACCCAAAATGCGAAGGCCTGGGATACATCGTTGGCATCGGCATTTTGGATTGGCGTCGCGTAGTTGGGTTGGCGATGCCGAGTGGCAGGTCAGTAGTGCCGGGAAAGGGCCTTGGCCACGCGGTTGAACCGATTCTCATCCAGCACGGCGCCGATGCGACGGACGCTGCCCGGATCAATGCGAATGATGCGGTTCAACCGCACCTCGCTGGGGCGGCCCTGCGAATCCCAACCGCCAGAACCGATGTCCTCCCAGTAGCGGCCGGCGCGAGCCTCCTGAGCGGCGTCGACGTCGTGGTCCTGGGACGTGACCTGCAGTGCGAGCAGCCACCGGCCGTCGCGCCCGATGATCAGAACGGGTCGGTCCTTGCCCTGGGAGAAGTCCTCCTCATAGGGGACCCACGTCCACACGACTTCGCCCGGATCAGCGATGTCGTCGTTGAAGGGGGCGTAGCTGATGTGCGGGTGGCCGGTGAAGTCGCCGGGATACCCCTGTGAGGTGGGTTGGCGGGGCGTGGGTTCGCGGCGTCGACGGCTTGACTGCTTCGTCGTCCTGGATGTGGCCTTGATCACCTCGCGCAGCAGTCGCATGCCGGCGTTGACGATGGAGTTGTTGGATCGCATGTGGCTCCTCAGCGATAGCGGGGCAGACGCCCGTAGACGATCCGCTCGGGGCGGCGGTAGGGATTGTGGCCCACGGCGCGGAAGGAGGCGAATGCTCCGAAGAAGCGCGTCAGGGGCGGAGTGAAGAGCAGCACTGTGCCCACGAGTGCCAGGGCAACGGCGATCAGGCCGGTCCAGTCGAACAGTGCGGTGAAGCCGCCCGTCAGGACCAGCGCCACGAGTCCCGCCCACCTGGACCAGCGATGACCGTTCCAGGCCTGCACTCCAGCGACGCCGCAGGCGCCTGCCACGAGGGCGGCGAAGATTGCCAGGACCCCTTCGAGGGTGAGCGCCAACCACTTGCCCGGTTCGGGATCCACCCATTCGATGAGGCGGGCCGAGCTGGCGTAGGTCTCAGGATTCGCCGCAGCCCACCAGTGGAGTCCATAGGCGACGGCGACGCCTGCCGCTGCAAGGGTCAGCGACACGAGCGACACCAGGGCGAGCGCCGGTCGTGGGGGCTCGCCGGTGCGGGCGCTCGTCGGAAGCTCGTTGTTGAGAACGGGCAAGGGTGGCAGCGTCGCGATCGGTTGGGGATCGTCAGTAAGTCTCGTGGCGTGGTCAGTCATGTCACCTCCGGCAGCCAAGGGTAGCCGTAGGAGGGATGGGGCGCAGCCACTGTCCTGTGGCGTGGAGTTTTGGGCATCTCGTGGTTGTCCTGACCACGAACAGACCGAATCTCCATGCTGGGGGACAGACCGCAGATCAGGTCAGCCGTTTCCGCGCCAGTTCTGCGAGAAGGAGGGCGCCGTCGCCCACAACTGAGTCGTCGAAGCGGGCGTAGGCGGAGTGATTGAAGGGCGCCGTCCTCGGGTCCAGGTCTGCGGGGCACGCCGACAGGCCGATGAAGCAGCCCGGCACCTCTTCCAGGATGCGCGAGAAGTCCTCGGCGCCGGCCAGTGGTGCCTCCCACCGGCTGTGTCGATCCTCGCCGAACAGTTCGATGGCCGTTGCGGCCACCAGGTCTGCGTGCTCCGCGTCGTTGATCGTGACGGGGTACTGCTCCAGCAGGTCGTAGTGGGATGTCACGCCATGGGCGGCGGCGATGCCCTCCACCATCTTCGGCAGCTCGGACAACAACTTGGTGTGGGCAGCGTCGGAGAAGGTGCGAAGGGTGGCCTCAAATCGGCCCTCCTCCGGGATCACGTTCGCGATGGTGCCCGCGTGCAGCAGGCCCACGGTGACGACGACCGGATCGAAGATGTCGAAGCCGCGGGTGACCAGCGAGTGGGTGCCGGTGACCATCTCGGCCAGGGCTGGGACGGGGTCCTTGGCCAGGTGGGGTGCCGAGCCGTGGCCTCCGTGGCCGACCACCCTGACTCGCGCCACGTCGGAGGACGCCATGATGGGCCCCGGCTTGGTGGAGAACGTGCCAAGGGGGTCCAGCGATGACCAGACGTGGATGGCGTAAGCAGCCTTGGGTCGTGTACCGGCGATGTCCAGCAGGCCCTCCTCCAGCATGTATCTGCAGCCGTCCACACCCTCTTCGCCGGGCTGGAACATGAAGATGACGTCCCCGGCCAGCTCGTCACGGATTTCGCACAGCGCACGCGCGGCGCCCACCAGCAGGCTCATGTGGAGGTCATGTCCGCAGGCGTGCATGTTGCCGTTGGTGGAGGCATAGTCCAGGCCGGTCAGCTCTTCGACGGGCAGTGCGTCCATGTCTCCGCGGAGCAGGACAACGTCGCGTTCACCATCGGTCTGCTTCCTGCCGCGCAGGATGCCGCTGATGCAGCTCAGGGTCTTCCCGATTGTGATCTCGAGCGGCAGACCGTCGAGGGCCTCCAGAATGCGTGCCTGGGTCTGCGGCAGGTCGAGGCCCACCTCGGGAATCTGGTGGAGGTCGCGACGCAGGGTCACGAGTTCGGCGTCGATACCTGCAAGGAAGTCCTGTGTGCTCACGTGCACCAGTCTGGCATGACGGCCCGCCACACTCCGGACGACGCAACGCCTGCCGAATTGCGCGTCGCCTGTCCGAAGAGAACTCGCCAGCGATACATCGTTGGCTACGAGCATTCCGGTTGGTGCCGCGCACAGCGAAGGGGCCCGCACCCATGTGTGGATGCAGGCCCCTTCGGCGTTGGTGCTACGAGGTCAGCCGACCATCGAGCCCGTCTTGAGGAAACGGACGTGCCAGCTGAGCGCCGACTCGAGATCATGCGGGGTGTGGAGGCCGTTGGCCACCCTCTCCGCCAACTTCACGTAGTCGCGCAGCGGCTCCTTGAAGTCCGGGTGCGCACAGTTCTCGATGATCAACTTGGCGCGCTGGCGGGGAGCCAGGCCACGCAGATCAGCCAGGCCCTGTTCCGTGATGATCACCGAGACGTCGTGCTCGGTGTGGTCGACGTGGTTGACCATGGGCACAATGCAGGAGATGGCCCCGCCCTTGGCCGTCGACGGCGTCACGAAGCTGGAGAAGTAGCCATTGCGGGTGAAGTCCCCGGAGCCGCCGATGCCATTCTGCATCCGCGAGCCCATCACGTGGGTGGAGTTCACGTTGCCGTAGATGTCGGCCTCGATCATGCCGTTGCACGCGATGACACCCATGCGTCGGATGGCCTCGGGGTGGTTCGAGACGTCCTGGGGGCGCAAAATGATCTTCTTGCGGTAGTCCTTGGCCTTCTCGTTCATGCGCTCGGCAGCCGTGGGGCTCAGGGAGAACGCCGTGGCGGAGCACACGCTCATCTTCCCGGAGTCCAGCAGGTCCACCATGCCGTCCTGGATGACCTCGGTGTAGGACGTCATGTTCTCGAACGGTCCATGAAGCAGACCGGCCAGCACGGCGTTGGCAATGTTGCCCACACCGGACTGCATCGGCAGGAGGTTCTCCGGCATGCGGCCCTGCTTCACCTCGTTGCCGAGGAAGTCCAGCAGGTGTCCGGCGATGGCCTTCGAATCGTGATCGAGCGGCTTGAACGGGGTGTTGCGGTCCGGGCTGTCCGTCTCGATGATCGCGATGATCTTGTCCGCGTCAACCTTCAGGGTCTGTTGGCCGATGCGGTCCGACGGGGTCAGGATGGGCAACGGCACCCGGTTCGGGGGCAGCGCGCCGATGGGGTAGTAGATGTCGTGCATCCCGCGGAGTTCCTCGGACTGCCACGAGTTGACCTCGAGGATGACCTTGTCCGCATAGTCCAGGTATGTGCGGTTCATGCCCACTGATGAGCTCGGCACGAGCTCGCCGTCCTCGGTGATGGCCGTGACCTCGATGACGGCGACGTCCATCCGGCCAAGGAACCCCTGGGAAACCTGTGGTCCCACGTGGGAGAGGTGGATGTCCGAGTAGTAGCTGATGCCCTTGTTGATGGCTGCACGCATGTCAGGATCGGACTGGTAGGGCGTGCGGAAGTTGATTCCGCCGGTGCGGGCGAGCGCGCCGTCGAGTTCCGGTGCCGTGGAGGCGCCGGTCAGGACGTTGATCTTGAACTCTTCGCCGTTGTTGTGGTGTGCGTCAATGCGCGCGGCTAGCGCCTCCGGAAAGTCCTTGGGGTAGCCCGCCCCTGTGAAGCCCGAGAACCCCACGTTCCAGCCATTCCTGACGAGAGCAGCCGCGTCCGGTGCCGACATGACCTTGGAACGCAGAGCTTCGTTGTGAATGCGACCCGACATCTTTCCTCCTTGGAAGATTTCAATACGGGCACAAGGCTATCGGTTCAATGCGGCACAGGGGGATGAGCCCCCGACAACTGCTCAGCGCACCAGTGCGAACGCGGTGACGGCATCGAGTCTGGGGAAATCGATGGCGACGTCCGCTTCTGCCGCGGTGACCGGCTTTGCGCAGTAGGCAATGCCGAGGCCCGCCGAGGCCAGCATCGCAAGATCATTCGCGCCGTCGCCCACCGCCACGGTCAGGAGGGGATCCACGCCGTGCTCGGCTGCAAAGCGGGCAAGGTCCCGGGACTTCTGGTCCCGGTCGACGATCGGCCCCACCACCTTCCCGGTCAGCCGCTCCACGCCGTCGACGACTTGGGTGCCGAGATCGTTGGCGTTCCAGAAGTCCAGCCCATGACGCTCAGCCATCGGGCCAACCAATTGACTGAACCCGCCCGAGGTCACCCCGACGAGGGTGCCCGCGGCATGGGCGACCTGAACCAGGGCTTCGGCGCCGGGGGACAGAGTCATGCGGGGACCCACCTCAGCCATGACACTCAGCGGGAGGCCGGCAAGCGTCGAGACACGCTCCCTGAGGGACTCGGCGAAATCGAGCTCACCGCGCATGGCGCGCTCCGTGATGGCTGCGACAGTGTCGCCGGCACCTGCGTAGCCCGCAAGCAGGTCAACGGCTTCGGTGGTGGTGAAGGTGGAGTCCACGTCGAGGAGGATGAGCCCGGCCGGAGATGTCGCGAGGGGGCCGGTGATGACGGCGACGGCGGCCTCACCGGCTGCCGCCCGGAGTCCCTGTCGCAACGCCTCCGGGCTGTCGTGCTCGAACAGGACGCTGACAACATGACCATAGTCAGTGGTCTGTTCCAGCCGCTGGTCCCGCGACGGCAGGAGAGCCAGAAAGCGCTCCGGGATGGGCGCAGGGGAGACGGATACGACGCGGATCTGCATGTGCGGAAGGCTATCGGCCCAACGCGAAAGTGGTTCACCAACATCTGGGCTGGACTGCCCACCCAAATGTTGATGAACCTCGATGCCGTATGCGGATCAGCCCTCGGCGCTGCCCAGGATGACGTCGAATTTCTGCTCATTCCCGCCGCGCACCACGGTCAGGCTCAGTTCCTGGCCCACTTCGGCGTTACGGATGAGTGCAACGAGTGACTCCGACGATGTGACGTTCACTTGGTCGACGGCAGTGATGATGTCGCCCACCTGGATTCCGGCCACGGCAGCGCCGGAGCCGGGAACCACTTCAGCCACCTGCGCTCCCAGCATCAGACTCGTGGCGCTGTCGCTGGCGCTGTCGCTGGCGCTGTCGCTGGCGCTCACGCCGAGCTGTGCGTGCTTGGCCGTCCCCGATTCGATCAGCTGATCAGCGATGTAGCGGACCTGGTCTGAGCCGATGGCAAAGCCGAGGCCGATGCTGCCGGATTGAGCGGACGCGCCACTGGAGAGCGTTGCGATGGAACTGGTGATCCCGATGAGTTCCCCGGAGGAGTTCAGAAGGGCACCGCCCGAGTTGCCCGGGTTGATGGCGGCGCTGGTCTGGACGGCCGCAGTCACGACGACGCCGTTGCCCTGGTCTCCCACCGTCGAGGACACTGCAGGCGTTGTCACGGGACGGTTGAGTGCGGAGACGATACCGGTTGTCACGGTGTCCGAGAGGCCCAGCGGGTTGCCGATGGCCATGACCGGCTCTCCCACGACGAGTTTCGAGGAGTCCGCGAACTTCACCGTCTTCAGGTTCGACGGCGGGTCCACGAGGCGGATCACTGCGAGGTCAGTGGACGGATCGGTGCCCACCACCTTGGCGTCGAAGGCCCGGTTTCCCACGACGACACGGATCTGGGCAGCTGCGCCGCCGCCGTCGATGACGTGGTTGTTGGTGACGATGGTGCCGTCGGAGTTCAGAATGACACCGGAGCCCTGTCCACTGCCAGCGTTGCTGGCCACCTGGATGGCCACGACAGCCTCGGACACGGAATCAGCCACCGTTGCCCAGTCAGGGTTGCTGGGGTCTGCCTGCACCACCTGTGTGGTGGCGATGGCTGATGTGGTGTCGTCGTTGCCCAGGAAATAGTCCGCTGACAATGCAGCCCCGCCACCGACGCCGGCTGACAGCAGCGCGACGGCGAGGATCCCAGCCATGCCAGCGCGAGCCTTGGCGGGCCGGGGTGCGAACACCTGGGGCGGACCGTAGTTTGCGTTCGGGCGTGATGTGCCCCACGGATTCGACGGTTCGGCCGGGGGGCCGCCGTTGCCCATCGTCGTCGACCACTGCTGAGGCGGTGCCTGCTGTTGCGTCTGGAACGGCGGCTGTGAGGACTGCGGCGCGTCGAAGTGGGGACGTGGGTCGTGCGAACTCATGGTTTTCCTCCGGGTGCGTTATTGACGTAGCCCAATCAACCTCTCAAAGCTGTGCGTCTGCTGTGGGGGCGCTGAGGGCCCCCTGTGCATCACAGAGTTGTGAGCGTCACCGTGTACTGGCGGTCCTGGACGACCACCTGGGTGTGTCCCAGCCGAACGTTGAGCTCCTTGCGGTAGGGCAGGTGTGAGTTGTAGACGCACCAGAGTTGGCCGCCGGGGGCAAGGACGCGGGCGGCGTCGTCGAACATGGCGAGCGTGTCGGAGGAGTCCTTGGTGGTGCCCTGATGGAACGGGGGATTGGTCACGATGGCGTCGATGCTGCCATCGGCGTAGCCCTCCAGGCCATCGCCCCAGGTGGCTTCCACGACGAGGTTGTTGGCCTCGGCGGTCTCCAGCGTGGACGCGACGGCGGACCATGAGACGTCGCGGGCCAGCACGCGGTGACCCCGGCGGTTCAGGAACGCGCTGATCACGCCGTTTCCGGAACCGAAATCGAGGACGGTGTCTCCCTCCACCTTGAGGTTGGCGAGCAGCAGTCGGGTGCCCGCGTCCACCTTGGTGCCGCTGAACGTGGCGCCGTGGGCCGCGATCGTCAGGCCCAGGTCCTCGTGGTGACGGGCCTTCGGCCAGTCAGACTCAAGATTGTTCGGGCCGAAGGCTCTCAGCAGACGGCTCTTGCGGCGGCCGAGGCTGGCGGAGACGGCCACGAAATGCTTCTGCAGCACCTCGTTCATGGTCAGGTTCATGTGCTTGACGCGGCCGCCTGCAAGGAAGGTGACGTCGTCGGCGCCCTGTACTGCGGCTGCCTGCTCATCCAGCGCAGCCAGCGACTTGGGGAGGTGCGCCCACACCAGGCCGACGCCCCCGAGGTCTGAGGGGTGCTCCACCAGAAGGCTGGGGTCCACGAGCTGTGCGTCGCGCCAGTCGTCGCACCAGACGCGGACGTCGTCGCTGCGCTCCAGGGCGTGTTCGACGAGTGCCGGGGCGTCGATGATGGCGACTGCTCCAGCCTGTTCGGGGGTCTCTTCGAGAATCAGTTCGTCAATCGCGTCCATGGCGACGATGGTCCCACACCGCGTTGTGTGTTGAAGCATCCACTACTGACAAAATACCCCTGGGGGTATACGATGAGGACATCTGCACTCGATGGGGAGGTCAACATGGCTGATGTTGTGGTTCTTGGCGGAGGGGTCGCGGGGCACACCGCTGCCCTGCATCTCCGACGGAAACTGGCAGGCACACACACCGTCACAGTCGTCACACCCAACTCGCACTGGAACTGGATCCCGTCCAACATCTGGGTGGGTGTGGGCAGGATGGCAGAGAAGAAGGTGCGGTTCCCGCTCGCCCCGGTCTACAAGAAGCAGGGCATCCGGTTCCACCAGGCCAAGGCCGTGGCGATCCGCCCCGAGGGGGACAGCGACGATTCGCGGGGTGCCGTCGACATCGTGCACACCTCGCCGGAACGCTCCGGGGCCAGCGAGCGCATCCGCTAC
>RCMY010004444.1_pt1 | contig 12122 bp, 8 predicted proteins | sample 2041341 | NCBI WGS metagenome assembly RCMY01 (sample SAMN09708234, study PRJNA481090) | Marine sediment metagenome, whole genome shotgun sequencing project.
CGTGGCGAACCGGCTGGCCGTCTTCGACAGCGCGGACCACCGCTTCGTCCACGTTGGCCTTCAACGCGACGGTCCGCCCGCCGCGCCGCCCCTGGTCAGCGGTGATCACGAAGTCGGACGCGGCGTCGACGATACGTCCAGACAGCGCCTCTGGACTGAACCCAGCGAACACGACCGAGAACACGGCGCCGATCCGTGCGCACGCGAGCGCGCGGATGTCGCAGCCGCGAAGCGGAACCTCGAGGCGGCCGAGGCCAACGCGGAGCAGGCCCGTGCCCGCGAGCTCGAGGTCCGGGGCCAGCAGCCGGTGAAGCCGGAGAACACGCGAACCACTGATCAGGGGCGCAAGCGACTGGCGGCATGGAAGGAGGAGTACCGGCACTGGAACGAGGTCGACCACCTGCGCGCGGTGAACCACCTCAGCGAGTGCGCCAAGACGCTCATCGAGGCACAAGACAGGCTGCGGGACGCCGAGGCCGCGTTGGCCCGCTGCGAGCAGGCGCCGCCGCCGGCCCCGGTCCCACCGGCGGAGGAAGACGTTGCTCCTGCACCACCCCCGACTCCGGCCGTGGCGTCAGGGCCGCCGCAGCACAACGAGTTCACGATACGGATGACCGGCGGCGGTGACGCTGGAGAGCTCCTCGGCGGCGGCGTGCTCACCTTCGACATCACCGACCCCGAGGGAAAGACCGCCCGCTACACCTTCATCGGTGCGGGGTTCACGTTCGGGCTCCCCGGAGGGGTGCATGGCCCGGCACCGTTCGACACGAAGTTCGAGACGGTGCAGAAGAAGACCGTCGAGGGCTTCGAGGGCTGGGGGTACATCCAGGGCGCCGAGGTGAAGGTCGGTGCCGGACCCGGCGGATCCGTCCTGTACTTCTGCTGCGGAGACCTCGTCGACGAGCAGGTCTCCGGAGTCGGACACGGGACGGGTCTCGCAGCGAGCATCAACACCTACTACGGGTGGTGGGAGCTGCACGACTGACCGACCACGCCACACGCGGGCTGCCGCCACCCCGACGGTCGCCCGACGGGCTCGCGAGGATGACGCGCGGTTGCCGCGCCATCGGGGCGCTGACATGACATGATGAGCGACAGCGCGCTGTTGTCCGCGCCGTCCGTCGCGACCGAAGCGCTCCAGATGTCGAACGACGCCATGCATGACGCAAGGCCGATGCTCGAGGCGGCGCTCGCCCTGGCTTCCGAGCACGAGCCAGAACGCGTCCTCACGCGGATCGTCGAGCTGGCGCGGGATCTCGTCGGGGCCCGTTGGGCGGCCCTCGGGGTCATGGCCGACAACGGGCGTGACCTGGCCAGGTTCATCCATGTGGGGCTGACTGACGAGCAGGTCGAAGCGATCGGCTCGATGCCGGTCGGACGCGGAGTCCTCGGCGCCCTGCTCGCGCGCACCGACCCCCTGCGGCTCGACCGGATCAGCGATCACGTGTCGTCGATCGGATTTCCGGCGAACCACCCGCCCATGGAGCGCTTCATCGGCGTGCCGCTCGTCCTGCGCGGCGCGACCGTCGGCAGCATCTACCTGACGAGGGAAGCACACGAGGAGCCCTTCACCGACGCGCACGTCGGGACCGTGGTCGCCCTCGCTGCCCAGGCCGTCGTCGCGATCGAGCGGGCCGCTCTCTACGAGCGGCAGCGGATGACTGCGGACCGGATGGAGGCGTTGTCCGACGCGATCCGCGCCGTGAACCAAGAGCAGGATCCTGAGCGAGTGCTCCGCGTGATCACGGACGCGGCCCGTCGCCTCGTCGGCGCTGAGTACGCGGCGCTCGGCGTCGTTGGCGACGACGGCCGCACCTTCACCCACTTCATCCACTCCGGGATGGACCCCGCGACCGTCGAACGTGTCGGCACCCTGCCCGAGGGGCGCGGCGTGCTCGGAGCCGTCGTCGTCGAGGGACGCCCGATGCGGCTGCCGAACCTCGGCGACCACCCGGCGTCGTTCGGGTTCCCGGAGCACCACCCGCCGATGCGCTCGTTCCTGGGCGTCCCCATCGTCACGTCCGAGGGCGACGTCGTCGGCAACCTCTACCTGACGAACCGGCTCGACGCGGACGAGTTCGGCGATGAGGAGGAGGCGCTCATCCTCGACCTTGCCGGTCAAGCAGCCATCGCGATCCAGACCGCTCGAAGCCTCGCGCGCGAGCGCGGGCTGGTCGACCGCATGCGGCAGCTCCTTGCTGCCAACCTGACGGTCTCCCAAGAGCTGCGTCCCGACGCGGTCCTGCAGACGTTCGTTGACGCGGCACGCACGATCGTCGGGGCGGAGTACGCAGCGCTGGGCGTCATCGACGAGACACGCAGCGGGCTGAACGCGTTCATCCACTCCGGCATGGCACCCGAGGTGGTCGAGCAGATCGGCGACCTGCCGCGTGGCCTCGGCCTGCTCCGGTCGGTCATCGTGTCCAAGCGCCCCATGCGCATCCCTGACCTTGGCGCGCACCCGGCCAGCGTCGGTTTCCCGCCGAACCATCCGCCGATGGCGTCGTTCCTCGGCGTGCCGCTGCGCTTCAAGGGCGCGGTCTTCGGCAACCTCTACCTCACCAACAAGATCGATGGCGGTGAGTTCACCGACGACGACGAGCTCGTCGCCTCGGCCATCGCGGCACAGGCCGCGGTCGCCATCGAGAACGCCAGGTCCTACCAACGCGAGCAGGACCTCGTCGGCGAGCTCCAGGCTGTCGACGAGATGCGGATGACGTTCGTCAACACCGTGACGCACGAGCTGAAGTCACCCCTGACCATCCTGACCGGCTACGCCGGGATGCTCGACCAGCTCGAGATCGAGCCAGGCGGCCCCGCGGCGGCTGTCCTGGAGTCGATCGGCCGCCAGGCGAACCGGCTGTATGAGATCGTCGAGAACCTGCTCGACCTGTCACGGATCGAGTCCGGCGCGCTGGACGTCAGGTTGTCGACGGTCGCGCTCGGCGAGCTGGTCCGTCGTGTCCTCGAGCTCACACCGGCACCCGACGGGACCGTGGTCGACGTCCATGTCGACGACGGTCTCCAGATGCAGGCTGACCCCGCGCACGTCTCGGTGGCGATCGCGAACTACGTCGTCAACGCGTTCCGGCACGGAGGGCCACACGTCGCCATCTCCGCCCAGGTCGTTGACGGGGCGGTCACCGTCGTCGTCGAGGATGACGGACCCGGCGTGCCGGAGGAGTCGCTCGAGACGCTCTTCCAGCCCTTCTCGCGCTCGACGCACGCCAGCGGCACCGGGCTGGGCCTCGCGCTGCTGCGCGGGCGTGTGCGAGCGATGGGCGGCGAGGCCTGGTACGAGCCCCGCACCGAAGGTGGGTCCCGGTTCAGCTTCCGGCTCCCGGCTGCCTGACGACTGTGGTCGACGTCAGGTTGCGAGCTCAGTGAGCGTTGGAGACGAGCGACGTCGTGCGGTTGTGCAGGAGCTCGGAGTGGCGGTTCAGGCCGATGACGACGGCCTCGATGTCGCGCTGGGCGAACTTCGCGACGACCGTGTCGATCGCGACGACGGCCGAGGTGTCCCAGAGGCGGGCCTCGGAGAAGTCGATCTCGACCCGGTCGACCTCGACGGCGTCGTAGTCGAACGCGTGGATGAGCTCGTTGGTCGATGCGAAGAACAGCTCTCCGGAGACGGCGTACAGGCGCTCGTAGCCATCCGGGTCGAGCACGCTCGTGACGCTCACGACGTGCACGACGCGGCGGACGAAGAAGATCGCGGAGAGCGCGACGCCTGCAGCGACGCCGTACGCGAGGTTGTGGGTGAGCACGACGATGAGGACCGTCGCGACCATGATCGAGGTCTCGGTCTTGGGCATGTACCGGATGGTCTTCGGCTTGATCGAGGACCAGTCGAAGGTCCCGATCGAGACCATGATCATCACGGCGACGAGCGCCGCCATCGGGATCTGCGCGACGAGGTCACCGAGCCCGAGGATGAGGACCAGCAGGAAGAGGCCCGACGCGAGGGTTGACAGTCGGGTGCGGCCGCCGGAACGGTGGTTGATCATCGACTGGCCGATCATCGCGCAGCCGGCCATCCCGCCGAAGAAGCCGGTGACGACGTTGGCGACGCCCTGGCCGCGGGACTCGCGGTCCTTGTCGGAGTCGCTGTCGGTCAGGTCGTCGAGCAGCTGCGCCGTGAGGAGCGACTCGAGCAGTCCGACGAGGGCGAGCGTGATCGAGAAGGGGAGGATGATCTGGAGCGTCGCGAAGGAGAACGGAACAGTCGGGAGCGCGAGGCCGGGCAGCGCATCCGGGAGCGCGCCCATGTCGCCGACGGTCGGCAGCCCGATGTCCATGGTCATGGTGATCGCGGAGAGGACGACGATGGCGACCAGCGGCGACGGGATGGCCTTGGTGATGCGCGGAAGTCCGTAGATGATGGCCAGCCCGGCAGCGATGAAGAGCAGGTTCATCGGCAGCATCGAGGAGTCGCCGGCCTCGGCGCCGTGGCCGCCGCTGAGCAGGATGTGCGGCACCTGGGCGAGGAAGATGAGGATCGCCAGCGCGTTGACGAAGCCGATCATCACGGTCCGGGGCACGAACTTCATGAGCCCACCGACCCCGAGCCAACCGAAGGCGACCTGCAGGATCCCGGCGAGGATCGTCGCGGCAAACAGGTACGCGACGCCGTGCTCGGCGACGAGCGGGACGATGACGAGCGCCATGGCGCCGGTCGCGGCGGAGATCATCCCGCGACGTCCACCGGTGAAGGCGATGATGATCGCGATCGAGAAGGAGGCGTAGAGCCCGACCTTCGGATCGACGCCTGCGATGATCGAGAACGAGATCGCCTCGGGGATGAGCGCGAGCGCCACCACGAGGCCGGACAGCAGGTTCGCGCGCGGATTGGTGCGCAGCGCGTGCTGGAGCTCTTCACGGGCGGTGTTGGCGAAGGACTGGCGTGCGGGCGCGACAGCGTCGGCAGACATCGAGGGAGACCTTGGGGCGTCAGGAGCAGCCGACGCGCCTGTCGAGGCGAAGCCGGTGCAGCGAGGAGGGGACGCCCCCAGTCGTTCGCGGGGCGCGCATGCGTGAGCAGCGTACGCGCTGCCAGCGCTTGCAGCCAGCAAGCGCGCGATCGTACACAGTTCGCATCGGCACTCCTTTCGCGATCCTTGAGCCGGCCGACCGTCACGCCCTTCCGGCGCGCGCTTCCGGGCTCGTTGCTGGCACACTGCGCGCATGAGCGCACCACTTGACCTGAACTTCATGATGTCGGCCGCGACCGTTGAGGACCTCCCGCCAAGTCGCGGGGAGGTCGCGATCATCGGTCGATCCAACGTGGGCAAGTCGACCTTGCTGAACGCTCTCGCGAACGAGAAGGGGCTCGCCAAGGTCTCCGCGACCCCGGGGCGGACACGGTTGCTGAACTGCTTCCGCGTGGGGACGGCCGAAGGACATGACCGGCGCACCCTGATCGACCTTCCCGGGTACGGCTACGCGAAGGCCTCCGCGAAGGAGCGAGCGATCTGGGACAAGCGGATGCGGCTGTACCTGCGAGAGCGTCAGCCGCTGAAGCAGGCGCTCCTGCTCGTCGACGGAGAGATCGGCCCGGCGAAGCTCGACGTCGACATGCTCAGGTGGATGCGCGACCAGGAAGTCCCCTTCCGGATCGTCGCGACCAAGCACGACAAGGTGAAGTCCTCGAAGCGCGACAAGCGCAAGCGCGACCTCACCGCAGGGTGCGGTGTCGAGGACGGCGAGATCGTCTGGACCTCGGCGGAGAAGAACGTCGGGATCGACCGGCTCCGCACGATCGTGCGTGACGCCATCGGATGACCGCGGGCCGCCCGCACGTCTCCGACGCGCAGCGGCGGGCGCTCCTCGTCCGCCGACATCACCTGGACCGTGGCGCTGGGTCGATCATCGAGGCGACGCGCTCCGTCTACGCGCTGCACTCCAGCGACCCGGTCACCCCGTTCCTGGCGCTGTGGGCGCGCGTCCCCGAGATCGGGATCGAGGACGTGGAGCGGTCGCTCTACGGAGCCCGTGACCTCTGGCGGATGCACGCGATGCGCCGGACGATCTTCGTCGTGGAGCACGGGGACGCCGGCGCGCTCCTGAGCGGAGCGGCGCGGGCCATCGCCCAGAAGGAACGTGATCGGCTCGTCGGGTGGATCGCTGCCGACGTGTTCTCGTCGGCGCACGATCCTCGCGCGGCGGCTGAGCGGCTGCTCACCGATCTGGGGGAGCGGGCGCTGTCCGCGGTCGCCTCCGCCGGCGTGGCGGTCACGACGCGCGAGCTCGGGGTCCTGGTCCCCGAGCTGATGACGCGGGTGACGCTCGGCTCGGGGAAGTGGTCGCAGACCGCGGCGATCTCGTCACGGCTGCTGATGCTGCTCGCCATGGAGGGGAAGATCGTCCGTGGGGCGCCGCTCGGAAGCTGGCTCGCGAGCCAGTACCGGTGGTCGAGCATCGCCGCCTGGTTCGGCGCGGCCCCGGACCTCCCGGACGTCGAGGCGGCTCGGACGGAGATCGTCCGCCGGTACCTCGAGACGCACGCACCGGTGACCGAGGTCGACCTCCGATGGTGGACGGGCTGGTCGAAGCGCGACGTCCTGAACGCGATCGCGCCGCTCCTCGTGGTCGAGGTCGATCTCGACGACGGGCTCACGGGACTCGTACTCCCGTCCCAGACGGAGGGCGTCGCCGAGGTCGCTCCGCTCGATGGGGCGCCCGTCGTGACGCTGCTGCCCCCGCTGGACTCCTCGCCCATGGGCTGGAAGCATCGCGGTTGGTTCCTCGACGGCCACCACATCCCGATGCTCTACGACCGCAACGGCAACGTCGGTCCGACGATCTGGGTGGACGGACGCATCGTCGGCGGGTGGGGTCAGCGCACGGAGGACGGGCTGGTCCGCACACGGCTGCTCAACGAGGTCGGCAGCGACGTTGCGGCACGGGTCGAGGCTGAATCACACGCCTTGTCGAGCTGGTGCGGCGGCGTCGGGACCAGCCCGCGGTTCCCGACACCGTTGCAGCGTGAGCTGGCCGACTAGCGTCGTCGGGGCGAGAAGCCCGCGAGGGGCAACGGCATCCGCGCCGCTGGAGAGAACACCGTGAACACGCATGACTTCACCCCCTACATCGACGTCACCCAGGAAGCGGGTGCGATGTTCTTCCAGGCGGAGATCGAGGGCCCGGTCGTGATGCTGAACCTGCTGCGTTTCCGCGAGGTCGCCGACTACTCGGCGAACCCTGAGCTCGCGCCGGCCGAGCCGATCTCCGGAGCCGAGGCCTACCAGGCCTACGCCGAGAACACGCTCCCTCTGCTCATCGCGGAGGGCGGTGAGCTCATCTTCCTCGGCCGGTCGTCGGCCAACCTGATCGGTCCCGTGAACGAGCGCTGGGATCAGGTGATGATGATCCGGCACGCCAGCGTCGACGCCTTCATGAGCTTCACGTCCAACGAGGCCTACCTGGCAGGCCACGGCCATCGGACGGCTGCGCTCGAGGACTCGCGCCTCTTGCCGATCATCGAGGGCTGACGTGGACCGCAAGACGATCGGCGTGGTCGGCTCGACCGGCAAGGCGAACGAACGACGTCGGCCGCTGCACCCGCTGCACTTCGACCGCGTCGATGAGGGGTTGCGGGGTCAGCTGCTCGTCGAAGCCGGGTACGGCGTCGACTTCGGCGTGGACGACACCGCGATCGCTCCGTACGTCGCCGGACTCGTCAGCCGCGACGAGCTCTTCGCGTCAGCAGACGTGATTCTGCTCCCGAAGCCACTGCTCCAGGACGTCGAGCAGATGCGTGACGGGCAGACCCTCTGGGGCTGGCCTCACCTGGTTCAGGATCCGGTGCTCACGCAGGCAGCGATCGACCGTCGGTTGTCGGTCATCGCCTGGGAGACGATGAACCACTGGAACGCCGACGGTTCCTTCGGCGTCCACGTCTTTCATCAGAACAACGAGATCGCGGGCTACTCCGCGGTCATGCATGCGCTGCAGCTGCGCGGCCTGACCGGTCACTACGGGCGGCGACTCCGTGCCGCGGTCATCTCGTTCGGCGCCACCGCCCGTGGGGCGGTGCGAGCCCTCAACGCCATCGGGATCACCGACGTCGACGTCGTCACCCAGCGCGACACCCCGGCGGTCGCCGCCCCGTTCGCATCCGTCGTGATGGGCCAGTTCGAGCGCCTCGACGATGACCCGATGCGCACGCAGGTGCTGAGGATGGACGGGCCGCAGCCGATGGACGCGTTCCTCGCCGAGCACGACGTGATCGTCAACTGCGTGCTGCAGGACACCGACGCCCCGCTGATGTTCGTCGATGATCCGGCCGTCTTCGCTCCGGGCACGATCGTGATCGACGTCTCCGCCGATGCCGGGATGGGCTTCTCCTGGACACGCCCGACCTCGTTCGCCGACCCGATGTTCGAGGTGGGGGACCGGGTTCACCACTACGCCGTGGACCACACGCCGTCGCTGCTGTTCGACTCGGCGACGTGGACGATCAGCGAGGCGATCTTGTCGCACCTCGACACCGTGTCGCGCGGGCCCGCTGCCTGGGAGACGGACGAGACCATCCGACGCGCGATCGAGATCCAGGACGGCGTCATCCGCAACCCACGGATCCTCAGCTTCCAGGGTCGATCAGCGACGTTCCCACACGGCCTCGTCTGAGCCGCGCGGCAGGTGCTGCATCTCGTACGGGACGGACTCGGTGAGACGGACAGGGTCCGGGCGGATCAGCCGCCCGGGGAGGTGTCGTCGGCGACGCCGGCGAGCCTGCGCGCCATGGCGCGCTTCGACGGGGCGTCCATCGCTCGGCCGATCTCGATGCGCTGCGCTTGCGGTGAGCCCGCGCCGTGCAGGGACTCGGTGAGGTAGCCGACCGCGTTGCGGCCGATCGTCAGGTTCTCGATGAGCCGCATCACGCGGAGCCGGTCCTCGGTCGGGACGTCCGCACGGCCGGCGAGGAGCCGCTCGAGCAGTGGACCGATCTCCTCGTGGCGGAGGTCCGCCTCCGACGGCATCGTCACCATCAGCCCGCCGGCGAGGTCCTGGGCGAGCCGGGCGATCTCGTACGGGAAGCGTGTGACGTTGTGCTTGGCGACGTTGGAGAGCATCGCGTCGTTGATCGCAGCCCCGGACGGCAGGATCTCGGCCTCGTTCGCCCCGGCGATTCCCGATGACCAGATCGTCTCGTTCAGGTGGGTCATCTCGACAAGCTTGTCGACGATGTGCGAGGCATTCGGGACCCCGTTCATGTCCGCGACCTCGGCGGCCGCACCGATCAGGACGTCGCCGAGGCCGGTCTTGCACATGTATGAAGAACGGTGATAGGTGGTGAAGCGCTGGACGAGCGTGCGGGCGAACTCGACCTCGCCGTCCATGAAGACGTGCGCGTCCGGGATGAACACGTCGTCGAAGTGGACGAGCACCTCCTGCCCGCCGAAGCGGGCGTTGCCCTGGTCCATGGTCCCGGGCTCGAGCGAGCGGCCGTCCGAGGCCTGGCGTCCGTAGACGAACGTGATGCCCTCGGCGTCGACGGGCACCGCGACGACGATCGCGTGGTCACGGTCCGCGTCCGTCAGGTGCATCGTCGGGAGCAGCATGATCCAGTGCGAGTTCCACCCGCCGGTCATGTGGGCCTTCGCCCCACGCACCACGACGCCGCCGTCGCGACGCCCGACGACCTTGAGGAACACCTCCGGATCGGCCTGTTCGTGCGGTCGCTTCGAGCGGTCGCCCTTGGGGTCCGTCATCCCGCCTGCAAGGACGAGGTTGCGCTCCTGCAGCCGGGTGAGGAACGTCAGGAAGCGCTGGTGGTAGTCGGTGTCGTGGGCGGCGTCGATGTCGAAGGTGACCGAGTGCAACGAGTTGACGGCGTCCTGGCCGACGCAACGCTGAAAGCACGTGCCGGTCTGCTGGCCAAGGGTGCGCTGCATCCGGTGCTTGGCCACGAGGTCCGCCGGCGACGTCGTCACATGAAGGAACCGGTTGACCTTGCCGCCCGTCAGCGGCGAGTCCGCGAGCGCCAGCTCGGGATGGGTCTCGGCGAGGTCGTAGGTGGCCCGCATCGCGTTGATCGAGCCGGCGATCATGGGGTGGTCGGCCGGCTCCTTCACCTGTTCGCCCATGAGGAACAGGCGCGTGCCGCGGTCGCGAAGGCTCTGGACGTAGTCGCCGCCGTCCCGGACGGTGGGCATGGCCGCCCAGAGGTCGTCGGCGTGGGTGTCGGCGGGCATCGTCGTCTCCGGGGCGGGGACCGGATCCTACGACCGTGGCGTCGGGGGCGCGGCGGCAGCCACGCAGAGGTGACCTGTCCGTGCCGCGATCTGGACCACCTGAGCCGGTCCACCCCCCTGTCACGTGCGCCCTCCGCGCTGAGGTCATGCATTCCGGGCGCGAAGCGCACCGATCCGCGAGGATTGCCGTCAAGAGACCATCGACCGACAGGGAGCGCGATGGCCGCAGTTGAGCAGGGTGCGCTGGAGTACCTCAGCGGATTCGGGAACGAGCACGCTTCCGAGGCGGAGCGTGGGGCGCTGCCCGTGGGGCAGAACAGCCCGCAACACCCTCCTCTCGGCCTCTACGCGGAGCAGCTGTCCGGGACGGCGTTCACCGTCCCGAACTGCAGGAACCGTCGGACCTGGATGTACCGGATCCGTCCATCCGTGCGTCATGCCTCGCGCTTCACCCGGGTCACCACGGAGCTGCCGGACGACCGCTCGCGACGTGGGCACGTCGCACCGATCGGCCAGATCCGGTGGGACCCGCCGCCCTTCGACGACGAGCCTCGGACCTGGATGACCGGGCTGCGCACCGTCTGCACCAACGGTGACGTCAACACCCAGGAGGGCATGGCGGCGCTCGTCTACATGGCCAACGAGTCCATGTCCGAGCACAACGCCTACGCCTGCAACAACGACGGTGAGCTGCTGATCGTGCCGCAGGACGGTCGGCTCCGGGTGCGCACCGAATGCGGGCAACTCGACGTCGGCCCGGGCGAGATCTGCGTGATCCCACGTGGGATGGTCTTCGCGATCGACCTGCATGACAAGACCGCCCGCGGGTACGTCTGTGAGAACTACGGCGAGTACCTCGAGCTGCCCGAGCGCGGCCCGATCGGAGCCAACGGTCTCGCGAACTCCCGCGACTTCCAGTTCCCGGTCGCGGCCTACGAGGACGTCGACCTCGATGGGACGATGACGGTCAAGTTCGGCGGCCATCTGCACCGCGTCACCCTGCGCCGGTCGCCGCTCGACGTGGTCGCCTGGCACGGCAACCACGCGCCCTACGTCTACGACCTGCGTCGGTTCAACACGATGGGGACCGTGAGCTTCGACCACCCGGACCCGTCCATCTACACGGTGCTGACGGCGCCCTCGGGGCGCGAGGGCGTCGCCAACGTTGACTTCGTGATCTTCCCGGACCGCTGGCTCGTGGCGGAGAACACGTTCCGTCCGCCCTGGTACCACCGGAACTTCATGAGCGAGTTCATGGGGTTGATCTACGGCGAGTACGACGCCAAGGCCACCGGGTTCCTCCCGGGGGGGATGAGCCTGCACAACAGCTGGTTCGCACACGGTCCGGACAACGACGCCTGGGTCCAGGCCACGGGCAAGGACCTCCAGCCCGAGAAGCTCACCGGGACCCTGGCCTTCATGTTCGAGACGCGCTACCCGCTGGTCCCGTCCACCTACGCGAACGAGCTGCCGGAGCTCCAGGACGACTACCCGAACGCGTGGGAGCCCCTCGAGCGTCGATTCCGGGCCCCCGACAGCCTGTGACGTGGCTTCGGCGCGGCCGAGACACCATCCCCGTCGGCTCGCTCAGCTGACCCGCCTGCGTCGTGCTGGCACGGCCGCGGCCACCGAGGTCGCGACGATCACGCCGGCTCCGAGCATGGCCAGCGGACGCAGCGTCTCGTTGCCGAACGCCACGGCGACGCTGAGCGCAGCGACGGGCTCGATGGTGGCGAGCACCGCCGCGCGGGTCACGGGGATGCGCGCGACACCGTGGTAGTAGGCGAGGACGGGGAGCCACGTCGACGCGAGGCCCAGCGCAGCGAGCAGCAGCCATGCCTCGACGTCGCTGCCCGGCCAGCGCGCGAACGGGGCGAGCCCCAACGCCCCCACGGGCAGGGCGAGCGCGGCGGTTGCGACCGGCGT
>RCMY010004445.1_pt1 | contig 12121 bp, 8 predicted proteins | sample 2041341 | NCBI WGS metagenome assembly RCMY01 (sample SAMN09708234, study PRJNA481090) | Marine sediment metagenome, whole genome shotgun sequencing project.
ACCGCGCAGGTGTCGAGTTCATCTGGCACAGCAACGAACTGGACCGCGAGTCGGACCCTCCCGTCCGGCAGCTACGGCATCAGCGTGATCGGAGTCGATGGCGCCGGCAACATCAGCGAGTCACGACCCTGGAGCGTCACCTCCGTCGGCTGACGATGACATGAGCAAGCGCCCAGGGTCAGTGGACTAGCCCTGGGCGCTTTGCCGTCGCCCGGTAGGGCACTTTCCCTGCGGTGTGCATACCCGCCAGTGTTTGATAGCCGTGGGAGAGTCGAGATCGGCTTGGTTACAGGGGGAGGGGGCTGTGTGCTGCGAGTGGTGGTGGCAGATAACGACGCCGATGCGCTGGACCTGCTGTTGACGGACCTCCGGCTGGAGGGACACGAGGTCTACGGGGCCCCGGACGCCGCGCAAGCAGAGTCATTGATCGAGTCGCTGTCTCCGGACGTAGCGGTACTCGACTACCGGATGCCACCGGGCGAGGATGGGCTCAGCCTGGCTGAGCGCCTGGTTGCGGAACGCTCAGAGCTGCGCGTAGTGATCTACAGCAACTACCAGAAGACCGAACTCAGGGTGCGGGCAGCGGCGATCGGCGTGCCCTTCCTGGCCAAGGGCAACCTCCGTGTTCTTCGATCAGCGGTGACTCGAGGGTGAAGAAACTACGTCGGGCGACGGCACCACTGGTGCTCGTAGTGGTGGCGGTGCTCGCAGCCCTCGCGGTGCTGGTGATCTGCCGACACGTCGTCGACCTAGAAGCCAAGCACGACGTGGCCCTCTTGGCAGCCACGAGCGCGGTCGAGGTAACGACCGAAATACAGCAACAGATAGATGAAGCGGAGCGTGTCGCATCCTTGACGACCCCCGCATCCGAAACGGATCGAGAACTCGCCCTCACGTCGTCAGCGACGCGCGTTCTCGCCCGGGACTCCGGTGGGCCGGTGCTGGACGACGCCGCGGGCGGCCTGATCGTGATCCCACGGTACGACGAGACGCCACCGCCGACGTCCACAGAGTTGCGACGCGAGGCGTTGCTTGGGTATGTCGTCGCGCCGTTGAGTCTGGATGATGCTTTGGTCGACTTGGTGCCCGCCGGACTCCAGATCACCGTCGACGGGCCCAGGCATAGGGTTGCCTCGACGCCGGAGACGACCGGGATCGCAACGGTCTCCAGATCAGCGTCGTTCAGTGCGGGGAACGGCTCTGTCTGGTCGGTGACGGCCAGGGGGCCCGAGGGACAGCCGCCTCCGGTGGCGTGGGTGGCGGCACTGCTGCTCCTGTTGAGCGGGGGAGCGGCCGCCGCTGGCGTGGCCTCCCGGCAGCGGGCCACGCGGTTGCGACAGTCCGAACTCGTGGCCCTGCAGGAGACCAACGCCACGGTGGCCAGGCTCGCGGTCATGGCCCAGCAGACCCGCGACCTCGGGGACCTCTTGCCATCGATGACCACGGAGCTGGCCTCGGCCCTGGGGCTGCGCGGTCTTGCCATCACCACCGCCACGCCCAGCGGGAACCGGCCGCTCTTCGGTTGGGGTGCTCCGCCGGATGGCGACATCTCCGCCGTCGTTCGTGACGAGGTAACGGCCGGGGAATCGGTGTGGCTGCGCTTGTCCCGCGGTGGCCGCACCGCCGCGCGCCTGTGGGTGGTGGCCGGGCGAGATCTTGACCGACACGAGGTCAACACCCTGATCGGCGTCGCTGATCTGGTGGCCTCGGCCCTGTCCAACGCGGAGGCGTTCGCTCAACAGCAGACTCTGGTGGAGCGGATGCGAGCGGTCGATGAACTGAAGTCGGTGTTCCTCGCGACCGCTTCCCACGAACTCCGCACCCCTGTGGTGGCGATTGCCGGCTACGCGAGCTTCCTGAACGAGAACTGGGACGACCTCCCCTCCGACAAGGCGCATGGCCTGGCTGAACGGGTCGATCGCAACGCTCAGCGACTGGGACAGATGGTGGAGGATCTTCTCGACTTCTCGCGCCTGGAGCGGAACAACCCGTTGACCGAGGAACAAGTGGCTCTCGATCTAGGAGAAGTGGTCGGCCAGGTACTCCAAGGGCAGTCGGATCTGGTTCAGGACCATGCCGTCTCGTCCGACCTCGCGGGCGGATTGCTGGTCCTGGGAACGAAGCAAGCCTTGGAGCGCGTCGTCACCAACCTGGTCGGCAACGCCACGAAGTACACGCCATCCGGCACCCGTATCAGGGTCCTGGTGCGAGAGCGTGCTGGTGTTGCCGAACTCGTGGTGGAGGACGACGGGCCCGGCGTACCCGAGGCTGATCGTGAACGGATCTTCAGTCGCTTCTACCGTGGTCACGGTGACGAGGTCACTCGCACCCGGGGCACCGGCCTGGGGTTGGCGATCGTCACCGAGTTCGCGGCCTCCATGGGGGGCACCATCGGCTTCGAAGAGAGCGACAGCGGCGGCGCTCGTTTCGTGGTGGCCTTCCCACTCGAGTACCAGGCACCCCGCGCCACCCTCGCCCCGCCCGCTTCAGAGCACGCTTCCGGTGCTCCGAGATCAGGAGATCTGTCGTGAAGAAACGCGAACTCATACTTCCGGCGCTCGCTTTTGCCGCTGTCGCGACGGTAGCGGTGATCGTCGTGTCCTTGTTGAGCATCGCTACCAGTGACGGGTCTCAGGCGCTCAAGGACGCCAAGGAGGCGCAGGTTCGGTCGACGGCCAGCAGCTTCGACGCCCGCCTGGGCGCCACCATCAGCGCCGTCGGTGGGCTCGGTGCTCGTCCCTGGGAGCTTGAGCGCGACAGCGCTGCTGACCAGACGGGACTGGACGCCTACAAGTTCGACGAGGAGGCGGTCTCGGGGTACTTCCTGGTCGATAAGAAGGACGTGATCACTACAGGCGTGCTGCTGCGACCGGGGATGCTTGGGTCGACCTACACGCCTCCAGACTGGGCGGAGGTCAAGCAGGAACTGGCCGATGTCCCCGCGGTCGTCCTACCGGTCCAACAACCAGGGGCCACCACCGAACTCCCGACGTACACCTTCGCCGTGGCCATCAGGGGCACGACCCCAACGAGCGTGCGCGGCGTCTTCGTCTTCGAGCAGGCGCTGACTCCGGACTCGGCGTTCAGCCTGGAGATTCAAGCCCTCGCTGAGGAAGGCGCATCAACGGCGGCCTGGCGCTTCCTCGACAACAACGGCGCGGTGCTGGCCACCACCTTGCCCTCCGGCTTGGGGGAGCAGGCATCGGATCTCGATAAGACCGACAGCGGCGAGGGGCTACGTGTGGTGGGTGATGAACTTGTCATCAGTGCTGACGTGCCGACGGTGGGATGGCGGGTGGTCTTCACCCAGGACGAGGCGGAGTTCGTCAAGCCGTTGGCGGGGCCCCTCCAAACGGCAGGACTCATCCTGGTGCTGTTGCTTCTCGCCATCGGACTCGTCATGACGGTGGTTCTGGCCAGAAGGCTGCGGCGAGCGCGGGAGGAGGAGGCCCGGTTGCTGGCCCTGCACCGAGCCCAGGAGGAATTCATCTCGGTCGTCTCCCACGAGTTGCGCACCCCAGTCTCCGGCGTGCTCGGATTCCTGCAGACGACCTTGGACCACTGGGAGTCGATGCGTGACGAGGACCGGCATGACGCCGTACGCCGGGCCTACGCGAACGCCCGTCGGCTCCAGGCCACGGCTCGGGATGTGCTCGACACCGAGAGCATCGAGGCGGGGGAGTTCGGCTACGTCAAGCACCCCATCGATATTGTCGAGGAGGTCCGCACCTCGTTGGACGCCTTCGATGCGGGCGGTGCCCAGATCGATGTGGCCCTGCCGCACGGACCCATCACGATCGACGGGGACCCCGACCGAATCCAACAGGTCCTGGGGAACCTTCTCGAAAACGCTTTGAAGTTCGCCGCCGTCGACGCTCCCGTGCAGGTCAGCGTCGAGCAGACGGCTGGGTTTGTGAGGATCTCGGTCAGCGACACGGGTGTGGGGATTGAAGAGGAGCAACTGGAGCGAATCTTCGACAAGTTCGTGCGCACCCGAGAGGGGACGGTCACCGGCACCGGCTTGGGGCTCTACATCTCACGGCGCATCGTCGAGGCCCACGGTGGCCGCATCTGGGCAGAGAGCACCGCCGGCGGCGCAACGACGTTCACGGTGGAACTTCCGTCAGCAGGAGTGACGGCAGACGGCTAGAGTGGCGCAGAGCAGTGCTTACCCCAACCACGAAAGCAAGCGAGGGCCCCACCCCATGACAACCGCCGTTAACGTCCCGTCCCCCATGGTGCTGGTCGTGGACGACGAGCCAGACATGCGCGATCTGGCCCGCATGCTGCTGGAGATTGACGGTTTGGCCGTGGTCGAGGCAGGGGACGGCGCAGAGGCGCTGGAGCAGTACTTCGCCATGGCTCCGCCACCGGTGCCTGCCGTCGTGGTGCTTGACAGCCGGATGCCGGGTCTGACGGGTCTAGAGGTGGCCGAATCGATGCTGGCCAAGAACCCAGCTCAGGTCATCGTCATGTTTTCGGCCTACCTGGACCGCAACCTTGAAGCAGCCGCTCGGGATATCGGCGTCCGAGAGTGCATCTCGAAGGTCGACGCCCGCCACCTTCCCTCAGTCGTCCGGCGGTTGCTGGACGAGCCCGAGGCGTAGCCGAACTCCGCACCTACTCCGAGGACTGGAAGGCCGCAAGGCCGCCGATCAGCAGCCAGACGATGAGCGCGGTGCTCAGCAGGCGTCCCATGGTCACGCCCTTTAGGTCGGTCTGTCGAGCGCCGAATAGGTCGCCTGATAGGTCAAGAGTAGATCGCAACCTCGGGGGACGCTGGTACGGAGGCGCCCCAGGATGGTGTCGTAGCGGTGGCGCTCCTCATCGATCGACCTCAACTCGAGATCGCGCGCGTCGTCGGCTGCCTCGAGCAGGCCCAAGTTGGAGGCCGATCCGCTGAGTTTGTGAGCCACTGCTCGCAGTTGAGCGTCATCCGAGGCCCTGATGGCCTCCTGCAACGCATCGAGCACGGTCGGCCACTTGGTGATGAAGTTACCGATGGCGCGATCGATGTACGTGGTGTCGCCGGGGTCAAGGTCGCGCAGCATGTCGAGCCGCTCGGTATCTAGGCCCTCGATGGGCGGGGTGGGTGGCAAAATCGGATCCTCCTCGTCAGGTTTCACATGCTCGACCTCGCCGGACGTTGGCAGCCACTCCGCCAGAGTGGCACCAACGATCGCGAGGTCGACCGGCTTGGTCAAGTAGTCGTCCATCCCGGCGGCCAGGCAGCGGTCGCGCTCACCATCGACCGCTGCCGCTGTCATGGCGATGATCGGTAGGTCATGGTGACCGGCGAGGCGGATTGCCCGTGTTGCGGCGTACCCGTCCATCACGGGCATCTGGACATCCATCAGTACCGCATGGATGTCGCCGCGTTCGACGCGCTCCACAGCTTGGGCCCCATCGTCCACGGCCACGCCTTCGTAGCCCAGGGCCTGGAGTACGCCGAGGGCCACCATTTGGTTGACGTCATTGTCTTCCACGACCAGGACGCGGAGGTGAGTTGATGCCACCGGAGACGGCGCAGGGGAGGGATTCTCACTACCGCCCTGGCGGCGCAGTAGGACTGATCGCAAGATGTTGACCGGAACGGGCTTGGTCAGGCATTCGTCAACACCGATGTCCTCGATCTCTGATCGGTTGAGGCCAGTGATCGAGGTCAACATGACGAGGGTCGGCGACTGGTTCGGCAACGCTGCGATGTCTCGCGCCAGCTGAAGCCCGTCGCGTTTCGGCATCGCGTAATCCATCAGGACGACGTCGAATGGCGTATCGGCCAGGTCGGCGGCCTCGATGGCGGCGAGCGCCTGCGCGGCCGATGAAGCGTCCTGGGCCTTCATCCCCCAGTGCCCGACCTGCTCCATCAAGATGAGCCGATTGGTGTCGTTGTCATCCACGATCAGGACGCGGGAGTCAGAGAGCACAGAACGAGCCTCTTCGTCGCCGTTGCGCGTGGTGCCGGCTTCGGCTGCGCCGAACTGAACAGTGAAGCGGAAGATGCTCCCACCGGTCGGTCCCGGCGAGTAAGTCAGTTCTCCGCCCATGGCCCGCGCAATCTGCTGAGAGATCGCTAGGCCGAGCCCGGTGCCTCCGTAGAGGCGCGTGGTCGAACTGTCGGCTTGAGTGAACGGCTCCAGCAGTGTTCCCACCGACGCGGGGTCGATGCCGATGCCGGTATCCGAAACCTCGATGGACAGCAGCGGGCCGGCCTGCTCTTCTGCCGGATCTGGACCTTCGACGACAGCTCGCACGGATATCTCGCCGGAAGGCGTGAACTTCACAGCGTTGGAGACAAGATTCGTCAGCACCTGGGCCAACCGAGTTGGATCGCCGTTCACGACCTCGGGCACGTCGGGGTGGCAGGACAAGATCAACTCCAGGCCCTTGGCCCTTGCGGCTTCACCCAGCAGGCCCCCCACCTGGCCGAAGACGGCACGCACATCGAAGTCCAAGGACTCGAGATCGATCATTCCAGCTTCGATCTTGGAGAAGTCCAAGATGTCGTTGAGCACGGCGAGCAAGGCGCGCCCAGCCACCTGGACCCCGGACGCCAGACGCCGTTGGGACTCGTCGAGGTCGCTACGCATCAAGAGATCGTTGAGTCCGATAACGCCGTTGAGGGGCGTCCGGATCTCGTGGCTCATCGTGGCCAGGAACTCGGACTTCTGCCGCGAGGCATCCATGGCCGCGTCGCGAGCTGCGCTCAAGGTGCGCGCGGCCTGCTCGCGTTCCATCACCCGCGCAACCTGGACGGCGCTGGACTCGACGCTTGCCTGAACCATCTGCCGACGAGTCACAGGAGGTTCAGCGGCGATCAGGAGCACTGCTTCGGTCATGCCATCGACCACCACGGGTGTGGCCAGACATAGCCCGTCCTCGGACCAGGCCGACTCGTTCTCCGCTGCTGCGCACGCGGCGAGTTCAAGGTCAGCTGCGGCGGTTGCGGGGAACTCCAAGTCGGCGGCCGCGTCATCAGAATGAACCACGTGCGGAACCAGATCTCCATCAGCCACGAGATAGAAACGAGCGCGGGACCAGTCACGGTGCGACAACAGGAGTTTGCGCAGGTAGGGCAGAACCTCCGCCAGGCTGCTGGCCCTGTTCGCGCTGCTCGCCACGGCCCGAAGGAGTTCGTTCTGGGCGACCTGATCCTCGAGTGCCGCCTCCGCCACCATTAGCTCGGTGACGTCCTGGTGAGTGCCGGACACGTGGAGAGCCCGACCCTCGTGATCGCGGTGGATCACGCCGCGGGCTCGTATCCACAGCCAATCCTTGTCCGGGTCGATCCGGAACCGTGCAACGAAAGAGAACGAGTCCCCGCCACTGCCGATCGGTTCCATGGATTCGACGATGACGTTCTCATCGTCTGGGTGAGCGAGTCGAAAAAGTTCCTCGACGTTGTCGGGGAACTCCTCGACACTCACGTCGTACAGCCCGGCCAAAGCCTCGGTGCCGATTAGTTCGTTCGTCAGGAGATCCCACTCCCACCCGCCGACCCGGGCGATCGTCTGGGTTTCCGCCAAGCGCTGTCTGCTCTCTACCAACTGGTCATACGTCGCGCGTCGCGCGTTGTGTTCAGTGATGCGGTGCACCACCCCGATCAGTTGCCCCGACTCGTCGACCCAGGGACTCTCCCGGACTAGGACCCAGGTGGCGGCGCCGGCAACGGGGAAGAACAGACACTCCACGTCGTGATGGATGCGGACCCCCGCGCGAAGGGAGGTGAGGTGTTCCGCGAAGGAACGGCGCCCCTCGTCGTCCAAGATGTCGAAGACGGAAAGCTCCGCCAGCCCCGCCTGGCCAACCCCGCACAAAGCGGCGAGTTGCGGGTTCCCGTAGATCGTTCGACCCTCAAGATCGATCACCCAGAACGCGTCGAGCGCGGTTTCGACGATGGTGCGGAAGATGCTGTCCGGTGGCAGGTTCATGACTCGCCGTCGATGAAGTACTCCCCGTTACGGAAGATGAGTTGCAAACTGACCTTGTCCGAGCTGCGCCCCTGTCCAGCACGGGTGTACTGGTAGACGTACGTCACAGTCTGAGCCCGGGCATCCGCTGAGATGCTGGTGATGGTGGGGTTCTTGACCGAGCTCCAGAACTCCACGTAGTTGGGACTGGCAGCCTGGAACGACGAAGTGAGCATGGCAAAACCCTCGTCGGGGTTACTGCTTGCCGTGTCGAGGTAGTCGCTGATGAACTGTTTGATGCCGGCTTCGGTGGGCGTCGCAGCCGTCGTCTTGCTCGCACTGACGGAGGGTGACTCCTCCGCGACGGGAGTGGGATTGGCGGTGATGTCGCCCGTGGCTGGGTCGTTCTGCGTGATCAGCAGGCCGATCATGACGACGAGCGCCACCACGGCGGCTACGACTAGCAGCGGCACGATTCCGAAACCCACACGTTTGGGCGCGGGCCGATGGTGAGCGATCACTGGAGCGTAGGCGCGTGACCGAGTGGCCTCGCTGGCGGAGGGGGCAACCTGCGTGGAGGTGGGATCTGGGGTGGCACGGGGCCCGAACGGTGCGTCGGGTGCCTGCGCCAGGAAGTCGACGATGTCGTCCATCGTCCAGCGTTGGGCCGGATCGTGCACCATGGTCGCTTCGATCAACGGCGTCAGCCAGTCAGCTCCTTCGGGGCGCGGTGGCGGCTCGTGCACGATGCGGTACAGGGCGCCCATCAGATTGTCACCGACGGCATAGGGCGGTCGCCCGGTCAGCGCGTGGAAGGCCGTCGCACCCAGCGACCAGACATCACTCGCCGAGGTGGCGGGCGCCCCGGAGGCCACCTCTGGGGCGAGGTAGCCCGGGGAGCCCGTGACGAGGCCGGTTTGGGTCAGGTGGGGGTCGGCCTCGGAGCGGGCGATCCCGAAGTCGGACAGCTTTACCGATCCGTCGTCTCCGACCAACACATTGGAGGGTTTGACATCCCGATGCACGATTCCGGCTCCGTGTGCGGCGTTCAGGGCCTCCGCGACCCGTCCGAGCACCGCGGCCGTGTCGGTGGGGGACATCGGGCCGTCACGACGAATCACCTCCGACAACGTGGCGCCCGCGACGTACTCCATCACCAGCCAGACCACCTCGCCTTCGGTGACCAGGTCGAACACGGAGACCACGTTGGGGTGGTTCAGGTGGGCGGCGATGCGGGCCTCCCGCTCGGCGCGCTCGAGGTCGGCGGAGCCAGCACTCATCGCCGCGCCCAGACGTTTGACCGCGACGGGACGCCCTAGGACTTCGTCGCGTCCCAGCCACACGGACCCCATGCCGCCGCGCCCGATTTCTCGGTCGAGTGAGTACCTGCCACCGATCACCTGTCCACCCTAAGGGGCCAGCCCAGGAACGCATCGGTCAATGGGCAAGGCAAACGTCCGTCGTACCCGTGATGGGGCCTCAGACTCGATGGGGCAGGCTGGAGGCTCCTAAACAACTCGCCTCCTTGGCCGAAAGGTTCCCCTGTGTCTGTCGACCCACATCTCCTGGACGATCTTGAGTGGCGCGGCCTCATCGCGCACTCCACGGATCCGGCGGCTCTGCGCGCGGCCCTGTCGACCGGTTCGGTGCGGTTCTATGTGGGGTTCGACCCGACCGCGCCCAGCCTGCACATGGGAAACCTGCTACAGATTTTGACTGCTCGCCGACTGCAGCAGGCGGGCCACACGCCCTTCGCCTTGGTCGGGGGAGCCACCGGGATGATCGGCGATCCGCGCGACTCGGGTGAGCGCACCTTGAACTCGGTTGACACCGTCTCCGAATGGGTGCAGCGGGTGCGTGCGCAGATCGAACCGTTCTTGTCCTTCGAGGGTGAGAACGCCGCGACCATGGTCAACAACTTGGACTGGACCTCTGGGTTGTCCACGATCGACTTCCTGCGTGATATCGGCAAGCACTTTCCGGTTAACCGGATGCTGGCCCGGGATACCGTCAAGCGGCGCCTAGAGGCGGGCGGAATCAGTTATACCGAGTTCAGTTACGTCCTCCTGCAGTCCATGGACTACCTGAACCTCTTCCGCGAGCACGGTGTGTCGCTCCAGTTCGGTGGATCCGACCAGTGGGGCAACATCACTGGAGGCTGTGAGCTGATCCGACGCGCGGAGGGTGGTACCGCCCACGCCTTCGCCACCCCCTTGGTCACCAAAACCGACGGCACGAAATACGGCAAGACCGAGGGCGGCGCTTTGTGGTTGGACCCGGCGATGATGTCGCCGTACGCCTTCTTCCAGTTCTGGCTCAACGTCGAGGACGAGAAAGTCGGGGAACTACTGCGTTTGTTCACCTTCCTGCCTCGCGCTGACATCGAGGCCCTTGAGGCCGAACACGCGGAGAAGCCGTTCCTGCGCTCGGGTCAGAAGGCCCTCGCTGCCGAGGTGACGACGCTGGTCCACGGCGCAGAGGAGACCGCTCAGGCGCAAGCCGCGGCGGCCGCGCTGTTCGGCGGCGCGGACCTCAATGAACTAGCGCCCTCCACGCTGGTAGCCGCACTTCGCGAGGCCGGTGCCGTAACCATCGACGTCTCAGCAGGTATGCCTGACATCACGGATCTCTTGGTGCGCAGCGGGTTGGTGGCGAGCAAGGGAGAGGCCAGGCGGACCATCAAGGAAGGCGGCGCCTACCTCAACAACCAACGCATCGACGACCCCGAGATGGCCCCCGAGCCCAAGGACCTGCTGGCCGACTCCTGGCTCCTGCTGCGACGAGGCAAGAAGCGGTTTGCGGGGATCGAGCTCACCCGTTGACCCAGGAGGCCACGTGGTTGGCCGATCTGGAGCGGTGGGCGGCTGACCATCTCGACGCTGCGCTCCTTGACTACGTCATGAGCGGAGCACGCGAGGGCCGAACGACTGCCGAAGCGTCCCTCGCCTGGGAGTCGGTGGACTTCTACCCGCGCGTGCTTCGTGACGTGTCGTCCGTGGACATTTCGGCGAGGCCGCTCGGGCGATGGTCCTCGGGGCCCTGGGGCGTCGCGCCGACGTCATTGCAAAGGGTGGTGCACCCAGATGGCGAACTCGCCATGGCGCGGGCGCTTGCCGAGACCGGCACCGTGTTCGTCGTCTCGAGCAACGCTGGGACCACCTTCAGTGACATCAGCGCCACCGGCTGTCGTTGGTGGCTCCAGCTCTATCTTCCGAGGGACCGGGAACTCGCCCGCCCACTACTGGACCGGGCAGCCCGGGCCGGGGCGGAAGCCGTGGTGCTCACCCTGGACACCCCCGTGGTCGGCACTAAGTACCCGAAGCGGGCAGGGGAGTCGATCTGGGCGAGCGTTGACCCGGGCCTCGTCCGGGTCAACTTCGACTCCGGCTACGAATCCCGCCCAGGAGCGGAGAAGTCACAGTCCGTCGGTTCCGATGACCTTGCCTGGGTTGGCCAGGTCACCGCACTTCCGGTGGTTGCTAAGGGAGTCCTGCGTGCAGACGACGCGCGAGCGTGCGAAGACGCGGGTGCGGCGGCCATCTGGGTCTCCAACCACGGTGGCCGCCAACTCGACCGTGCAGTCTCCACCGTTGAGGCGTTGACCCCCGTCGTGGCCGCCCTGAAGGGAGCAACCCCGGTGTACGTCGACGGGGGAGTGCGCGGTGGCCTGGACATCGTTGCTGGGTTGGCCCTGGGGGCAGATCTCGTCTTCTTGGGGCGTACTCCCCTCCTTGCGCTGGCGCAAGGTGAAGCAGGAGTGCGCCGGATGCAACAGGAACTGGACGTCCAGGTGACCGAAACCCTGCGTCTCCTGGGCTGCGCTGACGTGGCTGCTGCACGCGGTTGTGCCGGCTGGCCGGCAGTCCGACAGGCCCCATAAGCCGCTGACCTGCGAAAACGCCGATGTGGCCCGCGTCACGTCGATCCGATTTGGCTTAATCCCCAACCTCCCCTAGTGTTCTCTTTGTCGCCAGGGAGCGGCGGGGAGCAAGATCCACTGGATCGGGTTCCCGGCCCCATAGCGACTACCTCCTCGGAACCCCGATGAAAGCCACGCCGCAAGCGTGTGCAAGGATCAGGGCGAAGCGGAAACAGGCCCCAGCTGGAACTGGAAACAGTTTGGCGTGTGCGTCTGATACTTGAGAACTCAACAGTGTGTCATATAGTCGACGAATTAGTTTGTTATGCCCGAATCAGTTTTGTTTGGGTTT
>RCMY010004446.1_pt1 | contig 12121 bp, 6 predicted proteins | sample 2041341 | NCBI WGS metagenome assembly RCMY01 (sample SAMN09708234, study PRJNA481090) | Marine sediment metagenome, whole genome shotgun sequencing project.
GCAGCGGCAGGTAAGGCAGTTTCTTATCTCCACCGATATCCAGGGTTCGGATAATGACTGCGCCACCTTTAAAGGATTCAATAACGGCTGGTATAGGGCTTTTTATAGCTTTTGTAGGATTAGCAAATTGTGGACTTGTTACAAATGGAGCAACAATACTTCAATTAGGTAATTTACAAGATCCATTAGTGCTATTAACTATATTTGGTTTAATAGTAATATCTATATTACTACTTTTTATATTTTATTAGTTGTTCTTATTATTCCCTGTTCTTTACCCCTAAATACCTACCCCTATATTCATCCCTATGTGTATATCCCTATGTGTAAATTCCATTGCTTATCATCATGATCTGCACCTATAGGTGTAATAGTCAGGATATGTGACTTCCTTTATAGTGTTCTCTCATCCGTATTGTGATCTTTAGTATACCCAAAGATCTTCCATTATTTACTTTATGAAAGAGGTAGCACTATGAAAGACAGAGAAGTAACCAACATGAGGAAAAGGAAAGTAACCAAAAGAGTCATGTACAATGGCGGGAGATTAAACAGAACCAAGAAAAAGAATAAAGGATTTGATGAAAAGTTACTGGAGAAGATTGAAACATTTCATTACTACGTCCATCGAAAATACAGTAAATCGTTTTATGTGAGACTAGATATAACTTATCCACTGGGTACTGCTCATAGTGAATCATATGCTGATGACAATGTAATCTTCTGTGCTTTCCTAGATGTTCTAAGAAGACAGTACACAAGAAACAAAACAAGGACGGACTATTTCTGGGTAAGAGAGCGGTCGACAACAGGAGCCCATCACTATCATCTGATGTTTATATTGGATGGCAATAAACACCAAAACGGTACCCCTGTATTGGAAAGAGCAACAGATTTATGGGCTAGGGCTTTGCATATCGAAGACGCAAGAGGTCTCATTCATTTGACCAGAGGTGAATTCAATTTTAAGTACGGTGGTTTAAGGCTCCTTAGAGGCTCTGCTACTGAATACTATTACGATCTGATATTCGAACAGTTCAGCTATTTTGCCAAGGTTCATAGCAAGGATACCCCACCAGAAATTAATGAATATGGACACTCTCGGATGCGACTGCCTTATGGGATCGAAACTGGATGCGGTAGAGTTGATCCTGTAACAGGAGAGATCTTTTAGCTTAAAGGTATACTCGTAATCTGAACTTGAAGAGAAATGAGTTAAAAGTTGTTGAATACTGCAATTGATTTCTCTTTATTAAAAGCGACATGAGTTCAATATATAGCGGAGAAAGTGTGGCTGAAAATAGTGATGATTTTACTACTGAGTGTTGAGCTTATCATTCCCTCAGGTCCGCGTTCTGGAGTGTGAATTGGTGATGTAGAATCCTATGATACTTCCGATGATGATAGTGCCTCTTTTCCCACCTCTTGATCTAGTACTTTTCGATGTATGTAACCACCTCGATCTGTACTGATGCAGGGAGAGATCTCTGTAAGTTTAGTGGGAAGAAAGTCACCGTTGCAGGCAGGCTACTATGCTCTGGCCTAAGGCTTTGGATATTGTGAAAACGATAAAGGTTCATGCACTCATGGTACGCAGTAAGAATATGTTTATATCGGGACGACTGATAGAGGTGGAATAGTAGATACTGTATTAGGCTAAACGAAGCTGTAAATATTTAACATCGAAAAGGATGAATAGATTATGTACACAAAAAAGATAATAGGGGTAAACGAGTTGATAGGACTTACAAAAGATGGAGAAAAGGCAACTACTCATCAAGCGAGAAAGGTTGTATGTTTTGTAGATTCTGATAGGAAGTGTAAGTTTACATATGGTAAAAGAGATTCCATAGTTATGGCAACGCGGGATGGACGAGTTTTATTTCGGTTTACAAAACATCCAAAGCTTAATTATTACACAGCAGAAATTAATAATGACCAAGAACTAAGGGTAGCTTTGAAGAAAACGACCGGTAAGCTGAAACGTCTCAAGAAGGTTCCTTTGCCAGATTATGTGGTAGAGCGTTTATATGCGGAAGGTTATTACCAATGACGTGACTAGCTCTTATCGATCCGTACGTTAATTGCCGGACATCAGGTTGTATATTGTCATTGGTAGTCTAAATGGTGAAGCAGATTTATACATAATTTTCCTATTTAAATGGGTTGAGGTGTGCATCGAGGGTCCTTCTGTTAAATTCTAGCGTACTCGATGTAGCTACCTTACACGTGTTATTAAGACCCAACGTTATCGATATACAGTTGAGATAAGCAGTAGTAATAGAAAAAGATCTTTGCAAAAGCTGGAATATGCACGAGAAGAAAGGTTTATACCAATTTAGATTAGATGGAATGTAAGACAACGTTTGCCGGTACCAGCTGGAATTTATTGTATCGATTTAACACGATCTTGGTAAGAAGCAAGCAGGCGAATAGTTCTCATAGGATCGGAACCATTAGGTTATAGCAGATCCTTTCAAAAGAGTCAGATTTTGCAATATTCGTGAAGTAAAGAGTTACGAAGATAAGCCCTTTTCTGATGTAATACGACCCAACCCTCTCTATACCGAAAAGGCTAAAAGCCAATAGAGCACCTGGTTAGGTAAGCAACTAACCATGTTCACTATCGCCTTACCCTGCTACTATTTCTAGCAGGGTAAGGCGGAGGCTTTGGTTTTGCCCTAGTCGAATGTGGATTTGGATCATGGATCTGTCTAATTATTGAATACCAAAACAGTTTTGACTCATACGAACTAGTTTACTAAGGTTTACACTAGGAGTAATCTCCAGTTCATTTCAAAGAATATGGGCATTCCAGGATCCCTGAGATATGAATGTAAAGTTCCGAGTAACATTGAGAGGTAATTGCCTGTTACATGAATAGCATTTGGTGTTCCGTAGAGGCCAGAATGTTCATTTGATAACGTTTCCCCAAAGACTACATGTGTTTCCGTTTTCACCGAGAAAGTGTGGAAGAAAACAGCGGTGATTTTTCTACTGAGTGTTGATCTGAATACTCCATCAAGGGAGCATCCTGAAGTGAGATTTAGGTGATGTGATATCAGAGAATGATAGTGCTTCTTTTTCCACCTGGTGATGCAGATATCCATTGATGAAGTTAATCGCAAAATATAATTGTCGTTGAACACTTCAGCCCTGATCAGCTTATTAAAAGAGCAGATCAGGGTTGGTGGAAGTAATAGGTCTTAATCAGTTTATAGGTACAGAGGTCACCGTTGCTGCCAGGCCTGTTGCAGACAGGATGGTTTAGACTAAGAAAGGTGATGCCATGGAGTTCCATACCTTTGAAGAATGACAGCACGATTGGACAATGTAATTAAATAACATTAATGTCCATCGTTTTAATCGGTTGTGACCATCGAACATTGAGCAGTGGTAATAATTCCAGACGTCTGGAATTGCACTGTCTGAGGTTACACATAGTGCAACAGTCAATACGGAAATGTATTAATCTTTACTGTTTTTAGACGCAGCTCCTGATATTCTATTAAGATTGTCTTGTACAGTTTTTGCTTTCTTCAATAACTCTTTTTGTTCTGTAAGCCCTTTCTCAATTTTTCCAACTCGATCATTCGCTTTTTTGATAATATCGATTTGTTGTTTCACGTTCAGCTTAGTGTAAGCATTCTGTAGAGCTACCTTTCCTGATTTATAATTAAATGAATCTTCATCTAAATCCTTAGGGTGGTTAATCAAGCGAGATAGCGCACTGTAATCGGTAGCGGGTGGTTCTTTTCGAACTTCTTGCTTTGCTTTTTGGTAGGGCAATTGTTTGTCGAAAAAACTTTGTGCATACTCCTTTTTCTCATCTACATCTGAGACTTTTAGTAATAGAGCTCGGTGTGAAATGCTGAGTTGCATATATGGCTCAAAATCGCTTAACAACTCTCTGTCTTTCCATAGATTTATTGACTCATATACCCATGACTTGGATTTACCAGTTTCATCTTGGATCTCTTCGAGAAGGTTTTGGAAAGTTTTATGCCCTTTTAATCTAACTTGGCTAAGGTTTTCTTTATCTCCGTCAAAAAATGTTTCAAGTAGATAATCAACGACCTCGTATACTGCTGCTCCAAAATGCTCGGTTATGATAGATTTAATCTTAATCTTGGCATCGATGACCATTTGATCATCAATACTTTTCTCGCCTTTAAGTTCAGGTAGGATTTCAGTCTTCGGCATGTTTTGAGCTCACCTTATTGGAATGAATGTTTGTGGAATTGTATCTACTGTTGGAATAAAGGTCAAACAGAAAAAGGTTGAAAAGTAAGTAAGTCTATAGGGATGAGTAACGGTACGATTTGCATGGAAATTTCGCTATTCAACCTTCACAGGTGCTTGGAAATTATTAACTATACGTGAAAAACAGTGGTGGTGGATGCAGGATAATCTGTAAGTTCAATTACTTTTGTTGAGAGCCCTGTAGAAGATTTATTGATAGAAAGATAACTCTTCTACGGAAGCTTGATGTCTATGGTTTCCCCTCGAAGTTTGTCTTGTTAAATTGAAGCACTTTGGGGGCTGTATTGGTGAGCTGAAGTATCCATGGAGTACGCCATCTATAATCTGTTTTGAGGCGGTGAAGTTGGTCTTCGTGATCTCAGATATTTGCACATTGACGAATACTTAGTATCGGGCCTTTAATTAAATACCTGGAGTCTGGTGATCTGAAACGATTTTGATCAGGGTTGTGAGAGGTTGGGGTAGAGTTTACTGGGCTACTCGGTTGTTGACTGTGAGTAGACGGGGGGATTACATCAGGAGGAAGGTGTAAATCAGGTAGAAATAGACTTTCAAGAGATTCACACTACCAATATCAACCCTTCATACGAAAGTACTATCGGGCGCCCAGATTCGGTAAAATGGAGCAATTATCTTGATTGATGGTCTGGAACCATCTTTGATTTGCTATTATTTTTTTAAGTTAGGCAAAGCTTGCTTTTCGAAGGGCTAAGAATGCCTTTGTGTGTTGTTAGGTTTTGGAGGCACTCAGTTGATTCCCTTAACCGTAGACATCTCAGGTTGGAGTGCTGTTACACTTTTGAGAGGTGCTCTTTGGTGAGCTCTTATTTGCAGTTGCTCCAATTTTATGCAATTCAAGATACGTTGGCGTGGCGACACTCTCAGGAAGAATCCTAGCTAAGGGATGTCGAAGTCATGTGAATACTGCCAGTACTTACTTAAACCATAACTCTGTCTTACCCAATACATAGCCCACTAAACACAGCCTAACATTCATAACTTGCCATAAAGTTAGTACTGCCTTACATGTATCACATGGTGGTGTTTTCCATACAGTAACACTTCCCTAAAAAGTGCAACTCAATGCCAATGGTAAGCTTATATAATTTCAGTGATAATTCAGAGTCACCTTGAATTAACTATCAGAGAGCCTAGTGGAATGAGTAATCAGATCAATATTCTTTTTCTTGCTGCGAATCCTGATGATGAAGCTCGACTTAGACTTGATGATGAACATCGTCAAATAAAAGCAAAAATTCGTGCATCTGAACATAGAAAATTCGTAAATCTAGATTCGAGTTTGGCTGTCCGCCCTAAAGATTTGCTAGCTGACCTTAACCGAATGAAACGGCCTTCTATTGTCCACTTTAGTGGACATGGGAATAAGGTAGGAAGTCTTTTCCTGATGGATAATGAAAGGAGAACATTTGAGGTTAGTGCTGAGATGCTCGTAAAGATCTTTTCTTCTCTCAAATATAGCATAGATTTAGTGGTACTTAATGCTTGCTATTCAGAGGTCCAGGCAAAAGCAATACTCGATTCCGGCAAAGTCGAATGCGTCATCGGCATGAGCGATCTTATCAGTGACGATGCAGCAATAGCATTTGCAGAATCTTTTTACCTCGCAATCGGCTCTGGGTTATCCATAAAAGGAGCTTTCACACAAGGTCTTCTTGGAATCGATTTCAGCAAGTTACCAGAAGGGAAAACACCTATTCTACGTAGTAGAAGGAACATCAATCCGGACAATATTTTTTTATTGGAAACAGCTGAACATTCTTCGAAAAGCAAGATGCAGAGTATTCCTACTTTATCTTCTAATCTTGACATTGATCAGGCATTTAAGGAACTCATATCAGGAGATCCATTACAAGCTCGAGATGCACTGGATTTAATCAATGATCGCCCTCCCAAGGATTTACTCGAAAAATGCTTTTCGTACCGGATGGATATTGTTGCCAATCACAGTTGTCGGGAGCTATTTAGTCGCTCACCTGAGTACTCAGCTAATTTAATTCTCAATAAAATAGACCAAAAAGATAACGCAATTGATGCAGCTTCGTTATGTGTACCAGAGCACTCTTCTTACATAGGAGGGGATTTGGTGAGACGTTTACTCGATCCCCCAATATCTCATGATCGTCTCCCGTGGATTGTTGCGATAGGCCGCATGGAACTTCAGGCTGATGGACCATATGCTCTTGAAATCTTCTTTCTCGGAAGACCTTCTGAGAGGAAGCTGGGATTTTCTGTTGATCTGGCCCCTGATGATATCCTTGAGGGATGGCGTGCATCAGCCCGTATCTTCGTTGGTGCCAAGAAAGAATTCGAAGTTCAAAACAGTGCTGAGACATTTGCAAAAGTGGTGAGCGCCACCAAGTTACACCATTATGAAAGTTACACTAGCGATCCGACTCTGCGTATTATATTAAATCGTTGTCAAGGACCTCAAGCGGATGAGGTCATGAAATGGGTCGGTGCTGAGAATACCACACTTCGTAGTCTAGCCTGGCGTACTCTTGAAGATCTCCGGTTTTCTCGAATTGTGCCACGTGTAGTAGAAGTCCTTGATTCTAAATTGTCCGAAGAAGCTCGTTTCACAGCACTTCGCATTTTAGCCAAAAGTCGTGGAAAAGAAGGTGTCAACTGGCTACTCCACCACCAAAAAGACCCAAAAGTTAGAACGATGTTGAGTTTATGTGCCGAAAAGTTATCTGACAGAGAATTGGCAATTTCCGTACTTTGTGAATCAATAGAGCGCTTTAAAGTCAGCTGGCAAGATCTTCGTACAATAGGCCGCGCCAAACTACATGAATTACGTCATTATGTAGACGAAAAGCTAAGTTCAGAGGAACCGTTCGAGCGTGCATGTGCTTTTCTTGCCCTTGCTAGATTAGATGGTGCGAAGGTAAGAAATGATATTGTTCGCAGTGTAGAGGAGGCTGGAGCTCATCCCTTAGAACGATGTATCTGTACTTTAGCTCTGCTTCATGTAGAGCCAGCTCTGTACCCCGATTTAGAACAGAACTTCAGGGAATATTTGAAAACCACATCATGGCTTGCCCATGCAGAGATAAAAGAGGACATAATTGAGGAATTGAATGGAACAGGCAATATCGAGGCTACTCGCCTTGCTACAGCATGGGAGCCCTTCTATCGTGCTAAACCGAATTATTTGAATCCATTTTAGTCGAGTATCACAATAAGAGTCTATAGAAACTTGGACATAAAATATGTTTTAAAATCCCAATAACAAATTAATCAATAATTATCGCCACGATAGGAATCTAAGCTTCTGGATGCACAATCATTATTTGTCTAATAGCAATGAATTTCAATTTATTCAGATTATTTAGAGGTATGAAAGTAATGTTTTAGAATAGTTATTCATAGGTGTGGCAATGACAACAGACTCCAAACGTGGATTATCATGGGAGGGAGTTCCTCTTCCTCATCATCAATCCTCCCCCGAATTCAACCGTAACTTAGCCGTGGTGATCGGTATAGATCATTATTCTAATGGCATCCCACCTTTAACAACGGCCGCTAACGATGCAACACGTTTAGCTAACATTCTTGAAAAAAAGCATAACTATGACGTTACACTTCTTACTGAAGATGTTACTCGTATCCGTCTTGAAACCCTATTCGAAAAAGACCTTGTTAATAATTTAGATATTCAAGAAAATGACCGATTATTGGTCTATTTTGCTGGCCATGGCGTAGCCATGGATCGAGATGACGGTCCAGCAGGTTTTCTCATCCCCGAAGATGCACGGCGTGAGGATAGCACCACATTTTGGGCAATGACAGCTCTACATGAAGCCTTGGATCGATTACCCTGTCGCCATATGCTTGCAATTCTCGACTGCTGTTTTGCAGGAGCCTTCCGGTGGTTAAGCACGCGAGACATCCAACCACTACCACCCGTAATATACCAGGAGCGCTATGAGCGTTTCATTCGCGATCCCGCCTGGCAGGTAATTACCTCAGCTGCTCACAATCAGAAAGCTCTTGATATCCTTTCTGGCAGTGTTGTGGGCCAACACGGGGTTTCTCATAAAGAAGAAAAACATTCTCCTTTTGCGCTGGCTCTATTTGAAGCACTCTATGGGGCAGCTGACTCAACTCCTAAAGATGGTGATGGTGTCATCACTGCAACAGAGCTATATCTCTACCTACGCGACCAAGTAGAAATCAGCGCTGAGGTACTGGCAGAGCATAGCCAAACGCCTGGGCTTTGGCCACTCAATAAGCACCGCCAAGGTGAATTTATTTTTCATGTGCCAGATTATGAAATCAATTTACCACCAGCACCAGATTTGACTGAAGAAAATAACCCTTACCGTGGTTTATCGGCCTATGAAAAAGAAGATGGACATCTCTTCTTTGGCCGTACTTCACAAATCAAAAGGTTAAAACGATTTGTAACAGAGCAAAATCTTACAATTGTGCTAGGAGCATCAGGCACAGGAAAATCAAGTTTAGTTAAAGCAGGGCTTATCTCTACTTTGCTTGCGATCCAAGATAACAAAGATATAACAGAAGAAAATGAGGACTTTCATTTTTTATCATGGATTTTCTTACCTGTAATACGGCCGGGTGCAACCCCACGGTTAACCCTGCAATCCTTACTATTAAATAACTTACCAGGCAAAAGTTTCAAACAGGAATTCAATAATAAAATAGACGTCACGCCAACTGAATTGCTTGCGCGATGGAGTACAAACAATCCAGGGAGAAAGGTGCTGTTGGTTATCGATCAGCTTGAGGAGATCATTACCCTTTGCAGACAAGACGATGAGCGAGAAGCCTTTATTCGTCAAATATTACAATTGCTTGAAATTCATCATGAAGCGTTACATGTAGTATTCACCTTACGATCAGATTTTGAATCTCAACTAGAAAATACCGAACTCAATAACTACTGGAATGATAATAACCGATTCATTGTTCCGCCGATGAGTCAAGATGAACTGCGGGAAGTGATTGAACAACCGGCATTGGTCCAAGTGCTTTACTTTGAGCCTTACGAACTGATTGATCGGCTCATCAATGACGTCCTCCAGACACCAGGTGCACTCCCATTGCTTTCTTTTACGCTTAGCGAGCTTTATCTTCGCTACGTCGAACGAGAAGACAGCAATAGGGCTTTAACAGAAACTGACTATGAGGATATTGGCGGCGTCATTGGTTCGTTACGGCGTCGTGCAAATCATGAATTTGATGCTCTTGACTTAGCTCATCAAGCAACCATGAAACGCGTTATGCTGCGAATGGTTGCATTTGAAGGTGGTGAACTTACCCGTAGGCGAGTGCCAACTTCGGAACTTGAGTATTCCAGCGCGCGTGAAAATGAGCGAGTCAAAGAGGTTGTTGAGCGACTCTCTAAAGCTCGACTAGTAGTCGAAGGGAGTGCAGATACCATTAGTGGTAAAGTAGAGCCTTGTATAGAGCCAGCACATGACGCACTAATCTCTGCCTGGGACAGATTGCTCAATTGGCAGACAGAGGAAGCTGAGTCATTGATTTTGCAGAGGCGATTAACTCTAGCAGCTAATGACTGGAACAATAGCGTTAATCAAAAAAACAAGCGTGGATTACTATGGGATCAAGACCCACGGTTGCCGCAAATTCAGTACTTTTTGGAACTGCATCTACTTAAATTTTCGAAAACAACAGGGTTAGAGAAGGCTGCTAGCCCCACTTCAAACCATCATCAATTAGTAAATCAACCCGTTCAGCGCGTAGGCCGTTTCAAAAGCCTTATACGCGCACTGATGCCGAACCTTGCCACTTTATCAAATCAGACCTGGCTGAACCATTTAGAAACTATATTCACAACGGCCAGCCTTAAGCGACGACGGGATAGAATGCGCACTTTGAGTGGTTCGATAGTTATAGTGGTTACGATTCTCAGCTTGTCATATATCTATGCAAATAAACAGCGCAGTGCTGCAGAATATAATGCTGCAACAACAGCTCTAGAATCAGTAAATTTAATGACAACAGAAGGGGTGAATGCACTTAAAGAAGGTAAGAATCTTTTAGCAGGGCAGCGATTTGCCGAGTCTGTAGCTGCACTTGATCGTATTGACCTTAGGAGCATTGCTAAAAAAGATTCACTACGAAACAACATTCAGTTGATAGAGCAAGAAAATCGGCTGCGCTTACGAATTTTGGATCAGACAACACCTAGGCTGTTACAACGTATTGAATTAAATGGGCAAGTGAAACAGATCCGTTTCGGCCCTTTGCCTGGTGAAATCATTGTTCAGCGTAACGATGGAATTGAGGTTTGGAATGGCGATACAGGTGAACGGCTTGGGGGGCTTATTCGTGATGGTTCGCATTTGATAAATGCTTGGTTTCATCCTGGTGGCAAACAAGTACTTATCGCTTTTAAAGGCGACCCTAATCCACTAGTGTGGGACTTGCGGAGCAAGGGTATAGTAAAAAAGCTGGAGGGGCACTCTGCCGACGTTTTGCACATTGCTTTTAGCCGAGATGGAACGCAAGCCGTCACTACCGCAAAGGAGATCACTGCGCTACATTGGGATACAGAAAAGTGGATTCTGCGTCATCGACTCCCTGGGCATGAAAATTCAGTGCTCCACGCAGAGTTTAGTCCCGATGGGAAAATGATTGCAACAGGATCACTAGACGAGTCCGCACGATTGTGGCAAACTTCCGACGGAGCATTAATGCGTAGATGGACTGGACATCCTGCTGGCGTCAGTCAGGTTATATTTAGTGCCGATAATAAAATGGTAGCTACTGTGCCAGCTTCAGACGGCACACCTTTTGGGGGATTAACTGCTCATTCGGTGATACACTCGCGGCATGATGATAGCATCCGAGTATTTGAAGTTAACTCAGATAACCCTAAGTATGTTTTAAAAGGTCGGTTTGATGGTATTGTGTCAGCGCAGATGATAGATTCCAAGCGTATTGTTACAAACAATTATTCAAAAACTGATAAAAGCAACGAGCTTCGCTTATGGGATCTGACCAATGGAGAAGTTTTACTTTTTGCCTCTGACGAGTCTCTTGCTGCGATATCGGATGACAACAAATTGATATTAACATCTTCCAACGGGGGGGGCATTAGACTTAGGGTTACTAATGATGGCTCATTACGTAAGTTTATTCCAGGTGACATAAAATTTATGTCATTGAGTCCAGATGAATCCTGGGTCATAACTCAAAATCGAAATAATGGTTTAGAGGTGCATAATAGTATTTCTGGAAAAAGAGCATTCCAATTAACAGGTTTTAGATTTCCCTTAAATTCAGCTTTAATTAATGAAGGGTCAAATCGACTCACCGTTCTATCAGACCACAGTAGGATAGATGTCTGGCGATTGCCTGATCCACTTCTCGAGCTGCGAATGGACCACCGTGCTTATTTTGCTCAGTTTGGTCCCAGTGATGATATTTTAGCCACCACTGATGGAAGGGAGTCAATATTATTTGATACAATGTCTGGTCGTATTTTGTGGAATGTTGGTGTGTCAGGAATTCTGATGCCCTTTACCGGTAAAAACAGATACTTGCCTGGCAATCCAGTGTACCAGGGGCCAGACATCCTCATGAGTTCATCAAATGGTTGGGCTGTGGCGAATGTTAATAGTGGAAGTACAATAAAGAACCTAAAAGCAAGGTCGAATCTTAATAAACCTCAGACAGTACGTAATGAACCAGCCACAGTTTTATCTTTTAGTCCAGAAGGAAATTACTACCTATCTAGTACAGATGAGGAATTATTATTGCTTCAATCCGATGGTACGTCTGTTGAATGGCGTGTTAAATACGGAAGAGTAGCCCAGGCAGAATTCACTGATAATGGTAATATAAT
>RCMY010004447.1_pt1 | contig 12120 bp, 12 predicted proteins | sample 2041341 | NCBI WGS metagenome assembly RCMY01 (sample SAMN09708234, study PRJNA481090) | Marine sediment metagenome, whole genome shotgun sequencing project.
TCGAGATCGGGGATCTCGAACGCCAGCATCATTGCGAAGTGGATGGGGACGAGCACCGCTAGCGACCACCAAAGCGACGCCGGTGGTGCGGTAGCTTGTGCAAGCGACCCGATGAGCGGCACGGCTCCGGCCACAACGAGAGTTGTGGCAAGCTCACCGAAACCGGTGTCGAGCAATCGCACCGGCGGCATCGAGTACGCCCACGAAACAGACAGAGTGGCGAGTCCGAGCACGGCGGCGGGAAGACTGCTGGTAGCAACGATCGCTGCGGCTGTCACCGCGATCGCCGAGCTGAACATGGCGGCGTGGCGGGCGACGAGCGGCTCGAGGATGTCCGCCCTCAAAACGCCGCTGCCGCCGGAGAAGAACGTGCGGTTGGTGACAAAGCTGTCGACTTCGACGTCGGCGTATTCGTTGACATAGTGGGCGGTGATCTGGGCGGCAGTCACCATGATCTGAGCAATCACATAACGAATGGCATCGACCTGGTCACCGCTGAACGCACCCACCGCGAACAGAAGGACGCCGCCGAGGAGAAAGTGAGGTCGGCTCAGCCGAATGAACGCCGAAACGGTGCGCATTCCTCATTCTGACGCGCCGGGGCGGTCGTGCAATGCTCGCGGCGGTTGCGGCTCGGTTCGCAGATCGTCTCTAAAGTCAGTACATGACGGACCGAGGGACGATCGATCATCGATCCGTCGGCGTCCTCGGTGTTGTCACCATTTGCTCCTACGGAACCTGGTACTACGCATTCGGCGTCCTGCTGGACCCGATCCGGCTGAGCGAAGGATGGAGTGAATCGACCCTGGCGGCGTCATTCTCGGCCGGCACGGTAGTGATCGGACTTACCGCAATTTCCGGCGGTCGCTTGCTCGACAAATACGGTCACCGGAGCGTCTTTCTGCTCGCTGCAATCTTGGGGCCGGGTGCGCTCATGCTGGCTTCCGTCGCTCCCTCGGTCTGGCTGTTTTTCCTGGCCGCGGCGATCGGCTCCGGAGCAGTGGGAGCCCTCGGTTTCTACCACGTCACAATGACCGCGGCAGTCCGCCTCAACCCCGACCAACCGACTCAGGCCATCGCAGTGCTCACCATTTGGGGAGCGGCTGCCTCGGCCATTTACTTGCCTACTGCGTCCTGGCTCGAAGAAACCAGCGGATGGCGAACTACCACTCGCCTCCTTGCTGCCGCGGCATTCGTGATCTTCGTGTCCGCAGCAGCCCTGCTTCCCAGCGGTGAGGTTGTCGACGCTCGGGCGCAACCGCCACTGACCACCGTGCTCCGCTCAATGGTCGCCAGGCCGGACGCTCGCCGCTTCACCTTCGCCGTTGGCTTCGGCGGAATCGCCATGGCAACCATGCTCGTCTACCAGGTCCCCACCATGACCGCGGTTGGCCTTCCCGCTGGAACTGCGGCCGCAGTGGCAGGGCTACGCGGCTTCAGCCAACTGGGCGGACGCATTCCGCTCACACCAATCGTAAAGTGGATCGGGAGTGACCGGGCGCTGATCCTGGCCTTCACCGCCATCGGAGTGGGCGGTGTACTTCTCTCCTTCTCGGGCACGCTTTCGGTGTCCATCCTCTTTGCACTCGTAGCCGGATTTGGAATCGGTGCCTTCAGCCCCCTCCAGGGCATGAAGGCCGCGGAGCTGTTCGATCGAGACACACTGGGAGCCACCATGGGTTTCTACGGGTCGGTGCTCGTTCTTGTGGGATCCGTCGGCCCGGTCCTCACGGGTTTCATCGCAGAAGCCACAGGCGACCGCCGCTGGGCGTCTGTTGTGATCGTGGCCTCGGCCACCGCAGCTATCACCGCCCAAACACGACGTCCGCCCCGCTAGCCAGCCGAGCTGACCGCTTCAAGGTTCGGAAAGCGAAGCTTCGGACGACCAGATCGCAATAGGGCGATGCTTCGGGCTGCCAGACAGGCGGCACCACGGTCGGAAGTGCTCGGTCCCCGCCGATCAGCGGGGCTCGATGGCCACGAGGATCGCACGACATGACCCGGTCGTTCGAATGACGCTAACCACTTTGGCCAGGTCTCCTTCAAGGCGTGAACCCTCCTCCGGCGTCACGAAGTACTGCTCGAGGGCAGGAAACGCCACGCTGTCGCTCTCACGAACTTCACCGCTCACGCAGGTCTCACCCGAAGCCAGCGAGGGACGGCTCGCAGACAAGCGAAGAGCATTTGCTGGTCGGGCGTCGTCGAACACCACGTAAGCAACATCGCCTTCGCCGAGTGGCACTGGAACCGGGATGCGTACGTCGTAGGTGAGGTCCACGTAGTTGCCGCGGAAGAGCGACAGCGGATCGACCGGCCGGATCGCCAGAGCCACCTCGTCACCGGTGGCCCGAATCCACAGCGGCTGGGCCATCGCCGCGAGCATCGCCGCAATTGCGACCGCGACCGCGAGCACGTGCCGGCGGCTCATGAGACCACCTCCGTTACCGCTTCGGAGTTGAATTCTCGGCGCTTCCGTTCGAGGAAGATCGCCCCACCGACGAACAGGAGACCACCAAAGATCACCGCCAAAGATGTGGGCAGTTCCCCAGCGATTCGTCCTATGTAGACGGCGAGGAGTAACACGCTGACCATGGCGAAGCCAACGTTGACAAGGCTCCTGATTGCGAACTGTTGCCCGGCCACGATCGTGGCGACAGCGAGGCCGAAGATGACCGCCGTATAGAGGCCGAAGGCCAGCTCGGAATCTCGGAAGGTGTCGGCCAGCCACGAGACGGTTTCATCGTCGAAGGTGAGGGAGCGACCATCCACCTGGGGCAGTAGCGCCACCAACAACACCGTGACAGCAACGAAGGCCATCACGAGCGGGGATCCTGGCGTTCGGTTCCATACCGCAGCCACGAGCGCCACCGCGATCACGATCACAACGAGGTGGAACGCTCGAAAGTTAATCTGAAAGATCCAGGCGAACGCATCAGGATGAAAGGTTGAGATTGTGATCGGCCCACTCACCATCAGTGCGCCGAATGCGGTGGCGGGTTTGTCCAGGAAACCGAAATCGGTCGCTTCCACCAGCAGAGCCAGAGCCACGAGTCCAAGACCGATCACGGGGAGCAGTGGTCGAATTCCGCCTGAGTCCCACAGGAACGCTCCCTGGTCGAAGAATTGCGCCGACGGGGTGGAGATCCAACCGAGTGTGAGAATCCCCAGCGGAACCGCCAACCAGCCCTGTGCTGACGACGGCGCCGCCCAGCCCATCGCCAACGTGGCAATCATCCAAAGCAAGGTTCCCTGCCAGTAATTCAACGGAAGGTTGAACACCTGGCCAATAAGGAAGATATTGACCCCCACTGCGATCGAGGACAGAAGCCACAAACCCCGGGCCGTGATCCCAAGGTGCTGGCGGTCAGCCAAAGCGGCACCGGCAATCGTGAGAACGTAGATACCAAAGAGAAGAGCCAGTCGACGGAGCGGCGAGCTCTGATCCCACTGGCTGGCGATGAACAACAGCAGACCACCGCCGATGAGGACCGCACCGATCGACACCAAAATCCAGATCAGTTTGTTCGCCTTCTCCGGCTCCTCGTGGGCTTGCAACGACGAGCGCAGACGTTCGGCGAGGTCAGCGTCGATCTGACCCTCGGCCAGCCACATCGACACAGCATCCGTTGCCTCCATGACTCCAGAGTATGTGAAGAGGGCCTCTCGAAGGACAGAGCCTTACGGCACCTTCGTAGAGAGCTGTTTCCAGCCGGCGACGACCACTGTTGCGAGGGTGACCGACAACTGTGGAATCGAATCTTGTTGATGACGACCGCCTCACTAGGCTCGCCTGATGATGACCGCCGCTCACGGTTTTGACTCTCGCCGTGGCTGGCTCACGGTTGTGGCGGCGTTCCTTTCTTCAGCGGTGACGCTCGGTACGGCCTACAGCTTCGGTGCCTTCTTTGAATCGATGAGCGAAGAGTTCGACTCAGCCGCCGGGGCAACCGCAGTGGTCTTCGCTATCACCACTTTCACCTTCTTCTGGCTCAGCATCCCTACCGGGCGCCTTATGGATCGATTCGGACCCCGCCTCGTGCTTCTGATAGGTGCCGTCTCGTTTTCGGTGGGACTGCTACTAACGAGCCGAGTGCAGTCGCTCGCGGTCGGGTATGTGACCTACGGGGCCGGAGTCGGTATTGCCGCGGCCTGCGGGTATGTGCCAATGGTGGCGATGGTGGGTGGATGGTTCGTGCGGCAGCGAGCGGTGGCTGTGGGCCTGGCGGTCGCGGGGATTGGGGCCGGGACGCTGATCATGTCGCCGTTGTCGGCCGCTCTGATAGACCGATACGGCTGGCGTGACACCTACGTGATCTTCGCCATCGCGGGAACGGCGATCCTGCTCCTGTGCATTCCGCTGGCGGCCAAGCCGCCGGGGCACGGCGCCGACATGGTGTCCCGATTCGGTGACGCCATCTCCAGTCCGGTGTTCCGTCGAATCCACCTGTCCTCGTTCACTCTCGGCCTGGCTCTTTTCGTCCCATTCGTCTTTGTGGGCCAATACGCCAAGGAGCGGGGAGTCACTCCGATCCAGGCATCAGTGCTCGTTGGCATGCTGGGCGGAGCCAGCGTGGTGTCTCGAGTTGGTTTCGGGGCGCTGGTTCAAAGGTTCGGCTCTTTTCGGCTATACCGAGCCTGTTTCTGGATCAACGCAGCCAGCTTCGCGATTTGGTTGGTGGCCGGCTCGTCCTTCACCCTGCTCGTGGTATTCATGCTGGTTCTCGGCGTCGGCTACGGAGGATTTGTTGCGCTCGGGCCGATCGTGGTGGCGGATCGAATGGGCGTGACCGGCCTGGGGTCGCTACTGGGGCTTCTCTACACGGGTCCCGGCACAGGCAGTCTGATCGGGGCGCCGCTGGCAGGCGTACTCATCGATCGAACCGACACCTATCGTTGGGCGATCCTGGCGTGCATCGCGGCTGCCGTCATAGCTGCCAGCCTTCTTTTCGGACTGCCAACCACAGTAGACGGTCGGTTGGTTCGCTCCGAGACCGCCAGAGGCTGAGCAGTGCTGTCTTAGGGTTGTCCGTCTCGCCAGTTGGGATTGTCCGGTGCATCCTCTTCCCATGATCGGATGTACACGGCGAGAGCCTTGATTTGTTCTGAGGTGAGCGGACCGGCATAGTCTTGGGAATAGGCACCCATCTGGGACCCGGGCACTCCCACCGAGATCAGCACCTCCGTCTGCTGATCGGTTGCAGACTGCAGGAACTGCGTGGAATTCAGCGCGGGACCCAGCCCACCTTCGCCGCTGAGTCCGTGGCATGACGCGCAGTTGAACCCCCATAGGGTCTCGCCCGTTTCTGCCAACGAGTCCAGCTGTTCTTGGCGGGCGGATTCGCGATTGGATGGCTCGAACCATCGATAGAGCGGAAACACCAACGCCATCGCCACCAGCAGGACGGCGCCGATCACCATCACTCGGTTGGTGGACTGCTCGAGTTCCTCGTCATACTCATATGCCATTAGCCGTGTCCTTCTGCTGCGCAGGCTGGCCCCGTAGCTGGCTCATCGATCTGGAACGAACCCGGCTCCGGACCTTCCACCTTGCTGCCGGTATCGATGTAGAGAAGTCCGTCATCCCCCAGTTCGGTGGGGTATCGATCTAGACCTCTCGGTGACGGCCCGGTGACGTAGTCGCCAGCCCGATTGAACACCGACCCGTGACAGGGGCATTCGAATTGACCGGAGGACTCACAGAAGGGCACTCGGCAACCTAGATGCGTGCACTTTTCTGAAATGGCGACCACCTCGCCGTTGATTCGGGCGAGGTAGGCGCGGGCGGCCGGCACCTCCACCACGCCCTTTTCGGGCACCTGATTTGGGAGCAAGGAGCGGATCTTGCCACCAAATCCCGTTGTGGGGAGAGGCTGGAGGAGATCCCATGATGTCCATGCGCCGGCGGCAGCAATCAACGCACCTCCCGCCTGCCACATCCGATTCAAGAATTGACGACGTTCAAGTTCTTCACTCACCGGTCAGTTCCTCTCACTGCTCAGTTCCTCTCACAACTCGCCATGCCATTCCTGCCACGGCCAAACCCAACCCCAGTTTGGACCTCTAAATGCAAAGCCCACAATGGTGAGCAGCATGAAGATCACCAGAAACGTGGTGAAGGTTGCGACCGCAACCCGACGGTGCTGGGGTTTCAAGAACAGACTGCGATCGATATAGGGCAGCGCCACCAGCCCACCAATAATCGCTGTGGGGATGAGCACCCCGGCGATGAGCGGATGGAAGTGCGCCAGCAATTCCTGAAGGGCCGCAAAGTACCAGGGGGCCTTCTCGGGATTGGGTGTGACGGTGGGGTTTGCCACCTCACGAAGTGGAGCGTCGAAGAAGACCGATATCACCAGAACGAGCAGCAAGACCGACATGGCGGCGACGGCATGACGGACGAGCAGGTGGGGCCAGACGAGAACCATGTCGTCTTCCATCGGATCCTTGCGCTCCCCCGCTACAGGCTTTCCGGGAACCATCCCGAGCACTCGGCGCCCGTCGGCCACCGGAGGTTTACCGGTGAGGGCAACTGGTGTGCCCGGCTTTGTATCGCCTTTGTCAGGCATTGGCGTCATCCTTCCGATTGCTCGCGGCGGGCGGCAAGGTTTCGCCCACTTCAGGTTCGTGGCGATCCAGCTCCAACATCGAGTCTTTCCGCCATCGCCAGAGGTGGATCATCAGAACAAAGATGAGAATCGAGGGAAGTACCGCGATGTGGAGAACGTAGAAACGGAGCAGCGTGGTTGACCCGACCACCGGGCCGCCCAGGAGAAGACTTTGCACGTTGCCACCGATGAAGGGGACATACCCCGCCATCTCGCTACCTACGGTGACCGCCCAGAACGCCAACTGATCCCAGGGCAACAGATATCCGGTGAAGGACATTAGGAGCGTCAGGACGAGCAGCATTACCCCGATCACCCAGTTGAACTCTCGCGGTGGCTTGTAAGCGCCCCGGTAGAACACCTTGGCCATATGGGCGGCGACGGCCACCACCATCAGGTGGGCCGACCACCGGTGAACGTTGCGCATGTACTGGCCGAACGCCACTTCGGTCTGAAGGGTCTGAATGTTGGTGTAGGCCGTGCCCGGAGAGGGCACGTAGAAAAACATGAGGTACACCCCCGAAACCACCAGTGATCCCAGCAAGACTGTGGAGATCACCCCGAGGTACCAGGAGTACTTGAATCCCAGCTCGGCTTTCCGCACCTTTACCGGGTAGATGTGAAGCAGGAAGCTTGACCAGTGGCTGGCGGCGCGATCGCGCGGCGTGATCTTCTGCGGGGTACGCCAGATCGACCGGGCCACCGGTGTGGCGCGGACCCGTTCAACAATGGTCATCGGTTGGGGTGGGCTTCCCGGCGCGCCATCGTTGGGGGTCTGATCATCCTCAACTTGGTTCTCCGTGATCGTCATAGGGGCACTCCCACTCCAGTCCAGACCCCCATCGACAGAGCGTCGGGGGGGCATCGTTCAATACATAACCCGCATCGAATGCAGGCTGACTCATCCAACAGAAGTGCGGTTCCACCGATGACACTGGCATCGATCTCCTCTGAAGGGACCAGAGAGATCACATCCACCGGGCAAACGTCGGAACAGAGGGCACACAGCACGCACTTGTCAACATCGAGGAGGATGTTGGCGAAGCAGCGGAGACAACGGTTTGCCTCGCAGCGTGCTTGCTCCTCGGTGAAGCCCAGTTCGACCTCGGCCAGACCCATCCGACGTCCGGTGTCCAGCGTTGGCACGTCCACACGACCCTGACGGTCATAGAGGTCGTCGAGCCGGTGAAACTGTTTGAGCTCCACCATGTACCCCGGCTTGTCTTCGGCAACTTCCCCACCGAAGGATCGGTGGATATCCGTTGCTGCTCGCCGGCCATCGGCAATGGCGTCGATCAGGGTTCGGGGACCCTTGGCGGCATCTCCGCCGGACCAGACATCGGCCAGAGAGGTGGCGCCGGTTTCTTGGTCCACCTGAATGGTGTTGCGCGGGCTGATCGCTGGTCCTGCACTGCCCAGCGACTCGAGATCGATGGCTTGACCGATCGCCAGGATGATCGTGTCCGCCGGGAGGTGCCGCTTGTCCTCTTGGTCGAAGACTGGCGCGAAACGTCCGTCAGCATCGAAGACCGACGTAACGCCGATGGTCTCCAGACCGGTGACGGATCCGTCGGTGACGGTGATACGGGCCGGACCACGACGGTTTACGAATTTGATTCCCTCATGCTCGGCCTCTTCTACTTCAAAGTCATGGGCGGGCATTTCGGCTCGAGACTCGAGCGACATGATGGTGATGTCCTTGGCGCCAGCCCGGGCCGCTGTTCTGGCCACATCGAAGGCTTCTGTCATGGATGGACGATCCTCAAATTCCTCCTGATCCTGGTAGTCCGAAGCCCGAAGCGCAGTACGGGCTGCGTCCATGGCAACATCGCCACCACCGATCACGATGACGCGTTCGCCGATGGAGACCTCGAAGCCGCGGTTCATGTTGATGAGAAACTCGATGGCCTTGAACACGCCGTCAGCATCGGCTCCCTCGAGGTCCAAGCCACGGCCCAGAGTTGCACCGATGCCAAGAAAGACGGCGTCGTGGGTTTCTCGGAGCTGTTGGAGCGTGATGTCCTGGCCCAGCTTGGTGTTGTACTGAACCTCCACCCCCATCGCCACGATGGCGTCAATGTCCGCAGCCAGGACTTGACGATCCAGGCGGTACTCCGGGATACCCAACCACATGGCACCGCCCAGTTTGTCGGTGGCTTCATAGACGGTTACCTGGTAGCCGTGACGGCGCAGGTCATGGGCACAGGCCATGCCGGCTGGTCCTCCACCTACGATCCCGATGGACTGGGCCAGGTTGATAGAAGGGGGGGCCGCTACCTTCTTCCACGTTTCCTGGTCACCGATTTCGGGCCCGAACTGCTCGGTAACGAACCGTTTCAAAGCCCGTATGGCGATCGGGCGATCGATCTCGCCTCGCCGGCAGGCGTCTTCACAGGGGGCCGCGCAAACACGCCCACAAACCGAGGCGAAGGGATTGGGCAACCGAGCCGTGAGGTAGGCCAGCTCGTCGTCGCCGTCGGCGATGGCGGCAACATACATGCCGGCGTTGGTGTGAACCGGGCAGGCCGCCAGGCAGGGGATATTGACGTCGAAGAACTCCAGCCCGGCCACGGTCAGATCCTCGATTCCCGGTGGGCATACCACAGCCCGAACAGAACAGCCAGGAACCCTGCGCCCCACAAGCCCACTCCGATGGCGTCTTGGAACGGCCGATCCAGCTTGGAAACGGCCGAGCTCTTGATGGCCCAATCGGGCACGACCACGGTTAAGAAGATGAAGGCGATCGTGATCACCGCAGTCTTGAGCCCCACATCCAACCAGGGCACGTTGAGACGATCATTGGTGCTGAGGAGGCGGGGGGCGAAAACAAGCCCGGCAACTGCCGCAGCCAGCAGATAGGCAATGATTGCGGTCATGTTGGTTAGCGCGGGCAGCTTTGTTCCGGCTACTGGACCCGTTTGCCCTACCGCCTGTTCTGCGCCGGCTGGAACTTGGAAATCATTCTGCATGTAGGCGATGACGGCCTCGGTTTCCTCATCGCTCAGGGTGCCGAACGACGGCATCACCCCGTTGTACGTCTCGCCGGCAACGACCAGTTCGCCTTGTTTGCCGTTGTTGATCACATCTTTGAGGTAGGCGGAATCGTCAATTCGGGGATTGTCCAACAACGGCGGGAACTGCCCGGTCAGTCCCGTGCCGCCGGGCTGGTGACAAGCGGAACAGACCTGGCTGTAGACCTGGGAACCCTCGCTCAGTTGTTCGATGACCGCCGGGTCAACTTCGGCCGCTGGATCGACCTCGGCGGCCGGTTCCTCGGTGAATCCGATGGATGGTTCGGTGTCCTGCGCCCCTGCTATCCCAGCCCAGGAACCGAAGGCGATCGTTAAAAGCACAACCAATGTTGGAAGCGAACGGACTGCCGAACCCTCGGACCACAACTTCGCTAATCCAGTGATTTTTTGTTGCATTGCGCTCCAGGCTCGACCGGTTGTGGACCTTCAGCGAACGTAGGTCCGACAAATATCGATCAATAGGGGATTTGGTCCCTACTTCGACCATAGTCAGTCCTCAAAACTCGGTGGCGTGCCAAATTTGGGCATGCTTGCGAGAACAGAACAGATGGAGAACTGCCAGTGGCTGTGACTGAACCGCCGACCAACCCTCATGAGGCTACTGAAACGTCGTCGATGACCGGAGACGCTGAACACTTCAAACCAACAGGAACGATCTTCATCCTGGTGATGTTCGTCATCACGCTCATTCTGCTCTGGGCGTCGGTTTATGTGATCCTGTTGAGCCGGGGGGTGACGGCGTGACCACGTCCGCGGCAAAACACGACGACTCGGACCTCACCATGGGGATCGACCCCTACGAGCGAAATTGGATGCGCTTTTCGGTCGCCATGCTGATCGTCTTCTTCATCACGGTCTCGGTCTCGGGGTTTGCCATGGGGTTCCAGGTGAACGGAGCCGAGACGGAGGTTGATCCCAGGACGGTGCTGGACAGCGAGCCTTGGGCGAGCCCGGGGATCCGCGAAATATCGCCGGGCAACTACGAAGCGTTTGTGGTTGCTCAAACGTGGGCCTTCGTGCCTCGGGAACTGGAGGTGCCGGTTGGCTCCACCATCGACATCTACGTCACCAGCCCCGATCTTCAACACGGATTCAAGATCACGGACACCAACGTCAACATGATGGTGGTGCCCGGGCAGGTCTCCAAGATGACCTTCACCTTCGATCAAGTCGGCGAGTTTCCCTACATCTGCCATGAGTACTGCGGCAAGGGCCATGCGGCCATGTTCGGAGTTGTCAACGTCGTGGACGCCACGACCGCCGCCGACCAGGACAGCGCCGATACCGAGGAGGACTCGTAATGACCTTGATCGATCAACCGATGAATGATCCTGGCGGATCAGCCTCCACGATCACTTCACCCCGGGAGAGTTTCGACCTCTCGCCATCGGAGAAGAAATTCGTTGGCTACCACCTGGTGGTAGCGATCACCGCACTCATGATCGGCAGCATCATGGGGCCGCTCCAGTCGTTCCAATTCTCCGGTATCGACGTTTATCCCTACCTGGATCCGTTCATCAAGTCCTACTACCAGGGCCTCACCCTCCACGGCGTTCTCAATGCGCTGGTGTGGACCACCTTTTTCATCGTCGGCTTCACCAACCTCACCACCATGAAGGGTCTCGGTCGTTCGCTCAGTCATCCTCGCATCAACCAGGTCGGCTTCTGGACCATGGTGGTTGGCCTGATCACCACCGGGATACCGATCCTCACCAACAGCGCAACGGTGTTGTACACGTTCTATCCTCCGCTGCAGGCCAGCTGGGCCTTCTATCTCGGGCTCACCCTGGTGGTGGTTGGCAGCTGGATCGAAGGACTGGGTTTCTACCTCACGCTCGCCGCATGGCGAAAGGACAACCGCGGTGTCAGATCCCCGTTTATCGCCTTGGGTGGAATCATCAATGCCGCCATGTGGCAGATCGCCACGCTCGGAATCGCCGTCGAGATCCTCACCATGCTCCTGCCGTGGTCGCTGGGCCTGATCGACAACACCGACCCCGAGCTCGCCAGGACCTACTTCTGGTTCACCGGACACCCGCTCGTCTACTTCTGGCTGCTTCCCGCCTACGTCTCCTGGTATGGAATGCTCCCCAAGCAGGTGGGCGGAAAACTGTTCAGCGATTCCCTCGCCCGGTTGGCATTCTGGATGTTTCTGATCGTTTCGGTACCGGTGGGGTTCCATCACCAGTTCACCGATCCGGGCATTCCTCAAACATGGAAATGGATCCATGCACTCCTCACCTACTCGGTGTTCTTCCCGTCCATGATCACCGCGTTCACCGTCATTGCATCGTTGGAATACGCAGCCCGGAAACGCGGCGGCACCGGTCTGGTGGGGTGGATCAGGAAACTGCCATGGAGCGACCCGTCTGTTGCCGCCCAGCTATTGGCGGCGATCCTGTTCATGTTCGGCGGGATCGGCGGGCTCCCCCAAGCGTCTTTCAACCCGAATCTCGTCATTTACAACACCGCCCGGGGGGCGG
>RCMY010004448.1_pt1 | contig 12119 bp, 11 predicted proteins | sample 2041341 | NCBI WGS metagenome assembly RCMY01 (sample SAMN09708234, study PRJNA481090) | Marine sediment metagenome, whole genome shotgun sequencing project.
TCGCCGACGGCCACGGCGACCGCCTCGCCGACGCCGACCCCGACGCCGACGGCCACCGCGACCGCGTCACCGACGCCGACGGCCACCGCGACCGCCTCACCGACCGTCTCGCCCACTCCGACCGCCACCTCGTCGCCGAGCCCGACCTCGAGCGCGACCTCGTCGCCGACCTCGTCGCCGACCACGTCACCGACGCCGACCGACGCCCCGTCCGCGACGGACGTCGTCGCCGAGGAACCCGCCCCGTCGTCGCCCGACGTGACCGCGTCCTCGTCCGAGGCGCCCGCTGACGCCCCGCGGTCCACGACCTCGCCGTCGGGCAGCGACCGGGTCGTCGCTGCGTCGGACGTGACCGACAGCGGTGGGACCGGGTTCTCGACGCTGATCGGCGTCGCGATCGTCATCGCCGCGCTCGGTGCGCTGGCGATGCGCCGCCGCGCGATCTGATCCGTCGGAGCGTTCCGGCGGTCTCTCGCCGATTCGCTCCACGACCCATCTCAGCCGACGGCAGCGGCGTCGCGGGCGATGTCGGAGCGACGATGGATGCCGTCGAAGTGGATGAGGTCGGCGGCTGCGTACGCGAGATCGCGGGCGGCGGTGAGCGTGGCGCCCCGAGCGGTGACGGTGAGCACCCGGCCGCCGGCGGTGACGAGCGTGCCGTCGACCATCTTCGTGCCGGCGTGGAAGACCTGGACGCCGTCCAGCGCGTCGGCGTCGGCCACACCAGTGATCGCGACACCGGTGGGGTAGGACTCCGGATAGCCACCGGAGGCCAGGACCACCGTGACGACCGCGTCGTCGTGCCAGGCGACGTCGACGTCGGCCATCGACCCGGTCGCCGAGGCCCACAGCAGATCGCCGAGGTCGGACTTGAGCGCGGGCAGCACGACCTGGGTCTCGGGGTCGCCGAAGCGGGCGTTGAACTCGAGCAGGCGCGGGCCGGCGAGGGTGAGGACGAACCCGGCGTAGAGCAGCCCGCGGAACGGGGTGCCGCGCTCGGCCATGACCTTGAGCACGGGGCGGAAGACGGAGTCGGCGAGCGGCGCCGCATGGCTGCGGTCGAAGCCGGGCAGCGGCGTGTATGCGCCCATGCCTCCGGTGTTGAGCCCTTCGTCACCGTCGTGGGCGCGCTTGAAGTCCTGGCTCGGGGTGAGCAGAACGACGTCCTCGCCGTCACAGACGCCGAAGAGGCTCATCTCCGGTCCGTGCAGGAAGTCCTCGATGACGATGGTGGCGCTGGCCGCCCCGAACGCCCCGTCGACGAGCATCTCGTCGACGACCTGCTCCGCCTCCTCGCGCGTCAGGCAGATCCGGACGCCCTTGCCGGCGGCGAGCCCGTCGGCCTTGACGACGTACGGCGAGGTGAACCCGTCCAGCGCGGCCTTGGCCTCAGAGGCATCGGTGAACGCCCCGTACGCGGCCGTCGGCGCGCCGGCTGCGTCCATGATCTCCTTGGCGAAGCGCTTCGAGCCCTCGATCTGCGCGGCGTCGGCCCCCGGCCCGAACGCGGCGATGCCGTTGGCCCGCAGCACGTCGGCGACCCCGGCGACCAGCGGCGCCTCGGGCCCGATCACGACCAGGTCGGCCTCGAGCTCAGCGGCCAGTGCCGCGACGGCGTCACCGTCGGTCGGGTCGACGTCGACGTTGCGCCCGACCTGCGCCGTCCCCGGGTTCCCCGGCGCCGAGATGACCTCGTCGACGCTCGGCGACTCCGACAGACGCCACGCCAACGCGTGCTCACGTCCGCCCGCGCCGATGACCAGTACCCGCCGACCCATGCTGTGCTGCCTTGCTCGTTCGGTTCACGACCCCGCCGAGCGTAGGCAGGCCCCCGCGAACGCCCCGCACCGCCCCGCGCGCCGCACACCGCATCGCGCCCCGTGCCCGCCCTTCGGTAGCGTCCGGATCACAGCCACCGCACCACCTGCAACGAGGAACGTCATGACTGCGCGCGTCGGGATCATCATGGGGTCGAAGACCGATCTCCCCATCATGGAGAAGGCGGCGAAGCTGCTGATCGACACCTTCGGGGTCGTGTGCACGCTCGACGTGATGTCGGCGCACCGCAACCCCGACGACGTCGCGGAGTGGGCGTCCGGCGCGCAGGAGGCCGGCTTCAAGGTCCTGATCGCGGGTGCCGGTCGTGCGGCGGCGCTCCCGGGCGTCGTCGCGGCGCACACCGCGCTGCCCGTCATCGGTGTGCCGTGCCTGAGCGACCACCTCGGCGGTGCGGATGCGCTGTACTCGATCGTGCAGATGCCGCCCGGCGTCCCGGTCGCGACCGTCGGGATCGACAACGCCAAGAACGCGGCGATCCTGGCCGTCCAGATCCTGGCGCTCAGCGACGCCGATCTGGCGGCGAAGCTGGACGAGTTCCGCGCCGCGCAGAAGGTCGCCGGCAAGGAGCACCGCGTCTACGACGGGTCGACCGGCTCCTCCGTCGGCTTCTCCGCCGGCTGATCACGGCTGCGCGACCGGGTCACGTCCTGACATCCGAACAGCCCGGCTCCGCGCGCCCGCGAACGTTGTGCGCACGTTGAAGGGTCGAAGCGCCCGTGCTGCACGGCCATGCGGGACCAGAGGGAGGGGCCGTTCGGACGTTTCCGTCGAGATGCCGAGACAGGACGGAGGCAGGGCGCCCGGCTCCCTTGTCGGATCGTTGCCCGCTGGTTAGGGTCGACGCGTGGGGTTTCTGTGTGGGAGATCCCCGAGCGAGTACTGCATGTCTACCTGTGGACGTGGTGAGCCCATTTCGCTCACCGTTGAGCAGACGCCTGTCGGTCGGATCCTGATCGCGGCGTCGCTGCACGGAGTCATGCGCGTCGACGTCCTCGGGGAGCGCGACGTCGCCCCGACGGTGCGCAACCTCTCGCACCGGCTCGAGGCGCCGCTCGACCTGGACGGCTCGCCGATCCTCGAGCAGGCCGTCGAGGAGATCCGCGCCTACCTCACGGGCATGCGCCTGACCTTCGACGTCCCGCTGGACCTGCGTCTCGCCGGCCCGCGCCTGCGTCCCGTCCTCGCGGAGATGACCACGCTGCCGGCCGGTGCAGCAGCCACGGTCCGGCAGTTCACGTTGACCGCGTCGAGCACGCGTCGCCGCAGCCTCGTCAGGTCCGCGATCGCCGTCAACCCGCTCGAGCTCCTCGTCCCGGCGCACCGGATCATCGGACGTGGCGGGGTCCGTCGGGAGTTCGCCCCCGGGGCGGACGTGCAGCGCTACCTCCTCCAGATCGAGGCCGCGGTCGTGCGCTCGCGTGCGTTGGCGTGGGACCACTCGCACCTCGACGCCTGAGCGCGCGTCCAGGACGTTAGGATCGGGCGCCTCCCGACCGCTGGATCCCTTCATGCAACTCGACGGCCTCCGACACCTGCGCTCCGGCAAGGTCCGCGATCTCTACGAGGTCGACGCCGACCACCTGCTGCTCGTCGCCTCCGATCGTGTCTCCACGTACGACTGCGTCCACCCGACGCTGATCCCGGACAAGGGCAAGGTCCTCACGGGGGTCTCGGACTTCTGGTTCTCCCAGATCGCCGACGTCGTCCCGAATCACCTCGTCTCGATGGATGTCGCGGACTTCGGCGACGCCGCTCAGCCGCACGCCGAGGCGCTGCGCGGACGCACGATGCTGACCCGACGGGTCGACATCATCCCCTTCGAGTGCGTGGTGCGCGGTCACCTCGTCGGCTCGGGCTGGAAGGAGTACCAAGCGGACGGCACCGTCTGCGGGATCCGTCTGCCCGAGGGCCTCGAGGAGGCTTCGCGACTCGACGCCCCGATCTTCACTCCGGCCACCAAGGCGGAGCAGGGTGATCACGACGAGAACGTCAGCTTCGAGTTCATGGCCGGCAAGCTCGGCGACGAGCTCTCCGAGCAGCTCCGCGACCTCTCGATCACGCTCTACTCGCGTGCCCGCGACCACGCCGCCGAGCGCGGCATCATCCTCGCGGACACGAAGTTCGAGTTCGGGATGCTCGACGGTGAGGTCGTCCTCGCCGACGAGGTCCTCACCCCGGACTCCTCGCGCTACTGGCCGGCCGACGCGTGGAAGGTCGGCACCAACCCGCCGAGCTTCGACAAGCAGTTCGTCCGTGACTACGCGTCCTCGACCGGCTGGGACAAGAACCCGCCGGCCCCGGCGCTGCCCGACGACGTCGTGACCGCGACGCGCGCGAAGTACATCGAGGCCTACGAGCGCATCACCGAGCTGTCCTTCGATGACTGGCTCGCCCGCTGAGCTCCGGCAAGGACGACGCCGACCGGCTCCTTCGTGACCTCGCCAGCGAGGTCACGGGTGAGGTCGACGACGTCATGCGCGCTGACGCGGAGGCCGCCGAGCACGACGCGGCCACCGCGGCGCTTCGGGAGCGGACGCTGATCGACACGATCAGCCTCGCGGCCACCTCGTCGTCGCGGCTGCGGCTGATCTTCGCGGACCAGGAGGTCCATGGAGAGGTGATCGGCGTCGGTCGTGACGTCGTGTCCGTGGCCGTCGCGGACTCGCGGATGGATGTCCGGCTCGCCAGCGTGCGTGTCCACGAGCCGCTGCCCGGTGGAGCGCCGATGGTCGGCATCACCGCCGCGTCGTTCCTCGGACGGCTCCGTGAGCTCGAGGCCGAGGCCGCGACGGTGACGATCCATGTCCGTGACGGGCATGTCGACCGTGGCGTCCTTCGGGCCGTCGCTGCGGACCACGTCGTGATCCGTGACGCGGACCGGGTCGCCGTCATCCCGTTCGTGGCGATGACGCACGTGGTGACGCCGCACCGGTGACGGTCAGACGGACACGCGTCCCGAGCGGGGCGCGAGCAGCGCGATGAGCGCCACGCCGACGGTGACGGCCGAGATCAGCGCCGACGCAGCGACGGAGCCGTTCGCTGCGGTCCGAGCGGCCAGAGGGGCGCCGAAGAGCGAGCCGATCACGCGGCCCGAGCCGAGCGCGACGACGACGCCACCGAGCATCCTCGGCCGCTCCGCCGCGTCGACGAGGGTCGCAGCCAACGCGATCCCGGCGACCACCGCGACCTCGAAGCCGAGCAGCGCCAGCCCGAGTCCTGCCAGACCGGGCACCAAGGATGCCTGACCGGCCGAGAGCAGCAGCAGCCCGCCCGCGCAGATGCCGAGCCCGACCGCGAGCGTGCGCCGTGCCCCGAACCGGTCCGCGAACACGAACGTCAGCAGCTCCCCGCCGAGCTCCAGCACGCCCAGGGCGATCGACAGCGCCCCGATCTCGACGACCTCCAAGTTGAAGCGCGTCTCGAGCCAGCCGCCGTACGAGACCAGCGTCAGCTCGATCGCCGCGACGAACAAGAGCATCGTCGCGAACATCGACCAGGCCGCGCTGGGCAGCTTGGGCTTGCGGCGGCGGCCGGCGGCCGCCGCGACCGCGCCGTTCTCCTCGGCCACGGGTGTCCGGTCCGTGAGCCCACGTCCCGCGAACGGGACAGAGCCGAGCGTGAGCACGGCCGCCGCGAGGAACGGGGCTCGCCAGCCGAAGCGCGAGATCAGGACCCCCGCAATCGGCACTCCCAGGAGGATCCCGCCCGCGAACGGCAGCTCGAAGACCGCCAACGTCCGGGCACGGGTGCTCGACGTCGCTCGACCCGCCAGCGTCGACTGGGCTGCGACGTCGTAGATGGATCGCGCGATGCCGAGCAGGGCGAAGCCGAACAGCGCGACCGGCAGCAGCCCGGGGACCGCGACCGCGACCAGCCCACAGGTCGAGAGCACGAGGCCGAGCTGGCCCTGCCACGCAAGCGACCGGCGGTCCAGCAGCGGCCGCGCCGCGACGATGCCGAGCGTCGCGAATGATCGCGTCGACAGCAGGAGGCTGCCGGTCCCGACCCCGACCCCGAGACCGCGGCTGATCTGCGGGAGGAAGGGGTAGGCGAACCGCTCTGCGCTCGTGAGGACGAGGCGGATCAGCGTGAGCGTGACCAAGCCCTCTGGCAGCCGGCGGCGGCCGGTGGGATCCGAACCGCCGCCGACGTCGTCCTGCTTCATCCGAGCGAGATCGCACGGCCGGTGGTCAGCGCCTCGACGATGGTGGCCGCCCCGACGATGCGCGCGCCGTCGACGAGGTCCATGTCCCCGGTGATGCCGCGCTTCGTCGTACATGCCGAGCACAGCCAGATCTCGCCGCCGGCCGCCACGAGCTGGATCTGGAGATCCGCGAGCGTCGGCATCCCCTCGGACTCGATCTCGGCGGCGCGCTCCGGGATCCCGGTCCAGACGCCGTCGATGGTGCAGACGACGATCGCACGCTGGCCGGAGATCGCCGCTGTGGTCGCAGCGATGTACGGGACGGTGGCCCGTTCGGGCTCGTCCGACCCGTGCGTCACGGTGAAGATCAGGGTTTCGGGCATCACGGTCGCCTCCGGACGGCACATCGACGCGACGGTACGTGGGTGCGCACCTGTACGACAGTCCGTGGACGATCTCCTATCACTGTCGTAGAGTCCCCGCCCACGGCTGAGACCTACGGCCGCGTACCTGTTCCGACGGCGCTCCGGCGCCGTCGCCCGTACGACATCGACATGGGGAGAAACCCAGACATGCGTTCCACTTGGATGCGTAGAGTTGCGTCCGCCACGGTGCTTTCCGTCGCGCTCGCAGCCTGCGGCGGCGGAGAAACCACCACGGACCCGTCCACCGAACCGACCGACACGACGTCGCCGTCCGAGACCGAGGCCCCGACCGGCGCCAACGTCGACGGCCAGCTGACCGTTGGGATCCTGCTTCCGCAGACCGGCGACCTCGCCGTGCTCGGACCGCCCATGTTCGAGGCCGTGCGCCTCGCAGCGAGCCAGATCGAAGAGGCGGGCGGCATCCCCGGCCTGACCTTCAAGGTCGTCGAGTCCGACTCGGGCACGAACGAAGACGTCGCGAACGGTGCAGCGGACACGCTGATCCAGTCCGACAACGTCGACGCCATCATCGGCGCGGCCTCGTCGCGCATCACGCTCTCGGTGATCGACAAGATCACGGGCGCTGGCATCGTCGAGTGCTCGCCGTCGAACACCGGGTCCTCGCTGACCGCGTACGACGACAACGGCGGCTTCTACGTCCGCACCGCTCCGCCGGACAACCTCCAGGGCCCCGCACTCGCGTCCCGCATGGTCGCTGACGGCGCTTCCGCCGTCGCCGTGATCGCGCTCGCTGACGAGTACGGCCAGGGCTTCGCAGGCTTCCTCAAGACCAAGCTGGTCGAGGAGGGCGCCGACATCGTTGCCGACGTCGCGTACGACCCGAACGGCTCGGACTTCGCGGCCGACGTCCAGAAGGTCATCGACGCCAGCCCGGACGCTGTTGCGCTCATCTCCTTCCCGGAGACTGGCAACAAGATCCTCCAGGGCCTGCTCGAGAACGGGATCAACCCCGGGCAGATCTACACCGCTGACGGCATGCAGTCCACGGATGTCATCTCCGGCGTCTTCCCGGACGGTGACGGATCCGAGCTCAACGGCATGACGGGCACCGCCCCGTCGTCGCAGGGCTCCGAGGCCTTCCAGACCGCCTTCGCGGCGTTCGCGCCTGAGGGCACCGCGCAGATCTTCTCCGCGCACGCCTACGACTGCATGATCATCATCGCGCTCGCAGCTGCGGTCGCTGGCACGGACGACCCCGCCGCCATCCAGAAGGAGCTCATCAACGTCACCAAGGGTGGCGAGAAGTGCACGGACTTCCCGTCCTGCATCGAGCTCGTGAAGGCCGGCACGGACATCGACTACGACGGCGCCTCCGGGCCCGGCGAGTGGGCGGACGCCGGCGAGCCGGCTGCCGGTACGTACGAGGTCTGGGAGTTCCGTGACGGAGCTGTCGCGACCCTCGACACCGTTGACGTCAGCTGACACGCAGCACAGCAACCCGTTCGGGGCCCGGCCGCATCACGCGGCCGGGCCTCGGCCGTTGTCCGGGGTCCGCGTTGCGGCTCGCAGGCTCAGGCCGGTGGAAGCAGCAGCGCGACCGTGTCCGGCGTCGGCTGTGCCAGCACGGCGTCGCGCCCGTCGAGCGTCGTGAGGGCAGTCCGGATCTGTGGGGCGCTCGCGATGATCAGCGCCCGCCAGACCTCGCGGCCGGAGTCTGCCTCGAAGCGCACGACGTGGCTGCGCGAGCCCAGATAGACGTCGCCGGTGGTGCCCACGCCGAGGATCTCGGCTGGAGCGTCCGCCGGCCATGCGTGTGGGTCGCCGACCGACGCGCCCGTCGCCGCGTCGTAGCGCTCCAGCAGCCGCTCGCCGGTCTCGCCCGGCCCGCGTCTCAGCACGTACACGAGGTCGTCGGTGGCGAACACGTCCAGCACGTCCGGCGCGATCTCGTCGGGCGGCGTGCCCCAGCTCCTGAGGCCTCCTGAGTCTTCGATCCACGTGACCACACGATCACCGCTCGACCAGACGACTCGCCCGTCCGACGACCATGAGAACGACGTCGCCTCGGTGCTGAGGACCTCGACGCGGTCCGGCGTGACGAACCGCAGGAGGCCGAGCTCGTCGAGGGTGACCATCCGGATCTCGCGGTCGGCGAGCGGCACCAGGTCATGGCCGGGCGTCGCTCGGACCTCGACCTCGGTGATCGTTGACGGCGGGCCGTCCCGACGGATGACCTCCTGGAGGTCCGTCGAGATCCAGCGGATCTGACCGTCACGCTGGATGGTCGCGATCATCCCCCGCACGGCGTCGAAGCCGGACATCGGCCCGTTGGTGTCCAGGCGAGCCCGGACTCCGGTCGGGAAGCCGTCGAAGTCGATCTCGACGAGCTGGATCCCGGCCTCGGGCGTGTTCTCGCCGACCGTCACCATCGCTTCGGGGCGTGCCTCGCTGCGCGCGATGAGCCGCGGGGCGTTGAGCCCTGCGTACCGGATGGGCTGGTCGCCGGGGGTCAGCGACTCACCCGTGCCCAGCGCGAGCCGTTCGACGAAGACCTGGTCGCCGTGCAGGCCTGCGAGGCGGACCTGCCCGTCCTCGGCCGCCATGGCGGTCAGGGTCGTGGCGGGAAGGCGGGTCGCCCATCCGTCACAGGGCCCGGGCGTGGCGTCGACGACGCAGACGAGCTCGTCGTCGCCCAGCTGCGCCGGTTCAGGGACCGGGGCCGGGCCGGACCCGTCCGCGGAGAACAGCGGCGACGGGGCGAAGTCGGCCCGCTTCGGCGGGGTCTCGGTCGGCACGGGCAGGCCGAGGTTCGGGGTCAGCGTCGGGGTGGCGTTCGGTGGCCCGTCGGCACCGTTGGCCCGCACCGCCAGGTACGCCCCGCCGAGGACGACCGCCAGCGCAGCGACGGCGAGGCGACGACGTCGGCGCCCCGACGAGCCGTCCAGGACCGTCCTTCCCCAGCCGTCCGAGCCGGCATCGACGTCGTCAGCTGGGGTGAGGTCAGCCGACGCCCGGAGGGCCCGTTGCGGGTGGGCGTGTCCGCAGCTGCCGCACCACCGGGCAGAAGCCGGGACCGGTCGGCCGCACTCAAGACACGGCGTCGCGGTGCCCCCGGGCGCGTCGGCCTCGGTCATCGGTGTCTCTCAGCCCGCCTTCGCAAGGGTGCCGAGGTAGAGCTCGATCACCTCGGGGTCGTGCAGGAGCCCGGCGCCGGTGCCGGTGTAGGCGTTGGAGCCGTCCGCGAGCACGTAGCCACGGTCACAGATCTGCAGGCAACGCCGAGCGTTCTGCTCGACCATGAGGACGGAGACGCCGGTCTGGTTGATCTGCTTGATGCGCTTGAAGACGTCCGTCTGGTTGGCGGGGGAGAGCCCTGCGGATGGCTCGTCGAGCAACAGGACCGACGGGGAGGTCATCAGCGCGCGGCCCATCGCGACCATCTGTCGCTCGCCGCCGGAGAGGTCGCCGGCACGCTGCTTGCGGCGCGTCTCGAGCAGCGGGAAGAGCTCCACGACGAATGCGAAGCGCTCCTCGAAGCGGTCGCGCGCCAGGTAGGCGCCCATCTCGAGGTTCTCCTCGATCGTGAGCGCGGGGAAGACGTTCTGGGTCTGCGGGACGTAGCCCACGCCCTTGGCCACGAGTTCATGGGCCTTCATCGACGTGATGTTCTGGCCGTCGAGGGTCACGCTGCCGGCCCGCACGTCGACGAGCCCGAAGAGCGCCTTGATCAACGTCGACTTGCCCGCGCCGTTGGGGCCGATGATGCCGACGAGCTCTCCACGGCCCAGCGTCAGCCCGGCGTTGTGCAGGATGTCGACATCGGGCAGGTAGCCCGCGACCAGGTCCTTGGCCTCGAGCAGGAGGTCGCCGTGGACGGGGCGTCCGGAGCGGGCGATCGTGTCGATCTCCTCGGGCGTGCGCGTCTCGTCAGCCCTGATCATGCGGCTTCCTCGTCCTCGTCGATGTCGCCGCCGAGGTAGGCCTCGATGACCGCCGGGTTCTTCGCGACCGCGTGAGGCGGGCCCTCGGCGATGATGCGGCCCTGCGCCATGCAGACGACCCAGTCGCTGATGTCCATGACGACGTCCATGTCGTGCTCGACGAAGACCACCGTCATGCCCGCGTCACGCAGGCCCTTCACGTGGCCGAGCAGGGACTGCGTGAGCGCGGGGTTCACGCCGGCCATGGGCTCGTCGAGCATGACGAGCTCCGGCTCGACCATGAGCGAGCGGGCCATCTCGAGGAGCTTCCGCTGCCCTCCGGAGAGCGTGCCGGCGTACTCGTCGCGCATGTGGTCCATCTTGAAGCGCTTCAGCAGGACGTCGGCGCGTGCCTCGGTCTCGGCCTCGTACTTCTTCCAGCGGACCGGGATGAGCGCCGAGAGCATCCGCTCGCCCGGGTGATGGGCCGCGCCGAGCTTCATGTTGTCGAGCACCGACAGCTTCGTGAGCGCCTTGGTGAGCTGGAAGGTGCGGACCATCCCGGCGTGCGCGACCTCGTGCGGCGGCATGCCGGACATCTCGGTGCCGTTGACCTTCCACGAACCGGTGTCGGCCTGGTCGAAGTTCGTCAGCAGGTTGAAGAAGGTCGTCTTGCCGGCACCGTTCGGGCCGATGAGGGACGTGATCGATCCGCGCTGGATCTCGAGGTGGTCGACGTCGACCGCGCGCAGACCGCCGAAGGATCGGCTGACCCCGTCGACGACGAGGATCGGGTCCGGCTTCTTGACGCCGGGGACCGCGGAGACCGGCGCGAGCGCAGCGGTCATTGCGACCTTGGCCGGCGTCGGGGCGTCGGGGTCGGCCGGGTCGATCTCAGACGGGGGCATGTCAGCGGGACTCAAGGAGCATCTCCTCCTTGGATCCGAAGATCCCTTGAGGTCGGAAGGCCATCAACGTGAGCAGGAAGAGCCCGACCATGATGAAGCGGATGGCCGCCAGGTTCGACGACGACGCGAGGCCATCGGGGAGGAAGCCGACGTTCTGCACCAGCTCGGTGAGCAGGGTCTGGGAGCCCTGGATGATGAACCAGAAGATGATCGAGCCGACGATCGGGCCGAGGATCGTGCCGGCGCCACCGAGGATCAGCAGCGCGTAGAAGAAGAACGTCAGCAGCGGGACGAAGGAGTCCGGGTTGACGTTCTGCTGGTCGAGGGCGCGCATCACGCCAGCGAGCGAGCCGATCATCCCGCCGAGCACGAGCGACTGCATCTTGTAGGCGAACACGTTCTTGCCGAGGCTTCGGGCGGCGTCCTCGTCCTCGCGGATGGACTTCAGCACGCGGCCCCACGGGCTTCGGGTCAGAGCCCAGATGAGCCACGACGTGAGCGCGACGAGCGTCCAGGTCGTGATGATCACGTACAGGGCGCGTTCGGTGAACAGGCTGCGGCCGAGGACGTTCAGGCCCCCTTCGAAGAACCCGTCGACGTTGAGCTTGACCGTCCACGTCTCCCAGAAGTCGTAGAAGCCGTCGGCGAACTTCTGGATGCCGAAGACGCCGCGGGTGACGGGCGCGAGGGCGCTGGAGCGCACGAGCAGGCGGACGATCTCGGCGATCGCGATGGTCACGATGGCGAGGTAGTCGGTCCGGAGTCGCAGCGTCGGGATCCCGATGATCAGCGCAAGGATCGCCGCGACCAGCATGCCGAGCACGACGCCGATGACGATGACCAGGATCGGCGGGAGCCCGCCGAGCAGGCCGTTGAGCGCGCCCCCGGGGCCCGTCTCCTCGACGGTGATCGCGACGCTGTA
>RCMY010004449.1_pt1 | contig 12118 bp, 11 predicted proteins | sample 2041341 | NCBI WGS metagenome assembly RCMY01 (sample SAMN09708234, study PRJNA481090) | Marine sediment metagenome, whole genome shotgun sequencing project.
TTAGGCGCTTTTCCTCTACATCGGTCATCGCCTTCAAACCTTCTTGTTGCAATTGCTCCGTGCGTTCATATTGTCTCTCGGCAATTTTGAGATTCGTTTTTGCCGCCTCGAGATCGATACTGTCGCTCTGTACCTTCAACTTGGATTGTAGGAGTTTGTTCTTGGCCTGCTCCGTCTTCAATACCCGTTCGTTCTGCACGGCCCCGATCTGCTGGTTCAGGGCATTGACCTTGGCTTCGTAGGAGATGACCGAAGATTCTTTGTTCTTTATTTGTTGCCCGGTGCGTTCGACCAGCTGCGGATCGAAATATTCGCCCTTAATTTCTGAAATAAATAGGATGGTATCTCCCTTTTCCACCAAATCGCCCTCCCGTACGAACCAACTCTCTATCCTACCCGGAATAGGGGATTGAATGGTCTGGGGCCGTTGATCGGGAGATAGGGTCGTAAGAAATCCCCTTCCCCTGATATTCTGCGTCCAAGGAAGAAACAAAAATATAAAACCAAAAATGGCCGAGCCTAACAAAAAACGATTGAAATGTTTGTAGTGCCGTTGATGAAATACCATATCCGTTGACTTGAAACCGGTAAGGTGCACGGTTTTGTTCACGGGATTTTTAGAGATGTTCAGCATAGTTTAGTTTTCGGAAAGGATTTTACCGCTGTCTATAGTCACGATACGTTCACAATGATCCAACCACTTCTGATTATGGCTGACAACCAGTAGCGCCCAGGGATTATTTGGATCGGTCAAAAATTTAATAATCTGTAACGCTTCTATCTCATCAAATCGGTGTAAAGGATCTTTAAGGATCAATAGCTTCGGTTTTCGGATAATGCTGCGGGCCAGTACTATTTTTTTGGACACCGTGTGCGGTATTTGCTGACCTTCGGGATATAACATGGTATGTATGCCCTTTTTCTGCTCTTTGACGAACTGCAGCAGACCTGTATTTTCCAGTGCCCAATGCAGGTCTTTTTGGGTGATGTCAGTATCCCCGAAAGTGATATTTTCCAGGATGGTACCCTCGAAAGGAGTTTCTTCCGTCAGCGACTGGCCTAAAAACGATCGGTAATGGTTCGCATTGATGCCATCCAAAGAAATATCGTTGATATAAATGTTGCCTTTGGTAGGTTCTATAAGACCGGCGACCAAGCGGAGAAGCATGGATTTTCCCGAACCACTGGCCCCTATAATCAACGTATGGCTTCGCGGGGGTATTTTCAGGGATATATCCTGTAGGATAGCCTTCTGTTTGCGAAATCCGAAAGCCACATTTTCAAGTTCTATCGTAAACTCGGTATCTTTCTCAAAAGGCGTTTCGCCCCCTTGGTTTTCTAGATCTTTGTCCACGACCTGTCCCAATTTTTCGAGCGAGGTCAAGAGGTCGTAAAAAGTATCCAGTCCGCGTATCAGTTTCTCTACGGATGTAATTACCAAAAGAATGATGATCTCGGCGGCGACGAACTGTCCGATATTCATTTCTTGGTTCAGTACCAACAATCCACCGATCAACAGCAGTCCCAAGGTTACCAAAACTTTAAAGCCAACCATTTGAATGAACTGAATGACCAAAACCCTAAAGTGGCTTTCGCGGGCCTTAAGGTATTCGGTGACCAGAAGATCGTTTTTGTTCACCGCCAGACTCGTTTTTCCAGAAAGTTTGAAACTGACCAGCGAACGCGCTACCTCTTGCACCCAATGGGCGACCTTATACTTACGTTTTGATTCGTCGAGACTGGTGTTCATTCCCTTTTGAACGGTGAATTTGAAGACCACATAGATCAAGAGCAACAACAGTATGCCATAAATAATAAAGAAGGGATGATAGAAAGAGAGTAAAAGTAGGCCAAAAATTATCTGTAGGATGGCTGCCGGAAAATCCAATAAAATCTTTGAAATCCCCTTTTGAACGGTCAAGATGTCGAAGAAACGATTGGCCAGCTCCGGAGGATAATAATCCCGAAGTTCGCTCATCTTGATTTTGGGAAATCGATAGGTGAATTCGAACGATGCCCTAGTGAAAATTTTCTGCTGTAAATTCTCTATAATTCGTATTTGCATCAATTGTAGAATACCGGCGAAAGCTACACCTCCGGTAACCAATACGACGAGAATGATCCAAGAGGTGCTGATCTCTGCGCCCTGAATCAAATTGATGATCGCCTGAATGCCCAAGGGCAGCGTAAGGTTGACCAAACCTGCATATATGGCATAATAGAAGGTCTGTAATACGTCGCGTCTGTCGAGTTTGAGCAAAGCGATCAAGCGTTGCCACGCGGTCAGTACAGATTTAGACATGTGGTTGTTTGTTTAATCGATTAAAGACCAGGTCGGTAAAATAATTGGTCGGTTGTTCATCTTCATGACAGTCGGTCAGCGATGAAAAATGATCTTTTAAGAAATGTTGGTGTAAAGAACCTTCTAAAATGGTGCTGGCCAAACTTGAAGGATAATCATAAGAGGTGTCGACCGCTTTGATCATTTCACTTATTCGAGTTACCAATCTTTTATAAATGCCAAAATAACCTTCTTTATTTTTAGTGTCTACCTCTTTGGTGAGATATGATTTAGAGAATTCATTGATGACGATTTTGTTCAACAGCTTTTCGTTGATATGCACGAATATCGTATCGTTTATTGTGGTCTGCGTGACGATTTCTATCGCCTTGGCCAATTTTTGTTCCGGATCGGGAATGCCGTTTGTGGCAAAGACCAATCGATATTCAAGCCATCCCCAATACCAAGAAGTCAAATACAGCAATAGTTTTTGTTTGCTTTCAAAATACCGGTACACCGAACTTTCGTTCGACTTTATCTCAGTACCGAGTTTTCTGAACGTAAAATTTTCAAAGCCCAAATCGTGAATCATTAGAATGCTGTGCTCTACGATACGCTTGCCCAATTCTGAAGATTCGGGATCTTTGATGTACAACTTATCGTTGACCGTTATTTTGATGGATGCAAATAGTCTTTCCATAATGTCCTCTTTAATAAATCGCAAATATAATAGCAATACTATTGATAATTGATAGTTTAACTTTTATTTAACAATAGTAAATATATCATTTTTGAAAGAGATTGTTATTTTTGGTGCATCATCATGAAGATTGAGCTATTCATCATGAAGATTGAGCTAGTCATTATGAGGATGAGCTATATTATTATTAGAAAGACTAGTCTTCGTTAAGTAGGTATTGCAAGATTAATTTTAAATCAGTTTGAGTATGAAGAAGCGACTATTTATTTTGGTAATGGGAATTTTTGTTAACGCCCTGCACGCACAGGCTCCATCAACTTTGGAAGAACCGGCCGTTGGATCGGTATTTGAAATTGGCGAAGCCTCTGCGGCCGAATTTGAGCATATTCAATTTCCCAGGGCCAATTTTATCATTAAACGTGGAGGTGTGGCAAATTATAAAGCGATGACAAACGTTAAAGTAGTAGTGACTTCGGTGAAAGAGCGCAAAAATGGTTCTGCCAAGGTGTATATTAAACGTGCTGACGGCAAACGGTTTTTTGGAAGCCATTTGTATGTTTCGACGGATTTTAATTCGGCACTCGAATCGGGTGAATTACGTTAACCTAATTTTTGCGATATTCATTGCGCTTACATTCAAATATTTGTTTAATCCACTGAACTATGGCTAAAACGCTCAGCTTATCCCACAAATTTCAAGCGGGTCTTGCTTTGGCCGTAGTTTTTTTACTGGTGTTGGCAACCAACCGGTTAGACCACCGACATTTTTCAACGGTACAGAATACGGTCAATTCCGTATATGAAGATAGGGTTGTGGCGCAGGACTATATTTTTAAGATGAACAATCTATTTCAAGACAAGCGATTGTTTATCGTGGTTCACGATTCGCTGCCGGAAAGCTCTAGGGCAAATGCCCATATCGAAGAATTGTTGACGAATTTTGGAAATACGAAGCTTACGGCCAAAGAATCTTTTTATTTTAAGGAGTTGCAGAAAAATTTTGAGGAGCTATCTGTTTTGGAACAGTCCATCAAAAATAGTGAGGACGGAATGACAGAAAACTCGCGTGTGAAAATAGAGTCGTCATTAAAGCGGATCATGGTCGATTTAAACGATTTGGCGCAGACGCAACTGACGGAGGGCCGTCAACTGACGGAAATGGCGAAAAAATCATTGGATACCAATACTCTGCTTTCCAACCTTGAAATTATTTTTCTTATTATCATCGGTATCGTTGTACAGGTACTCGTTTTTTATCCGACCAAAGAGGCTAAAAGAAAAAGGAATGTACCCGACATCCCCGATACGGAGCGTTGACATGTTTTAATAGTTAAGCTTTAGAATGTACGCTATGCTACACGAGGCGCTTTTACATATGGGTTATATGTTAATTCCATGCTAAATTTATCCTAAGCCTTTTTCTACTAAACTAGTTTCATGATTTTACCTACTACAAAATCAGTATCAACATAGAATTATTGGATAGAGCAAAACAAATTGGAAAGACAATCGTGGCATTGATGCTCTTAACAGCATTTTTTAGTCCCGTTATTGCCCAGTTCTCCCATATTTTCGAAAAGCACGAGCATGTTGTCTGTAGTGGAAAGGATACCCATTTTCATCAAGACGCTCCCGATTGTGCATTATACCATTTTCATTTTGCCCCGTTCGATTATCAGCTTACCCAATCTTATGATTTAGTGCTGCCTAATATCTCCACCAGCGTAAAAAAGCATTTTACTTCACTTTCTCTTCGTTCCTTCCAAAAAACAAATACCCAATTAAGGGCACCCCCTGCATTTACTTAAGTAAAACTCGTCTCGACACTTTTTTGAAGTCAGATCGAAAACATCATTGATGTTCTGGCCCAATATTCCACGGGTGTTTGCTCTCTATAATAGGGTTGACGTTACATGTGCGCATTCACATAGATAAGCATAAGTGCGGTTTAGAAATATTCTCAGCCGACTCACTGGCAGATGAGATTTTCACTTATCGGTTTCTAGTATGCCCCATAACAATAAGGTCAAGGATTTTTGACGAGTTCTTGGTTAACTACGTAGTAATCTTAAACTAAGAATGTACATGCGCAATTTTTTTCTGTTGGCGCTGCTAGTTAGCAGTGTTCCATCCATTTCCCAGACCTGTAATAATACGCTTTCGGGTACCGTAATCGACCAACATGATGGATCGGTGCTCGTCGGGGCCACGCTTATCGTGGCCGGCACGGAACAAACCGTGGAGACGGATTTCGACGGAAAGTTCGCGATTCCCAATCTGTGCGAACAGGCTTATTCCATACAGGTGTACCATCCCTATTGTTTAACGAAGGGATTTACCGTAAAAATTTCGGGCAATACGACCAAAACTTTCCGCTTGGAACATCATTTAAAAGAGCTCAATGAGGTAACCCTTAAGGGAAAAGCCATTCTCGACAAGACCAAGACGCTTCGTGAAAACGAGATTTCCACCGAAGAACTAGAACGGTTTAGCAGCGGTTCCCTCGGGGATGCCCTGAACAGTCTGAGCGGGGTTTCTTCGTTGAATACGGGAAACACGGTCGTGAAACCGATGATAAACGGACTCCACAGTAGCCGCGTGCTGATTATCAATAATGGGGTGCGCATGGAAGATCAAGAATGGGGTTCGGAACATGCTCCCAACGTTGACGTAAATTCGGCGGGCAACCTGACCCTGATCAAGGGAGCAGGGGCTTTGCAGTATGGTGGCGATGCGGTAGGTGGCGTGATTGTCGCCGAAGCTTCGAAAGTACCCGTTAAGGACAGTCTTTATGGCAAGACCATATTGATAGGGGCATCTAACGGCCGGGGTTCATCATTGACTTCACAGTTGACCAAAAGCTACCAAAACGGATGGTACGGCACGGCTCAGGGCACGGTGAAACGTTTTGGAGATTTTGAGACGCCCGAATATGTGTTGAGTAATACGGGAACTTTTGAACGCAACGGATCGTTGCATATTGGCCTGAACCGATTCAACTATGGTATTGAAGGCTATTATTCCCTTTTCAAAAATGAGATCGGCATTTTGCGGGCTTCCCATTTGGGCGGGGCCCAAGATCAAATAAGCGCGATCGGTAGTGACCGGCCTTTGGTCGTCAACGATTTTACCTACGAACTGAATGCGCCCAAGCAGGATGTGACCCACCAACTGGCCCGTTTAAAGGGCTTCAAACGGTTTGACGGATTCGGAAAACTGAGTCTGCAATACGATTTTCAGCGAAACCATAGACTGGAATTTGATATTCGACGCGGAGACGATAAGGACAAGGCCTCGTTAGACCTGCAGTTGGATACACAGACGTTGATGCTAGATTTCGATTCCCGTTTTACCGATGCGATCCATCTAAAAACTGGTGTGATGGGAAGGTACCAAAACAACTTTGCAAACCCTGATACAGGTGTACGCCGTTTGATACCCGATTACGACAAATACGATTTGGGCGTGTATGGCCTAGCGGATTATCGTCTGAACGACAACTGGCTGTTCGAGGCTGGGGGGCGTTTTGATTATACCAATATGGATGTATTCAAGTACTACCGAACCTCGTTTTGGGAGGCCCGCAGTTATGATAAACTGTATCCGGAAATAGTGGTCCGGGAACTGGACAACCAAATCCTGACCAACCCCAAACCGGATTTTAATAACGCGTCGGTTACCTTGGGAACCACCTATTCCTTTGGCGGTGATTACAAACTGTTTATCAATTATTCCCTGGCATCGCGGGCACCCAATCCTTCCGAGCTTTTTAGTGAGGGGCTGCACCACTCGGCATCCCGTATCGAATTGGGTGATTTACGTTACAATTCCGAAATCGGCCATAAATTTTCGTTGACCTTGCAAAAGGAAAATGAAAACTTCAGTTTTTCCATACATCCCTTCATCCATAGCATCAATGACTTTATAGTTATCGAACCGACAGAAGTCCAACAGACCTTACGCGGCAATTTTCAGGTCTGGGAATACCGCCAGACCAATGCCCAGTTGTTGGGTGTAGATTTGGACGCTTCTTATGCCTTTGCGAAAAACTTCCGTTTTGACCATCAGTTTTCCCTTGTCAAGGGCTATGATCGAACCAAGGATGAACCTTTGATAAGCATGCCGCCGGTGAACACCACAAACGGACTCACCTATCAAAATCCCGATGCCCGTAATCTACGGTTGCAGTTGCAGAGCCAATATGTGTTCCGCCAGAACGAATATCCCGATACGAATTTCGAGGTATTCATTCCCGTATCCCAGACCACCGAAACCGTAGATGTCAGCACCCCGCCGGGTGCCTATCATTTGCTCAATTTTAATCCCAGCATCGACTTTGATATCCATAATAAATCCACGTTTACGGTAGGTTTTGGCGTATCCAATCTTTTGAACACCTCCTACCGCGATTACCTGAACCGTATGCGCTATTATGCCGACGATTTGTGCAGAAATTTTACCCTAGATCTTAAATTCAATTATTAATTATTAATTTTTAAAACCATTTATTTTGAGAAGTTTGAAATCATTATCCCTAGTAGTATTTACGGGCCTTTTATTTACGGCCTGTTCCAATGACGACAACGACAACGGTGATTTACCCGAACCCGTAAACGAAGAAGAGGTAATCACCACGATGACCGTTACCCTAACCCCCGATGCCAGTGGCAATGCGGTTACCCTGAAGAAGTTCGACGCTGATGGCGACGGTCCCGAAGCACCGAAGGTAACGGTTTCGGGCAATTTGGCCGCCGGAGCAACCTATGCCGGAAGCATCGTACTTTTGAACGAAACCGTGAACCCTGCCGATATCATCACCAAAGAGGTAGAGGAAGAGAGTAACGAACACCAGTTTTTTTACAATGCCTGTGGCGAACTTGACGTGACCACCGAATACGGTAACATCGATGATAATGGCAACCCCTTGGGCACCAAATTCACACTTATCGCCGGCGAGGCGAGTACAGGCACGCTGACGATTACCTTAAGGCACGAGCCCAAGAAGCCCAACGATGGTACCTTGGCCGATGCCGCGGGCGAGACCGATGCTGATGCTACATTCAGTATTACGGTAGAGTAGGGGTAAATTTACATTATGTTGAAAAGCCTTGTTGAACTTGTGTCAACAAGGCTTTTAAATTTATGGGATTGGATTGCTTTACATATTTTCGACCACCAAGAAATCATACCGAAACCGAACTACCGATGCTAGCAAAAGAACGACAAAAGGAATTGTCCTCATTAAATCCAAGACATTTTTGAACTAATTTCAAAGACTGCCGTTGACCCTATGAAATTACTGCCCCCACTTCATCTTCTGCAACCGAACCGCATTTAAAATAGCCAACAAAGCTACCCCCACATCGGCAAACACGGCTTCCCACATTGTGGCCATACCACCAGCACCCAAAATCAAAACTACAATCTTCACACCAAATGCCAACGCAATATTCTGCCAAACGATTCGCCTTGTGGAACGTCCTATTTTAATGGCGGTTGCAATTTTGCCCGGTTGGTCGGTTTGGATAATGACATCTGCCGTCTCAATAGCCACATCGCTGCCCAGGCCGCCCATAGCGATACCGACATCACTAGTCGCCAAAACAGGCGCATCGTTGATTCCATCGCCGATAAAGGCTACTTTGGTATCGGGCTGTTTTTTGAGTTGTTCCACTTCTTTGAGCTTGTCTTCGGGTAGCTGTCCGCCTTTTGCCCAATCGATTCCTAATTCTTTGGCCACTTGCTGCGTAATGGAATCCTTATCGCCGGACAGCATTATAATTTTGGAAATACCCGATTCTCGAATGTCTTTGATAGCTTGGTGGGCGTCATCCTTCAGTTCATCGGCAATCGTTACGTAGCCCGCAAATTTTCCATCGATAGCGACCATTACAATAGATTCGATAATACCATCGGTTTCGGATGGAACTTCGATGCCATTAGAAGTCATCTAAGTTTTGTTCCCGACTAAAACTGTTTTACTGTTGACCGTTCCTTTTAATCCTTTTCCGGCAACTTCCGATAACTCGGTTGCTTCAAAATCGACACTCTCGGCCTTATATTCAAGTATTGCTTTTGCAATGGGATGGGTGGATTGTTCTTCCATTGCCATCAAGTATTTCATGAATTCAGCTTCCCCTTCGGCTACGCTCAGGGCAGGCGCGGATTCAGTTTTAGTAATAACTTCCTTGATTTTAAAGACCCCTTTGGTTACGGTTCCCGTCTTGTCCATTACGACAGTATTTACTTTGGTCATTGTATCCAAAAAGGATGCTCCCTTGAATAAAATTCCATTGCGAGACGCAGCCCCCAATCCGCCAAAATAGCCCAAGGGTATAGATATGACCAGTGCGCACGGGCAGGAAATAACAAGGAATATCAAAGCTCGGTACAGCCAATCCCTAAATATATACTCATCTACAAAAAAGTAGGGCAGGAGCGTCAGACCGATAGCAAGGAAAACCACAATAGGTGTATAAATCCTTGCAAACTTTCTAATGAACAACTCCGTTTTTGATTTTCGCGCCGTGGCATTTTGAACTAGATCGAGAATACGGGCAATGGAACTGTCCTTGAATTTTTTCGTGGTCTCAATTTCAATAACACCGTCCAGGTTGATACTTCCGGCAAATGCCGATTCACCTTTTACAAGGGTATCCGGCTTACTTTCACCGGTTAATGCGGCGGTGTTGAACGATCCTTTTTCTGAAAGCAGAATACCGTCTAAAGGTACTTTTTCGCCGACACGCACTTGAATCTTTTCACCGATTTCAACCGTTTCTGGGTCAACAGAGACATAGTCACCATCGCGATATACCAACGCTTCATTGGGCCGTACATCGAGCAACGCCTTGATGTTGCTTTTGGCGCGCTTGACGGCGGCACTCTGAAACAATTCGCCTATGGCGTAGAATAACATTACTGCAACGCCCTCGGGATATTCGCCTATGGCAAAGGCACCCAGGGTAGCGATGGACATCAACAAAAATTCAGTGAAGAAATCACCGTTTTTTATACTGTTCCATCCTTCCTTGATTACAGGAAACCCTACGGGTATGTAGGCCACTACATACCAAACGATTTTGACCCAGCCCTTAAAAAAGGGAAAGACCTCGAAATAGTCGATTGCGATACCTGTAATCAGCATTACAAAACTAAAAATGGCCGGCAGATACGTTTTAAATTTAGAAAGGCTATCCGGATCGGTATGGTTGTGGCCGTCATCGTGGCTATGTTCGCCCGAATGTTCTTGGGTGTCGATATCCCTTAGCTTTATTTTTTTCTTTTTCATAGGGGCATTTCCAATTATAATCTATGCAACGGAAGTGCATTTATCGGCCTTCGTCCGGCTCGATATGAATATGTACATCGATCAATTGCGGAAACTTTTTAAACAAATTGTCTTTTACCTTATGGGCAATATAGTGGCCTTCGGTAACGGTTTTGTTTCCATCGATCCACAGGTGCATATCGATGTGAAATGCGGTACCCATTTTTCGGGAATGGCAGCGCTCGACCTTGATTACGCCCGGCATTTTTTCGACTGCTTTGATAACATCGTCACGCAGTTCAGGTTCTACAGCTTCATCCAGCAATTCCCCAATCGCAGACCGGCTAATGGTATAGGCATTATAAACAATAAACCCTGCCGCGATCAAAGCGGCAAAGTCATCAGCTATTTCAAAGCCTTTGCCACCGATCAGGGCAATAGAAATGCCTATGAAGGCGGCAATGGAAGTAATTGCATCGCTTCTATGGTGGAAGGCATCTGCTTTAACCGCAGAACTATTGATTTCATCCCCTGTCTTGAGAACATACCTATATAAAAGCTCTTTCGTCAGAACGACCACCACCAGAATGATAAGCGTAAACGGCGCTGGACTTTTATGGGGTTTTATTATATGAAGAATACTATCATGTACGATAATTCCAGCTGCAATCGTAAGGGCGATACCGATGCCAACAGCCACCAAGGCTTCGATCTTGCCATGCCCGTAGGGATGGTTTTCATCCGGGGGTTTTGACGACCATTTAAGCCCTGCCCAGAGCATTGCGGAGGTCAGTACATCCGAGGCCGACTCGATGGCATCGGCGATCAAAGCGTAGGAGTGGCCGAATACACCGCCCAGACCCTTGATCAAGGCCAAAATACCGCTTGCGACGATTCCTATAAGCGTGGTTTTTAGTCCTTTTTTGGACAGCGCATTTGGGTTTCTCTCCCTTTGGCCCTCATTCAAACTCCGTACAATTTTTGGAAGGTACATACGTACCGCCCCCTTGTTGATATACAACGGAGGCTCCCAAATGACCCGAATATATCAAACCCCCAAAACCGGTCAAGAGCAAGACCGCTAAGAGTACACGCAAGAGTTTGCTGCGTAAAATAAAATTAAAATGGGACAGAATAAAAAGAAGCGTTGCCGCAGAATAGAAATAAACCGAAAAATAGCCCCACCATTGATGGTCTTGAAGTACATTGGGGTCGCACAAGGTGCGAACGACTACATTGTAGGCTTCTTCACCCAAATAGATGGACAACCAGGCACTTAAAACACCTATGCCGAGTGCTAAAAAAGTAAACTGGGCTATAAACTGAGATCCACTTTTATTTTTAAAAACCAAACCAATACAAAAAGCGATGGAAGCCAAGCTCAACAAGACGATCGGTAAATGAATCGACAATGCATGCCACACCTCCGTACGCCATAAAGAGGGTATTTCCTCCATATTATTCCATTATTTTGACTGCGATCGGGTCTAGTTTTTTCCCTTTCTTCTCTACTTGGACTTCAACGGAAACCCCTTCCGTCAACGCACTGAACTCCACCATTTCACCGTTTTTGGTCAATTTTGTAGTGTCGGTAAAATAAAGTTCGAGCAGTTTGTCGTCCGAAGTGCGTACATAGATTTCCTTTTCCCCGGGTTCAACGGTTTCGGCTACACCTGTATAGGTGCCTGAAGGCACTACATCGGTATCCTTGTTTTCTCCACAGGATTGGAAAAGTATCAATCCAAATACTGCGATAATTGTTGTAAAAACAGCTTTTTTCATCATTTTAAATTTTAATTAGTATTAATTTTTTAAAGTTAATTATTATTTGGCCCAACCTAGATTTTTTTTAATCATTTTCAAGAAA
>RCMY010004450.1_pt1 | contig 12118 bp, 11 predicted proteins | sample 2041341 | NCBI WGS metagenome assembly RCMY01 (sample SAMN09708234, study PRJNA481090) | Marine sediment metagenome, whole genome shotgun sequencing project.
GTTAGAGCAGGCGACTCATAATCGCTCGGTCGTGGGTTCAATTCCCACCGGGCCCACCAAGTCTCCGTTGACCAGAGCTGTTGCTCGGAATCTGTGCCGCACGGCGCGCCACCGGAGCGAGCAGAACGGCCTATGCGGTGCCGGGCCGTTCGCGTCGACACCCTCAATGATGGGACCGATTCCGCCAACGGGACCCACCGAGCGCGCAACTGCGAGCGGATGGGGAGACAACGCACGCGCTGCGTTTCTCGTACGAGCCGTGGTGTATTCGGCTCCGCTCATCGTGGCATTCGTCGCCACGTGGCTCGTCACCCGGTGGTGGCCGGCGCCCGACTCGGGAATTCAGGCCATTCTTCGTTTTGTCGTTCTGGCAGCGATGGCGATGACCGTGGGTGCCGCAACCGACACCATCGCCAAGAAGTTCCTCCCGCTCGCCGCACTGCTGCGGATCTCGCTGGTGTTTCCCGATCAAGCGCCGTCGCGATTCATCGTGGCGCTCCGTTCGGGCAGCGCCCGGTCACTCAAGAAGCGCCTCGCCGAACTCGAGTCCCCCGACTTCGAAGGCACCGAAGACCAGGCTGCGCGGCTCATCGTCGAGTTGTCGGCTGCGCTGAGCCGTCACGATCGTCTGACTCGCGGCCACTCCGAACGAGTGCGCGCGTACACCGCGCTCATCACCCAAGAGATGGGACTTAGCGCTGAGGACAGCAACAAGTTGCAATGGGCGGCGCTCATCCACGATGTCGGCAAGCTTAAAATTCCCTACGAGATTCTCACCAAACCCGGCAAACTCACCGATCGCGAGTACGCAACCATCCAGACCCACGCCACCGAAGGTATGTACCTCGCAGCTCCCCTGGCTGAGTTCCTCGGGCCCTGGTTCGGAGCGATTGGTGAACACCACGAACGTTTTGACGGTGGCGGATACCCCAACGGATTGGCCGGCGAAGAGATCAGTCTGGGCGCCCGAATCGTCGCTGTCGCAGACGCGTACGACGTGATGACGGCTGCGCAGTCGTACAAGAAGCCGATGTCGGCTGCGCTTGCTCGACAAGAGTTGGCCGACTGCGCAGGAACCCAATTCGACCCGATTGTGGTCCGAGCATTCCTCCACGTGGGGCTCGGAGCCGTTCGACGATCGATGTGGCCGCTGTCATGGGTGCTCCAAATCCCGTTCATCGGCGGGGCAGTGGCTGCGCCGGTGACACAAGCGCTGGCCGCATCTGTGCTCACCCTCGCAACCGCCACGGGCATCACTGCAGCGACCGGTGGATTCGAACCAGTCGGCATGCCCGATGCAATCTCCTTCTCTCAAGCGAGCGCGACCGAGGCTGGGGCTGACGATCCTGTCGCTCCAACGTCGTCAATCGGTGTCGAGCTGCCCCGATCGTCGGCCAACACGACCACCACACTGCCAGCATCGAGCACCTCGACGGTGCGAACCACTTCGACGGTGCGGCGCGGTTCTACGACAACCTCGACGGACACCTCGGTGGCACCAACGACCTCTGACGGTGTTCGCACCACCACCACGACGGCCACAACCACAACTGTGGCAGTCGCGACAACGACGACAAAGGCGAACCAGCCAGTGGTCACGACCTCGACCACGGTGGCACCGGTACCCGTGACGACAACAACCGAGGCCGTGATCGAGCTCACAGATTGTGAACTGGTACAAGCAGGCGAACGAAATCTGCCAGGTGCCGATCTACGCGGATGTTCGCTCGGGTCAGTTGAACTCTCCGGTGGAAACTTCGACGGCGCAAACTTCGACGACGCAGACCTCTCCGGTGTCACCTTCGCAGAGGGATCACTGGTCGGTTCCTCCTTCGACGGCGCCGACCTGACCGGCGTGGTGTTCGACGATGCCAATCTGACCAACGCCTCCTTCACGCAGGCCACGCTCACCGACAGCAGATTCCGCTGGGCGACACTGGTCGACACCAATTTCGCCGGAGCGATCCTCGAATTCGGTTCGATGGACCACGCGGTTCTCACCCGGTCGAATTTCGTCGGAGCGCGGCTGATCCAGTGGTCGATCAAAGAGGCGCAGATGACAAATGCCGATCTCAGCAACGTCGAATTCGTCGAGTCGCTCGTGAAGTACTCCAACGCCGACGGGGCAACGTTCGCTGGAGCGCAGATCGGCGGCTTGTGGATCTACGGTTCGTCGTTCGTTGAAGCAGACTTCGTCAACGCCACGGGTACTCCAGAAGGATCCGAAAGTGCTGTGTTCGACGGAACCGTGTGTCCGAACGGTCAACCCAGCTCGACGTCGTGCTGGTAACAGAGACTCTAGAGGGCGAGTACTGCGGCGAGAATGGTGATTGTTATGAGGGTGAGCAAACCCACGTAGACCAAGATCATCGCTGGATCACGGTGTGCAGCGACCTCGACCGGTGCAACTGGAGCGACAACTGGGTTGTCGAGGATCACGATTCCGTCGCTGGCGATGATGCCGTCATGTTGCGTTTCGATATCGAGTGGTGCGACTACGGTCACGGTCTTCCTTTTGTTGCGGTGACGTGATTCGGTGAATCACGCTCTGTGTTGCTCGTCAAAACGCAAGTTAGTACGCGCCCGCATAGCGTGAGGATTATTACGGCCGTTGTCACTCGATTGACACAGTACGGAAACCCAAGCGACGGAAAGTGAGTGACCGGTGGCACGCCGTGGTGACGCGTACCACCACGGAATCCCGATCGCGCTACGCCAAACCCTCGCCGAGCCACAATGACGCTCGATCGAGCAAATAGTCGCTCACCCCGTGACATCGATCGAGCACGTCACAAAGGTCGTCCTCGCCAAGATAGATACGTGCGAGGGGGAGTTCGACTCGAGCGACAACGTTGAGGCTGCGTTCGGGAGCGTCGGTGACCGCTGCGAAGCCATCGACCGCGCTGATGTCGAGTGGTAGATCGGGTCCGCCAACACCGGCCAGCTCGGTGGCGAGCACCAACAAGTCAGGTCCGTGTACCAGCGGTGGCAAACTCCACGTGAAAAGGAGCGGGAACCGCAGATCGTCCGAGGGCGCATCAGCGGGGTCTGGCAGGGCGTAGACCTCGTCTTCGAAGGCCAACATCATGCGTGGGTCGATTTCGAGTGACAGGTGCAGGTCGAGAGGCCCGCCGCAGGCATGTTCAGGATGCAGGTCGACCTCGAAGGCCTGTCGCATCGAATACGTCTCGACGAAATGGCGTTCATCGTGGACGTGAAAGCCGTGGTGGGTCGCGTGGTCTTTCAGATCGGTGATGAACCCTGCGATGTCGATGATCGCCAAAACATGTCCTTTGAAGCAGCGTGTCGCGGCCCACAACCACGGGCGTGGGCAGGCTACCGTGTCGTTCCGGCGCAGGCACAATGATCATCATCACCCGCACATCTGGAACTCCCATGACCGATTCACATTCTTTGCAACCGCTGCTGCGTACCGTGGTGGATGAGGCGGTTTCGACGCTCGCCGACGCAACGAATCTCCGTGCGACAGGTGAGCGCAGCGGGCAGTACGCACTCGATCTGCTCGTCGATGGGCCAATGGTACGCGCGTTTCTCGACGCAGGTATCGGCGTACTTTCCGAAGAGGCTGGTGTCCTCGAACCCGACAGGTCGTTGGTCGCGATCGTCGACCCGGTCGATGGTTCGACGAATGCCTCTCGCAACATCCCGTGGTACAACACGAGCATCTGCATCGTCGATGACCACGGGCCCCTCGTGGCGATCGTCGAGAACCTCGCGACTCGTGAACGCTTCGAGGCGGTACGCGGCGGAGGGGCCACTCGCAATGGCGTCGCCTTGGCGCCGGTGGCGCCCTCAGACATCACCAGCGGCATCGTTGCGGTCAATGGAATCCCGCCGGTCGAAAATCCTTGGGCGCAGTTTCGCGCGCTTGGTTCGTCGGCACTCGACATCAGTTATGTGGCCTCGGGCGCGCTCGATGCCTACGTCGATTTCGACCATGAGGCTCATGGTGTGTGGGACTACCTCGGTGCACTACTCGTCTGCGCAGAACTCGGCGTCCTGATCGAAGACGCATTTGGTCGCGAACTGGTTCATCGCGATCATGAACAGCGACGTACTCCCGTCGTTGCCCACGACGTCGACACGCTCGCCCGACTCATCGAACTTCGCCAGGGTGTCGACTTGGGTGGCATCATCGATTGACAGGGGCGCACCGCTTCGGTCGTCAGTTCGGGAGCATTCGCTCCGCGACCGCAGGGTTCGCGACATCGCGTCGTTTCGTCGCCACGATGCCGATCTCGTCGGATGATGGATTGCGCCACACAGTCTCGACTCGAAGACCTGCGCGTTGGCACAACGACACGAGCGACCCCGCGCTGAACAAGAAGAGGTGCTCGGCGGGGCCTGCGAGGGGCGAGGCCATACCTGCGTGTTCGAAGGACTCGCCCTCCGCGCTGACCGTGTAGATCACGAGCCGTCCGCCTGGCGCCAGGGCGTCGGCCGCGAGCGAACAGAAGTGATCCGGCCGCCGCACATGCTCGAGTGACATCTCTGAAACCACCGCGCCGTACGTCCCGCCAAGTGAGTCTGCATGATCGGAATTTTCGTGCCAGACATTCAGCCCGGCCGACGTCGAGTGGGCCACCGACGCAGGATTCACGTCCGTGCCCGACACGTCCCAGCCGCGTTCAGCCGCTCGAGTCGACAGGTTGCCGCCGCCAACTCCGAGCTCGAAGAGTGCCTTGTTCACTCGTCGGGCTGGTTCGGCATGATCGAGGATCGCGTCGATGTGAGTCAACAACGAAGGCGACAGCTGCTGTGACGGAAGGTATTCGTCGACGAAGTATTTCTCGCTGTACCGCATGAGCGTGTGGTCCTCGACGGGCCGTGGCGTCGTCATGACCAGACCGCACCGGACGCAGGTCGCCATGTCGAGATGTTGGCGTCGACCAGCGGGAACCAGTTCACTCGATCGACATGCCGGGCACCGGTCGAGGGGCTCGTCGCCGACCATCGAACCGGGCTGCGGAAGTTTGGGAAGCGCAAGCCAATCGCCGACGTGGCTGCCTGCGAGGAGGCGGCAGCGCTTCGCGCCCAACGCGGTGGTTCCGTCCATCGTCGTCTCGAAACAGGTCGGTGCGCCGAGTGGGGCGGCGGGGTGTGGGAAACGATGGGGGACAAGAACGGTCAGATCGACGGCGTCGAGTTCGATGGCCACCGGTGTGCCTGCAGGAGCTGACCCCTGCAGGAGAAGGATGTCTGCGACAGGCGTCAGCACCAGGCCGAACTGGGCCCCAGCCATTGGCCCATGCCATTGCGCGTACGGCGAAAGGGCGTTCGCATCGGCCTCTCGACCGCCTCGGAGCTGCCAGAGGGTTTGTCTGGCACGACGTGCGATTCGAAGAACGAGGGGGTTCACATCGGCGAACCCTAGCAAGGGGTCTCAAGCGGTGGCGCGAGCGCGTCGATCAACGAATCGTGCAGCACGACCGACCGCCGGATCCCGCGTTCACGAGGGCGCTCGCTGCAGCGCGCCTCGGGCAGGCCCCGGGCTTCGAGTGGTTGTGGAATCGCTTCGTTCGACAGGTGGTTGCCTTCGCGACCGCGCAAGGAAGCGAGGATGCCGACGGCATCGCCAACGAGGCCTTCGTCGCTGCGTTCGGGACGATCGACAGATTCGAGGGTCAGGAGGATGGCTTAGTTGCGCTGCTCTTCGCGATTGCTCGGAACAAAGTTGTCGACGAGCACCGAAAACGGAATCGCCGAGTGCGGACGCAGCGGTTCTCGGGTGCCGACGATCGGACGGGCGGCGATGTCGAGGCCGACGCGCTCGAGGCTCTCGATAGCGAGACCACTTCGATTCTTTCGGCGTTGACCGATGAACAGCGAGAGGTGCTCCACCTCCGCCTCATCGCTGATCTGTCACTCGAACAGACCGCAATGGTCACTGGTCGGTCCGTGAATGCCGTGAAGGCACTCCAGCATCGAGCGACGAACACACTTCGTCGAACAATTTCAGAGGAGGCCGTAACCCGATGAGCAACTTCGACGATTCCTCCTTTGAGATGCACGACGACTCGCTCTCCGCCGATGACGTAGAAGCCCTCTTCGAGGGGTCTTCAGTTCGACCTGACCTGGGAGAGCTGGAAACTCTCTTCGCAGAGGTGCGAGCACTGCCGAATCGGACAGTCGCCCCGGAAGTTTCTGGAGCACTGGCCGAGTTCGTCGGCGTGGATCTCACACCAACGAATGAACCGATTGTGCTCGACGATTTCGACGAGGCCCTTGTCTCGCCCTCATCGACTGCACCATCGGCGCAACCTGTGAGGAGAAACTCGATGATTGGACAAGCAGTAACATTTCTGGGAACGATCGGCGCGAAGCTGGCGGTTGGGACCACCATGGCCGCCGCCGCACTTGGCGGTGCGCACGCAACCGGGGCGATTGACGTGCCCTACCTTCCAGATCCGAAACCGGCTGAGATCGAGACCGTCGATCTGCCCAAGGAGCCTGACGCGTTGGCGTTCGTTGAAGACGCGGAAGTCAAAGCCAAAGCCGAAGCTGCCGCCGAAGTCGAAGTCGAAGCTGAAGCTGAAGCCAAAGCCGACATCAACGTCGACACCCAGGTCGTCGATGATGACTTCCCGCCGCTCGGGAACATCGAGGATCACATCGTTCCGGATCACAAGGTCGAAGAGCCCAAGGCCGAAGAGCCGAAGAAGGACGAGCCGGAAGAGCCAAAGAAGAATGAGGACACCAAGTCGCCAGCGGAGAAGGCTGCGCAAGAACTCATCGCAGCGCTCGAGGAGGCGGTGCACGTGGCAAAGGACAAGGTGCGAGCAGATGCAACGGCGTTGATCACCCCGCTCGAAGTCGAACGCGACGGGCTTCTTGCAGATCTCGAGGCCGCACACAATGCGCTCGCGCAGGAGTGGGAGCCAATCATCGTCTCGCTCCGCGCCGATCTCGAGGCGACGTCCGACGAGGGCGAACGCGCCGAGATCGAGGCCGACATCGACGCCGCAGAAACCGCGTGGGCCGATGCTCGTGTGGCTGCCGAGCTCGAAGTCGACCCTCGTCTCGAAGAGATTGACAACTTGTTCGAGGTCATCGAGACCGAACGAGATGCCGAGATCGATCGATTGCTCGCCGAGTTCTTCGCCGCCGTCGAGGAGATCGAGAAGGGTTGAGCGTCAGGGTCAGAGCGCCCCGTCAGCCTGCGGTCTCAGCCGAGTCGGCCGTAGAAGGTTCGAAGCGCCGAGTCGGACAGCTTCACGTCGGGCTGATCGTTGAATGCAAAGACCACGAGCATTCGTGTGGTCTCCCCCTCCGTCGGCGTGACTCGGTGCATTGCGTCACGGCCGCGGAACAACACGAGAGCGCCTGGCTCGAACGCCAACACCATCGTTGGGCTCTCGCCATCGAGTACTCGGTCGACGGCCTCATATGCCTCATCACCGACATCGGCGTGGCGAAGCTGCGGCACGTACTCGAACACGCCGCCCGCATCGGGAGCTTGCAAGAGCATCGTGACGGCGAACGCAGAGTTGTCGAAATGCCATCCGAGTTCCATGCCCGCTGCAGCGAAGTGCACATTGATCGATGACAGGGCGTCGTCGTATGGATGGATCGAGGGTACGCCCAGCGCAGCGCAGAGGAAGGTGCGAAAGTCGTAATCTTCGTACACCAAACGCAGTGGTGAGTCGGTGGACACCTCGTCATCGGCGATGAGGCCCTTGCTGCTCATGACCTGACGATTCCGAGGATGATCGTGGGCGAAGTCGCTGTCAGTGGGTGTGAGATACACATTGTGTGTGGAGTTGGCGTAATACGCGTCGCTCTCCTTGGGTGCCGACGCTGCGACGATCTCGGCAATCGACTCGTGCGTGAAGAAGTTGTCGAGTACCAACGCTCCGGTGGCGTCGAGTCGGCTGCGACAGTCGGAGATATACGTCGGGCTGGTGATCGGATGAGCGTCCAGGTTGATGTGCTCAGTCGTCATTGTGAGTTCCCGATCGCCCGAGGGGACCGATCGTTCGACGGATGAGCGGCACGCCGGGACGGTAGGCGAGGTGGTGGTGTGATGGCGCGTCGAGAATCACAGCGTGACCTCGCGCTCCGGGAGACAGACGGCCGATGTCGGTTCGTTGGAGTGCGGCTGCACCGCCGATGGTGACGGCCTGAATGGCCTCGTCGATGGTCATGTTCATCTCGCGAACCGCAATCGCGATGCAGAACGAGATCGACGTGGTGTAGCTCGACCCCGGATTGCAATTGCTTGCGATTGCGACAGTGGCGCCAGCATCGATCACCCGCCGGGCGTCGACATAGGGCTGTTTGGTCGAAAAGTCGGCGGCGGGGAGGAACGTCGCCACCGTGCTGCTCCCGGCAAGCGCCTCGATGTCGGCGTCGGAGAGGTAGGTGCAGTGATCGACCGAAGCGCACCCGCACTCGACGGCCAGCTGTACGCCTCCGCTGGTGCCGAGCTGGTTGCCATGGAGTCGGAGGCCCAGACCGGCTGCCCTGCCAGCCTCCAAAACCGCTCGGCTCTGGTCGACGTCGAAGGCCCCGACCTCGCAGAAGGCATCGATCCACTTTGCGTGTGGCGCGGCAGCGGTGAGCATCTCGCCACACACCAGGTCGATGTAGTCATCCGCGCGCCCCTCGAATTCCGACGGCAACAAATGGGCGCCGAGGAAGGTGGTTTCGGTAGTGTGCCGCTCGGCGATCTGCAGCGCCCGGGCTTCTTCGGCCACGTTGAGCCCGTACCCCGACTTGATCTCGATTGTCGTCGTGCCAGCGTTGTGGGCTTCGGCGAGGCGCAACCGCACGAGTCGGTCGAGTTCGGTGGTCGCCGTGGACCTCGTGGCATCGGTCGTGACCCGGATGCCACCACCGTCGTACGGCTGACCGGCCATCCGACTCGTGAATTCCTCGGCACGATCCCCGGCGAACACGAGGTGTGTGTGTGAGTCGACGAACCCGGGCAGCACGGCCGCGCCCGCGGCATCGATCTGGTCGTCGGCCGCTGCCCCGGCTGGTCCGACGAACACAACGGTGTCGTCAACGATGACCACCGACGCGTTCTTGACGATGCCCAGCGGACTGTCGCCGAGCGTTGGGTCGTTGGTGACGAGCATGCCGATGTTGTCGATCACAAGCGACCGTTCCGACGAGGTCATGAAAGGAGCTCCTCAATGGTGGTGCCGAGTTCTGTGGCGACACTGAGACTGCTGTGCTGGCCATCAGACACCACCGTTCGACCATCGATGACGACGGAGGTGATGTCGCTGGCGGTGGAGGAGAAAATCGCCGCTTCGACGAGCAGGTCGACGGGAGCGCCTGCCGTCCGTTCGCTATCGAGTGAGATCGTGACAAGGTCTGCCCGCATGCCATCGGCGATCGAACCGGCATCGTCCCAGCCGAGGCTTGCATGACCATTGATCGTGGCCATCGACATGAGCTCGGCCGCCGAATGGACACCGCGCTGTTCAGAACGCAGACGTTCGTCGAGCTCCACCGCACGCGCCTCGACCATTTGGTCGATGATCGCATGCGAGTCGCTACCGAGGCCGAGCGCCACATGAGCTGCAACGAGCTCAGAGGTGGGGCCGATGCCATCGCCGAGGTCACGTTCGGTCGTGGGACACATGCAGACCGTGCAGCCGTGCGATCCGAGCAGGTCGGTGTCGTTTCCGGTGAGGTGTGTTGCATGGACCGCCGTGAAGTTCGTTTCGAGTGCACCGACTGACTCGAGGAGTTCGGTCGGGGTGCAGCCGAAGTGAGCACGACATCGTTCATTCTCGACACGTTGTTCGGAGACGTGGGCATGGAGAGGAGCGCCGCGTTCGGTTGCCCACACAGCGACCTCGTCCATCGAGCCCGGATCGACGGAGCGAATTGAGTGGATCGCCGCACCCACGCGTTGTGTCGATGTTGGTTGGAGTCGATCGATGCGTTCGACCCATCGACCACCCTGTCTGTCGGAGAACCGATGTTGCACTCCCTCTGGACTGCGGAACGAATCGTCCGCAAGGCCACCATGGAGGTACAGCGCGTCGAGCAAAGTGATGCGAATGCCTGCGTCGTCGGCGGCTGCCAACAGTGAGGCGCCCATGGCATTCGGGTCGTCGTAGGGCGTGCCGTCGGGTTGATGGTGCACATAGTGGAACTCGCCGACAACGGTCATACCTGCGAGGGCCATCTCACCGAAGACCGCGCGCGCCAGCCGGTAGTAGTTGTCGGGGTTCAGGCGTTCAGCGGCGAGATACATGATGTCGCGCCAGGTCCAGAAGGTGCCGCGTTCGGCCTGGACTCGAGAGCGGAGCGCCCGGTGAAACGCATGGCTGTGCGCGTTGGCGAACCCGGGAACCGTCAACCCGTGCAGGATTGGTGCCCGAGCGGTCGTGTTCGGCTCGATCGTCGTGAACCGGCCGGCCTCGGCGGAAATCGTCACCCCGTGCGCGACGGTGTCGCCCAGAAGCGCGTGTTCGCACCACCACGTCGTCATGAACCAACGCGTTCGACGAACGCCGTGATCCGTTCGATGAACGCGGCGCGATGGTGTTCGTTGAACTCGTCCCATGTGGCAAGGGTCGTTGGGTCCCGAACCCTGTCGATGAACAAGACGCCGTCGAGGTGATCACATTCGTGTTGCCAGGTGCCCGCTGTGAGACCACGTTTGATCTCGTCGTGTTCCACCCCGTCTCGGTCGTGGTAACGAACGCGCACGTTCACGTGTCGATGTACGTTTCCGCGCATTGGCACCGACAGGCAGCCCTCGTTGATCTCCACCAGTTCGTCATCGAGTGGTTCGATGACCGGGTTGATGGCGACGGTGAGCGGGATACGTGGTTTGTAGGGATACCGGGGGTTGTCGCCAACCTCCATCACGGCGATTCGCACGTGCGATCCGACTTGTGTGGCGGCAAGGCCTGCGCCGTTCGCATCGCGCATCGTGTCGATCAAATCGTCGATCAGTGCCTGCGTCGTCGTGGACATGATGTCGGCGGGATCGACGGGTTCGGCGACGATGCGCAGTTCGGGGTTGCCGATCGTCAGAATCGGGCGGACGGTCATGCGCTTGGTGTCGATTGTGTTGAAGTCTGTGTTGGAGTCGAGCGCATTGGAATCGTGACGCCGCGTTCGTCGGCGACTTCGATGGCCCGTTCATACCCTGCGTCGACGTGTCGGATGACGCCCATTGCAGGGTCGTTCGTGAGGACTCGCTCGAGTTTCTCGGCAGCCATGTCGGTACCGTCGGCGACGCTCACCTGCCCGGCATGAATCGATCGGCCGATCCCGACGCCGCCTCCGTGGTGGATGCTCACCCACGTGGCACCCGAGCAGGTGTTCACCAGGCCATTGAGCAACGGCCAGTCGGCAATCGCATCAGAGCCGTCGATCATCGCTTCGGTTTCGCGATATGGCGACGCCACAGAGCCTGAGTCGAGGTGGTCTCGGCCGATCACGACCGGCGCCTTGAGTTCGCCTGACTTGACCATGTCGTTGAACCGTAGGCCGAGTAGATGGCGCTCGCCATAGCCGAGCCAGCAGATGCGTGCTGGCAAACCCTGGAACGCTACGCGTTCGCCAGCGAGTCGGATCCACTTGGCGAGGTGTTCGTTGTCGGGGAACATCTCGAGGGTCGCGCGGTCGGTCGCAGCGATGTCGGCGGGGTCACCCGACAGCGCGACCCAGCGAAACGGGCCAAGCCCTTCACAAAAAAGCGGCCGGATGTAAGCAGGCAAGAAACCTGGATAGTCGAATGCTCGATTGAAACCACCAAGTTTCGCCTCAGCCCGGAGACTGTTTCCGTAATCGAAAACCTCGGCGCCAGCGTCCATGAACCCGACCATTGCTTGACAATGTGCGGCCATCGCTGCTCGAGATCGGCGGGTGTACTCGGTGGGGTCGGTCGTCTTGAGTTCAGCTGCGGCTTCCGGAGACAAGTCGTTGGGAACGTAACTGAGCGGATCGTGAGCGCTCGTCTGATCGGTCACGATGTCGGCATCGATGCCATCGGCCAGCAGGCGAGGGATGATGTCGGCGGCATTGCCGAGCAGTCCGACCGACAGGGGAGTTCGTGTTTGTTTGGCTTCGGTGACTCGTCCGACAGCGGTGGCGTAGTCGGGAGCAACCTCGTCGAGCAGACGCT
>RCMY010005155.1_pt1 | contig 12117 bp, 9 predicted proteins | sample 2041341 | NCBI WGS metagenome assembly RCMY01 (sample SAMN09708234, study PRJNA481090) | Marine sediment metagenome, whole genome shotgun sequencing project.
TGGAGGCACGTGAAGTAGACAATTCTGCTCAGAAATTTCATCCCGAAAAATCGCGAAAAGCCTGATCTGGTTTGTGCGGAAAGTAGGTTCTAGTCATAATCAATATTCGTATAAGAGTAATCGGTTAATGCGCAGCGATTTTGTGCGCAGTGTGGAGAGACCGTCGAAGGAATGCGAGTGCAGCTTCCGGTATAAATGGCTGAAGCAGTGAGAGTAAAGTTAGTTAATTCTCCGTCCCGTAACGCTCCGGACCAACACATAAAACAACGGCACAAAAAATATGCCGATCAGCGTAGCGGCCAGCATGCCGCCCATTACGCCGATGCCGATCGCATTCTGTGCCGCTGAGCCGGCGCCTGTTGCGATTGCCAGAGGGGTGACGCCCAAAATAAAGGCGAGCGATGTCATTACGATGGGGCGTAGCCGAAGCCGCGCTGCCTGTAACACTGCGTCGTTCAGGGAATGGCCCTGCTTTTGTAGGTCGCTGGCGAACTCGACGATGAGGATGGCATTTTTGGCGGCGAGCCCGATGGTGGTCAGCAAGCCCACTTTGAAATACACGCCGTTAGTCTGGCCGAACAGTTGCGCCGCCAGCACCGCCCCGAATATCCCCAGTGGGACCGACAACAGCACGGCGAAGGGAATCGACCAGCTTTCGTATAACGCTGCCAGGCATAGAAACACCACCAACAGGGAAATTGCATACAAGGCCATGGCCTGGTTGCCAGCCAGGCGCTCCTGATAGGAAAGCCCGGACCAGGCCGCGGTAAAACCGTCGCCCAGATCAGCGATCATCGTCTCCATCGCGGTCATAGCCTCACCGGAACTCGCCTCGGCGCCGACCGAACCCTGCACATTCACCGCCGCCACGCCGTTGAAGCGGTCCAGTTTGGGAGAGGCAAACGTCCATTCGCCGTGGGTAAACGAGGAAAAGGGCACCATATCACCTGCGTCGTTGCGCGCATACCAGCGCTTCAAATCATCTGCCTGCATGCGGTAGGGGGCCGCTGCCTGCAGGTAGACCGGTTTGAGTTTCTCGTTGTCAACGAAATCGTTCACATACGAACCGGCCCAGGCCGTGCGTTGATGTCCGCCAGGCTAACGCCGAGGGTCGTGGCTTTTTGCTGGTCGATTTCAATATGATACTGGGTCTGGTCCGGCAGGCCGTTCTGGCGCACAGCGCTGACCTGAGCGTTTTGCGCAGCCTCCTTCAGCAGGGTGTCGCGCGCCTCGGTCAGCACAGCCCGGCCCGCCCCGGAGGAGTCCTGCAGGTACATATTGAAGCCGCCCGAAGAGCCCATGCCCGGAATCGCGGCCGGTGTCAGGGCAAACACCTGGGCATCGCGAATGGTGGAGAAAGCTTGCGTCGCCCGGTCAGCTACCGCTTGCGCTGACAGATCCGTACCCTGCCGGTCGTCGAAGTCGCGCAAATTGATGAACAGCATAGCCGTACTCTGGCCAGAGCCTGCGAAACTAAAACCGTAGCTGGCCATAACGCCTTCAACGGCCGCTTTTTCCTCCTCCAGATAATAATCGATGACCTGCTCAACGACGGCTTTGGTCCTTGCCTGGGTGGCACCCGCCGGCAGTTGTACCTGGGTCATTAACACGCCCTGGTCTTCGGCGGGAATAAAATCGGTGGGGATGGCACTGAATAAATACAGCAGCGCCGCGCCGAATGCGGCGTAAAGCATCAGCATTCTGGCCGGCCGTTTAAGGCCAGCGCTGACGCCGCCAGCGTAACGCTGAGTGATGCGCTGGAAAGCCTGGTTAAAGCGCTTGAAAAACGCCGCCGGCTCAGTGCGCGATGGTTTCAATAGAGTGGCACACATCGCCGGAGTCAAGGTCATTGCAACCAGCACGGACAGCACCATGGCAGAGACAATGGTGACGGAGAATTGCCGGTAAATTATACCGACGGAGCCACTGAAGAATGCCATCGGCACGAATACGGCCGATAGCACCATGGTAATTCCCCACAGAGCACCGCTGATCTCGCTCATCGATTTGCGGGTAGCCTCCAGAGGCGACAGAGATTCCTCTTCCATCACCCGCTCGACGTTCTCCACCACCACAATGGCATCGTCCACCAACAGGCCGATGGCAAGCACCATCGCAAACATGGTCAGCATATTGATTGAATAGCCCGCCACCGCCAGTACCGCCAGGGTACCCAGCAAGACCACCGGCACGGCGATCAGCGGGATAAGGGTAGCGCGCATGTTTTGCAGAAAAAGATACATCACCAGAAACACCAGCACGAAGGCTTCAAGCAAGGTGTGCAGCACTTTTTCTATCGATAACTCGACGAAGGGCGTGGTGTCATAGGCGTAGACAACATCGACGCCCGAAGGCAGGCTGTTCTGAAATTTAGCCATCGCCGAGCGCACCCGCTCCGACGTATCCAGCGCATTGGCGCCACTGGCCAGGTTAACGCCGAAACCGGCTGCCGGCTTGCCGCTGAAGACGGAACTGGAATCGTAATCTTCAGAGCCGATTTCCACTTCGGCGACGTCGCGTAGCCGCACGCTGGAGTCATCCGATGCCGTTTTCAGAATAATGGATTGAAACTGCTGCGCCGTTTGCAGTCGGCTTTGGGCAGTAATGGTAACGTTAAGCTGGTTACCCTTGACCGCGGGTGCTGCACCAAACTGACCGGCCGACACCTCGGTATTCTGCACCTGAACTGCTGCCTTCACATCGTCTGGCGTCAGTTGATATTTTAGCAGCTTGTCTGCATCCAGCCAGATACGCATGGCGTAGCCGGAACCGAAAACTCGCAGGTCGCCCACGCCTTCCACGCGGCGCACCGTTTCCTCAATGCGCGACGACACCAAATCCGCCAGATCGACTGACGTAAGGCTGCCATCGTCGGAGACCAGCGCCACTACCATCAAAAAACCCGCCGTCGACTTGGTCACGGTAACGCCCTGGTCCTGCACCGCCTGCGGCAGTTGCGATTCGACCAATTGCAGCTTGTTTTGCGTCTGTACCTGGGCGATGTCCGGGTCGGCGTCATTATTGAAGGTTAGCGCGATCGATGCGGCGCCCGACGAACTGCTCGATGCCGACATATAGTCGAGGTTGTCCAACCCCGTCATGTTCTGCTCGATCACTTTGGTGACTGAGTTCTCCACCGTGTCGGCGCTGGCACCGGGATAGGTCGCGGAAATTGTGACCGTCGTGGGTGCTATTTCGGGATACTGGGAAATCGGCAGGCTGTTGAGGCTGAGCAGACCCGCCAGCATCAGCGCAATTGCAAGCACCCAGGCAAAAATTGGTCGGTCGATAAAAAATTGCGCCATAATAGCTTGCCTAACGCGTTGCAGCGGGAGAGGAGGGTGATTTGGCGGACGCTGCCTCTGTGACGCCATCGTCATCCAGTTGCACGGTAACGGCCGTCACCGTCTGCCCGTTGGCGACCTTCTGTAAACCGTCGACAATCAGTCGGTCACCCGCCGCTATGCCGTCTTTGACGACCCAATAATCGCCGTACGCCTCGTCAGCATTAAGCAGCCTGGTTTCCACTTTGTTAGCCTTGCCAATAAACATGGCGGTGGCCTGACCCTTGACGTTGCGGCTGACAGCGCGCTGTGGCAATAAAAACACATTCGGCGTGCTGCCAAGCGACACCTCTGCACGCACGTACAACCCGGCCAGCAGGAAATAACTCGGGTTGGGCATGCTGGCTCTCACCGTTACCGTATCAGTACTTGCGCTAACGCTGGATTCTCTTGAAGAAATGCTGCCCTCATGGGCATAGTCGCTGCCATCTTCAAGCTGTAACACGACTTTGGGTCGGGACTCACCCCGCTGCACGCTTCCCCTGGCGATCATAGTATGGATTCTCAGCATGTTGGTGCTGGACTCGCTAAGGTCTACATAGAGTGGGTCCATCTGCCGTATCGTCGCCAGGGCGGTCTCCTGATTGGCGGTGACCAGGGCGCCCTCGGTCACGGAAGATGTGCTTATCAAACCGGAGATGGGGGCAGTCACGCGGGTGTAATCGAGTTTGATGCGCGCCGTTTCCAGTGCCGCCCTGGCCGCCTCTACATCCGATTTGGCTTCCAGCAGGGCTGCTTTGGCTTCATCCAGGTCCTGTTTGCTCACCCCTTTGGCTTCGAGCAGCGTTTGATAACGCTCTACCAGTGCGCGTGCGCTGGGTACGGACGCCTCGGCCCTGGACAACGCCGCCTTGGCGGAGTCCAGCGCGGCCTGATAGGATCTGGGATTGATCTGGTACAGCAAGTCGCCTTTCTTCACCTGGCTGCCTTCGGTAAATACCCGCTCTTGAATAAGCCCGTCAACCTGGGGCCGAATCTCTGAGGTTCCTGATGCCAGCGTTCTGCCTGGTAGCGATACAATCACTGGCACGCTGCGTGGTTGTAATTTCATTACGCCAACTTCTGGCACAGCGTCTCCCGGTCTGGCATTGCCGCCAGACTGCTCTCCGTCACAGGCGCCCAACAACAGGGTCAGGGAGACAATGGCTGCATGGCAAGTCGAACGGTAATAATAATTCATGGTGTGTTTCCTGCTGCGCTGGCTGTCGGCAGTTGTTCCCGCCCGGCCAATGTTTCCGGGCGGTTCCACCAACCACCACCGAGGGCTTGAAATAAAAGAACGGCATCAAGATAGCGATCGGCTTCGGCGGTGGCCCGACTGATGCGTGATTCCTGGTAGGTCTGTTGCGCCGTTAGCACATCGGTATAGTCGCCGGTGCCGACCTTGTATTGCAATTGGGCCAGGTCGAGACTCTGCTGCGAGATCTGCTCGGCGTCGACAAAGGCGTTGTAAGTCTGCGTGTCCTGCTCCAGCGCCCGCAGCGCATCCGCCACGTTAGCGAAGGCTTGCAACGTAACGGCCTTATGATTGGCAAGCACCTGCCGATAGGCCGCCTCCGCCGCACGCTTGTTATGCAGCAGACTGCGCCCCTGGAATATGGGCTGGCTGAGATTGAACAGCGTATTCCACAGCACGTCACCGGTGCTGAAAATATCGCTGAAACTACTCGCCGAGCGGTTAGCGGCGCCCGTCAGGGTAAATCGTGGCAACATATCGGCCATGGCGATACCAATATTGGCGTTGGCCGCGCGCAGCAATGCGTCTGCCGAGCGCACATCCGGGCGCTGTTGCACCAGTGCCGAGGGTACGCTAAGTGGAATAGCATCCGGCAGGGCAAGGCTGTCGAGGGTGAACGGCTGCAGCTTATACTGATGCGGAAACTGACCGGTCAGCACGGCAATGGCAGTGCGCTGTAGGTGCCAACTCTTAATCAAGCCGGGCAGGGTTGCCTTAATTTGCGCCTCGTTGGCCTTTTGCTGCAGCAAATCGCCCTGCGCCGCCGTACCTACGTCGACCTTGAGCTGCATCAGGTCCAGCAGTTCGCGAAAAGAGGCGACGATATCCCGGGTAGCGGAGATCTGTTCCCTTAGTGATGCCTCTTGAATAACTGCCGTCGTCAAATCGGCGGTCAAGGTCAGGTAAGTCGCTTCGGCTTCAAAAAACTGGCTCTGGGCGGTTGCCTGTGCCGCTTCAATAGAGCGGCGGTTGCCACCAAAAACGTCCAGCTCGTAAGAGGCTTCAAGTGCGGCGCTGTTGAGATCGTAGATCCCCGTGGTACTGCTCTCCCTGCCACGACCAGCAGAAGCAGACGCGGAGAGGGTCGGCCAGAGCACACCGCCTGCAGCGAGGGCCAGCTCTTGCTGCTGCTGCAACGCCGCCCGCGCGGCAGCGAGGTCAGGATTGGCGGCAATCGCTTGCTGCAGCAGCGCATCCAGCTCTGAATTCTTGAACAGCCGCCACCAGCGGGCTGGTACATCGGCACCGTAGGTCAATTGCTGGGTGCCAATTTTTATCTTTTCCCCTTCCGGCAGCGATTTATCCAGATAACCGGCGTCGGCGTCCAGCGCGGGACGCTGATAATCCGGCCCGGCAGCGCAGCCCGCTAACAAGGAGGCTATTAGCAGCACCGGTAGCCCCGCAATACGGCGCATCAACTTATGCTTATGTGTACAGTTCATGGATGATCCTGGCTTCGTCAATGCGTCTGCTCTCGCCCGGCAACTTGCCCCCCCTCTCATCAAACAAAAACATCTGCCCCGCTGGCAGCCCGTAGGGTGCGCCGTGCGCACGCGGTAGTTTGTAGGTTGCGAGTGAGTTTTTTGGTGCGCATGGCGCACCCTACAATATACCCGCGCGTTTCTTTTGCGACAGCGGGGCAGAATGATTGCACTTAGGGCTCTCATCCGCGCGGCGGTGGCCGGCGCACTGGCCGGTCGTTGGCGTTACAGGTCGTATCATCGCCGGCGTTGGAGCAACCTGTCTGGGCTGTGAGACAAGACAGTATGGCGTTCTTGCCGGGCGCATTAGCGTGATAGTGGTAGCCAAGCCCGGCCGCATCGTGCCCGCGACACTGGTCGAGATCGGTTGGCTCCTTGCCATCTAGATTCTTCTGCGCAAGTAATTTGTAACCGTCCATTGCAAAGCCGATGATGGCTGCATGGCTTTTTGCCGACGCTACCCTTGCGGAGCAGTCCATGGCGGCGTGGTAGTGATAGCCGACATGCAGGTTGATATGGCCGCCACACTCATCGAACTGCGCCAGCGTATGGGCGTCAAGAATGGCTTCTCTTGGTGCAGGACCGTCCAGGCGCACGCCGTTAAGCGCGACGCCGACACCGGTACCCCTTGTATCTTCCTCTTTATCTGCTGCAACCGCTTTGATGGGCAGCACATAGGTGCGTTGTGTTGAGTGATCCATATAGTCCAGCTGGCATTGCACGCAGTAGTTTTGATATTGCGGATCGACATCCGGGCGCGCGGCTGCCTCGCAGCTCTCCCGGCTATTGGTCACTCTGACCTTGCCGGACTCCTCATCGTAGAGTTTCCAGACTGGATCATCGTACAAAGTGGCGAGATCTTTGATGAAAGCACCGTCAACAGCATAGACTTTGTTGTTTTCCAGCCAGATACCACCTGCCTTCTTGCCGTCTGTGATGTTGGGCGGACACCATGGTCCGGGAGTGTGATCTACCGGACTGCCGGCAACGGTGATGGCAAAACACTTAGCCGCAGTACCGCCTGACAAGTTGCAATCGACCACCGTTGGTTCGCCGACAATGGCTTCTTTTTCAAACAGGTGGCTGAGCTCATGCAGTGGATCGACCGATGCAGAATCCGCCAACGCAGCGCCAGCCCAAAGGCTGATCGAGCCTGCGATGATAGCGGTTCTGGGAAATACTCTGGCTGACATGGCGTACCTCACTGGTTAGCGTGTTATTTTTTAATCTCTGCGGTTTTAATTCCCGCAACTTAATGCGCAATGTAGGGCCGGATTCATCCGGCCAAGTGGTCGAATGAATTCGACCCTACAATGTAATACCCCGCTGCTTGCCGCGGGGTGGTTCAATCCGCGCTGCCAACTCATTAACGGCGCGGTTGTTCGTGTTGGCGTCGTTCTCAACCCATGTAATAAATAATTTGTTTTAATCGACGATAGTTAGTATGCTAATAGTTAATATACTAAGTCAATTCAATATGTTTCATTTTCTTCTTCATTCCTCTCACCTGCTCGAAGAGCGTTTGCGCTCTCGTTTAACACCACTTGGCGTTCAGCCGCGGCAGGCGCGTGTTCTCGACGCGCTCGGGCGAATGGGCCAGGCGTCGCAGGTAGAATTAGCCCGCGAATTCGGACTAAGCGCCGCAAGCATGAGCACCATGACGTCCCGTCTGTTGACAGCCGGACTGATTGAAAAGCAGGTAGACGAACAAGAACTCCGTAGCAACGTGCTCACACTCTCCGGGGACGGACAACGTTTGTTAAAGAAAATCTACCGGGAATGGCGAGAAGTCGACCGGGAAATATGCGACCTCATAGGTGTTGAGAATGCGAAGCTTCTTAAGTCATTGACCTGCCAATTGCGCAATGCGCTGGGTGGTTCTACGCCAGGCGGTGAGAACTAGGTTAGCAGCGGCGGACCTACGCGGCACACCACAGTCGAGTGCCTTTATCATAGTAGTAATGTATGGTTTGACAGAACATTACATAGTCGCAGTGACGACGCAGTTAATCGGCACAGTGCAGTACGCCACCACAGGCGCAGCCACCGGCTCGCACGGCATTAGCCATGGCCTGATCGAGGTGAAATAATTGGCGATAAAATCTGACATCGGACAGGAATGAATGACACGCTTGCGGCGTCTCCCTGGTCACTTTTTGGGAAGCACAAAGAAACAGCTCCCTCGGAGACTTTTCAAGTTATTTGAGAGGGTTTTTGTGTGTACAGCACGAAATGTGATCAGAATGCGGGAAAAAACCTGCAATTATGTTGCTCACTCACAAAGGTATAGAATGGTGGTGTCATAGCAAGTAAACGAGCGTTTCTAACTGAGGCGAACACAACCTCTTGGAGGAAGACATGCAACGTTTGAAGGGTTCAGCCGCGCTGTTATTTGACGCCGTTGAGCAAATTACTAACCTTGTGGAGCGTACGCACGGTTCCGTTACCGCAAAGGTGGTTAGCCCACTCATGGCATTGGAGCCTACAGCAACTGTGACAAAGCCGGTCAGCGCTGTGCACGATATCACGGCGGGAGGCGTCTATAAGACCATCCGGGGTGTGAATCGTGGTTTGGCAAATGTGTTCGACCTGGGTTTTGAGTTGCTGCAACGTGAGTTGCCAGGCACACGAACCGACACACTCTCCACGCAGGAAGCGGGGCAACTCTCCGCTGCTGCGAGCAATAAATCCCGGTTGATAGACCATGCCGAGAGTGCACTCAACGCAATGTATGGAGATTTTTTGAACCACAGGAAAAATGCCCTGGACATCGGTATGAGCTTTCGCCTGTCTGGTACTGTCCTTCCAATAGAACGAGATATTCTGCACGGTAAAATTCCCGATGCCACCGGGAAAATCGTCATATTTATTCATGGTCTCGCCTGCAACGAAGGGACGTGGAATATATCAGCGGAGGAATTTTATGGCGACCCAGCCATCAATTTCGGTTCAATGCTGAAAGATGGCCTTGGGTATACGCCGCTCTACGTTCGGTACAACAGCGGGCGCCATATTTCCGAAAACGGACAACTCCTGTCGGCACTGTTGGCACAGCTCGTCGCCGAGTACCCACGAAAGGTTGAAGAGATCATGCTTGTTGGCCACAGCATGGGCGGATTGGTCGCTCGCAGCGCCACGCACTACGGCGCCAGCAATAATGCGGCCTGGATTCAGCAGCTAAGCCATATTTTCTGCCTCGGGTCCCCAAACCTGGGCGCACCGTTGGAGAAGGGCGTTAATCTGTTAAGCAGCCTGCTGGGAGCGTTCAATACGGCTGGGACGCAGGTCCCTGCCGAAATCCTTAATACACGCAGCGCAGGTATCAAGGATTTGCGCTTTGGCTATACGATCGACGAGGAATGGGCTGACAGGGATCCAGACGGTTGTCTGCAAGATCATCGCCAGCATGTGCCATTGATTGAGGGGGTGCGCTGTTACTTTATCGCGGCGACTTTCACTAACAATCCTGGACACCCGGCAGGAAGGCTCCTTGGGGATATGCTTGTTTGCGTGCCCAGCGCGGCCGGCCACGCTGCCGAACGCTCGCGAAACGTCTTATTTGATTCAGGGCAGATCCTTTCCGGCATGGGCCACCTGCATATAGCGAATCACCCTGAAGTCTATCAAGTAATTAGACAGATTCTTTAGCTATGGACGGTTCCGTGCTAACAGGTTTAAACAGACGACTGGGGCGAACGGAGCCTATTTACTGGCTGCTGGATCAGCTTTATTGCCTGAATTTCGTGGTATCTGCGGAACTTGAGGGCACGCTACAGTGATGACTACTGTGGTCTTGCAATTGGCGTAGGGTTAGCAATACAGGTGGATCGTATCCATTCCCACTTTGGCTGCAATTTGACGAGAAAAACGCCATCTCGAAGTGGCCTCCTATCCTGACGCCTCAAATAGATGTATTCGATCAGTTGTTCATGTCGCTATTCCCGACCTAAAAAAATCTGAGTCCTCGGTCCAAATAGGGCAATCGAGCGCCAAAGCCGTTGCCACAATCGGCCAATCTCTACGTCGCGTACCGCGATACATTGTTTGGCTTCCATGATGTAGGCATCGTAGATAGCAGGGTCGATGGTTTGTACAATCCTGGATACTCTGGCAAGGACTTCGAACGCGGGCTGCGGTGGTAAATTGCGTTTCTCGAAAATAGAAGGCAAGTATTTTTCAGCATCTTCGAAACACACATCGGGTGTAAAGAAGCATACGCTTGCGGAATACTGCTCTAGCAGTGTGCGTACTTTTTTGCCAGGCACGGCGCGAATTAAGATATTCGCGTCCAGCACCAGGCTTTTACCAGCCATTATTATTCCTTATTGCGCCGTAGATGACGAAACTCCGTCAGCAATTCCTCTTCACTCACACCAGCTTCAGCCAGCAGGGTGTCAAGGCGCGAAGCGGCTTCCTTGAGCGCATCGAGTTCTGCCTCATCAGGGCTGCGGCGTGCCGGAATATAGTAGCCAATGGTCTCGCCGTGGCGTGTAATCGCAATCGGTGAACTGGCGCCCGCATACTGGGACAAGTGGGAACGAAATTCACGGATGCTAACTTTAGTGGGGACGGTATCCATGGTGTGCCTCAGCTATTGTGTACCAGTGTGTACACAATAGCAAAGCAGCTTAAAAATGTCACGCTGAATAATTAAGACTCGCAATTACCCAGAGGTAGCTTTATACAGCTCAACCAATGCCAAAGTAGAAGCATCAAATTCCTCACCCGCATCGTCACCGTTTATTACCTTATAAATATCACTACATATCTTCTTGCCCAACTCCACCCCCCATTGATCGAAGGCATTAATCTCCCATATCACGCTTTGCGTAAATACCTTATGCTCGTAGAGAGCAATCAACGCCCCCAACGTACGCGGCGTCACCTGTTCGAGCACCAGCGTGTTGCTGGGGCGGTTGCCTGGCATGACCTTATGCGGTGCCAGGCGGGTTGCGTCGACCTCCGCATAACCCATATCGATAAACTCGCGCCGTGCTTCGTCCAGCGATTTTCCAGACATCAGCGCATAGCTTTGGCTCAGGCAATTGGCGAATAGATATTTGTGGTGCTCGCCGACCGGATTATGACTGCGTAGTGGCGTAATAAAATCTATCGGCACAATACGCGTGCCTTGATGCAGCAGCTGGTGAAAAGAGTGTTGGCCGTTGGTGCCGGCTTCGCCCCAAATAATTGGGCCAGTGTGGTAATCGACAAAGCCGTCGCCGGAAGCGCTTTTGCCGTTGCTCTCCATGTCGAGCTGTTGCAGGTATTTGGCGAAGTAGCGTAAATAATGGTCATAGGGAATGATGGCGTGCGAATGCGCGTCCCAAAAATTGCTGTACCAAACGCCGAGCATGGCCATAATGACGGGTATATTTTGCTCTAGTGGTGCGGATGTGAAATGCTTATCCATCTCGGCGGCGCCGGCGCGTAGCTCGTTAAAATTTTCCATGCCCACGGCTAGCGCAATAGGCAAACCGATGGCGGACCAAAGCGAGTAGCGGCCGCCTACCCAATCCCACAGCGGAAACACGTTGTCTTCGACCATGCCAAACTCGACCGCATTCGCAACGTTGGCGGTAGCAGCAACAAAATGTTTGGCGACCGCAGCGTCATCTCCCGCTGCAGCAACCAGCCATTCACGTGCCGTGTCCGCGTTGGTCAGGGTTTCAAGCGTCGTAAAGGTTTTGGATGCGACGATAAACAAGGTGGTCTTTGGGTCAAGCGGTTTAAGCGCCTCGCAGATATCGGTGGCATCAATGTTGGACACGAAATGGCAGGTGATTGACGGCTCAGCGTATGGCTTTAGCGCTTCGGCAACCATAAACGGACCCAGGTCCGATCCGCCGATACCGATGTTAACGATATCGGTGATGCGCTCGCCCGAGTAACCTCGCCACTCGCCGCTATGCACAGCGCCGACAAAATCTCCCATTTTTTGGAACGTCGCGTCGACAGTGCGGGCTACGTCTGCCTCCAGCGCCGCCGGGTCGCGCAGTGCCGTATGCAGGGCAGGGCGCTTCTCGGTAAAGTTCACCAGTTCGCCGCTTACGAG
>RCMY010004451.1_pt1 | contig 12115 bp, 9 predicted proteins | sample 2041341 | NCBI WGS metagenome assembly RCMY01 (sample SAMN09708234, study PRJNA481090) | Marine sediment metagenome, whole genome shotgun sequencing project.
AACGAGTTGACCGCCAACGAGCAACTCGCCATCTCCCCCGAGGGCAGCCGATGCATCGGCTACCCCTTCGATCAGAGGACCCAGACGGGCGGCGGACACCACCCGCAAATGGACGATGGGTGGGCCTGCGGGCAACACATCCACAAATGCGAACTCCACCCCCGGGAACTCTCGAATCTCGGGCAGGATCGTGTCGGCGATCCGTTGGTCCGAACTGGAGATGCTCTTCAAGACGATGGAGGCGTTCGGCAGTGCGCCGCCACTCCAGCCAGCTTCGACCCAGGACTCATCCGCAACGGCGGAATCGGCGAGACGGGAGCTTGAGAAAACGCTGAACAGCACAACAAAAAGGACTACGAGGGACAACAGAAACCCGTGCCCACGGGAGCCACCGTTTCGCGTCATACCCGCGGCTCGCTTCGTAACCGCCAACCGTTTCATGACCGCGGTAGCCCGAAGTTGGGAGCTGCGCTGCCCGAGCGACGCGTGGCGGCGCAGCCGGGAACGGGATTGAGTTGTGACAGCGTTGAGCTCATCCGGAGACCGGAACCCTTGGTCGATGAAAAATTGATGCAGCAAAGAGGGCGCCTTTCGACACCACTCCACCCGCAGAGGAAGGTAGGCCAGATCATCCAAAAATAGTCGGACCCCACCCAAATCCCAAGCGAAACACCATTGTTCCATGCCCCTACACCCCAAAGGAGAGTCTCGCGAGCCACTATGGGGCCGTGCATCCCGCTGTTTTCACTCAGGAGTTGGCGCGCCTGTCGGCTCGCCGCCTCGCCTTGACGATGGCGATGGTGGTGATGGCAGCAGCCGCCTGCTCCTCCGTTGCTGCGCCCGACCTCGATCAATCAACGCCGTTGGAAGTGGATGACCCGAGCACGGTTCGCGAACGCCCTGCCGTGACTTCTACTACCGCTGTCCCGTTACCGGAGATCTCGTTGAACCTGGAGGAAGCCTTCGGCCAACTCACAATTCGAGACGCGGATCCAGAGTTGACCATCATTGCGCGGGATGCCATCACCGGTGATGAATTGGCGAGTGACCGTGTGGAGTCGAACGGGACCGCACTCTTGCGCGCCGTGCCGTCGACGGTCATCGAGGTGTTGATCAACGATGGAAACGCTGACATCGCCACCGCTGGCACCGTCAAGATTCCCAGCCAGGATCCTCCGTCACAGAGTTTCTACGACCAGGCAAGCGTCGTAGCCGGCTACAACTACATCGAGACCCGGGATGGAACGCTGCTGTCAGCGTATGTAACGCTGCCGGCAGGAAACGCCGAGGCCGATGGTCCGTTTCCCACGCTCGTTGAGTACTCAGGATACGAACCGTCAAATCCCGATGCCGCCGACCCCGCCCGGCTCACCCTCCCGCTTCTGGGTTATGCCCTCGTCCAGGTGAACGTTCGCGGCACCGGCTGCAGCGGCGGATCCTTTGACGCATTCGCGGAGATCGAACGGCTGGACGGTTACGACGTGATCGAAACGATCGCGGCCCAAGACTGGTCAGCGGGCGTGGGGATGTGGGGCATCAGCTACCCCGGAATCATGCAGCTCCATGTGGCGGCGTCGCAGCCGCCGAGCTTGGCAGCGATCGCTCCGCTCTCGGTGATCGCCAATGTGGATGACGTTTTGTTCCCGGGTGGCCTCTTCAATAAAGGCTTCGGCCAGAGCTGGACCCAACGAGTCACGGGAAACGCCGGGGCAGAAGGGCAGCGGTGGTCGTCGGACCGCATCGATGCCGGCGACGAAATCTGCGCAGAGAACCAGGCCTTCCGGGTCCACAACCCCGATCTCGTTGCCACTGCGCTGAACGAGCCCTTCTCAACAAACCTCAGTCGGAGCCGTTCACCCGAGTTCTTCGTTGATCAGATCGAGGTTCCAACCTTCATCGCCGGGGCGTGGCAAGACGAACAAACCGGAGGCGGATTTCCGGCCCTTTTGGACAACTTCACCGCCGCACCAGTCCTAAGAGCCAATCTGTACAACGGCCTTCACATCGACCCGCTCGGACCGGACACGCTGGTTCCACTTCTGGAGTTCTATGACCTGTTCGTTGCACGCCGCGCTCCGTCGGTTACGCCCCTGGTGAACCTCGTTGTATCCGCGGGGACGGCATCCTTTTTCGGCCGACCGCTCGAGTTGCCGCAATCGCTGCTGACCGGCTTGAACTACGACGATGCCTTCGCGCTCTATCGGAGTCAACCACCAATCACCGTGCTCTACGAGGTGGGAACGGATGCGCCCAACCTTCCCTTGGCCCGCTTCAGGGCATCGTATGAGCAGTGGCCGATCTCTCAAGTTGAGCCGCTCCGCCTCACGCTTGCTGATGCAGACATCCCCTCCCGTGGCACCTCGCTGGATGGATCCCTACTTCGGCCGCTGGAAGTCCAGGCTTCGGAAACCTCGACGCAGCCGGCAGCTAGCGTGATCGCCACATTTCGCACCGATCCTGCCGAAGGAGCGATGACTACCGCGCCGGACCCATCGATTATCTGGGGCCCAAACCCTGGCTGGCGTTGGCCCCTGGCCCGGGAGGACCGGGCCGCTCGATTTGTCAGCGAGCCGCTGGAAGAAACGCTGGTGCTGACCGGTAGTGCATCGGCTGATCTGCTGATTCGCCTACCTGACGGTGAGGCCGACGCCGATGTCGAGGTGACGTTGAGCTCTCTCGATGATGAGGGAAACGAAACCTACATTCAATCCGGCTGGCTTCGCCTCAGTCGGCGTGTTCTCCGCGGCGACGCCACCGTGTTGAACCCTCGAATCTCCAACGCGGCGAGCGACATCCGTCCAGTGGGTTACTCCGAGACCGTCGCAGCCCGGGTGGCAATTCTCCCGTTCGCAGCAGTCATCCGACCGGGCGATCAGCTGGTTCTCACCATTGATACGCCGGGCGCATCCAAACCCGAATGGGCCTTTGCGGTCTTGCCGGACCCCGTCACAGTGGCTGTTCTTGAGGGGTCAACGGTGGCGCTGCCCGTTGTCCCCGAAGATACGTTCATCGATGCATTCACAAGCGCCCAGATCTCTAAGGGATCTGTGGTAAGCCTGAGCGGCGCTGTTGGTACGGATAATCCACCATGCGGGTCGCTTCGGGGACAACCCTGCAGAAGCGCTGGTTAGGCAAGTAGACTGCCCTCGCCAGTTCTGCGCATGCCCGCCCGGGCATGACAGGCCGAAGAGCGAAAGGGCTTCTCACAATGTCAGATCTTCTCGAAGGAATTATTTCCCAGTTGGGCAACGGGGGTTTGTCCCAAATCGCCGGATCACTCGGGGTCGATGAGGCCAAGGCCTCCTCAGCGGTCGGGATGGCCCTTCCTGCCATTCTTGCCGGCATGGCGAACAACTCACGGTCTCCTGAGGGCGCCGCCAACTTGGCAACCGCACTCGATGATCACGACGACTCTGTGTTCGGTCAACTCGGCGATCTCCTTGGCGGCGGTGGAGCGGGGGCCGGCATCCTGAGTCACGTACTTGGTCAGAAACAACCAGCTGTAGAGCAGAACCTGGCCTCTCAGAGCGGCCTCGACCTCGGCGCCATTGCCAAGCTCCTCCCGGTCCTGGCGCCGCTTGTCATGGGCTACCTGAGCAAGCAGAAGAAAAGCCAAGGTTTGTCCCCCACCGATCTCGGCTCGGTCCTTGGTCAGCAACGCCAATCGGTAGAAACCTCGCGCCCGGGACTCGGTGGGCTTGCCGCCATCTTGGATACCGACGGCGACGGATTCGGCCTCGACGATGTGGCCCGCATGGCCTCCGGCGCCAGTGGATCAAAAGGCGGCGGACTGGCATCGATCCTCGGCAAGTTCCTGCGTCGCTAGCCGGGCCATCATTCGCCATCCAACCGTCGAAAGACCATCTGCGGCCATGGTTGGTAGCTTGAGCGCACTCTTCGTGGGTATCTTGCCGTTGTACCCGGACTAACGAAACGGGATCTTCCTCATGACCCCCAATCACCCAGAACGCCGTACCGACCACACCGCCGACCTCGTGGTGGTTGCCAACCGACTCCCCGTTCGCCGTAGCGTCGGCGACGACGACATCGCCGAGTGGACGGTGAGCCCCGGCGGTCTCGTGTCCGCCATGGCGCCGGTGCTGGCCGATCGCAAGCGCTTCGCTTGGGTGGGATGGCCCGGGCACATCGATGGGCCAACGGAACCGTTCACGCATGAGGGCATGCGCCTCGTACCTGTTCACCAGTCCGAAGAGGAATACACCCTCTACTACGAAGGCATGTCCAACGGGACGTTATGGCCTCTCTATCACGACAAGATCGAACCGGCGGAGTTCCATAGGACCTGGTACGACGCCTATCGTCAGGTGAACCAGCGATTCGCAGATCTCGCCGCTGAGACCGCCGCCCCCAATGCCACCGTTTGGATCCATGACTATCAGCTGCAAATGGTTCCCGGCTTCCTGCGGGCGCTCCGACCCGATCTGACCATAGGATTCTTCCTTCACATCCCATTTCCCCCTGGCGAACTCTTTCGCCAGATCCCGTGGCGCCAGGCCCTGACCGTCGGGCTCCTCGGGGCGGATCTCGTTGGCTTTCAGACACCAGCGGCGGCATCCAACTTTGCTCGACTCGCCGAGTCGCTGAACCTCGCTACCCGGATCACCAGCGACACCCTTGGACGAAATGGTCGCAAAATCAAGGTGAAGTCATTCCCGATCGGAATCGACGCTGACCGCTACGCCGAGGGGGCCAACCGCCCCGAGATCACAAAGCAGGCGGCTCTGGTCAGAGAACGGCTTGGGAACCCAAAGGCTGTACTTCTTGGGGTTGATCGCCTGGACTATACAAAAGGTATCGATGTCCGGCTTCGGGCCTTCAAAGAGTTACTCATCGAAGAGAAGCTCCTCCCCGACGAGGTCAAGTTCGTGCAGGTGGCCGAACCGTCCCGAGACGGTGTAGACGCGTATGTAGCGCTGCGAGAGCGTGTGCACGGCCTGGTTGGGGAGATCAACGGTGACTTCGCAGAGGTCGGAGTGGCACCGGTTCATTACCTTCATCAAAGCCAAGATTTCGATGAACTGATGTCGTTGTACCGTTGCGCAGACGTGATGATGGTGACTCCATTTTGCGATGGCATGAACTTGGTTGCCAAGGAGTATGTCGCCACGCGTCACGACGACACTGGGGTGCTGGTCCTTTCCGAATTCGCTGGGGCGGCGCATGAGCTGAGCGACGCATTGATCGTGAACCCCTACGACATCGATGGATTGAAGGCAGCATTGTTGGAAGCGGTCTTTCTCGACAAGGACGACGCCAAGCGACGGATGCGGTCCATGCGGACCCTCGTGTTCGAGAATCATGCGAGCCGATGGGCCGAATCGTTCTTGAGTGAGCTGGCCCGGTGGACAGCAAGCCAGTCGCCTAGTTCACGGTAGTTCGCTGCTACGCAGATTCTGGCTGCTACGCAGAAGTCCGAACCACTACTTTGGGAGGCCCGCTGCTCTGGTTCTCATTGTTGAGGGCAGCGGCTAGCTGATCCAAGGCAACGTCGACCGGCTGCAGCAAAGGCCGCACCCGCAACTGATCCGCCCCCATCAGGGTCTGCACTCGGCGCACGTCATCGATCTTGTAACCCAGCGATACACGGAAGTCCGCCTCCCGCCTGAGCAGTGCGGTGACCGACAAGTTCTCGATCTGATTTCCCACACCGACGGCCACGATCACTCCGCCCGGACGAACCAGACCCAAGCCCCCAGCAATAGCCTCGGCCGCATCGACACACACGAAGACAACGTCTGCGCCGAGACCACTGGTGTGGTCATTCAACCAAGCAGTCAAGCCGTCATTGACACCGGCAAATGCCGCATCTGCCCCTAAATCGCAGGCCAACTCCCGCCGAGCCGACGCATGATCAACCGAAACCACCGCAGCAGCTCCCCCGATACGGGCCAGCTCCGCAGTGAGGAGCCCAATTGTGCCCGTACCGAGCACGACCACAACATCTCCCAGCATGAATCCGCTGCGCCGTATCGCATGGGCGGCGACCGCAGCCGGTTCGGTAAGGACCGCATCTCGACTGTCGATGGCTTCCCCGACAGGCGCAAGCCGGCGAGCGTCTGCAACGGTATGGGTGGCGAATCCTCCATGCGAGGCCGCCAGCGGGTCAAGGCCCACAATTTGTTCGAGGACCCGCTGACAGTTAGCGGGAGCTCCGAAAGCGCAAGGACGACACTGGCCACACGACGGACCAACTGCCGCAACCACGCGCTGGCCAACGAACCGATCTGGCATGTCATGCGCCAATTGCACGATGCGGCCGGTCCACTCATGGCCGAACCAGGCGGGAGAAGCCGCCTCACCGGCTACCCATGCCGAACGGTCCGAGCCGCCGATGCCACAGTAGTCAATCTCCACTACGGCCTGGCCTGGACGGGCCTCGGGATCTGGTCCGGGCAGGATCTCCAGAGATCTGGATCCGATCAGCTGGGCGAAGCGCACAAGGTTCCTAAAGGCCCAGTGAGTCGGGCCGCAACGTGTCGAGGACCTCGAAGAACTCGGGAAACGTCTTACCAACACAGGCCGGATCCGAGATGGCAATCCCGGGGTGGACGAGCCCCAGCAGAGCGAAACTCATCGCCATTCTGTGATCCTCATAGGTGGTAACCGTGCCTGGCTGGGCCGGTCCTGGATAGACGATCATGCCGTCGGCGGTCTCGGCCGCCCGAATTCCTCGCCGGGTCAACTCGGTCACCACCGCGGCGATCCGATCGGTTTCCTTCTTCCGGATGAAACCGATCCCGGTGATCTCCGTTGGTGAATTAGCAAAGGTTGCCACCACGGCGAGGGTCTGAGCAGTGTCTGAGATGTTCCGCATGTCAACGTTGACGCCGCTCAACGCTCCGGTACCGCGTACCTCGGTGGAGGTGGCGGTCATTTTGACCTCTGCGCCCATCCGCTGAAGGACCTCGACGAAACGGAGATCTCCCTGTGTTGTGGAATGACCGAGTCCGTCGATACGCACTCGTCCTCCGGTGATGGCAGCAGCTGCAAAGAAGTACGAGGCCGCAGACGCATCCGGTTCGATGGAGACGGTACTGGGCTTATAGGGAGCAGGAGCGACACTGAACTCTCGGTACTCCGGGTGTGCCTCAACGTCAACACCGAAATCGTGCATCGTTTTGATCGTCAGATCGATGTACGGCTTCGAGACCAATTCTCCACCAACCCGTACATACAGCCCTTCAGGCGTTCGAGGAGCAGCCATGAGCAAGCCGGAAAGATATTGACTAGAAACCGACCCTTGCACCACAACTGATCCGCCCCGCATCGAGCCGCCGTGCACGGTCAACGGTAGGGCTTCGCCATCGATTTTGGCTCCCAGTTGCCGGAGCTTGGTAACCAGTTCCTTAATCGGGCGGTTACGCAGCTGGCTGCCGCCATCCATGCGATATTCACCATCGCCCAAACACAGAAGGGGAAGGAGAAACCTGCTGGTGGTCCCCGACATACGAACGTCGAGGTCGGCGGGACCTGAGGGGATCTCGCCGGTCGGATTCATCACCGTAATGGTTCGCCCCTCGGGGTCAGCCCAAATCGAAATACCGAGGCTGAGAAGAGCTCCAACCATGGCGATCGTGTCATCGGCAAACAGCGCCCCCTCGAGTCCTGATGTGCCTGGAGCAAGGGCTGCACAAATCAACGCTCGGTTGGTATGACTCTTCGAACCAGGCACCACGATCGTGGTATCGGGTGGTCTTTCTAGGGGGGCGATGGTTCGCAACAACACTCCGAATCTATGTTTGGACAGGAAACGGGGTACGTGTCCTATCGAACCGTAACTGGCGCAGATGAGGCCTGCCCTCAAGGACAGCGGATTTCGCCCACTCGCTACCTCAAGCGTCAGCGTTTGAGTTCCTCTTTGATGTTCAGATGGCTCTCGAGCGCAGTTCTTGCGGTGTACAGAGCGGCACGAGCTTCAGCGATGATCTCTTCCTTGTGCGCAATCACCGCTTGCAGCCGCACCACCTCTGCTTCGGCCAGTTCCGCCCGAGCCAGAGCGTCAACGGCATCTAGGTGCAGGGACGAATCGGCGGCGCGACCCATCCAGAGGGAGTTCAGCGGGATCCGCCGCTTTCCCACAACTGGAATTCGTAAGGCCATTATCCCCGGATTGCGTTCCCCGAACTGGGATCGAAGAAATGCATCCGAGTGGTGTCGACGTCGATCGTGAGAGGCTGACCCATGCGGGCTCGGGATCTTGGGCTGAAGCGACCAACATAGATGGTTCTGCCCTGAGCGTCCTTGCTCTGCTCCACAGCGTCCTCTCCCTCGAACTCGGCATCCATGATCGCAAACGGTTCGGCGTCGAGCGGGAAGTGAACAATGACCTCTGAGCCAAGTGCCTCGAGCATGATTGTCTCGGTGGTCAGGCGACTTTCGTTGGGCTTCTCGACCGTCGCCAGATCGGCATCGGAGATGTCTTCGGGTCGGATTCCCACCACGATGTCCTTGCCAACAAAGGATCGAAGCGAGGGGTTGGCGGCCACCGTGGCCGAGCTCACCTCGAGGTTTTGGGAGCCGAACTTCACCCAGAGCCCACCATTGGACTCTGACAGCGTTGCCTTCATCAGGTTCATCGACGGTGAGCCGATAAAGCCGGCAACGAAAACGTTTGATGGCTTATCATAGAGGTTCTGAGGCGTGTCGACCTGCTGGAGGAAGCCGCGCTTGAGAACGGCGACTCGGTCTCCCATGGTCATGGCTTCCACCTGATCATGTGTGACGTAGAGAGTGGTGACTCCAAGGTCACGCTGAAGTCCGGCGATTTCGGCGCGCATCTGAACGCGCAGCTTGGCGTCCAGGTTGGACAACGGCTCGTCCATGAGGAATGCCTTGGGCTGACGCACGATGGCACGGCCCATAGCTACTCGCTGACGTTGACCACCCGAGAGCTGCCCGGGCTTACGATCGAGGTTTTCCGTGAGGTCGAGGACAGCGGCAGCCTTGCGAACTCGCTCTTCGATTTCTGGCTTCGGAATCTTGGCCAGTTTGAGAGCGAAACCGATATTTTCTGCCACGGTCATGTGCGGGTACAGCGCATAGTTCTGGAAGACCATTGCAATGTCGCGATCCTTGGGATGGACATCGTTCACCAACCGGTCACCGATGTACATTTCACCGCCGCTGATCTCCTCGAGGCCTGCCACCATCCTGAGTGCCGTGGACTTGCCGCAGCCAGAGGGGCCGACCAACACCAGGAACTCACCGTCAGCGATGTCTATGTTGAGGTCCGAAATTGCGTGATACCCGTTGGGGTACACCTTGTTGATGTCCTTCAAAATAACCTGTGCCATGAGCCTCTCCTGGATCAACGATAGTGGTCCAAGGCACACTAGCAGAGGCTGTGAAAATCGGCACAACCTTTGCGTAGACCACGTGGGTGGTAGGCGCCCTGGCCCAGTGCGCTGGGCGTTATTGCCCCTAAAGCTCTCCGTGGTCGATTGGTACTCTCTGCGGTTGCACACCCACTGGAGGCGGACCTCTTGGTTACAGACGACAACACATCGACCCAGGGCACACCTTTTGACCTTGGCGATGCCGAGCCCACCTCATCGTGGTTTGGGTTCGATCGTTCCGAGACAACGGCGCTTCGGCGGGGGGCGACCTCGCCCGAGACCGTGCCGGTCGCCGTGCAACGTGTGCCAGCCGGTACGTGGAGCAACGCTCACATCGACCGACTTCTCAGCACCGCTCCCACCGAAGGCCGAAATACCGATGGCCTGGTGCCCGTCACCCGGATCACCGGGGCACCGGGCGAGGATCTCACCGTCGTCTCCCTGCGTACCGACGCACCCCGGTTTCAAGAGCGTCTGGACTTTCGAACACCACCGACCTGGAACGAATCCGCCGGCGTGGCCCTTGGCGCAGCAGAAGCGATGGAGAAGGGTCATTCCCTCGGCCTGCGGCATGGCGCACTTCAAGCCCGCGATGTGGTCATCGATGGACGAGAGCTTGCGGTTGCCGGGATGGGGCTCAGCCTTGGCGGCACACCCGAGCCTGACATCACCATTGCGCCCGAGGTCGCCAGCAGCGGCGTGCCAACCGTTCCGGGAGATGTCTACAGCCTTGGAAAACTCTTGGAGGCTGGAACCACCTCGGACAGTTCGACACCCGAGGCGATCCGAGAACTGATCGCCGAGTCCACTGCGGTGGACCCCAACGAACGGGTGGCATCGGCACGGGAATTTGCCGATCGGCTCCGGGCCGCCGGCGGTGACGCCCTGCGCTCCTACACGCCGATGTCCTTTGCCGACTCACCACTCTTCGCTGCCCCGGCCGCAATTGCTGCGGCCGTGGAAAACTCTGGCCCCGTGCCAGCAGTCGCTCCACTACCGGCGGACGTCCCGGAAGATGAATCAGACCGACGTCGAGCTCTCCCGTGGCTCATTGGGGCGGCGCTGATAGGGCTCGTGGGAATAGGACTCTGGGCAGCGACGAGCGGCGAATCCGATGGAGCCAACGGCACCACGACTCTCCCCACAACGGTAACCACCGCTCCCCCGACCACCGAACCCAGCACAACCGAACCCAGCACAACCGAACCCAGCACCGCTCCCCCGACCACCGAACCCACCACCGCTCCCCCGACCACCCAGCCAACAACTACCGCTCCCCCAACGACCAGTCCTCCTATCGACGCCACGCCTGCGGGCCAAGCCGGGTTGGAGATCCTGCACGGGATTCCGGACACCCCCGTGGACGCCTATCTGGATGGTGAACTATTGATCGGTGGGTTCAATCCCGGCGAAGTTGCGGGGCCACTGGACCTTCCGGGCGGAACCTACGAAGTGGAACTCTTCGCTGCCAGTGACGACCCTGCGGCCACCGCCGATGAGCGTTCGGACCTCGCCATTGCTTCCGCGGCGCTTCCCGTGACCGGTGAACCGGGCTCGCTTGTGATTACACCCACCGCATCGGGCCAGGTGCAGCTTCAGTCTTTCGCGGACGACCTCAGCCCCGTAGCAGCCGGTGAAGGCCGCCTGACCATCCGCAATCCCGGGCCTGGTGTGGCCACGATCACCGTGGCAGCAGTTGAGGGCGGCGTACCGGTAGAGGTTCGCCTCGCTCCCGGCGAATCGCTCACCACCGACCTTCTGGCCGGGGATTACGCGGTGCAAATAGCGGACGAAGACGGAACCGAACTACTTTCGGCCGTGGTTTCCAACGTGGAGGGCTCGTTGACCTCAGCGACAGCAATCCTGCCGGATCAGGGCGATGCCGAACTACTGCTGCAACGGATCAGCGACCTCGGAACGCCGCCCGATGGCATTCCCACCGGCAACAGCGGCCTTCTTCCCGGCAGCGATGGACATGGATCGGCCGGACTCGTCCTGGCCGGACTCGGCGCTGTTGGCCTTCTCGCCCTTGTCGGGCGCCAGCGGCTCCGAGGCGTCGAGTGAAGCGGTGAACACACACCTGAGGATCCTCAGCGCATACTTTGCCCTCATCCTCACCCTCCTCCTGGTCATACCGTCCACCACCATTGCGGGCGACCCCACCTTGGTGCAGGTCAGAGCCGCTCCCGCAGCGGCTGATCTACCGTTCTCTTCGCCGGTCACGGTGGCGGGGATCGTTCAGCGTCGACCCTCGGCCGCAGGTCAACTCCCAGATCGAGCGGCATTAGCACCGGTAAGGATTTCCGTACCGAGGTTGGGTATCGACGGGCCGGTCATCCCGGTGGGAATCGCCACCGATCGTCAACTCGATGTGCCGGCTGCGCTGACCGCCGGCTGGTACCGGCACTCCGCTCTTCCCGGAGGTACGGGTGCTGCGGTAATCGCCGCCCACGTTGACTACTCCGGCAAACCAGGTCTCTTCTTCGATCTGCGGTTGACCGACGTTGGCGATGAGATCGTGCTGGAAGCACCGGACGGGACACGTCGAATCTACCGAGTCACGTCGGTTCAGCTCTATGACAAGACCGAACTACCCTCAACCGAACTCTTCCGATCCGATGGCGAACACGGCCTCCACCTGGTCACCTGCGGCGGAACCTTTGACCCGGTAACACGGAGTTACCGAGGCAACCAAGTGGTTACTGCCCTCCCGGTGTAGCTCTCTGGAAGTGGAACACCGCTCCCGGTCACAGAAGGCC
>RCMY010004452.1_pt1 | contig 12114 bp, 9 predicted proteins | sample 2041341 | NCBI WGS metagenome assembly RCMY01 (sample SAMN09708234, study PRJNA481090) | Marine sediment metagenome, whole genome shotgun sequencing project.
CCGGTTGGTGGAGCATACCTTTGCTGACACGGTGTTTTTCACCAACTCCGGCACCGAGGCCTGTGAGCTGGCGGTAAAAATGGCCCGCAAGTATTTCTATGACAAAGGCCAGCCCGAGCGGGTCGAAATCATTACCTTTAACGGCTCGTTCCACGGCCGCTCCGCTGCGGGCATCGCGGCGGCGGGGTCCGAGAAAATGACCAAGGGTTTCGGCCCGTTGCTGCCCGGCTTTGTGCATTTGGGTTTTGGCGATCATGACGCGCTAAATGCCGCGATCACTGACAAAACCTGTGCTGTGATGGTCGAACCTGTGCAGGGTGAGGGCGGTATTCGCCCGCTGCCGGATGCCTGCCTCAAAGGGCTGCGCGATCTGTGTGATGAGCATGGCATCCTGATGATTTTGGACGAGGTGCAATGTGGTGTCGGGCGTACAGGAAAATTATTCGCGCATGAGTGGGCGGGCGTGACACCGGACATCATGATGGTGGCCAAAGGCATCGGCGGCGGCTTTCCTCTGGGCGCGGTGCTGGCCACAGAAAATGCAGCCTCCGGCATGACGGCTGGCACCCATGGCTCGACCTATGGGGGCAATCCTCTGGGCTGCGCCGTGGGCTGCGCGGTGATGGATATCATCACAGACCCGGCATTTCTGGCCGAGGTGAACCGCAAGGCAGGAATGCTGCGTCAAAAGCTGGAAGGGCTGGTGGCAAGCCATCCTGACGTCTTTGAAGCGGTGCGCGGAACGGGCCTGATGCTGGGGATCAAATGCAAGGTGGCACCGGGCGATGTGGTTGCTGCGGGCTATAAACACGAGCTGATTACTGTGCCTGCAGCCGACAATGTCATCCGCCTGCTGCCGCCGCTGACGATAAGTGATGAAGAGATAACGGAGGCCATTTCCCGACTGGACGCGACCGCCGCTTCGCTCAGCACTTCCTGATCTCTTTTTGGTCTCAAATATCACGGGGGGATCATCTTTGATGATGGGGGCAGCGCCCCCGCCCCGCTAAATCCAGAGCATAAAAATGACCCATTTTTTAGACATCCATACCACGACCCAGCCTGACCTAAGAGGCATCATCGACAGCGCAATTTCGATGAAAACGGCGCGCGCGGGCCGCCCCAAAGGCGCGCTGGACGATGATCAGCCTCTCAAAGACCACATGGTCGCGTTGATCTTTGAAAAACCCTCCACCCGGACCCGCGTGAGTTTTGACGTCGGGGTGCGCCAGATGGGTGGGCAGACGATGGTTCTGTCCGGCACCGATATGCAGTTGGGTCACGGCGAGACAATCGCCGATACCGCGCGTGTCCTCAGCCGCTATGTCGATCTGATCATGATCCGCACCTTTGAAGAACAGACTCTGCTGGATATGGCCGAATACGCATCCGTTCCGGTGATCAACGGGCTGACCAACCGCAGCCATCCTTGCCAGATCATGGCGGACATTATGACGTTTGAGGAACACAGCGGCCCGATCAAAGGCAAGAAAGTCGTCTGGTCCGGTGATGGCAACAATGTTTTTGCCAGTTTCGCCCATGCGGCAAAACAGTTCGATTTTGATCTGACCTTCACCGGTCCACCGCCCTTGGACCCGGAGCCCGCTTTGCAGGGGCTTTATACAATTGAACGCAACCCTGATATCGCCGTTCAGGGCGCTGATCTGGTGGTCACGGACACTTGGGTGTCGATGCATGACCCGCAATCCGCGCGTGAACGCCGCCACAATCAGTTGCGTGGCTATCAGGTCAACGAAACCTTGATGGCAAAGGCAAAAACAGACGCGCTGTTTATGCATTGCCTGCCCGCGCACCGCGAAGACGAGGCGACATCAGCGGTCATGGATGGGCCGAATTCGGTGATCTTTGACGAGGCCGAGAACCGCTTGCACGCCCAAAAGGCGATCATGCGATATTGCCTTGGAAAATAGCGAACCGAATATCGTAGTTGCGGGCGCGGGGGCTGTTGGCTGTTTTATCGGCGGCTTGCTGGCGGCGGCGGGGCATGATGTCACGCTACTTGTGCGCCCGCGCATTGCGGCCGAGATACGTACGCACGGGTTGACGCTGACCGATCTGGACGGGATGGCTGTGAGTGTGGACGCGGATGCTTTGACCTTGGCCCAAGACCCCACCTGTCTGGCGAAAGCCGATATTATTCTCGTTACGGTGAAATCACTTGATACGAAGAATATCGGCAGGTTGATCGACGTACATGCACCGCGCAGTGCAAAAGTCGTCAGCCTGCAAAACGGGATATCAAACGGGGATGATTTGCGGGCCCAATTGCCGGGGATGGACGTACGCGCCGGTATGGTGGCGTTTAACGCGGTGCCCATGGGGCAGGGGTGTTATCACCGCGCGATTGAAGGTGATATAGTGATCGAAGCGGGTCAGGGTGATCTGGCGCAGGTGCTGAGTGTCGCAGGCGTTTGCATGACCGAAAGCCGCGATATTGCATCGGTGCAATGGGGCAAGTTCTTGCTCAATCTCAACAATGCATTGAACGCCCTGAGTGGCCTGCCCGTCCAAGAACAAACCCGCAACCGCGACTGGCGCCTGTTGATGGCGGATCAATGGGGTGAGGCGCTGCGGGTGATACGTCGCAGCGGCATCCGGCCTGTTTCTTTCGCGCCGGTTCCTGTGGCTTTGATCCCATGGGTGCTGCGCTTGCCCACTCCGTTGTTCACCCGTGTGGCGGCGAAGATGCTCAAGATTGACCCACAGGCGCGTACTTCGATGTCATATGATCTGATGAACGGGCGGCCAACCGAGATTGACGCGCTTCAAGGCGAAATTGTGCGTATGGGTGAGGACCTTAGCGTTCCCACACCAATCAATGCGATGGTGATGGACGTGATCCGGACAGCGGAGTTGGCTGGCGAAGGTTTGCCGCATCTTACTCCAACTGCGCTGCGCCGTGAATTGGCGTTGAATGTGTCTAACACCTAAAGCGCGCGCAAAATCTCTTTCAAATCAGGTTCATCCACCAGATCAGCCGCCTCATTCGGATCAAACCAAGCACGTTTTCGTTGATCTACTTCCGGGTAGGTTTCCTTGAGGTCGCGGACGCGTGCGACATAGACATGCGCCTCAACCGGTACTTTTTCACCCGAGGCGAGGCCCTTGTCATATGCAAAAAATCCGATGGGTTCGTCTTCGATTTCCGCTTTGCTGACGCCAGCCTCTTCCCATGCTTCCTGTAGGGCTGCTTCGCTGTCGTCCTTGCCCTTCATCGGCCAACCTTTGGGCACGATCCAACGGCCGGTGTCGCGGCTGGTGATCAGCAGTACTTTCTTACCCTCATCGCTTTCCTTATAGCACAGCGCCGCAACCTGCAGCCGCTTGGCGCGGCCTCCGGTCTGCGTCAGCTTTTTAGGCAAAGCAGGTTTCGAAACATGGATCATTCAGAGTTGCCCGAGAAGTTTATTATTTTTATCATGTAGTTACATAACTACTACCGATTCGTTTTTCAAGCCCAAGGCGATAATCGTCCTTACTCTTGCGTTGCCGCGCCTCTGCCATCACTCTGAGCACGGCCACAGGAGCAGGGTGAAAATGACAACATCAACCATCAAGGCGGATATCGGGGTTTACGGTCTGGGGACCATGGGCTCGGCACTGGCGCTGAACTTTGCCGACAAGGGTTTCAAGGTTGCGGTGTCCAACCGCGAGGCTGGTTGGATCACAGATTTCGTGAAAGAGGCAGGGCCGTTGGGTGCACAGATGATTGGTGCAGCGGAGCTGGGCGATTTTGTGCAAGCCATCGCGCGGCCGCGCAGCATTCTGTTTATGATCCCCTCGGGCGCGCCCATGGACGCGATGATCGCAGTGATCACACCATTTCTTGAGGAAGGTGACACGCTGATAGATGGCGGAAACGCCAATTTCAACGACACGAGGAAACGCGCGGAAGCCTTTGAAAGGACAGGATTTCACTTTGTAGGCATGGGCGTTTCTGGCGGCGAAGAAGGTGCGCGGCACGGACCGTCGATGATGGTGGGCGGCACAGATCATTCGTGGCAAAGCCTGCGCCCGATGGTCGAGGCGATTGCGGCCAAATTCGAGGGTGATCCCTGTGTGGCGCATCTGGGACCGGACGGTGCGGGGCATTTCGTCAAGACGGTGCACAACGGCATCGAATATGCCGATATGCAGATGATTGCCGAGATTTACGGCATGATGCGTGACGCAGGTGGCATGCCAGCGGCGGACATTGGCGCGGTGTTTGAAGGTTGGCAGTCGGGGATGCTCAGTTCTTACCTCATTGAGGTCTCAGCGGCGGCGCTGCAATCGGTGGATGCAAAGACCGGCCAGCCGGTGGTTGATATCATTCTGGATCAGGCTGGCCAAAAGGGTACGGGCCGCTGGACCTTGATCGAAGCGCTTAAGATGGGACAATCCGCGAGCACAATTGAGGCGGCTGTGGGCGCGCGGGGCTGGTCCTCGCAAAAAGCGCAGCGCGTGCAGGCAGAACCTCTGTTGGAGGGTGGTGCGCTTGCGGCTGATGTGCCCGATGCGGCTGATCTGGAGCAGGCGATGCTTGCGGGCCGTATTCTGGCCCATGCGCAGGGGTTTCGTATTTTGTCAGCGGCAGCGGAAGAATTTGACTGGCCGCTTGATCTGGCAAGGATTTCAGAGATTTGGCGGGCAGGCTGTATCATCCGCTCTGCATTGTTGGATGACCTTGCCGAGGCGTTTCGCGGGGAACTGCCGGGGGGCCAATTGATCCTTGCACCGGAAATGCGCAGGTTGCTCGCGCAGAGCATTCCGGGATTGCGCAAAGTTGTGGCGGCAGGAGCTTCGCTGGGCATCGCGATGCCAGCGTTGTCGGCGTCATTGGCGTGGTATGACAGCATTCGGCGCGCGCGCGGCACGGCGAACCTGATCCAGGCACAACGGGATTTCTTTGGCGCGCACGGGTTTGCGCGGGTGGACGGCGACGGCAAACATCACGGCGATTGGAAGCCGCTGGGTTAACTGGCGAAGGGATCAACCTCGTAGTTGACGTGGCTCAGGTACAGCCCCTGCGGCGGCGAAACCGGACCGCAAGCGGCACGGTCGCGGGCATCAAGCGCGGTTTGAACATCCGTCGGCTTCCATGATCCGGCACCGACACGTTCCAGAGTGCCGACGAAACTGCGCACTTGGTTGTGCAGGAATGACCGCGCGCGCACGTCGAAGTGAAACTCTGTTCCCCACATTGTTTCAACGCGTTCGATGCTCAGTTGATCAAGCGTTTTGACGGGGCTTTGTGCCTGACAAATGGTTGAACGAAAGGTCGTAAAGTCATGCTTTCCAATGAGGATTTCGGCTCCGGCACGCATGGCGTCAATGTCCAATGGTCTTTTGACCTGCCAGACCAGTCCGTCCTGATGGGTTACAGGCGCGCGTCTGTAGAGAACGCGGAAAAGATAGCGACGTTCCAGCGCCCAGAACCGCGCATGAAAATCCTCGCCCACTGGCGCGCATTCTATGATCGCCACAGGGTTTGGTTTGAGGTGATAGTTCAACGCTTCTGAAAGGCGAAACGGTTCCCACTCTCGCTCCATATCACAATGGGCGACTTGACCCAGCGCATGCACGCCTTTGTCGGTGCGTCCGGCGGCGGCAATTTTATGTTCGCGTGGCTCGATTTTGGCGAGCGCTGCTTCTACCGCACCCTGCACGGTTGGCAGATCGGTCTGGCGTTGCCAGCCGACAAAGGGCGCGCCGTTGTATTCGACTTTGAGGGCAAAGCGGTGCATGGCCTGCGCTCTACCCTGCGCCATGACTTCTGGCAATCCCTTGGCCGCGCTCTTATGTTGTCGTTTAGGTTACGAAAAGGCGGACACGGTTTTGGTCATCACACGTATTGCTGACAGCATTTGGCGCCAGATCGAGGCGGTTCAGGACACGGTGTCCGAGACCCTGTTCGAGCCGGTGATACGTTTGGGCGTTACCGGTTTGGCGCGTTCCGGCAAGACTGTTTTCATCACGTCATTAGTGGCGAACCTGCTGGATCGCGGGCGGATGCCGGGGCTTCTGGCTGCCTCGGAAGGGCGGATCGAGGCGGCGTTTTTACAACCCCAGCCGAATGATATCCTGCCACGTTTTGACTATGAGGCGCATCTTGCAGCGCTCACGGGACGCACGCCGCATTGGCCGGACAGCACGCGGGCGATTTCGGAATTGCGCCTGTCACTCAAGGTGCGGCCCAACGGGTTGCTGGCCGGCTTGAAAGGCCCGCGCACGATCCATCTGGATATTGTGGATTATCCCGGCGAATGGTTGCTTGATCTGGGGTTGATGGATCGGACCTTTGAGGATTGGTCGAACGAAGTTTTGGAGCGCATTAAGAACCGTGAATGTTCGAATGGTTTCATGTCTTTGGCGCAGGATGTCGATGCAACACATAAACATGATGAAGGTCTCGCACAGGACTTGGCGAAACGCTTTGCTGCCTATTTGCAAGCAGCGCGGGCGGAAGGGTTTTCCGATTGCACACCGGGGCGGTTCTTGTTGCCAGGTGATCTGGCAGGTTCGCCTGTGTTGACCTTTGCGCCGATCCCGTTGGAGGGACCTTCCAAGCGTGGCAGTCTGCACCGCGAGATGGCGCGACGATTTGAGGCCTATAAGGACCGTGTCGTGCAGCCGTTTTTCCGCGACCATTTTGCGCGCATTGACCGGCAGGTGGTGTTGGTAGATGCTTTGGGTGCGATCCATCAGGGCCCCCAAGCGGTGGATGATCTGCGCCACGCCATGAGCGAGACACTTAGCGCATTCCGGCCCGGCAAGAATTCGTTCCTGCGCAATTTGTTGGGCGGTAAGCGGGTAGAGAGGATCCTTTTTGCGGCAACCAAAGCGGACCACTTACACCATACACAGCATGGCAAGCTGAGCGCGATCATGGAAGCGCTGACCCGCGAAGCACGGGATCGGGCGCAATATGCGGGGGCTGGCACTGCGGCAATGGCCATCGCGTCACTCAGGGCCACAACGGAGGCGGTGATGGAGCATGACGGCGCACAATTGAATGTGGTGCGTGGCACCCTGTTGGACAGCGGTAAAGAGGCGGCGTTCTATCCCGGTGATCTGCCGGATGATCCGGCGCATTTGTTGAATCCAGCGCGGGCAGGCGCGGACAAATGGCTGGATCAGGATTATCAGGTGATGCGTTTTGCGCCGGCACCTTTGGAATTGCGCCCCGGCGACGGGCCGCCGCATATCCGGCTTGATCGGGCAGCTCAGTTTTTGATCGGAGACAGATTGTGATCCATTTGCGCGCAGCACGGACAACGGACGCCGGAAAAATTGGCGCGATATTGTCGGCGTTTGTAGAAACCACTGACTGGATGCCACAGCTTCACACGGGGGCCGAGGATATTGCACATGCCGGGGTGATGATTGATCGCGGCTGGGTGTTGGTGGCTGAGGTCAGCGGGAAAGTCGCAGGGTTTGCGGCGTGTAACGGTGATGATCTGGACGCGCTTTATGTGGCTGAAAAGGCGCGGGGAAAGGGTGTTGGGACAGCGCTTTTGCATCATTTACAAGAAGAGCAACCAAGCCTCAAACTGTGGACCTTTCAGGCGAACGCACTGGCGCAGGCGTTTTATCTGAAACACGGGTTTGTAGAGGCGGAACGCACCGACGGTGCGGGCAACGATGAGGGACTGCCGGACATCCAGTTTGAATGGAAACGGGGCGCTGCGTAATGGCAAAAGGACCGGTGCTTTTTGATCTTGAAACAGAGGCCGCTCCGCGTCCGCAGGTGGCCGAGGCCCCTCCGGTGCCAGATGTGATGTATGCAGCGCCGCAAGGCCAAGCGATGCAGGTGGCGGCAAGACTGGCTGCGCGTAAGCCTTCGCTGTTGGTGCGGCTGTTTTGGTGGCTGAGCACTGTGTTGATCGGGGCTGTGGTGTCGATTACGGCTTGGCGGTTTGTGGCGGATTTGATGGCGCGCTATCCGTTGTTGGGCTTGGTGATGAGCGTGTTGCTCGCGGCTTTTGTGATTGTTCTGGCGCTTTTGGCTCTGCGGGAACTGGCGGCTTTTGGGCGGTTGTCACGCTTGGACGGGCTGCGCCATGATGCTGGCGAGGCTTTGGCGCAAGCGAATTTGGGCGCTGCGCGCAAGGTGACGGACCGATTGGTCTCGCTTTACAAAGGGCGTGAGGATACGCGTTGGGGACGGGACAGGTTGGCGCAATTGCGCAGTGATCAGTTGGATGCGCAGGGGTTGTTGGGGTTGGCCGAGATCGAGCTTCTGGGTCCGCTTGATCATGCCGCGAGCCGCGAAGTTGAGGCCGCCGCGCGTCAGGTTGCCACCGTCACTGCGCTTGTGCCACTGGCATTGGCGGATGTGGCCGCAGCGCTCACCGCGAACTTGCGGATGATCCGACGTGTTGCCGAGATTTATGGAGGGCGATCGGGGTTCTTTGGGTCATGGCGGCTGACCCGTGCGGTGCTGTCACATCTGGTGGCTACGGGGGCCGTGGCAGTGGGGGATGATCTGTTGGAGCCGATCTTGGGCGGGACGATCATCGGCAAACTTTCGCGCCGCTTTGGCGAAGGGCTGGTGAACGGGGCTTTGACGGCGCGTGTGGGCGTGGCCGCGATGGAGGTTTGCCGCCCGCTTCCCTTTGTGGCTGGGAAAAAGCCCAAGGTCCGCGGGATTGTCAAGAATGCACTGGGCGGGTTGTTTGGCAAGGGCTGATCCAAAGGAGCAGGCAAGCCTGCATTATATTATTTTGTTGGAGGCCAGCCTGTCGCGCCAAAGGCGCGCGCCCAAAAGGCCAGCGGCCCTTTGGGCCGACCCTCCGGGAGATTTATGACCAAAAAGAGGAGGGGCTTGTAGGGCTGTAACCCCAAGCCTATAAGCGCGGTATGACGCAGCATTGCTTCAACAGTATTCGAATTATATCCCCGGCGCTCTGACATCATGAGACGCCGGGCAAAGGTGCTTGACCTCGTCGCATCGTTTGAACCTGAACATCCTCCCCTATATCCGAAGGACGCCCGATATGTGCGCCGATACACCTGAGACGCCTGACTATAAATCCACACTGAACTTGCCCAAGACTGATTTTCCGATGCGGGCGGGACTGCCCAAGCGCGAGCCTGAGTGGCTGGCGCGCTGGGAGAAGATTGGGGTGTATGACCGGTTAAGGGAAAAACAGGGGCGAACGCCGTTTACGCTGCATGACGGGCCGCCTTATGCGAATGGGCATCTGCATATCGGACATGCACTGAACAAGACGATCAAGGACATGATTGTGCGTTCGCACCAGATGATGGGGTTTGATGCGCGCTATATCCCCGGTTGGGATTGTCATGGCTTGCCGATCGAGTGGAAGATCGAGGAACAGTATCGCAAAAAGGGCCGCGACAAGGACGCCGTGCCGATCAACGAGTTTCGCGCGGAATGCCGTTCGTTTGCGGCGGGTTGGGTTGATATTCAGCGTGAGGAATTCAAGCGGCTGGGGATCACGGGAAATTGGGACAATCCGTATCTGACGATGGATTTCCATGCCGAGCGGGTGATTGCCGAGGAGTTCATGAAATTCCTGATGAACGGGACGCTGTATCAGGGGTCAAAACCTGTGATGTGGTCTCCGGTTGAGCAGACGGCATTGGCCGAGGCCGAGGTGGAGTATCACGATAAGGATAGCTTTACGGTTTGGGTGAAGTTTGAGGTGGGCATGCGAGTTCAGCATGATGACTTGGACTTAAGTACCACAGGAAATCTTGATGGTGCATACGTTGTAATTTGGACAACTACACCTTGGACCATGCCTTCAAATAAGGCTGTCGTATGGGGAAAAGACATTTCCTACGGCCTTTATGAAGTGATCAGTACACCTGAGGAAAGCTGGGCTAAAGTTGGAGACAAATTCGTTCTTGCGGACAAACTTGCTGGTGACGTTATGGGACGGGCCAGGCTTGAAGAGGGCATGTACCAGCGAATCGAAGACGTAGACTGTGAGAATATTGCATATTTGAAGCATCCGTTGGCGGGTGCCGAAGGCGGAAAAGGCGAATGGGATGATCTGCGCGATTTCCGCGCTGCCGACTTTGTCACCGACACCGAAGGCACGGGCTTCGTCCACTGCGCACCATCGCATGGCCTCGAAGAATACGACCTCTACCGCGATCTGGGCATGCTCAAGCAGGTCATCACCTACAACGTGAACCCTGATGGGCGGTTCCGCGATGATCTGCCGTTCTTTGGCGGCAAGGCGATCCTCAAGCCGAATGGCAAAGAGGGCAATGCCAACGCCGCTGTTATCGACAAGCTGGTCGAGGTTGGCGGATTGCTGGCGCGCGGCAAGATCAAGCACAGCTATCCGCATTCGTGGCGCTCCAAGGCACCGGTGATTTACCGCAACACGCCGCAGTGGTTTGCCGCGATTGATAAGACCGTGGGCGATGGGCAGGACCAGTTTGGCACAACCATGCGCGAGCGGGCGCTGACCGAGATTGACAATGTGAATTGGACGCCGAAATCTGGGCGCAACCGTCTGCATGCGATGATGGAGGCGCGGCCCGATTGGGTGCTCTCGCGCCAACGCGCTTGGGGGGTGCCGCTGACCTGCTTTACGCGCAAAGGTGTGTTGCCGACGGATGCGGATTTCCTGTTGCGCAATGCAGAGGTGAACCAACGGATCGTTGAGGCGTTTGAGGTTGAAGGCGCGGATGCGTGGTATGAGGAGGGCGCGAAGGAGCGGTTCCTTGGCGGCATCGTGGACCCCGCGGAATATGATCAGGTCACGGATATTCTGGATGTGTGGTTTGATAGTGGCTCGACCCATGCGTTCACACTGCGGGATCGTCCGGACGGCACCGAGGACGGCATTGCGGATGTTTATATGGAGGGCACCGACCAGCATCGCGGGTGGTTCCATTCGTCATTGCTGCAATCGGTTGGCACCTATGGCCGTGCGCCGTATCGCAACGTGGTGACGCATGGATTTACGCTGGATGCCAAGGGCATGAAGATGTCCAAGTCCATTGGGAACACCATCGTGCCTGAGAAGATCATCCAGCAATATGGCGCGGATATCCTGCGGCTTTGGGTGGCGCAGACAGATTACACGCAGGACCAGCGCATCGGGGATGAAATCCTCAAGGGAGTGGCCGACAGCTATCGCCGCCTTCGCAATACGATGCGCTATATGCTGGGCGCGTTAAGCGATTTCAGCGAGGCGGATCGGGTTGATCCGAGCGATATGCCGGAGTTGGAGCGGTTCGTGCTGCACCGGGTGGCGGAGTTGGATAAGGTTGTGCGTGACGGCTATGCCAAGTTCGACTTTCAGGGTGTGTTTCAGGCAGTGTTTACCTTTGCGACTGTCGACTTGTCAGCATTCTACTTCGATATCCGCAAGGATGCGCTGTATTGTGATGGCGATACGCAGCGGCGTCGGGCGACGCGCACTGTGCTGGATATCCTGTTCCACCGTTTGACGACGTGGTTGGCACCTGTGCTGGTGTTCACCATGGAAGAAGTCTGGTTGGAGCGGTTCCCGGGTGAGGATAGCTCGGTGCACTTGATTGACATGGCTGAGACGCCGGAGGCTTGGCTGGATGCTGATCTGGCGGCCAAATGGGCAAAAGTACGTGCCGCGCGGCGTGTTGTGACGTCGGCTTTGGAGGTGCAGCGGGTTGAGAAAGTGATTGGCGCGTCGTTGGAGGCGGCACCGACAGTATATGTGACCGATGCGGACCAGCGGGCGGCGCTGGAAAGCGTGTCTTTTGAGGATGTGAGCATCACGTCTGATATTACCGTTTCGGGTGATGATGCACCTGCGGATGCGTTCCGGATGCCTGAGGTTGACGGTGTGGCGGTGGTTTTTGCCAAGGCGATCGGCGAGAAATGTGAACGCTGCTGGAAGATGTTGCCGGATGTTGGCACACACAAGCACCCCGGTGTTTGTGCGCGGTGCGATGCGGCGGTGAGTGAGGTTTCGGTGAACCAGTCGGCCTGTCTCGCTGCATAAGGGCGCAACTGTCCGAGCGTGATGCCCGGATGGGCGGCCGTGCCATCGCCAATAAGCTCTACGTGGGATTTGCGGTTGACCGGCGTTGGTGTTACGAGGCGTTGTACCAGTCGTGGTGGCGAGCTCATGCCGCGTTGTTGTA
>RCMY010004454.1_pt1 | contig 12112 bp, 11 predicted proteins | sample 2041341 | NCBI WGS metagenome assembly RCMY01 (sample SAMN09708234, study PRJNA481090) | Marine sediment metagenome, whole genome shotgun sequencing project.
CCTCGCGCTGGCCGAGATCAAGTCGATCCTCGAGATCAAGGATCAGGGCGGTCAGACCTGCGAGCACACCAAGGCGCTCCTGCGCCGTCACCTCGACGAGGAAGGCGGGATCGACGAGGCTGCCTGCGCCGTCGATGGCACGGACGACGCGGGCGGCGTCGCGCGAGACGATCGCCGCGCGGATCGCGACGGTGGCAACGGCCGCATCGGGATGGTGCTCGACCGCCGACAGCGCGAGGTCGCTCGCGGCGGCCGGCTCGAGCAGGCCAAGCATCTGCTGGAGCCCCATCATCGAGCCGGAGGCAAGGACGGCATCGACGCCGGCGGTCCTGCCGAGCACGTCGTCGAGGCGTCCGAGCCGACGCCACCCGGCGCTCGACTCCAGGCCGCCCGCGAGCGACTGAGCCATCACGTCGTGCGCGGACTCCAGATCTCCGACGGCCTCGAGCGCTTCGCTCTCGAAGCTGAGGACCTTGGCACGAAGCTCATCGTCGTCGTAGAGCGGTTCGAGCGATGCCTGGCTCCGGGACCAGCGGAGGGTGGCGAGCACCTGATCTGGCTCGCCGAGGTCCAGGCTTGCCCGGAGGTGGGCCCCCAGAGCGAGCTGATCGTGCGGGACGAGCTCGAGCCCTTCTCCGGCGTACGTCCGAGCCTTCGCGTGATCCGGCTCCGCGCATCGAAGCACCGTCGTGGCGAGCATCCCGAGGATGTAGGCCGCGTGTCGTGCCTCCGGGACGCCCATCTCGTCGCGCACCTCTTCGTACAGCAGGACCCGTTCCTCCGCGGGCAGACCAGCCAGCTCGTGGGAGCGGGCGTACTGGAGCGTGGTGTGCAGATCGCGGTGCTCTTCCCATGCCTGCTTCGAGATCCGCAGATTCCGCTCTTGCTTCCCGCGCGACTGGATCAGCTCGTTCGTGTAGCCGAAGTGGGTCAGGCGGATCCCGTGGAGCATCCCACGCCTGCCGAACCCGCTGCCGTCGCGGCGGACGGGCTGCTCATGCAGCGCTCCCTCGAAGTGCATGGTGTCGGGCCGGAAGAGGCGACGGCTCAGCCAGCTCGACCGGCTGCCTGCAGCGTCGCTCGCGTCGTCCATCCTGATCTCGAAGCTGTCGAAGTCGGCCGTGGCCGCCCGCAGCTGACGGCGGAGCCTTTCAGGGTCGTCGATGTGCACGGTCTCGTCGGCATCGACCTGCAGGAGCCACACGGCCTCGGGAAACGCGTCGATGACCTCGTTCCTCGCCCACCCGAAGTCCTCGCGCCATTCACGGTGGATCGGCACGATGCCGCGGTCCGCCAAGATCTGGAGCGTGCCGTCGTCGGAGCCGGTGTCGGCGACGTCGATCCGATCAATGAGCCCCACGAGGCTGTCGAGGCACGCCGGGAGCATGTCCTCTTCGTCCCGCACGATCATGGACGCCGCGATGACGACGTCGTGTGTCGCGGCCACCAGATGCGCGAACGATGACTCGGCGTTGTCGTGTGAGGCGAGGGCGTGCGGGGCCACGACGATGTCGCCGGCCACCGAGCGCACGGTCGAGCCGGGGAAGGCGGGCCGGAAGGGGATCAGCCCCGTGATCTGGGAGGCGTCGCCGAGGAGACAACACGGCACGACGTCCTCGGCAACCTTGGGATCGGTCACCTCCGATCGCGTCCGCAGGAGCTTCGGTCGTGCGTACATCGCAGGTGGGAGTGCGCTGAACGCATGCGATGTTTCGGGATCATTCGTGCTCGGGGTGACCAGCTTGCCCGTCTCGGTGTGGGTCTGGATCATCTGGAGGAGCGCATCCTCGGTGATGCAGACGTCGTCGTGGATGTGCAGGACCATCGAGCGGGCACCACGGAGCGTGCTGGCGAGCCCGTTGGCGCCGACCTCGGGATGCACGGTGACGGTGTCGCTCACCGGGAGCTCGAGCGCCGCGTGGCCGCGGTACGAGCGGATGTCGCGGGAGAACTCCGCCGCTTGGTCGGCCGCCCAGGTGAAGCGGTCCTGGTCACCGTACGTGACGATGATGACGGTCAGATCTGCGTGCACGAGCGTGCTCCCGGTCGTGGGGGGTCGGCTCTCGTCCCGACGGCACAGTTCAGTGGCCACGTAAGGGATGCCCAAAGCGTTCACCACTCTCAGTGAAGCGCAACTACACGGGGTGACAAGGCTTGCCAAGGTGTTATGCGATCGCCACGGCCGCCGACTGGACCGGGGCGGTGCTCACGGAGTGACAACACCGCTGCAATTTCCGGGCGACCAACAGGGAGGTTCCAGCCCATGAGAATCAACAACAACGTCCAGGCGTTCAACGCCTACCGCAACCTGACCACGAGTCAGGGAAGCCTCGGGAAGAACCTCGAGAAGCTCTCCAGCGGGTTCCGCATCAACCGAGCTGCTGATGACGCCGCTGGCCTCGTCACCTCTGAGGGCCTCCGGGCCAAGATCAGCGGCCTGAAGGTGGCCACCCGCAATGCGCAGGACGGAATCTCCGTCGCGCAGACCGCGGAAGGCGCGCTGGGCGAGGTCCACAACATCCTCCGCCGCATGCGTGACCTCTCGGTCCAGTCCGCCAACTCGGGCTCGAACGGCACCACGGCGCTCAACGCCAACCAGGCGGAGATCGACCAGCTGACCTCGGAGCTCGACCGGATCTACGAGAACACGAAGTTCGGCGACAACAACCTCTTCAGCACCGGCGTCTCGACGATGCTGACCTTCCAGGTCGGCGCCGACGCGGGGGAGACGGTCACCCTCACCATCGCGACCTCAGCCGTTGGCTCGACGAGCCTCGGCGTGAACGCCCTCTCGATGGGCGCCGCCGCCGGCACCGCGATCACGTCCGTCGACGCTGCCATCGCGCAGGTCTCGGCGCTCCGTGGAGATCTGGGTGCGTTCCAGAACCGCATGGAGTCGACCATCCGCAACCTCGGCGTCGCCGTCGAGAACCTCTCGGCCGCCGAGTCCCGCATCCGGGACACGGACATGGCGCTGGAGACGGTGTCCTTCACCAAGAACCAGATCCTCCAGCAGGCCGGTACCGCGATGTTGGCCCAGGCCAACACGGTCCCGCAGTCGGTGCTCCAGCTCCTCGGCTAGTCCTGACACGCACTTCCTCGAAGCCGGCGATCTCTCACGGGGGTCGCCGGCTTCGTGCTGTTCTCGGCCTCAACACCATGCCAGTGGTCGCCGAACGCCGAAAGTGAACGATTCGCTCAAGTGCTGTGCGTGGTCGGCCGACACCATGAGTGTCGACAAGGATGTCGACGCGTCGTCCCGCATCCCTGCTGGGACGGCACCGAATCTCACGGAAGGCAGGACCCATGGTCCGCATCAACAACAACGTTCAGGCGTTCAACGCCTACCGGAACCTGGGCAACTCCCAGGCGATGATGGGCAAGAACCTCGAGAAGCTCTCCTCGGGCTTCCGCATCAACCGCGCTGCGGACGACGCCGCCGGCCTCGTCACCAGCGAGAACCTGCGTGCGAAGATCGGTGGTCTCAAGATCGCTTCGCGCAACGCTCAGGACGGCATCTCGGTCGCGCAGACCGCTGAAGGCGCCCTGGACGAGGTCGCGACGATCCTTCGTCGTATGCGTGACCTGTCCGTTCAGTCCGCCAACTCGGGCTCGAACGACGCCACCGCGCTCAACGCCAACCAGGCAGAGGTCGACCAGCTCAAGTCCGCGCTGGACGACATCTTCGACCGCACCAAGTTCGGTGACAAGGCGCTGTTCAGCGGCACCGCTGCCACCGCGCTGACCTTCCAGGTCGGGTCCGACTCCGGTCAGACCACCACCCTGACCGTCGCGACCGCGGCAGTCGGTTCCACCAACCTCGGCGTGTCCGCGCTCTCGATGACGACCGCCTCCACGGCGATCACGTCCATCGACGCGGCGATCTCGTCGGTCTCGGCCCTCCGCGGAAACCTGGGTGCGTTCCAGAACCGCATGGAGTCGACCATCCGCAACCTGGGTGTGTCGATCGAGAACCTCTCGGCCGCCGAGTCCCGCATCCGGGACACGGACATGGCGCTGGAGACGGTGTCCTTCACCAAGAACCAGATCCTGTCGCAGGCTGGAACGGCGATGCTGGCCCAGGCCAACACGACGCCGCAGTCGGTCCTGCGTCTCCTCGGCTGATCCCAGCCAACTCGTCAACGGGCCGGTCAAGCTTCCCTGAGCTCGGCCGGCCCGTCGACGTGGTTCTCCGAAGGACCTCAGGTTCGTTGATCCGGTGCCGACAGGCACCGGCAGGGACTCGTCCCCCACAGCAGGAGCCGCCACATGAGCGCCGGACTCTCCGTCTCGGGCCTCGTTTCAGGCATCGACACCAACCAGATCGTCACCGACCTCATGCGGGTCGAGCGCATCCCCATCACGTCGATGCAACGTCGACAGACCGAGGATCGCACCGCGCTCGAGGCGTACAGCCGTGTCACGACCAAGGTGTCGGCGGTCCGCGACTCGATCGCGAACCTCGGCAAGCTGTCCGACTTCGCCAGCTTCGCGAAGGCTGCGAGCTCCAACGAGTCCGTCGGCGTCACCGTCAACGGCCCGGTGGATCCGGGCTCGGTCACCTTCACGGTGGACCAGCTCGCACGACAGCACCAGGTCGCTTCGGCGACCGGCCTGACCTCCGGGGATGCCTCCGTCGGCGCAGGCACCTTCACGATCAACGTCGGTGGTGTCGACCACGACATCACGACGACCGCCGGCACGAGCCTGAGCGACCTCGCGAACAGCATCAACGAGCTCGGCGTCGGCATCAACGCGTCCGTGCTCCAGGTCACCGGCGGCGACTTCCGCCTCGTGACGACGTCGGAGGAGACGGGGCAGGACTCCACGTTCAGCGTCAGCGCGACGTCGGCGAACATGACCTCCTACAGCACCCTCTCCGCAGGGCAGAACGCCCAGCTCACGTTGGGCGACGGTGCCGGCGCCCTCACGATCGAACGTTCCTCGAACACGATCTCGGACCTGATCGACGGCGTGGACATCGAGGTCGCGTCCGTCTCGGCGAGCCCCGTGACGGTCAGCACGTCGCGTGACATCGACGCAGCGGTCGAGAGCATCACCGGCATCGTCACCGCGGTGAACGAGGCGATCGCGACCGCGAAGTACGAGTCGCGCTGGGAAGAGGAGGGCGATGGGGGAGCCCTCAACGGCTCCTCCACGATCCGTGATCTCGTCACCTCGTTGCAGAGCGTCCTCTCGCAGCCCGTCGCCGGTCTCGGCGGCAACATGTCGTACGCCTCCGCGATGGGGATCACCCTCGAGCGCGACGGTGACTTCGATCTCGACGCCGGTGCCCTCCGCACCGCGCTCGAGAACGACTTCGACGGCGTCGCGTCCTTCTTCGCCAAGCAAGGCACGCCGACGGACACCCGCGTCTCGTTCGCGGACTCCGACTCCGACACCCTCGTCGGTGACTACGCGATCGAGATCACGCAGGCTGCCACGATCGCCACCACGACCGGCACGTCCTTCGCGACACCGCCCGGCGACCCCGAGGTCTTCACCATCTCCTCCTCCGGTGGGGACGTCCAGGTCTCGATCGCCGCGGGCTCCTCGGCTCAGGATGCCGTGGACAGCATCAACTCCGCGCTCTCCGCGGCCGGGGTCACCACGATCCAGGCAGCGCTCGACGATCCCTCGGACCCGACGAGCGCGCTGACCCTGTCAGAGACGCGCTACGGCGGGAACTCCTTCACGGTGACGAGCGACTCGGGCACGCAGTCCGCGTTCGGGCTCGCCGGAACGCACACCGGGACCAACGTCATCGGCACGATCAACGGTGAAGCGGCGACCGGAGTCGGTCGAACGCTCACCTCCGACAGCGGTGACTCGGCCGGGCTCTCGGTGCTGATCAGCGCGACCCAGTCCGAGGTGACGGGTGCCGGCGGAACGCTCGCGATGGGCGACATCAGCTACACGCGTGGTCTGACCGGAGCCATGGAGGACCTGCTCGACGACGTCGAGGGGACCGACGGTTCCCTCGCACGCGCGACGGGACTGCTCGACGGTCGCATCGAGGACCTCGATGATCGCATCGAGGCGTTCGAGGCACGGATGGAGCTGCGCGAGACGTACCTGCGTCGTCAGTTCACGGCGATGGAGACCGCGATGGCGTCGCTCCAGTCCAGCGCAAGTTTCCTCTTCTCGCAGCTCGGCCAAGGCTGAAGCGGCGGGCTCGGCGGCCGACGTGATGAGTGTCAACCAGGAGCCTCGGATGCAGTCAACGCGCGCCAACCCCTACATGGGGCAGGCAGTCTCGACGGCGTCTCCCGAACGCTTGGTTTACATGCTGTTCGAGCGTTGCGTCGTGTCGCTGACCCAGGTCCGCGATCAGCCGACGAACGCCGAGCTGGTGAACCGAGAGCTCCAGCGTGTGCAGGACATCACGACGGAGCTGCAGGTCGCGCTCGACTTCGAGCGCGGACAGCCCATCGCCGGCCTCCTCGCGTCGCTCTACGACTACGTCCAGCGACGCATCATCGAGGCCAACGTCAAGAAGGACGTGTCGATCCTCAGCGATGTCGAGCAGATCTTCGTCGAGCTGCGTGACGGCTGGCACGACGGGGTCATCTCCACCCACGTGGCGCAGCAAGCCGCTGGTTGACGCAACATCGGGAAGCCAGGAAGGCGACCCGTTCCACAGACCGCACGGACGCAGGAGTTCACGGCCATGACTGCCTGGACCCAACTACTCGATGACTACGCCTCGCTGCTCGACCGAGCGGAGGCGGCGCTGGATGCTGGGGTGTTCCCCGGTGATGGCTGGCAGGGCGATGAGCTCATGCACCCCGGCGTCGAGCCCACCCCGATGGAGATCAAGCGGTACGCCTCCTTGGCCACCCGCGCGGATCTGGTCGAAGGTCGCCTCGAGAACGCACGGCTCGCCGTGCTCGAAGAGCTCGGTGACGTTCGTCGCCGACGCCAGGCTGCGCGTGGGTACGCCCAGAACCTCGGGCGACACGACAACACCCCCGACGCTGCCTGACCTTTCCTTCAGGCAGTGCTCAAGACCCCCGTCGGTGGACCGACAGGGGTGGTGGCGACCCCCGCACCTCCGGGTCCGGTGACGCCGACGACAACTCATCCGGAATCTCCACGCCAGGACGGCGCGCGAACGCGCCGTCCTGTTGCGCGTTCCCGGACAGGAGGTCTCGGCCGATCGGGAAGGAGGACCACGTGGATGCCATCGCGGACACCACCATGCGGAGCGTCGAGTTCGCCATCACGGCGGCTGCACGACGCCAGGACGTCTTCGCGCACAACATCGCGAACGCCTCGGTCCCGAACTACCGCGCCAAGGCCGTGGACTTCGAGGGCGCGCTCCGCGAGGCCCTCAGCAGCGGCAGCCTCGACAGCGGTGAGTCCGTCACCGCAACCGTCCGCGACGCGGGCGGCCTGCCGAACTACCAGGGCAACACCGTCAAGCTCGAGGGCGAGATGGTTGGTCTGCTCAAGAACAACATGATCCACGACGCGATGGTGCAGTCCTACAACTTCAAGATGAACATGACGCGCACCGCGATCGGGAAGCGCTGATGTCACTCTTCTCCTCCATCGACATCGGACGCACGGGCGTCGGCTTCAGCCAGTACTGGCTGGACACGGTCTCGCACAACATCGCGAACATCAACACCATCAACGAGCCGGGGGAGGAGCCGTTCCGCGCCCGCCTCGTCGTCGCGCAGGAGCTGGGCTCCCAGATCACGTCGTCGGGTTCCGGTGTCGGCGTGGCCGACGTCGTCGAGTACGAGATCGAGCCGCCCGAGGTCTTCGACCCGTTCCATCCCCTCGCGGACGAGAACGGGATCGTCACGATGCCGGCCGTCGACCTCGGCGCGCACATGGTCGACCTCATGCTCGCGCAGCGGAACTACCAGGTGAACATCTCGACCATCCAGTCGGCTGAGCAGGCATATCGCTCCGCCCTGACCATCGGACAGCGCTGATGGCCATCGCCCCCCTGCCCGGAACGATCCCGTCACTTGGCGGCAGCATCGGCAGCATCGGTGGTGCCCCCGCCGACGCCGCCGGGTTCGCAAGTGCGCTCGGCGAGGGGATCCAGCAGATCTCCGGCCTCGAGCACGCGGCGAACACGGCGATCCAAGACGTCGCGAGCGGCGGTGAGACTTCGGTCGCCGAGCTCATGGCCACCACATCCAAGGCGCAGCTCGGCGTCGAGATGCTCGCACAGGTACGTGACCGCGCGGTCGAGGCGTACCAAGAGATCATGAGGATGCAGGTCTGATGATCGAACGACTGAGGAAGCTCATCGCGAGCATGCCGATCGCCCACCGGGCGGTCGTCGGCGCATGCGTCGTCGTCGGACTCGTCGCGGTCCTCGGGTTCACCCGTTGGGTCTCCGCGCCGTCCTGGACCGTCCTGTACGGCGGTCTCGACGGGCAGGCGACGGCGAACGTCATCACCGAGCTCGAGGCGATGGGTCGCCCGTACCAGCTCGGGCAGAACGGCTCGATCCTCGTGCCGCGCGCGACGATGCTGGACACGAAGGCGCGCCTCGCCGGCGTCGGCATCGCGACGAGCGTGGCCCCTGAGGGCTACTCCCGCCTCGACAACCAGGGCCTCACGGTCTCCGACTTCCGTCAGCGCGTGGACTACAAGATCGCCATCGAGGGCGAGCTCTCCCGGACGCTCATGGCGATGGACGCGATCGACAACGCGACCGTCCACCTGGCCATCCCCGAGGACGACCTCTTCCGCGAGACGAGCGCCGGCGCCACGGCGTCCGTGCTCATCGACTCGTCACGCATGCTGGGAGCCGAGGAGATCGAGACGGTCACCTTCCTCGTCAGCTCATCCGTCGAGGGGCTCAGCCCCCGCGATGTGACGGTCGCCGACACCGAGGGCCGGGTGTTGTCCGCTCCGGGCAGCGCCGGGAGCTCGGGCACCGTCACCGACCGCAACCTGCGCATGACGCGTGAGTACGAGGCGAGCATCGCGGGGGACATCACCCGGCTGCTCGACAGCGCCATCGGGCTCGGCCGTGCTTCGGTCGTCGTCAAGGCGACGCTGGACTTCGACGAGCGTCAGATCGAGTCCGAGACCTTCGCACCCGAGTCGCAGGTCGCCATCCGCGAGAACATCAAGGAAGAGGACTACACCGGCGTCGGCGGCATCGTCGGCGGCATCGTCGGCGTGGACGGTGGCCCGATCGCCGGCGGCGACACCGACGGCGAGACCAGCTACACCCGCGGCGAGCAGACGACGGTCTACGGCGTCGACCGTGTCCTGACGAAGTCGACCTCGGCTCCTGGTGACGTCGAGAAGCTGTCCGTCGCAATCGTGATGGACGACGGCACGCTCTCGGGCATCGTCCCCCCCGACGCCACCGAGATCCAGTCCCTGGTCGCGGCCGCGGTCGGCCTCGACGCCGCCCGTGGCGACACGATCCGGGTGACCGCCGTCGCGCTTCCCGAGCTCGAGGCCGTCGTCGAGATCGGGCCGTCCGCCCTCGGTGGCATCATCGACATGATCCCGCAGGTCATCGGGATGATCCTCCTCGTCCTCATCGCCATCGCGCTCTTCCTCGCGACCCGTCGCAAGGGCGACCCGGAGGACCCGCTCGCGCTGCTCCTCCCGGCGCTCGTCCCGGACAAGGAGCAGAAGGAGCTCGCGGCGGTCGGAGCGCGGGCCATCGGTTCCGGTGAGCCCACCAGCATCGCGGACCTCGTCGCGCAGCAGCCGGACGAGATCGCCAGCCTCCTCCGCTCGTGGCTCGCCGAGGGTGACGACGCATGAGCGACACCGCGCTGAAGCTGAGTCGCCGCCAGAAGGCGGCCGCCCTCCTCCTGGCCATCGGCCCGGAGGCGTCAGCATCGCTGTTCCCGCACATGGCCGACGGCGAGGTCGAGGCGCTCACCCGTATGGTCGCGGACCTCGGGCAGCTCAGCCGCGAGGACATGGCATCGATGTTCACGGAGGTCCATGACGAGGTGACCGCGCGGCGTCAGCGCCTCGTCGGTGACCGCGAGTCCGCCGAACAGCTCGTCCGGGCCTGGCGTGGAGCCCGCGCCGACGGGACCATCCACCGCGTGCTCGGCCTCAACGACGACGCCCCGTTCGCGTTCCTGCGTCTCTTCTCGGACCGCCAGGTCATTGCCGCGCTGGACGACGAGCACGAGCAGACGATCGCCCTGGTCGTGGCCAACGTTCCCGCCGAGCGCGGCGCGGTCTTCCTGCGCGCGTTCAGCGACGGACGTCGTCTCGACATCGCGCGCCGCGTGGCCACGATGGGCAGCGTGGCAGCCCCCGTGATCCGCCGCATCGAGCAGGAGCTGACGGACGTCCTCGGCACACCCGAGAACACGACGGAGACGCGCAGCGCCGGTGGTGCCCGCGAGCTCGCGACGCTCCTGAACCAGCTCTCCAAGGCGCAGGGGGAGCAGATCCTCGAGGCTCTGGCCGAACGTGACCCGGAGCTCGCGGCGGCGGTCCGTGAAGCGATGTTCGTCTTCTCCGACCTCATCAAGCTCGACAACCGCGCCGTCCAGGAAGTCCTGCGCGGGGTCGAGCCAGCCTCGCTCGCGACCGCGCTCAAGGGCGCGACCGACGACATCTCGCAGCTTGTCTGGGGCAACCTCTCGGAGCGGGCCGCCACGGCGGTGCGTGAGGAGATGGAGCTGCTCGGCAAGCTCAAGCGTTCCGAGGTCGACGCTGCCCAGCTCGAGGTCGTGCGGGTCGTCCGCCAGCTCGCTGAGGACGGGACGATCTCCATCGATGTCGGCGGCGCGGAGGATCTCGTTGCCTAGGGTCATGCGCCAGCCCGACCTCGCGACCGCATCCCGGTCGCTCGCGACGCGTGCGGTCGAGGTCGATCCCGAGGTGATCGCCCTCCTCGAGCGCGCCCGTGCCGAGGCACGTGCCGAAGGCGAGGCGATCGGTGCGCAACGCACCCGGATCGAGCTCCAGGACGACCGCGAAGCCCGCGCACAGCTGCTGCATCGCACCGTGATGGAAGCGGTCGCAGCACATCGAGCGGCGGTCGCGGAGCACGCCCAGGAAACGGTCGAGCTCGCCCTGCGCATCGCACAGGAGATCGCCGCGGTCGTCGTCGACGACAACGGCGCGGCCCTCGCTGACCGCATCCGCGCTGCGCTGGCCTCGATCGACGACGACGACCTCGTGGTCCGGGTCGGCGAGGATCGGGTGGACTCCGTCACCACAGCGTTCGCCAACGAGCGCGGCGTCCGCGTCGTGGTCGACGCGACGCTCGGTCCGGACGACGCCGAGATCGACGGCCCCTGGGCAAGCGCCGACCTGACCGATGCGACCCGCTGGGACATCATCCGCGAGGCGGTGACCCGTGCGTGACCTGATGCTGCCCACCGAGGTCCCGCCCGGACGCATCCGCGGCCGGGTTGCCCGCGTCGTCGGGGGCGAGCTCGAGGTCCGCGGACTGCGGCTCGCCGTCGGTGACGCCGTCCAGGTGCACACCAACGCAGGTCCGCGGCCCGCAGAGGTCGTCGCGCTCGCGGACCGCGGTGTGCGGACGCTGCTGTACGGCGACACCACGGGCATCGCGCGCGGTGACGAGGTCACGATCTCGAGCGACCGCGCCCGTGTCGCGGTCAGCAAGGACATGGTCGGCCGTGTGCTCGACGGCCTCGGTCGTCCGATCGACGGCGGCCGACCGATCATCGGCGAGCTCGTCGATCTGGACAACCCAGCCCCCACGCCGCTCTCACGACGCCGCATCGACGAGCCGCTCCCCACAGGGGTGCGGGTGATCGACAGCCTCTGCACCGTCGGCCGCGGGCAGAGGATGGGCATCTTCGCCGGATCCGGCACGGGCAAGTCGACGCTGCTCGGCATGTGTGCGCGCGGGACCGCGGCGGACATCAACGTCGTCGCGCTCATCGGGGAGCGGGGCCGTGAGGTCCGCGAGTTCCTCGAGGACGACCTCGGTCCCGAAGGCGCCGCCCGGACGATCACCATCGTCGCGACCTCCGACGAGCCGCCGCTCGTCCGGCTCCGGGCAGCAATCCTGGCGACGCGGATCGCGGAGTGGTTCGCTGACGGCGGGAGCGACGTGCTCCTCATGATGGACTCGGTCACGCGGCTGGCGATGGCACAGCGCGAGATCGGTCTCGCCGCC
>RCMY010008365.1_pt1 | contig 12110 bp, 10 predicted proteins | sample 2041341 | NCBI WGS metagenome assembly RCMY01 (sample SAMN09708234, study PRJNA481090) | Marine sediment metagenome, whole genome shotgun sequencing project.
CCTTTAAAAAAGCATTGTCAAAAACGACTAGCGCTCAATTAGCAAAACTGACCGATGAGCATGAGACTTGGCTACTACCGCCACTAGTCGATCTGTGCGCACGCTTACGTGAGCCTGGGTTACAGCAGCATGGTACGCTGGCATCTGAAGGCCGTGCGGCGCGTGCTAATGGGTTTTTGCATGTGGTTATTCCGCCTGATACCAACCCTATATTAGAAAATGGCTCGCTACTCAAAGGTCTACGTGAGCGTGCACTAGACGATGGCGGGATTTATCTGCATATTTTAGGCGCATTGACCGAAGGTTTAAAAGGGGAAAATCCTTCCAATATTGCTGGACTAAAAAAAGGCGGCTGTATTGCTGTCTCTAATGCGCGTCGACCTTTCGCTAATGATTTGGTATTACTACGTACCCTAGAGTACGCAGCAACTTTTGGCATGAAAGTATTTTTCTATCCTAATGAGCCAAGCTTGTCGGGTGATGGCGTCGCTCATGAAGGTTATATTGCCTCTTATCATGGTTTGCAGGGCATCCCGTGGATTGCAGAAACGGTCGCCTTATCTACTCAGTTATTGATGGTCGAAGAAACGGGCATCGCCGCGCACTTTAGCCAACTGTCCTGTAAGTCTTCAGTAGAGCTGATGCGCTGGGCAAAAAATAAAGGATTGCCAGTCACTTGTGATGTGGCGATGCATCAGCTGTATTTAACAGATGATAACCTAGAAGGCTTCAACTCTATGGCGTACGTATTGCCGCCGCTTCGTAGTAACACCGATCAAAAAGCACTACGTCGAGGCCTCAAAGACGGTACGATTGATGCTATCTGTAGCCATCACGAGCCGCTAAATGCCACAGCCAAAAAAGCGCCTTTCGCCGAGAGTACCCCAGGTATATCTAACTTTGATACCTTTATGGCGCTAGCCTGTCAATTGGTACGTGATGAGGTGCTAAGTAGAGAGCAGATGGTGGACAAGATTTGTCTGAATCCAGCACATATCGCTGGTATTGATGAGCAGTATGCCACTATAGGCGGTGCAGTGATGGTAAATCCTAACCTTGAGTGGCAAGTCACCTCCGATACTATGCATTCTAATGGTAAAAACACGCCGTTCTATAATCAGTGTCTGCAAGGGCGCGTTGTGGAGACTTTCTTTGGCTAAAGCGCCACAGTACCAATCCAAGTCACCGCCTGTTACCGCTAAAGCGTCTTCTGAGTCTATAAAAGCTGTTGCTATTTATGAGATTATCAAGGGTGTTTGCGCGTTGACAGCCGCTGGTGCATTAATTCTATGGCATAAGGATTTAGATCAATGGCTGGCAACCGCTACTGAGACTTGGCAGCAGTATTTTGGTCAGCTGTTCGCGCCACAAGTTGAGAGCACAGTAGCGCTTGCTCAAAAAGCGAGCGAAAACTGGACGTTGTTCTTGATACTCATCGGTGTTTATATCAGTTTGCGTTTTATTGAAGCTTATGGCTTATGGCAAGATAAGACATGGGCGTACTGGTTTAGTGTCATCGGTTATGGGATATTTATTCCTATTGAGCTTTATTATTTAATAGTAAGTCCGTTTGACTGGTTCAAGTTGGGTATCTTACTATTAAATATTGTGATTGTGATTGTGGTTTATCGCAATATGAAACGCAAAGGTTTGATTTAAAGTATTTTATTGTCAATGCTATAACCGCTCATCCTTAATAGGACTGATGGTTTTGGCCACTCGGCCCACACTGAGTCCTTGCACCAGTATAGAGAATACAACGACCCCATAAGTCAATGCCAATAGGATGTCACGCTCGCGACCTGCTGGTAGCTGTAATACTAGCGCTACCGAAATACCACCACGTAACCCGCCCCAAGTCAAAACTTTCCAAGCGCCAACAGGTAGCTCAAGCTGGTGTCTAAAGGTACGGGTGGTGGTGCCGACAACGATAAATCGCGCCAATAGTGCGATAATAATCGTCAAGCCTGCTGCTATAAATAGATTGCCAGAGTAGGCAATCATCACTACCTCTAAACCGATTAATACAAATAAAATTGCATTTAATATCTCATCAATCAATTCCCAAAATAGATCGATATAATGGCGAGTTTTGTCACTCATCGCCAAGGCGCGACCGCGATTACCCACCATCAGACCCATCATCACCATAGCCAATGGCCCTGATAGATGCCAATGGCTGGCAAGCGCGTAACCGCCGATTACGCCAGCTAAGGTCAATAGCACCTCTTCTTGATAACTATCAATACTCTGGAGCATATAATATAAAATAGCACCGAGCACTAGACCGAAAACGATACCGCCGCCAGCTTCAACGGCTAGCGTATGCGCCACGTAGTTGACTGTAGGAATATCGCCACTCGATAAAATACCTAGTAATAATACAAAGATAACAACGCCAATACCGTCGTTAAATAAAGACTCGCCAGCGATAACGGTCTCGATGCTCTTAGGAGCACCTGCTGAGGCCAAAATACCCATAACTGCGATTGGATCAGTCGGTGAGATTAAAGCGCCAAATAGTAAACACCAAATAAAGGATAGCTCAAAGCCAAACAGGGGCAGCATATAATAGATAGCCGCTGCAATAAGTACCGCTGACACTATAGTGCCGATGCAAGCTAAAATACCAATAGGCAGCTTATAGCGTCTCAAATCGCTAATATTGACGTGTAATGCGGCTGCAAATAATAGCATAGAGAGCATACCGTCGAGCAAAACCTCAGTAAAATCAAGCTGATCTAGTAAGCTCATCTCATAATCAATCAGCTGATCAAATCCTAAAAACCCCAAAAATATCGCTACAATAGATAGCAAGATAGAGATTACCATCACGCCGATGGTCGTTGGCAGTCCAAAGCGATGATTAATATAAGTCAAAAGCGCTGTTATTGACAAAAATATAGCACTGATTTCAAGTACGGTTAGGCTGGTTGCGGATGTCATAAAAAGCTCTTTGATAGGTCTTGATTGATTCAAAAGTAATAAAGCGAAAGCTAGCTTGATTGGGTCTCTAATGCTTTACGAATATGCTCATTAAAGGCGCTAGTGTATTCAAAATATTGATGCTTGGCGTTATCATCATGGATAAACTGCCGAGCCTGAGCACACATGGCTTGCAAGTCTAACATCAACTCATTATAGGCAAGGTTTTCTCGTCCCGCACGCTCAATGAGAGTCAGCTCATGCAGTAAAGCTTGACGCTGTGCGCTATTGACTCGAGCATAGTTCAAGTCTGTAATAGCTTGGCATAGCGCTTTTAATACCATTAGGTCTGCCGTAGCGTAGCGACGTATTTCACCGAGAGAGCTATCGATAAAGTCCGAAATCTTAGGATTTTTGGTAACGACTGCTAAGGTTACTATTCGCAACTTATCAGCAGCAACATCGACTACATCCTTGTCATGAGGCAATACATAAAAATGATAAGGACTGGGCGGTTGGCGCCGCATCATTACGCTGATACAAGTCGTTAGTGACTGCACGCAGTTCACTGCCGTTTTTGGATCATTAATACCAGGGGATAGGGCACGGACAGCAATTTCAGTCATTTGCCCTAAGCTGTAGGCAATATCATCGGAATGAGAGAGTCTAGGCTCGATCTCGATACCCGCCGAAAAGCGTTGCCAGAATAAGCCATCGGGTGCTCTTGGCATGACAGCTAGATTTGAGGTTTTGGTTTTTTGTAAGAAGCTTATGTGATCGGCAGGACGCTGATAAAAGTATCCTATAATATTATGATCAGTGACAAAGTCGCCAAGATTAGTATGCAGCTTTATAACGCCGCCATAGTCAGTGGCTAGGGCAGTTAGTGTCTCTATATATATCTGATGTAAATATCCTGCGGTAGGGGCATAGATCGACGTTGCCGACCAATCAAGATATTGCACGACATCTTTATCTTTTGTATCGCGCTGATGCTGAATATCACAATGATCACTATACCAATAATGAATATTCTTAATAGCTTCATTGCTCGCACCCTCAATGACATGAGATGCCTGAATAGCATGCACCATATGTTGTACGAAATACACCAATAGTAAGGCACACATAATGGCTAAAATAATAGCAAAAGTAACGGCTAATTGTGGCACGCCAAAATCAACGTCAAACTTATGGATGGACTTGAGTACCAATAGGCTATAGCTAAAAGTGCCTAAGAATATACCTAAGACAAACTGATTGGGTGTATCCGTCAAAAAGTTACGCAGCAGCCTAGGGCCAAATTGCGAAGATGCCATAGATAGTACGGCAATGGTAATCGAAAAAGTAGTACCTGCTACTCCTAATACCGCCCCTGCAATCGAGGTCATAATCGCGCGTGCCGCATCAGCATCGCCAGTAAAGGCAAAGCTAATATCTCGTACCATTTCCCTATCAAAGCGCTCATCAATAGAGAGTATTAGAGGTGCTAAGAGGATACCTAACACAATCAAAGCAGTAGGGATAAACCAGTAAGAGCCGAGTAGCTTTTGCCAGATGTTTCTTAAACGATCGGGCAAATTGGTCAAAGTCTCAAGCGATAGCAGATGAAGAAAATCTTTCGACCATGTCGTAAGACTATCCAAGATGCGTTTAGACAGCTTGTTTTTAGAGTTCTCTTGCACTGTCGTAAGCTCCTAGTCAGAGGTAGCAGTAATATAAATGAGCATCAAGCTTAAGATTCAACCAAACGCTTATAATGGATCTATTTAAACCCTGTAAATATCAATAAAAGCTACTTAATCATTTCGGGATTATCAGCTTCGGTGATGATATTGTCTTTGGATAAAATAGGCTGTGCCTCGCTGCGAGTAGCCTTTTTGTTATTGGTTCTATTAGATTTGCTAGGTTCAAGGTCATCTGGAATGATGGCTTCGTGATGGTTATTGTCATGTACGACAAGACTGTCTTTGTCATAAGCTTCAGGGAAAAAATGCGGGGCTGAATTATTGCTATGCACTTTATCACGACTTTTTTGCTTATAGTCAGGGTCTTTGTTGTCCGCTGGCGTTTTTTCGCGCGGCGCGCTATGGACGAAGATAGACGCTAATGGCAAATTAAGTTGCTCTTTGGCATAACCTTCGGTGTTCTCAAAACGATCCACTAACAGGCTAAGCCATGGCTTTTGCTGATTATGCTTTATCTCATCCAGTTCATCTTTGATCGGCAACGGATAAGGTAGCGTTCGATAAAAGTCCCATAGCGTCATATTGCTCAAGTCTTTTTTGAGCACATATTCATCATCTGCGGTCATCGTAATTAGATTGCTATCTTGTAAATAGTTAATATAGGTATACCATTTGGGCAGCTCTTTACGACCTAATACTTTACGCAACTCCTGTTCACTGACTGCGTCGCCTTCTAGATGACGGCTATAAACCAAATTGAGCATATCCAATAAGCTGAGTAAAGGATGACGCGGATAGACCTCTTCGGTATCAAAAATCGTCAGGGTATAACTGATCTCCACACCTAATAGAATCAAATTCCAAGACAGGTATATCCATAATAAGAATATTGGTAGCGCGGCAAACGCACCATAAATGGCCTCATAACTGGTAAAGTTAGTCATCACAGTGCCAAAAACGTGCTTGAGCATCTCGAACACAATAGCGACGATAACTCCAGCGAGCGCCGCACTTTTAAAAGGCACCTTTGCCTTAGGTATAAACCAATACATAGCGATAAAGCCCGTCACCGTTATACCGATAGTGACCAGCTGTACCCAAAACGCCCAGTCGATACCATAGCCACCGATTTGACGATTGAGAAAACTAAAGCTCTGTACGGCACTGGATGCCAAGAATGCAGTGCCTAATACTAAGGGCCCCAAGGTTACTATGGTCCAATAACGCAACATGCTCTTAATACCGCCTGAGCGATCTTCTACCCGCCAGATTTGGTTAAAGGCGCGCTCAATAGTGGTCAAAGTCACAATAGTGGTGACAAATAAAATCATCGCGCCAATAATAGTTAAGTTAGAGGATTTTTCAGCAAAGCTATTGATGTATTTACTCACTTGCATGCTCGACTGTGGCAACAAATTGCTATAAATGACTTCATAGATCTGTGCTCGAACTGAAGCGAGTGCAGGTACAGAAGACAAAATCATCAACAGCACTGTCAACATAGGCACGATTGACAGCATCGTTGTATAAGTCAATGAAGCGGCCTTCTGCTGACAGTTATCTTCAAAAAAATGCCGTATCAAAAACTTGGTAAACTGAAACCAGCGCTGCTGCAAAAAGGGTAGTTTTTTAAAAGTATTATTCATAGTGGTCATTTAGCAGCAGTAGAGGTACGATAGTGTAACAAAATTATAGCGTTAAATTCTGCTCATAATTTGTGTCAAAATGCATAGTTATCGCTTGCTGTCACTATGATACTTAGATGCTCGTTAGATGACTATTAAGCAGTTAGGAATAAACAGTTAGGAAGTCAATCAGTCACAGCTTTATGTATTAGCTGACAACCCCCGCATGGTATAATTAGTGTCTAAGCCTGATAGCTATTTTAAGCTTAACAGCTTCCTCAAAAAGGATTTTATTAATGAGTCAGAATACCCCTTATGTTTTAGTGCTTTATTATTCTAATCATGGTACAACCAAAACGTTAGCTTATGCCATAGCACAAGGCATAGAAGATGCTGGCATGACGGCGCGGATTCGCACAGTGCCGCCCGTAGCCCCTGAAACGACTGCCAGCTCGCCTGCTATTCCAGATGACGGTGATCTGTATTGTACGATGGACGATCTAAAAGATTGTATGGGTCTAGCGCTGGGTAGTCCGACCCATTTTGGTAATATGGCCGCGCCGCTGAAGTACTTTTGGGATAATACGGTTACTATTTGGCTGGCGGGTAACCTGCAAAATAAGCCTGCTTCAGTATTTACTGCCACAGGCTCCATGCACGGCGGTCAAGAGACCACGTTACTGACGATGATGCTACCACTGATCCATCATGGGATGATGATTGTCGGTTTGCCTTATGGCGAGCCTGCGCTCAATCGCACTCAGCGCGGTGGTACGCCTTATGGCGCAAGCCATGTCAGTGGTGCAGGTCATGACCAAAAAGTGACCAATGATGAGCGCGAGTTAGCAGTTGCTCAAGGGTATCGTCTGGCTACTGCAGCGGTCGCTTTGGCCAAAGCTGATTGGCAGCGTTAAGCTAAAATAATAAGCTATGTTCGTTGCTGTGAGTAGCAGCGCTTAATTAGGAAGTAGATATCTTTAATGACTAACAAACTCTCTGATAATAAAGCCGACTTAGACATATCAGCGCTACCCGATACTGATCAAGCTGCCGCAGCCAATGTAGCTGCCAAGCGGTCTGCTACGATTGGTAAACCACCAGCACGCTCTGCGCCCCCTGCTAAGACCAGCAAGCCTATCGCGCCTATGCATAAGCGCTTAGTGATAACTTGGCTGCTATGGTTGGCCTATCGATTGTTAGCTATGCCCTTATTTATTAGCATGGTTAATCCTAATAGCCCTGATATTCTCGGTGGTATTGTTTGGTATGGCTTATGGCTATTACCTGCCTTTATCTTTACCCCTGCGATATTTAAAGGCCGATCCCCTTATGTGTTGCTGGTGGGTAGCATGTTGACTTTGGTTTACCTAGGCGCTAGTGGGGTTACGCTATTTGTTAGACTATATGGTAGCAGCTGGCTTGAGATTTTACTTTATAGTATCGATTTTGCTCTACTGATGCTGATTAATACGTGGTTGTTTTTATTATTAAAGCGTCTACCTTCTATGAATAATGTGGTCAAAAAACCTCGCTCTCATTAATTTAAATTTTGTTGTAGTAAAATAAAAAGCGGTGCTCTATATTTAGAGCGCCGCTTTTTTTGTAAAATCCATATTATCTAAGCAAAACTTAATTTACCTTGGTTAATTCTAAATCCATTTTCTTACCATCATTGAATTGACTTACCTTTACCGGTAGATAATCTAAGCTAGGCGCTAACCAAAAGCTGGTTGAGCGGCTATTATCATCATGGATACGATCAACGCGTACGGTGTCAAAGGTACCAGCAGGCACCGTGATTTTGGCTTTGCCTGAGTTTTTAAACGGGGTTTTTTCAATTTTGTCTTTTTTGGCCATATAGTAGTTGCCAGAGAATTTACCATTTAACAAGTCTTGGCGAATTTGTACTTCTAAGCTCAAATCATCAAAGGCTTGCTGCGCCATATTTAGATTAACCGTTTTGCCTTTATAAGTACTAGCCACTTTTTTATTGCCTGAGTCAAAGCTGAGGCTGTGAGTACGACCAATTCCAAACAATTTGTAAGTTGTGCTGGCCTGGGTTGGTGCTACATTGTTGCCATTAATGACAAAAGTACTTTTTTGCGAAGCGCTGGCAACTTTAGCGACTAAAGCATTGACATCGTATTTCCAAACGTTGCCTGACTTGCTTAGTGTACGAGTAGCCACTCCTTTATATTTGTCTTCAACGGTAAAGCTATAATCAGCACTTGAGGGTGCGATAGTTTTTGCGTTAGCGAGAGTAGGGGCAGTCATGCTTAAGGCTCCAATAGCAGCGACACTTGCACCCATTGTTAATGTGGATAAGAGCTTGCTGCGTGTTGTTTGAATAATAGCGTTCATAAAGCTTCCTTAATGTGTTTTTTAATTTATTAGCTATTGTTATAAAGTTATAGGTATAGCTCTTTGCTCAACTCCTATAATGGTCATATCCTGTTACATTTTCAAGAGTGAGCCGCGCTATAGATGTTTAGATGCTGTATGTAATCTTGCTAGAGAGTCTTGAGTCTTGACTATGGGTAACGCCGTGTAAGTAAAGCTACGGGTTAAACTCTAATTATGATAAACAGACTCTGTTATTTTGAGGTTGCAGCTTCCTGCTATTGTTATAGAAATATCACGCTTTTAGAGAGTGCTAGGCGACGATGGCCAATAATATTGTTGTAATGTTTTTAGGTTTACACTTGAAGATATCTATTATTGCCCCCACTTTTGGGGACAAGCTTAATAGTTATCTTCGCTACTGTGAGTGTCTAAAAACAGTACTAAAAGATAATTATATTAAGACCGCTACATTAAATAATTTTAACCTCAAATAACTAACCTTTTGGAGTCATATTAATGAATATCCGTCCTTTGCATGATCGTATCGTAGTCCGCCGCATAGAAGAAGAAACAAAAACAGCGGGTGGCATTTTACTACCTGGTTCAGCCCAAGAAAAGCCATCACAAGGCGAAGTGTTGGCGACTGGTAATGGTCAAATTCGTGACAATGGCGAGACTCGTGCTTTAGATGTCAAAGTTGGCGATAAAGTATTATTCGGTCAGTATGCTGGTCAAACGGTAAAAGTTGACGGCGAAGAGTTACTTATCATGAAAGAGTCTGATGTATTAGGCGTGCTAGAAGCTTAATAGCAGTAATCTTTATCATATTTTAAAAACTATAAATAATTGGAGCAAATCAAAATGGCAAAAGACGTAAAATTCGGCATAGATGCCCGTAAACAAATGATGGACGGCGTAAACGTCCTTGCAAATGCAGTACGAGTAACGCTAGGCCCTAAAGGTCGCAACGTGGTCATCGATAAGTCATTTGGCGCGCCAACCATCACTAAAGATGGTGTTTCAGTTGCCAAAGAAATCGAGCTTGAAAACAAATTTGAAAACATGGGCGCACAGTTAGTGCGTGAAGTCGCTAGCCGCACGAATGATGTTGCCGGTGACGGTACGACGACTGCTACTGTATTGGCTCAGTCAATCTTGCAAGAAGGCATGAAATCAGTTGCCGCTGGCATGAACCCAATGGATCTTAAGCGCGGTATCGATAAAGCTGTTCGCGCTGCTGTTGAGCAAATTCATTTGCTATCAACGCCTGCAGATGACGAAAAAGCCATCGCTCAAGTAGGTTCTATCTCTGCGAACTCAGATACCAAAATCGGCGAGTTAATTTCACAAGCGATGCAAAAAGTCGGTAAGCAAGGCGTGATCACCGTTGAAGAAGGTTCAAGCTTTGAGGATACCTTAGAAGTCGTCGAAGGTATGCAGTTTGATCGTGGTTATATCAGCCCGTATTTTGCTAACAAGCAAGACAGCTTAACCGCTGAATTTGAAAACCCATATATCTTGCTTGTTGACAAAAAAATCAGCAATATCCGTGAAATTGTGCCATTACTTGAGCAAGTGATGCAGCAGAGCAAGCCGTTGCTAATTATCGCTGAAGACGTAGAAAACGAAGCGTTAGCGACATTGGTTGTCAACAATATGCGTGGCGGCTTGAAGACTTGTGCGGTAAAAGCACCAGGCTTTGGTGATCGTCGTAAAGCAATGCTTGAAGATATTGCCACCTTAACTGGCGGTACGGTTATCTCAGAAGAGATTGGTCTGAGCCTTGAGACTGCTACTCTTGAGCAACTTGGTACGGCTAAAAAAGTCACTGTCGGTAAAGAAAACACCGTTATCGTTGATGGCGCAGGTAATAAAGCGGATATCGAAAACCGCGTTGAGTCTATCAAACGTCAAGTTGAAGAATCAACGTCTGACTATGATAAAGAAAAGCTGCAAGAGCGTATGGCAAAACTAGCTGGCGGCGTTGCCGTTATCAAAGTTGGCGCTGCGACTGAAACTGAAATGAAAGAGAAAAAAGATCGTGTTGACGATGCGCTACATGCGACTCGCGCTGCGGTTGAAGAAGGCGTAGTACCTGGCGGCGGTGTTGCCTTAGTTCGTGCGATGAATGCCTTGTCTGAGCTACGTGGTGATAACGATGACCAAAACGCGGGTATCAATATCTTGCGTCGTGCGATGGAAGCGCCATTACGCCAAATCGTGACCAACTCAGGCGAAGAAGCCTCAGTAGTGGTTAACGAAGTGAAAAGCGGTAGCGGTAACTACGGTTACAATGCTGCGTCTGGTGAATACGGCGATATGCTTGAGATGGGTATTATTGATCCCGCTAAAGTAGCACGTTCAGCCCTTGAGAACGCGGCTTCAATTGCAGGTCTTATGCTCACTACCGAAGTTATGATTACTGATTTACCGCAAGGTGATGATGGCATGGCTGGCATGGGCGGCGGTGGAATGGGCGGTATGGGTGGAATGGGCGGCATGATGTAATTTATGCCTCGACTAAATTTGTACGACGTTGTTAACCTTCTTCACTTGGTTGCCTAGTCGTACTGCTTTAGTCAAACCATAAAACACTTTTCGCTAGAAGTATGATTGCGTTATAAAGTCTGTTTAACTATTAAGAGCTCTGTTATCGTTAAGATAGCAGGGCTTTTTTAATGCAAGTTTGTAGTATAGTATTTTCCAAAAAAACCCCGATAGGCTAAGCTTATCGGGGTTTTTATATACAGGTTTAATCTATTTTAGCTAATAATTACGCATCTGCCTCATCACGTCTAAACGTCCAAGTCTTATCATCAGACAGCTCATCGACATAGTAATATCCTGCCAAATCAAACTGCTTTAATTGCTCAGCATTGGTGAGTTTATTATCCGCGCATACTTCACCATTAAGCCACGGGCTTTTTTGGCATAAAAGGCAATCACTTTATAGTTGCCATTTTTTTCATCTTCAAATCGTGGCGTGATAATTTCAGCATTTAACGCTTTCTTTTTTACCGATTTAAAATATTCATTAGAGGCCAAGTTAACCAAGACCTTGTCATCGCTATCAGCCATGCGGGCATTGATCACGTCAGTGACTTCTTCGCCCCAAAACTCATATAAGTTATCACCGCGCTCATTTTTTAGTTTGGTGCCCATCTCTAAGCGATACGGCTGAATCAAATCCAGCGGTTTTACGACGCCATAAAGACCCGATAAAATACCTAGATGCTCATTGACATAAATGGCTGTTTCTTTATCCATATGATACATATCAAGACCAGTGTCAGTGTACACATCACCATCGAACAAATAACCTGCTGGTTTGGCGTTCTGATTATTAAAGGGTTTATCCTCGCTCCAGCTCCATTGTTGATTGCGTTCAGCATTAAGTTGGGCAAGATCATCAGAGATGCTCATCAGTTCTTGCAGATCTATTGGCTCTTTGGACTTCAGGATCTTCATTAGTGCTTGCGAGTGCTCTATAAGCTCAGGTTGGCTGTAATAATTCCCAAGATTGACAGGT
>RCMY010008923.1_pt1 | contig 12110 bp, 9 predicted proteins | sample 2041341 | NCBI WGS metagenome assembly RCMY01 (sample SAMN09708234, study PRJNA481090) | Marine sediment metagenome, whole genome shotgun sequencing project.
AAAAGGGGAAGAACATGGCACCAACATGTTGTACCCTATAAAAACGCTTGGGCAGTGCGGCGCGAAGGCAATAAACGTATTAATTCTAAACATAGACTACAGGTTACGGCCATTAACAAAGCCAAACGATTTGCCCGCAAATACAAGGCCGATGTTATTATTCATAGGGAAGATGGCACCATACGCGACCGTATTAACTTTGATTAAACCTAAGCATACATAGGTGCTCATTAGCACGAACCCAACAGATGACTAACAAACGTTAAAAAGCCTGTTAGACTTTTTAAAAACAACTTTGTTAAGGGTACCCTAATTCGCTGTTAAACTTTAAAACTACAGGGAGCCGCTTCTAGTAAAATCCTTATTTTTAGTATGATACATGCTTCATGTACCACCAAACCAAGAAAATAAAACCAATAACATCATGAAAAAAGCACCGTTTACCCTTATGGCCTTTCTTTTGGCCTTTACCACTTTATTTGCGAATACCCCCTGTGAACCATACACTGAGTCAGAAAATAGTTTTCTGGGCACTTGGACTATTGACGTTGTTGGTGGTGGTGTGGCTTGGCTAAACGTACACGAACAACAAGGCGTTTTAGACGGCGAATTATTATGGATTGGCGGCAGTGTGCTTCCTGTTTCCGATATTTACGTAGTAGATGAAAATACCCTAGTCGTTACCCGTACGTCTGAACAAGAGTTAAAAACAACTTCAGGAGAAGCGCGTACCCATACAAGAACGTGGACCATGCGCATTACCAAAAAGAATAATGAAATTGCCGGTACCATGACAGGCCCTGCTTGGGGGAGTGACGGAGAAGAGCTTAGTTATTTCGCCGGTAGACGTTTGCCTGCCGTTGGCCCTGCGCCAGATGTAAGTGCCTTAAAATTCGGTAAGCCCATAAAACTTTTTAATGGAAAAGATATGACCGGCTGGAGACCTATTGACCCCAACATGGCCAATGGTTTTAAGGTGGTGAACGGCACCATGCAGAATGATCCCGTACAACCAGAAAAAGGAGAACATATCTATTATGGCAACTTACGTACCGAGCAAGAGTTTGAAGATTTCAATCTAAAACTAGAGGTAAATGTGCCCAAGGGAAATAATAGCGGCGTTTATCTTAGAGGATTATACGAAATACAAGTGGTAGATTCTTACGGCCAACCTCTTGACAGTCATAATATGGGTGCCCTATACAGTCGCGCTACCCCTAGCGAAAATGCAGAAAAGCCCGCTGGTGAATGGCAAACCATGGATATTACCTTAGTAGACCGCCATATTACGGTTATTTTAAACGGAAAAAAGATTGTTGATAATGTCCCTGCAAAAGGCCCAACGGGTGGAGCAATCAGCTCTGATGTTTTTGCTCCTGGTCCTATTTATTTACAGGGAGATCATGGTAATGTTGCCTATAGAAATATAGTGCTGACTCCGATTTTATAACACCATATTCCGCTTACAATATTCTAGGGAAACTAGATGATGTCATCTTTACCATATGGATGTCGTCATTGGTTTTTCGTGAATATAAGCTAAGCATAATATCTAGATGGTAACACATCTTATTTCACATAAACCAATAGTAATCAACCTTTACCGACCAACTAAAATCAACGTATGAAACTAGTATCCATCACCAAAAAACCCTTACTGTTTATTACCACCATAGCATGTGCAACGTTTCTTGTACAATGTAAAACCGAAACGAAGCCAGCCGAGAAAACGATAACGAATAAAACGATCTTAAAAGCTCCTGAAGGCTTCTCGGTCGCAGAGGTAGCGAAAGATTTAGGGGCTGTGCGGCATCTGACGATTTCTAAAAACGGAGATATTTATGCCAACAGGTCCGTCTTAAAAGAGGGTAAGGCCATTGTCTTACTGAAGGATACCGATAAAGACGGTTCTATTGATGAACAACTTTCCTTTGCCGATTTGCCAGGTACCGGTATTCTAGCAAAAGACGATTACTTATATGCCTCCTCTAATTCTGGAGTATTTCGCTATAAACTCAATAGCGACCATGAGGTTATTGATACAAACACCCCGGAAAAAATAGTAGACGGACTCATTGATATGGAGATGGATAATGCCAAGCCTTTTGCCATTGATGATAATAACAACCTTTATGTGACCATTGGTTCTTGGAACGATGCCTGTAGAGATATCGATGCTGAAGCAGGAATGATGCCTTGTAAAATTTTAGATTCTGCAGGAGGAATTTGGAAGTTTAAAACCGATAAATTGAATCAGACTTTTGCGGATGGTTCACGGTATGTGACCGGAATTAAAAATGCAGTCGGAATCACCTGGAATCATAAAACGAACTCTCTATTCGCTACCGATCACGGCCGTGGCGGATTACATAATTTTTATCCTGATTTATACACGCAAAAGCAAGATGGTGAATTACCTGCGGAAACCTTATACGAACTAAAGGAAGGTGATAATACGGGATGGCCAAAAACATATTACGACCCCTTAAAAAATAAGCGTATGCTAGCTCCCGAATATGGTGGAGATGGTGAGCAAATCAGTGAAGATGGTTTTATTAATCCGCTTGTGGCATTCCCAGCACATTTAGGTCCGAATGACTTACTTTTCTATACGGGCGATATGTTCCCAGAAAAATATAAAAATGGTGCTTTCGTGGCATTTCATAATCAATCTTCAACGCTTAAAAAAGGCTTTTTTGTGGCTTTCGTACCTTTTAAAAATGGAAAGCCTAGTGGTGATTGGGAAATATTCTTAGACAACTTCGCAGGATTTGATTTGGCAAATCCGGAAGATGGTACTTTACAACATCGCCCATGCGGATTGGCGCAAGGTCCTGATGGTGCATTGTATGTTAGTGATGATTTTGGCGGAAGTATTTTTAAAGTGACGTATTAATTTAAGCCCTGCACATGAAAAAGCATTTTCTTTTATTCGTTGTTGCTATGTTCCCGGCATTGGGATTCTCGCAAGATGTAGCCATCGTCAACCAGTTTATTAGCTCATTGACAGCGCCACAAAAAGCAAAGATTGTTCATCAGTTTAAGGAAGATACCCGAGACGACTGGCACTTTCTACCTTGGAGTTCTTATGCGCGACAAGGCTTGCCTTTAAAAGAGTTACGTGCTGAGCAAAAGGAATTGGTGCACAAGCTGCTACAATCATCTTTAAGTGAAACGGGCTATAAGCAAACCACTGAAATCATTGGTTTAGAAAACGTACTGGCGGCAAGTTCTGGCGACCCTGTATATCGTGACCCAGAACGGTATTATGTTTCCATTTACGGTGACCCCGCACAGGAAGATGTTTGGATGTGGACCTTTGAAGGACATCATGTATCGCTACATTTTACGACTGTAGGAGATGAGGTTTCATATACCCCTAGATTCTTTGGTTCTAACCCAGGAAGGATAATGGAAGGAGAGCGAAAAGGATTTAGCCCTTTGGTACATGAAGAAGACATGGGGTTACAACTCATTAACATGCTAAGTACAACTCAGAAACAAAGTGCCATTTTTAATGAAAAAGCCTATAACGATATTGTTAGCTTCAACAAACCCGTAGCGGAAAAACCTGCCGCTGAAGGCATATTGGTCAGCAATCTGACGGCCGATCAGAAAAAGCTGTTAATGGATATCATTTACGAATATGTTTCCACTATCCCTGCCGACCAGGCCATGGCGAGAATAAATACTATTCGTAAAGAAGAACTCGATGAGATGCGATTTGCATGGGCGGGTGCCACAGAACTTGGAAAAGCACACTACTATCGCATACAGGGCAAAACCTTTATGATAGAATTTGATAATAGCCAAAACAATGCAAACCACATTCACACCGTATGGCGCGATTTTGATGGCGATTTTGGAAGGGACTTGCTAAAAGAACATTACACCAAACACACCCATCAGCATTGAGAATTTCTTTGGCTATTGCTAGTTGAATAGAGCTTGTGAGTATAAAATGTTGTTCTACTTCATTTAAAAGTCTATAAAGTTGTAGCGTATATAAAAAAAAGCCCATCAGAATCTGATGGGCTTTTTTAATTTTTACTTAATGTTCAACTAGTCTGCAGCTCCTTCATATATGGTATTGAAAATAAGCTTGTACGTGCCTCTAGGTTGTGCTCTAAACTGCGGTCTGAAAGCAAATAATACAACAGCGCCTTTACCATACTTTGCTTTTACCATAGCTGGTTTTTTAGCAATGTATTTTTTCTCGCCCATAGCCCAGCCACTCATTAACAAGTCTTTTTCGGCGTAATTGGCAATAACCTCTATTTCAGGAATAGGAGCATCTTTAATTTCTTCTGTACCACCTTCACCCTTTTTTTCCTGTTTTTCAATCTCAAACGCACGGCTTTTATTGAACGATACCGCTACTGTATCTTGCATACCAAATGCCAATGGATGCGTAGTATCGAATCCTGTTTTAATTAAGGATCCTGGGATAAAAAACTCTTTGTTATCCGTACCTGCTGTAGCATCTTTAATCGGTAAGCCGAATTGTTCGATTACATAATTACTAGCTTCATCAAAAGCCATTAACGTCCCGCCATTTTTCACATAGTTACTTAAGGCTACAGACCCTTCAAGTCCTAATCCTCCTGTAAATTTTTCAGGCATTTCTAGAACGGAATTTCCATGTAACATTGATTTTGGGCGTTGCGAAGGCAGTATCAATACATCGTATTTAGAGAGGTCTGCCGTTTGAATATCTCTATCATGTAAGGTATCAGTTTCAAACCCATATTCATCCATAATAAAGCGTGTCCAGCCTTCATCCATATTCGATACCCAAGACTTGTATAGACCAACTTTAGGGTTGTGAATTTTAGTCATCTCAATTTTTGGCTCTGCAGACAATCCAGTAACCTCTAGACCATACTTGGTGGCCAAAGAATCAATAGACTCACTACCGCCAGAAACAATATACGACCCTGCCGGAATAGTAGTTTTACCCGATTTAAAATCCGCTTTGGTTTTATACGCTGTGCCCCCAGCCTTTAATATTTTGTTGGTTGCTATAACCGAGGCATTCGTGTTGGCGCTCAATGCATAGCCAAAAGAAGCTTTGCCCTGTACTTCACCCTCATAATACTTAGCTAAATCAGCTACTTTTTCGGTAGTGATTTCCATAGGTTCTGCAATTTTATCTACAGCAACACCCATTTGCATTGGTAATGTCCATCCCGCTAAATCGTAAGGGGTATCCGGTGGACCACCTGGATATTGAAAACGGGTTGGGTAATTTTGTTTTTCTAACAAATCCATCAAATAAGGCCGAAACGCTTGTCCTGTATAAATGACATAAGAACCTTCTTCGTATTTCTTGTCATTTGCTTCAAATTTCTTTGTGGCCTTTTCAATTTCTATTCCGCCACGTAATAGTACATTGACCAAGTTGACAGACTCAAAGGCATCCCACTGGTCTTTACCGATTACATATGCAAACGGACCTTCTTTTTTAGACTTTTCAATCGCAGAAGCGCCCATTTTGTAAATGTTATACAAGTAATTGCTCTTTCGGTCAGCAGCTAAATCTAATGTTGCCCAAGTTGCGGTCAACATATAATCTACGGCATCACGAAAATGTGATTCGCCACCTTTCCAAGGGTCTGGGTACATAATATCTGTACCGTCGGTTGGTGTGCCGCCCGCAACTGTTTTTGGTAATTTCTTTGGGTCGTAAAACCGTGGGGTTGGTGTAGTATGTCCCGTTTCCGTAAGAATACCAATCATATTATGGTAATACGGTACTGTACGGCCTCCGCCATTCCAGAACATCGTATAGAAATTATCGGCAATTGCACCTGGCATATTCTCTAAAGAAAATCGTTTCGTCATTGCAGAACCTACTTCACTAACAGCAGCAGTAATGGCAGGGTGAATTTTTGGATTAACCGGATCCGCATACGGCGGAAGTGATATTTTTGTCCATGATGGTGATGATTGGTGGTGGTTGTACACAATCTGCGGATACCATTCGTTGTACAAAATCTTGGTCACATTATACGTCTCAGGCATGGTATTCATAAACCAATCTCTATTGTTATCATGGCCCATGTAATAATGATACAAAATTGGCGGACGTGAAGTTTCATACGCCGTACCCATATTTTTTCTATACCAATCAACTACAATATCTAACCCATCAGGATTCATTACCGGCATTAAAATAGTGATGACATTTTCCCTGATTTTTTTCATTTCGGTGGTCTCAGAAGTAGCCAACGAATACGCCAGTTCAGATGTCATTTGGCCATGCGCCAATTCGGTAGAGTGCATACCGCCATCTACCCAAACAATTGCCTTACCTTCTTCTGAAAGTTTTAAAGCTTCATCTTCAGTAACCTGAACACGTGCTAGCTTGGTGCTAATATCTTTCCACTTATCGAGTTGCGTAAGGTTTTGCTCACTTGATATAAACAAGATGTACATTTTTCTGCCTAATACCGTAGTGCCAATTTCAACCTTTTTGACCCTGTTAGAAGCATCGTCTAGTTTGCTTAGATAGTCTTCAATCTGCGAATAATCGGCAAGTTTGTAATCGGTACCAACCTTGAAACCATACACGTCTTCTGGGGAAGGTACATTTTGAGCCATAATCATAGGTAAACATGACATGGCTAGTGCAATAGTCAGTAATACGACTTTGCGCCTAGAGTTTTTTGTAATCATTTTTGAATTAGTTTGTTTGAGCTAGAAATTTAAGAAATAGTACTGTAGAAAATGACTCTTAAGGAAAAGAAAATGTTAAAGAAAATGTTAATTTCTGAGTCCGTAATCTAAGGGGGGTGAAATTGTTGGATTGTATGACGATTTGAATATTATTAGCGATTTATGAAATTCGCAGATGCCAATACTATTTAGTATAACTAGAAGTTTCCGTAAACCTTACTTTACAGAATTACCGTCTATTGTGTTAGGCTGCTCCCCTTTAAAAGATGCATTATAGGCAGGATTATTTCGAAAGAACTCATCTCGTGTAATTTTGGAGGTTTTGTGGTCTCCTGTATGACTCCATCCTGGTGGCATAAAAGCGTACATAAATTTATTTTTTATTCCGGGAGCTTTTATTATATCCTTAAAAAGGGCAGCGAATTCTCCAAAATAGACATCCATAAAATTACCCGTATCCATTTCTCTAGTAATGCCGTATTCTATTTTAATTTCTTTTTTCTCTTCTTGATACGTGCCAAAAGCATGGTCCCAAATGTTAAGTAGATTACAGAAATTGGTGTCCATATATAATGGGTTTCGTGCATGATGTACACGATGGTGAGATGGTGTAAGCATAATTTTGTTCAAGGGTCCAAATCGTGCATCTTTAATGACATTTTCGCCAACATGAATAAAAGCCCCATAAGTACCGTCTATAAACATGATTAAGAACAAGAGCTCTGGCTGTACACCTAACAAAATACAGACAGTAGTGCGTATGGTATCAGCATAAGGCGCCTCTAAAAAAAAGTGTGCATGCGTTACCGAAAGATTCATGTTTTCAGGTGCATGATGTGTTGAATGAAGACACCAAAAAAGACGGACTTTATGACCCCAATAATGGTATAGAAAATGGGCAAATTCCCAAATGATGTAGGCGTAAATAAACCAATACCATGTCATTTCGGTCTGAAATGGTGCAAAAGATTGAAATAGCCCAATGCAAATAGTTACCATGGCAATGGCGATAAACCTACCAACAAACCTATTGAAAACATAAATTAAAAAATTGACCTTATATACTTTGGAGTCTGGCTTTTTATAAACTAAACCCAATATCAATTCTAAAATTAACAATAGTGGTATTATCGGATATATTAATGAAACCACACCATCATAAGTTCTGAACTTACTGTAATCTCCTGCTTGCAGGATTTCCAAGGCATTTGATATGCCTAGAAAACCAATTATCTCATTGAAAAATGTCTCGAAGAATTCCATGATTAGAACTTTTGCAATAAAAGAATAGGAACGAACCAGTCTATTTAAAATTTTAGGACCCTAAGCTTCGGATTTTCAATTTCTGAAAATCCTATTTCAGTCCATGCACCCTCTAATTTACTCTAATTTACATTTAATATGCTATAATTGAGTCAAGCACATAAAAAAGTGAAGCTTTTATACTACTCTTTGTAATCGTACCTTGAACAAAACTTCGGCCATTTTTCTCGATAGCTATCGGGAGCGTCGGGTGCTTTTCGTTTCTTTAAATATCTTTTCCCGTAATTCAGGGTATTTTGATAGGTTCTGAATGTAAATTCTACTTTTCATCGATTTGATTTTACGCTTCTAGTTTTAAGAAAGGGATTCTTATTACGGGTTTATAAGGAATAGGAAAAATTCTACTTTAAATAAAGGAACCATGTGTACTGCTGCGCTAGTTGTAAAACCATGGCCAGCTATAAACGTAATCAATACAAATATCTGGTCATTATCAGAAGAGTGAAATTATACCTTCAGAAAAGGGTACTAATTCTTTGGTCGATAATAATAAAATCCAATCCGATATTGTTGAAGTTCGAAATAATAAAAAAGACAAAGTCAATCTAAATTCAATAGCAAACTCTGCCTTAGGGAATATGGCTGCTAATAGCCTTTCGTATGGCATTAAAAAAGTATTTGCTCCTAATAGCATGCCTGCTACAAAAGAAGACATCTTGGCACTGCAAAAAGATATCAATCAGATTAAACTATTATTGAAGATGAAAACCATTAATTAAAATAACTTTTGAAATCACAATTATGGAAAACCATTTCGAAATTATAAATAATCGCTTAGAGCGTATTGAGCTTTTATTACAAAAGCTTGTTCCTCAAACCACAGAAAAGAAAATTAATAAAATCAGCGCGCCTGTAAGTAAAATGCCAACCGAGGAAGAAATGGATGCATACGTAATGAAGCATGTTTTTAGTAGAAATGATTGAAAGGATTAATTTTTGGTGTTTATTCAGTAAACGAACTTGCCTTATATGTATGCAAAGGAACATATTCTTTTACCATATATGGAGTCAATGCTTTTAGGGTTTTACCATTAACAGGATGTAACCCAGGTGACGTGAAGAATTCAATTTCCCTGCCAGATTTGTAATACCAAATCAAAGGCTCCTGAGTAGCCTCATCAAAAAACTCAGTCGTTAAGTCAACCTCTACTTTTTTAAAATTCTTTAGCCTCACTTCATCTATAGGAACTACTTTCTCTTTATAACTAACGTCGCAATCAGCTTTTTCATAATGGTCTATTTTCCACACCATACATCCGCCATTATTTACACTCAAACCAAAAATCAACGCTACTATTAAAATAAAACTAGTGACTAATACAAGTTTCGTATTCTTACCCCATCCTTTACTAACTATAATCTTACCATTTTGTTTAACATAATCCGAATACGAATCAAAATTCAGATAAAGACATAATTCATTAATAGTATGCTCACTCTGTTTCCCAACATTACCTTTTTCTTCAAAATACTTATCATATAATCTCTCTAGGGTTTTATAACTTATATCTATTGATTGAGAGATATGGTTACACAAGGCATTTTTTGTATCCCCAGCACATTCAGTTTTAGCTTTTACAAAAACTTTCTCTACTATGTCCTTAATTATCACCCTTTTCATACCGTTAAAATACAATTTAAAAATTACAGCAGCATAAATAATATAGCTCTAAGACCCTATTAACATTGGTGTCTAATAAATGTCAAACACTAGTCAAACCTTTGTCTGATCTAAATCTATCAACTTCACTTTTCTTTGTCTCAGATTGATTTAGGCTATGCATTGCTAACACTGCCTATTAGCATATCGGTCTCTCGGAAATCTAAAATGCGGTCGGTAATTAACCCCGGTTGAGAAGTAGGTTAGGCACTAACGCATTTAGATTTCTACTTCTCAAACTTGGGAGACGTCCCTTCATTTTAATGTGCGATTTACGTCGCATTAATTCACTGATTTCTAATTCGGTCAGCCATAGGCATGTCCAAAATCTTAAACAAAATGAAGAAGATTTATATAGTTTTATGTACGGTAATCCTCAATTCAGCTTTTTTTTCGTGTAATCCTGAAAATTTATCACAGGATGAAATTGAGCTACAAGCCTGCTGTAGTGATGGTGAAGATATTCCCCCTCCACCGCCACCGCCACCGCCAAACAATTAATAACTAATTTGTTTTTACATTAGAGGAATGAAACCTATTAAAATTTCATTCCTCTTTTATTATACTATAAACTTAGTATTGCTGCTATGTACAGTAGCCTTTTCATTTGCCCAAACAAAAATTGATAGTTCGCTATATTATTACAATGCGATAACAGCTCCAGAATTGCCAGAAAATCTTCCTTCCGCAATAAGCTTCTATACTAGAAAGAAACAACAGGATTTAAGTAAAAATGATACGCTAAACGCTATTAGAAATTTACGGCTATTGGCTATGGGAGAATTTAAAATAGGTGATAATTACGATAGCGAAAACCACATCGTTGAAGCCCTAGACCTAATCGAAGCCATGGCTCTCAAGGATACCTTAATCAATGCTCGGGTAGGCCTATATAATCAATTAGGTCGAATATATAGAGCCTCACGAAATCACCCAGCTGCCCAAAATTCGTTTAACAATGCTTTGGCTATCGCAAAAAAAACAAAGGATAGCATCATTATACTTAATAATAAGGCAAACATCTACAAAGATGAACTCGATTACAAAAATGCCATTGACATCTATACTCTACTTTATCAAAAAAGTGTACTTACTCAAGATAGTATCCAAATCGCCTTGGTTCTCGATAATTTAGGCTATGTGCAATCAAAAACAAATGCCCCTGAAGCATTAGGCAACCTAAAAAAGGCGTTGGATATCAGAAAGAATAAAAATTATTTGGTAGGGCTGCATTCTAGTAATAGCCATTTAGCAGAATATTATTTGGATAGAAACGATACTTCGCAAGCAAGAACATATTCGCAGAATGCCTTGAATTTGGCCAATACCATAAATAGTAGCTCCCTTAAACTGGACGCACTTTCACTTTTTATACGTTTGGACAAAAACCCCTTCGTCAATGAATATAAACGTTTAGCAGATAGTATATCGAATGTCAAACAACTTGCCGAAAACAAGAATGCCTATTTAAAATATAATGTAGCCGAGGAACAAAAGAAAACCCAGGCAAGCCAATTACTACAAGAGGTAGAGTCCCGAAAACGTTTAATATATCAATTCTTGGCTCTTTTTATTTTAATGGCTTTAATCGCCTCCTATTTTATATTTAGATATCGGTATAGAAAAGCAAAAATTGAAGAAGTGTATAAAACGGAAACAAGGATTGCCAAAAAAGTACATGATGAGGTGGCTAATGATATGTATAAGGTAATGACATCGCTTGAAAATAATCCTGGTATAGATAATGGTGTATTGGATGATTTGGAGAGAATTTATTCAAAAACAAGGGACATATCAAGGGAAAATAGTGCTATAGACCTTAATCAAGATTACGGTCTACAATTAAACGATTTATTATTGAGCTATAAGAACCAAAATGTAACTATTGTAACTCGTAATCTCTCAAAAATCGATTGGAAAGATGTTTCGGAGATTAAGAAAACTGCAATTTACAGGGTCTTACAAGAATTAATGACCAATATGCGTAAACATAGCATGGCCTCTTCTGTTGCACTTGTTTTCACCCAAGTAGGCTCCAAAATCGCAATAAAATATCGTGATAACGGCATAGGATGTGAACTTTTTAAAAAAAATGGATTACAGAATACGGAATCCCGTATCGCATCTATAAATGGAACCATTAGCTTTGAATCAAAGAAAAATGACGGATTCAAGGCAACCATAATAGTATAGTACATGTTTAAGAAAGTTTTAATCGCAGAGGATATGGAAGACATCAATAAAGGTGTACATACCCTATTGACCGAACTTGGCGTAACTCAAATTAAACAAGTACAATATTGTGATGATGCCTACTTAAAGATTAAAAGAGGCGTATTGGATAATGAACCCTTCGAATTACTAATAACTGACCTTTCTTTCAAAGCGGATCATCGTTCACAAAAATATCCTTCAGGTGAAGTGTTGGTCAAAAAACTGAAAAGCGAGT
>RCMY010009396.1_pt1 | contig 12110 bp, 9 predicted proteins | sample 2041341 | NCBI WGS metagenome assembly RCMY01 (sample SAMN09708234, study PRJNA481090) | Marine sediment metagenome, whole genome shotgun sequencing project.
GGCGTGATTCCGCTACCATAGCGCTGTTTTAGTAGTAGTTGAGGGCCTTGGGGCGTGAATGAATTTGTAGTTGGCCAGCGTTGGATCAACGACGCAGAATTGCAGCTTGGACTGGGCACGGTCGTGGATGTGGAGCATCGCACGGTCACCATTGTCTTTCTCGCCACCGGTGAGACACGCACCTATGCCAAACAAACGGCACCATTGTCGCGGGTTCGATTCACCCAGGGCGACCAAATTCAAAGCCACAGCGGGGACGCTTTAACGGTTACCCGCATCGAAGCCAAAGACGGACTGTTGCTCTACATCGGGCTAGACTCTAGCGGTGCAGCGGCCACGCTGCCGGAAAGCGAGCTGGACAACTTTATGCAGCTTAGCCGGCCTACCGAGCGCCTGTTTGCCGGCCAGATCGACGCCGACAAGTGGTTCGAGCTGCGCTACCAAACCTGGCAACAAACCAGTCAACTCAATCACTCCGAACTACGCGGCCTCACCGGCAGCCGTACCAGTTTAATTCCTCATCAGCTTTACATCGCTCACGAAGTCGCCAACCGTTACGCGCCCAGGGTGTTGCTTGCTGACGAAGTGGGCCTGGGCAAAACCATTGAAGCAGGCTTGATCTTGCATCACCAACTGCTGACCGGTCGTGCCCAAAGGGTGTTGATTGTGGTGCCGGAAAGCCTGTTACACCAGTGGCTGGTAGAGATGCTACGTCGTTTCAACTTGCATTTTAGTTTGTTCGACGCCAAGCGCTGTGAGGAAATGCTCAGCACTGACCCCGACCAAAACCCGTTTCTAACGGAACAGCTGGTGCTGTGCAGCCTGCCCTTCCTGCGCGATCACCAACAATACTATGCAGCCGCACTAGCAGGCGAATGGGACCTTCTTGTAGTCGACGAAGCTCATCATTTAGCCTGGACTCCACTACATGCCAGCCGCGAGTATGAGCTAATCGCCGCACTCGCTGAGCAGACCACCGGCGCGCTGCTGTTGACCGCAACCCCGGAACAGTTGGGCAAAGAAAGCCATTTTGCGCGACTGCGTTTGCTCGACCCAGAGCGCTTCCCGGATTACGACGCATTTCTAAAAGAAGAAGAAAGTTACGAACCCATCGCCGACGCGGTGCAAGCACTGCTGGAACACGGCACCCTGCATGAAACCAACTGGCACGTACTGGAAGAAACCGTTGGCGAGGGTGACAACCGCGAACTGATCGACCGGCTGCAAAATAATCCTGACGACGAGCAGGCGCGCCAGGATTTACTCGAGCACCTGCTTGACCGGCACGGCACAGGTCGGGTGTTGTTTCGCAATACCCGCGCCGCGGTTAAAGGCTTCCCCGGTAGAGCATTAACGGCTTATCCATTGCCCGCACCGGCGTCCTACGACACTGACATTCTCGCGGCACTACTGCCCGAGCAGGCGTATCGCCAGCGCGACGATTACGCAACACCGTGGACCCAGATCGACCCGCGTATTGCCTGGCTGATCGAAATCAGCAAAGCGATGCGTAATGACAAACTGCTTATCATTACCGCAACCGCTGACACAGCACTGGATATTGCCGAGGCACTGCGAGTTAAAACCGGCATGCACGCCGCCGTATTCCATGAAGGTATGAGCATCATTGAACGCGACCGTGCGGCGGCTTATTTTGCTGATCTTGAGTTTGGCAGTCCGCTGCTTATCTGTTCCGAAATTGGCAGCGAGGGGCGCAACTTCCAGTTTGCCCATCATCTGCTGTTGTTTGATCTGCCCCTTAACCCCGACTTGCTAGAGCAGCGCATTGGCAGGTTAGACCGCATTGGCCAAACCCAAACGATACAAATTCATGTGCCGTATTTGCAAAACAGTGTGCAGGAGATTCTGTTGCGTTGGTATGACGAAGGGCTGGGTGCCTTCGAGCACCCCTGCCCTGCGGGCCATGCTGTGTATGCCGAAGTTGAAGCCTTGCTACAAGACGTGGTGCAACAAAACAGCGATGCCGATGAACTGATAACGCGGACCAAAAGCTTACACCACGCACTGAACGAGCAGCTGCACAAAGGCCGCGACCGCCTGCTGGAATATAATTCCTGCCGCCCGGCGCTGGCCAAAGCGTTAACCCAGCAGGCACTGACAGAGGATGCCAACTCAACCCTGGCAGACTATATGGAAGCCGTGTTTGATTGTTTCGGCGCTGCCAGCGAACCGCATAGCGAACAAGCAATTATCGTGCGCCCGGCCGAGAATATGATTGCGCCCTTTCCCTTATTACCCGATGAAGGCATGACCTTAACCTACGACCGCAATACGGCGTTGGCGGTGGAAGACATCCACTTTCTGACCTGGGAGCACGACATGGTCATCGGTGCCATGGAAATGGTATTAGACAATGAGCTGGGTAACACGGCGGTTACAGCCATCAAACTGCCGGGAGTCAAACCGGGCACGCTGCTGCTGGAAAGCCTGTTTGTGTTGGAAAGCCCGCAGCGAACCAGCCGCTATTTGCCGCCTACCACGGTGCGGGTGTTGCTTGATGAGAAAGGCAAAGATCTGGCGGCCATTGTTAGCCATGATGCAATGAAAGTGCTAAAAACCAAGGTAGATAAGAAAACCTCGGTCAAGGTGGTGCGCGCTCGCGCTGAACAGTTGCAGGACCTGGTGCGTCAAAGCGAAGAGCGGGCGGCCGCGCAGCTCGATGCCATCATGCAGAACGCGAGCGAGCGTTCCACCCATTTACTGAACGAAGAAATACACCGCCTCGAAGCGTTGCGGCAAGTCAACTCGAATGTACGCGACGACGAGATCGATTTTTTCCGACGCGAGCTGCAGGACCTGAATCATCTTATTAAATCTTTACGCTTACGCCTCGATGGGCTGCGTGTGATTGTTGCGACCTAGTGGCAAGCCTGAACGATCTCACCGATTTCGCCCATCAATACCAACGCCTTTGGGTGTTAACTGGCGCAGGCGTCAGCACCGATTCCGGCATCCCGGCTTACCGTGACCATAGCGGCCGCTGGCTACGCAGCGATCCCATTCAGCACCAGGACTTTATTAACAATCATGCGTTTCGACAGCGCTATTGGGCGCGCAGCCTGCTCGGTTGGCATTCTATGCGGCGCGCCCAACCTAACGCCGCTCATGTCGCACTGGCAGCGATGCAAAATGCGGGAAGCGTCTACCAGCTGGTTACCCAGAACGTGGATGGCTTGCATCAGGCTGCTGGCAGTCAGGCGGTCATCGATCTACACGGTAATCTACAGCGCGTTATTTGCCTGCAGTGCGGAACAGGTTCCGATCGCAGCCTAATGCAACAGCGTTTGACGGCCGCCAACCCACAGTTAAGTGACAGTGTTAGCAGCATGCGCCCCGACGGCGACGCCGAAGTCGATGCATTGGATCTGAGTCAGGTCAGCGTGCCAAACTGCGAGCTTTGCGACGGCGTGTTAAAGCCCGATGTGGTATTTTTTGGGGCCTCCGTGCCAAAACCGCGCGTGCAGCAAGCACTTGATTCGCTGGCCGCAGCCGATGCCTTGCTAGTAGTTGGTTCTTCGCTGAAGGTATTTTCCGGCTTTCGTTTTTGCAAAGCGGCCGAGCAGCTCGGCAAGCCGATTGTCATCATCAATCAGGGGATAACCCGCGCCGATGACATCGCGACGCTGAAAATCGAACAAAACTGCGGCGCAGCATTGACCGAGCTGAGCAGACTATAGCTTTTACAGCACAGCAACACGCGTGCGCTTAAGCGCGCAGCAGCAACACAACAGTGCTATCCTTACGAGTTGTGTATCAAGATATTTCCAGCCTATTACTGTGAGCCTGCCTCCAAAAAAATCCGATCTGAGCAAGCAGATTGCCGAACTGACCAATGCTTATATGCGTGACGGCGGCAAGGTGCAGGAAGTTCCGCGCGGCATTAGCGGTCGTGACGGCGCGACCGGCCCGTTAAAACCCACAACGTTTCAAACCGGCCAGCCAGCGCGCGATGCTACGCCATTGACCGACGTAGTCAAGACCATAGAGGCGCGTCGCCGCTCCAAATTCAACACGCCGGCAAAACCGAGTAAAGCAAAACTCAAACCACGCAAAAAGCTCATTTACGACGATTTTGGCGAGCCGCTGCGCTGGACCTGGGTCGAAGAATAGAGGCAAAAAGCCCAGCGGGCTGCTAGTACTCCGACAAGGTGATATTGATGGATGCAGTCAGCCCAAAAGCGGTCCAGTGCGAGGCGTTTTCCCGAAGGCATAGTGGGCCTACCTACGTCGAGGGAGAACAACGAAGCAATGGGCCGCTTTTGGGCTGACCCGAAGGGCGCCAAGCAGGCCGTGCTCTGCGGCGTTGCGCTGGCTTGACGTAGAGCCCACTATGCCTGCGTCAGCGCGCCTTGCAGAGAACGGCCTGCTTAACGCTGCATCCATCAATATCACCTTACTAGGGTTTAGCGCGCAGCATCGACTGCTGGATGCGACCGGTATTGCGCACCCAGGGGTTAAGATCCTTAATGCCTTCGGGCAAGGACTTAGCGGCTGACTCAGCCGCCTGGTAAGAGTCATAGAGACCGTATGTTACGGCGTACAAGGTTTGCTTGTTTTTACGAACGGCAAAATAGGCAGCTTCATCTTGCAGTTGCCGGCGCTGGATAAAAGCTCTGGCGCTTGTTTTTTTGGTAAGACTTAAGACCTGCAGCGTGTAGCGATCCGCGTCCAGGCCGGCGAACCATTCAGCGGAACGTAAGGAGTCTGTAGTAGCCATTTGCGCGCCACTTTTGCTTGGAGGGGTGCTCACAGGCGCGCTTACCGGCACCGAGGCCTCCGCTGCAACCTGCTTTCGACTCGGCGGAGCTAGCGTCGGTCGACCATTAGATCGCAGCTCAGCGTTGTCAACAACATCTGAATGTTTATTGCCTGCCGCCCGCCTTTTCCTGGGTTCATTGATCACGTCTGAACCAGCCCCAACGATTGCGGTGTTAGCGGCTTGCTTTTCAACTGCAGTGCCTGCAGCAGTCTGATCCAGGCCTGCACGCTGTTGGTCTGGCGCACTCTCGGCCACCGCAAGCTGCGCTGAAGTCGCGTCCGTTGCCCTGGAATCGATGCTTTTCGTTAGCAACCAGCCGCCAAGGCTCGCACAGAGAATAATTAAGGTGCCGGCAAAAATCCATGCGCTGCGCTGCCGTCGCTTGCTCACAGAGAGCATTGGTTGTATTGGCTCAATCGCCTCGGACTGCTCGCGATAACTATCTACCACCTCACTCGCGTCAAGCTCCACAAGATTAGCGTAGTCGCGCACTCGGCGCAGAAATTTTTCGTCCGAAGCCAAAGCGCCACAGCGGTCGGCTTCGATGGCGCGCACGTGACTGACCAGCAGGTTTAGCGTGCTGGCAACATCACGCAGGGAGAAGCTCAGTTGTTCGCGTGCGTTACGTAAACGATAGCCTGCGGTGGAGTGATAATCGATGGTGTCGAGTGGGGCCATTTATGTCCGTCCCCTCCATAAAAGAGTTCGCATGTAGATTTCCCGGCTTTTAACTAAATTAAAAACAGTAAGATGAGTGGCAAGCAGCCATAAACAACTATTTCAAATCATGAGAGGTGACAGCGAAAATACTCTACCGTTATTAACGGAACCAGACCACTTTTTAACTGTGATATGTTGCGCACTTTGCCTGGTATTAGTTTGCATTCAGGCTATTGTTCAGCACAGCTAAGAAAGCCTTCAGCACAGAAATTCTGCCCCTCGCTCGGCTAAGCAACTTAGCCCGGCAACGCTCTTTCAAAGCGATGCAGAATGTGTGTTCGATGCAGTAAGGAGAAGGTTTAGGGCACCACTAGTTATTAACGATTTAGATTCACAGAATCAGTGGACTGCTGATCCTCGCCCGGTGCTAATCCACATTGTTCTAATAGCGGCTGTATAGCACCAACATGCTGCTTCGGCGCAGCAAACGCCACACTAAACTGTTTGCCGCGCTGCTGACGCCACTGTCGATAACTCGCCGGCTCAGCGCTTGCCAACGCTTGCTCCAGCTGCTCAACCGCCGGCAGTAGTTGGTAGCGCCGCTGACTCAGCTCTACCGCCCAAGGCTGTAGTTCAGCAATAAATTTCTGTTGTACTACATTGAGTAAAATGTCCGCACGCCGGTTGGGCTGCTGTTTGTAACACAGTGGTGTTTCGGCTAAACGATCATGCAGCATTTCTGTACCGCGCCCCAACTCGTCTGCTAACAATTTCCACGCGTGCAACAACGCGCCACCGTCACCAGTTTTCAGTAACTGCAAATCGCTCTCCAGCGCTAGCTCGTTGACGTCCCAATCATCATTCAACCAACGCTCAACGCGGCGTAGCAAACGACCCATAGCCATTGGCACTTCAGCAGCCGTGGCGGCAGGATAATCACCCAACTCAACAGGCACGTTCCAGAAGGCACGCATTTCGCCCGCGCCCAAAGTTGCCTGCCAAATCACCGTAGGTAATTGCTCGCGCTTTTGACGCAAAACCCGGCCAAGCTTTTGCGCCAGTTCGCTCCGCTCTGACGCTTCCAAAACCGCTTGGCACGCCGCGCCATGATGCAAAAACCCAAGCTCATAGATCAAACGCTGCGACGGCTGCGCCAGTTTCCCCAGGCTGCTATTACGGCCCGCAACCAAGCGCTGCAAATGGCAATCGGACAGACGCAGGAATTCCAACAAGTCGATTTTCGGCTGCGCCAGCTCAACTCTAAGCTCACGAAGCTTCGGCATAGCTTGCAGCGGGGCTGCGCTGGCTGTTGGCACGTCGACTTCTAACACCCTGGCTAAGCGCTGCAGGTAATCGGCCAATTCAGACTCGGATTGAGAGCGCCCACAGGCCACACAGATAAAGGCAAGTGAAAAAATTAACAGCTGTTTGCAAAGGTCACTTAACAATATTTAACCCCGTCCAGCCGGCAAGCGGATACACTGCGTGAAATGAAAAAAATAGCCGCCCTCCCCCATCGCGATTGCGTCTGTGCACCCATGCAGCAATGCGCTTTCATCTCGCGCGATGGCATGCAACTCGCTGCCTATCATTGGCACAATGCCAGCTCCAGCAAACACATTTTCATCGCTCATGGCCTCGGTGAGCATGCGCAACGCTATCGGCACATCGCAGAATTCTGGTGCACAGAAGGTTTCAATGTACACGCGCTTGACCATCGTGGCCACGGCCGCAGCGGCGGTGAGCGCGGCCACATCAGTCAGTGGAAAAATTTTGCTGACGATCTGCAGCAATTCATCGACGAGTATGCAGGTACAAAGTTTCTCATCGGCCATTCAATGGGAGGTGCCATCGCCATACTATATCAATTGCTGTACCCAGGGGCAGTACAAGCCGTGGCATTGTCCGGTCCGGCTACTGATATATCCTTGCCGCTGCCGGCCTGGAAGTTCATGACCGCGGCAACGCTGAGCAAACTATGGCCGAAGCTGGCGCTGAGCAATGAAATTGATGCAACGCTGGTGTGTGCTGCCCCCGCCGTAGTGCGCGCTTATGTGCAAGACCCGCTAGTACACAACAAGGTATCAGCCCGCTTTTTTTCAGATTACCTGCATACTATCGATTACATCAAGGATCAGGCGCACACGATTCAAACCCCGGTCGCTATCTGGCACGGCGCTGAAGACAAGATTGTCGAGCCGTGGATTAGCGCCGATTTGTACGCTCGCCTGTGCTGCCCGGCCAAACAGCGCGAAGTGATTGACGGCGTGTACCATGAAATATTATTCGAGAAAAATGGGCGACAAATAGCGGCGGCAATGCTGCGTTGGTTTGCACAAACCGAAAGGAAATGCACCCCTCCGGCACCCGCAGCAACATAGTGAAAGACCAGCTCCGATTTCGAGTGATAACACATTGCTGCCGCAGTCGGCATAGGTTCAGCGTCTATTCAGCCTGATTTTGTAAACTGAGTCTAAGGAATTCGATTCAATAGTCAGGCGGAGACGGAAATGAAACTCATTGCACCCGTATTAGGAATGTTAATCGCGCTGGCAACTAGCCCAGCCACGTTTGCCGGCAGCAGTTACGGCTATGACGGTCATCGTGGCGGCCATCACCGCAGTCATCAGCGACACTATCGCCCCCATCGGAGTCGCTCGCACCGTGGTGAGTATCTGCTTGGCGGTATTGTAATTGGCTCGTTGATCGCTAACAGCGTACACAAGGCGCGTCATCACCAGCCTTATGTGCAACGCCGGGTATATCAACCGACGCGCACCATTCATACTGAACGCCACACTGAAACCATCGAACGCCGCTTGCTGCGCGATGGTAGCGGTGCCTGTTTTGAACTCTTTACGGCGGCAGACGGCAGTGAGGTACGTGAACCGATCGCGCGCCGGGAATGCAGCTGGTAATTGCTCATAAGAAACCACGTCAACAGCCCGTTAGAAGTCTAAGAGAATTGCCAGGTCGTTCAGCTGTTCGCCACAGCGAAGTAATGCACACTGAACAGCTCTTCGGCATCGGTCCAGTATTGCACCGGCGTGAAACCCGCAGCCGCAGCAAGCTGCTGGAACGACGCGACGGTGTACTTATAAGAATACTCGGTGAGGATGCGCTCATCGGTGGCAAACGCTATCTGTTCACCGGCGATGCTGACGCTTTGTTGGCGCAAGCTTTGTAAATACATTTCAATACGGCCTGTCTCGCTGTTGTACACCGCCTGGTGGGCGAAGGCGCCGCCGTCAAAGTTCGCATCTGCGACGCGATTAATGTGACGCAGTACATTCAAGTTGAACGCGGCTGTTACGCCGTTAACGTCATTGTAAGCGGCATGCAAAATAGCAGGGTCTTTCTGCAGGTCAACGCCAATCAACAGCCCCCCATCTTCGCTGCCTAACTTGCGCAGGCGTTGCAGAAACTGCACCGCCTGCAACGGCTCGAAATTTCCTATTGTTGACCCAGGGTAAAACAACACCCGCCGCTCAGCCTGCAACTTCTGCGGCAGGCTTATGCCATTGCTATAGTCGGCGCAGATCGCGTGAATCTGCAGCCACGGAAAATGTTCGGTCAGTCTCACGGCGGCGCTGTGCAACGCTGCTTCCGATATTTCAATCGGCACGTACGCCTTTGGTCGCACTGTTGGCAGTAGCAGTTCAACCTTCTCCGAGCTGCCGCTGCCCGGCTCGACCAGCACACAGTCGGCACCCAATGTGGCAGCGATATCAACGCCGTGTTGCTGCAGCAGGGTCTTCTCAGTGCGCGTTGGATAATATTCGGGTTGGCGGGTTATTTCCTCAAACAGCTCGCTGCCCTGCGCATCGTAAAAGTATTTGGGTGCTATCGTCTTTTGCTTCTTGCGCAATCCTTCTAATAATTCAGCACGCACGTCGAGGCTGGCAATAGACTCCTTATGATGAATAATTTGTTGCGCACGCGGGGAGTTATCAAAAGCCATAGTTTACTTCCAGTTAAAGTGCGAGACGAATGCCGGAAAACTGCCAGCGGTCTGGCGGGTAGAAAAAATTGCGGTAGCTGGCGCGAATATGATGGCGATCGCTAACGCAGGAGCCGCCGCGTAACACCATCTGGTTGCACATGAATTTGCCATTGTATTCGCCGATGGCACCGGCGGCCGCCGCAAAGCCGGGATAAGGGCCATAACTGCTGGCGGTCCACTCCCACACGTCGCCAAATAGCTGCAGCATAGCACTGCTGTTAGTGACGGCGCTATGTGGATGCAGGCGCTGGGCGTCGACAAAATTACCGGTAATCGCCTCGCTGCTGGCGGCATGCTCCCATTCAGCTTCGCTAGGTAAGCGCGCGCCGGCCCAGCGTGCGTACGCGTCGGCTTCGTAAAAACTGACGTGGCAAACTGGTTCTGTTAGATCAAGCGGCACCAGGCCGTGCAAGGTAAACACCCGCCACTCGCCGGTTTGCTGCTGTCCAGCTTGCCACTCCTCTTCCTTCCCCTCTTTTCTCCAGTATAACGGCGCTTGCCAGGATTTTTCCTGGCGCATAGCCCAGCCGTCGGCCAGCCAAAGCTCGGCGCGCTGATAGCCGCCATCCTGCATAAACTGCAAATATTCAGCGTTGGTTACGTGTCTTTTCGCCAGCGCATAGGGAGCAATGTATGTTTTGTACTGCGGAGTTTCGTTGTCAAAACAAAACGGCTGATTGTCAATATCCGTTCCCGCAGTTATCAAGCCACCGGCAAAATCGTTAAAGGCTAGCGGTGCATCCACGCGCTGCGCAGGGTGCGTGGGCAAAGCGTGCGGTGGCAAACAGTGATACACGGGGTAAAGTGGATTTTGCGCCAGGCTATACTTCAAATCAGTAAGCAACAGTTCCTGGTGCTGCATTTCATGATGCAGGCCAAGTTCAACACGCAGCAAAATCGTAGCTCTGTCTTTATGGCGCTGATCGGCCAATAGTTCCAGTATGTGAGCGTCTATGCTTGCGCGGTATTGGTAAACTTCGTCTACCGTAGGGCGCGACAGCAAACCGCGCTGATCGCGCGCATACTGCTGGCCGATACCGTTATAGTAAGAATTGAAGATAAATTCATACGCTTCATTCACCGGCGTATAGCTGGCAACAAACGGCTTCAATAAAAACGTTTCAAAAAACCAGCTGGTATGAGCGAGGTGCCACTTCGGCGGGCTAGTTTCGGCCACGGCTTGCAAGCCGTAGTCTTCAACGCAAAGTGGCTCGCACAATGCAGCTGACTGCGATCGTACGCGTGTGTATTCTTGCGCTAGCCTATCCGCGCCCAGCGTCATAAAACTTGCGATATTCATTGCGGCACCATGTTAGCGTCGCGCCGACAGGAAGCAACCGTTGGCGGTAATTTTTACTGTGCTTTCGATTTCTACGTCGCCTCGGATGGTATAGCGGATGTATACGCGCAACCACTGGCTATCGGTTCATAACTTCACAAGCACAACGAATCAGTGAACTCAGGGATGAGTTAAACTAACAAATCAACACTACCGTTAGCACAAGCGCAGGGGTAAAACCTATGGGACTTGACATCGAACAGACGGAATTTAGCCGTGACGATCAGCAACGTTTTCAACGCAAGTTGTTTGACAATCTCGCAGCACTTAAAAAACTACTTGCCGAGCCGGGTTTTGGCAGCGGCAGCGGATCGATCGGCGCTGAATTGGAAATGTACATCGTTGACCAGCGCGGCAGACCACTGGCAGTCAATACCGATATTCACCGCGCGGCAAACGACCCACAACTAACGCTGGAGCTTAACCGCTACAATCTTGAGTTCAACCTGACTCCAGTGGGGCTGGGTGAGCGCCCGTTCACAGCAATCGAGCAGGAAATTGTTGCCAAGCTGAGCGAGCTCAACGCGACCGCGGCGCAATTTGGCGGGCGCATCGTGCCCATTGGCATTCTGCCAACCCTGAAACGTCGCGATTTTGGCCTGGCAACCATGACCGACCTGAAGCGCTACCACGCCCTGACAAACATGATGCGCCAGCGCCGGGAAGAGCATTTTTCAATAAAGATTGACGGTGTTGAACCGGTGTCGGTGCGCGCCGATGACGTCACCTTTGAGGGCGCTAACACGTCTTTGCAGCTGCACTACCGGGTCGATCCGCAGCGCTTTGCCGATACCTTCAACGCCGTTCAGTTCGTGACGCCACTAGTGCTGGCGCTGGCGGCCAATTCGCCTTTTTTTCTCGGCAAGCGCCTGTGGCATGAAACCCGCGTGCCGCTGTTCAAGCAATCAATTGACGGCCGCAACCGCAGCCGGCGGGCCTTGCATTTGCCATCACGCGTTGAGTTTGGCCATGGCTGGGTACGCCACGGTGCCTACGAGCTATTTGCCGAGTCGGTGCATCTGCATCAACCTATCCTGCCGGTATGTAGCAGCGACGACTCACTGGGCGCAATCGATAAAGGCAGCCTGCCAACACTATATGAGTTACGCTTGCACCAAGGTACGATATGGCACTGGAACCGGCCAATCTACGACCACCATGCTGACGGCCACCTGCGGATTGAGATGCGGGCCTTGCCGGCCGGTCCAACGGCCGTTGATATGCTCGCCAATTGCGCATTTCACATCGGCCTTGCGGAAGGCATGCGGGAGCAAATTGAACAACTGATTCCAGCGCTGCCATTCCAATTGTTGGTGTACAATTTTTAT
>RCMY010004456.1_pt1 | contig 12109 bp, 11 predicted proteins | sample 2041341 | NCBI WGS metagenome assembly RCMY01 (sample SAMN09708234, study PRJNA481090) | Marine sediment metagenome, whole genome shotgun sequencing project.
TCCCGGAGATCTGTGGTCTCGACGCCCCAGGACCATGACTGACGTTGGTCTGCTCGTCGGCGACAACCCGCCCCTGGCCCGGGCGTTCGTCTGGGCTGGCGGTCTTTTCGCCGTCTTGGTGTGGTCGTCGCCGAGTTGGCGTGTGCTGTTGACCATCATCGGTCTGACGGCGGCAGCAGACGCCTTCGTTTGGTTGACAACGAGCGCCGGTGGCCGAGCCGAGCGGTGGCGGACCGCGGTCAACATGAACGCGGTCGACATGAACGCGGTCAACGTGAACGCGGTCGTGGCCGGTGAGACCGTCGGTGCGGAAGACACCCGGTCAAGCGGCCACATCCGAACGAATACGCTCGTTCTCGCCTGGATCGCCCTACTGTTCTGGCCGTCGTGGAACCGCAACACCATTGCTGGCTTCTTCGTCGTCGTTGCTGCGATCCTGGTGTTGATCGATGCGCCGAAGGCCTGGCGCATGGCCCGTTCCAACGATACGGCCGAGACGAACGACACCGAGATGTCCGTGGCAGGAACGCCGGCCCCGGTTCCCGATCGCCCTCGTTACCTCACCGCCGGTCTGGTTGCGCTCGCGGCGATCGGTGTCGGCATCGCCGTGACGACGAGCTCGGTCGAGTCCGCCGAGACCAGTGAGGGGTGCAACGGCAGTGTCGATCTGTGCGATCGGCGAATCGATGAGGTGGTCTTTGCCGGCTCGCACAACGCGATGTCGTCGTCGGACCTCGGTTGGGACCTGGCGCTGCAGACCGGCGACATGGTCGCCCAACTCGATCACGGTCTGCGTGCCCTACTGATCGACGCCCTGTACTGGGACAGCGGCCAGCTGGCCCGGACCCACGTGCACCGCACCGGTACCCCGTTCCCGACACTCCGCGAGCTCATCGACGCCGATGAGCGGTTGCTGGTGTACGCCGAGAATGCCGGTGAGCCTGATACCTGGCTCCAGAACGGATACGCCGACACGTTCGGCGAAACGCCGTTCACGTTCGCTCTGCGCAGCCAGTTCTCCTGCGCTTCCAACCGGGGCAACGCAGACAATCCACTGCTCCTCATCAACCACTGGCTGACCACCGGGATCCCGATTCGAGAGGCTGCAGCGGCGGTGAACAGTCGAGCGGTGTTGCTGCAGCGTGTACAGGACTGCGAGGCCGAGCGGGGACGATTGCCGACGATCTTCGCCACCGACTTCGCACAGACCGGGGATCTCATCGAGGTCGTCGCCGAGCTCAATGGAATCACCGACTGAGAGGAGCGCAGCGTGCGAAACTCAGAGCGGTCATGGCTTGGGGGTGCGAGGTGAAGCAGCAGTTTCGACGCCGCTCCGAACTGCGGTTCGTCGGATACCGATCGTTCGGCCCGCCCGACCGTCTCGTCGTCCGCGGTCGGGTCTTGGCCAACCGGCCGGGCAGGATCCCCGCGCTCGATGAATCCACATTTCACCGATTCGGCAGAATGGCCGGGCATTTTCTCACCAGAGAAGTGGCCGGTGTCGAGGTCGAAGTGCGCCTGGGCCACGCGGTCCGCCGGGCAGTAACCGACGCCGAGGGCTACCTGTACGTGACCATCCCCGCCGCTGGTCTCACCGGCTGGGTGAACGCAACGGCACATATCATCGGTCACGGCGATGACCGGTCGTGGGCCGTCCCGTGCCTGGTGATCGAACCCGGGTTGCAACGAGTGCTGATCAGCGACATCGACGACACCATCCTCGAGAACGGGCAGGGTGATCTGCTGCGTACGGCCTGGGCCACCGTGTCCGGTTCATCGCTCACCCGCCGGCCGATCGACGGCGCAGCAACGCTCTACCGAGCGTGCGCTCAGGATGGCCCCGAGGTCTGTCAGGCCTTCTTTGTTTCGAGCAGCCCGTGGAATCTCTACGACTTCCTCATCGGCTTTCTCGAACACCACTCGTTCCCCGAGGGTCCACTCGTGCTGCGCGATATCGGCCTGAACCGATCCACGCTTGCCCGTGAGGCTCACCGTGCGCACAAGGTCACGGGGATCACGGGAATTCTCGATGCCTGTCCATCCGAGACGAGTGCCGTGCTCATCGGCGACAGCAGCCAGCACGACGCCGACGCCTTTGCCAACATCATGACCCGCCGACCCGATCAGGTCGAGGCCGCATTCATCCGAGACGTCGGCGACCCAGCCGCGGCGGCGCGGGTGGCATCGATCGCCACCTCGTTACCCAGCGACGGCCCGCCTCTGATCCTGTTCGAATCGTTCGAACAGGTCAGAGCCGAGTTGGAGGGGCGGGGTTGGCTCACCGCCTGACGAAGTCGGTCGATCAGTCCTGATCGGCGCTGAGGGCCTGAGCAATCGTCTCGTCGCCGGCCAGGTCGGTCAGGGCAGCCGATGCCTCAGCCGACAGTGACGTGTGGTGCAGCGTTCCACCATGATCACCGAGCGCACGGTTGATGTCGGCAGGGTCGGTATTGGACGTGAGCAGGAACAGCGCTGACTGTCCCGGTGCGAGAGCATCGGACACGGTGGAGATGAACGTGTTATCGATACCGAGATCGAGGCCGGTGTTCCCCAGCGCTCGAATCCCCATCCCGATGAGCGCTCCGAGCAACGGGCCTCCCAGGAGTAGACCGATGAGCATTCCCCACAGCCCACCGCCGGCGACGCTCGTACCCTTGACTGCCGACTCCAAGGTCTGGCGAATCTTGACCTTTCCCTTGTCGTTCTTGTGCGCAACTGCCGCGTCGGTGACCGCGACGAGTGGAATTTGCGTGTTGTCCTTCTTCGCAGTGACGATTTGTCCAAGTGCCGAAGCGGCGGCGTCTTCAGACTCGTAGGTGAAGACAACGAGATCGAGATCTGGCATGGGAGCATCCTTGTGTTTCGCCGGTTGTGGAGGCCACCGGTTGAAGCGATGACCCTACTCGCCGCCGCGGCAGAGGACCGGTCGGCACGCGGGCCGTTCAAGGCGTTGACAGCACCTCGTTAGAGTCGGTTCATGACCACGCACGACGTTTCCATCGAAGGGTCGGGCGAGCAGGCGAGTCTGGCTTCCGAGCTGCGCAAGGAAGGCTCGACGATGTCGCTCTACATCGCTGTGAGTTTGCTGGCCGCGCTCACCGCTCTGTCGGGAACCTCCGTCCACAGCGACATCCGAGTCGCCGGCACCATCTGGGGAACCACGATCGGTCTCGCCGCGGCACACCTGTTCGCGTTTCGGCTCTCGGCCCGCCTTGTCGGTGCCGGAGAGGTGCACGAGCATGACGCGAAGATTGCGATGGCTCAATTGGCCGGGGCAGCGATGGTCGCATTGTTGTGCACCATCCCGGTTTTGCTGTTCGCAGACTCCAGCGAGCTCGACGCCGTTCGACTGGTGCTTGCCGCCTACATCGCGCTGATCGGCTACCAGGTGGCGATCGCCAACGGCAGCACCCGCACCCGTGCCATCACCTACGCTGCCGTTGTTCTGGCGACCGCGCTGGCGATAGCGATCGCCAAGAACGTTCTCGCCGGTCACTGACTCAGGCAGCGATCCGGCTGGCGGTCCCGGTCGACAAAGAATTGCGAGTTGTACTCGCAATTACTAAGCACCTGTTCTAGGTTGCAGTCGTGGCAACGGATCCGAGAGCCGATGGCCGGCACGCCAGGCGTGAACGAAATCGTCAAGCCGTGATCGACGCCGCCTTCGAGCTCATCCAGGAGGGCAAGGTCCCACCCTCGGTCGACGACGTTGCCGTGCGGGCCGGGGTATCGGTGTCGTCGATCTTTCGGAACTTCGACGGGCTGGCCGACGTCCAACGCCAAGCCCTCGACGTGTTCCATCCCCGGTTTGGCCACCTCTTCGTCGTCGATCCAGGCGAGGAGGGTCGGCCCGAACGGGTGCGGGCTCACGTCCGATCGCGCATCCAACTGTGCGAGCTGGCTGGATCCCTCCTTCTGTTGGCTCGTTCCCGTGCGCTGGACCACCAACCAATGGTCGAGGGCATGTCCAGGCTGCGGCAACGTCTTGCCGACCAGACCCGAGAACGATTCCGGATCGAACTCCGATCGTTGACTCCGACCGAAGCCTCGAACCTGGCGGCGTTGATCGACTCGACCACCTCGCCGGAGGCCTTCGATGTGATGCGCGGCGGTCATGCCCGTTCATCCCGCCAGATCGACAAGACGTGGGTATCCGCACTCGATGCGCTCTTGGAGCAGTGGGCTCCCACCACCCCGGTCGACACCGCACGAGACAACATGGCCACCGGCACCGGTCGGCCAGCGAAGGGAACGCCAACATGACACGACCGTCGCGATTCGAGGGAACGGTTGGCCGAACGATTGCCGACTCCGAAGCCTGGTTCGACGAGCCGCCCCACCCCGGAGCGGATGCACCGAACGTCGTTGTCGTGCTCCTCGACGACACCGGATTCGCCCAGTTCGGCTGCTACGGCTCCGACATCGACACCCCGAACATCGACGCCCTGGCCGCAAACGGTGTGCAGTTCACGAACTTTCATGTGACGCCGCTGTGTTCGCCGACTCGGGCCTCACTTCTCACCGGCCGGTCACAGCACGCGGTTGGCATGCGGGCCGTGAAACCGAAGCCGCAACCGAAATGAGCCGCCAATGAGCCTCACCGTCACCCTCCTCGGCACGGGTAGCCCCATGCCCAGTTCCGACCGCGCCGGCCCGGCCACGCTGATCTCCAACGGCAACGGGTCTGATGCCGAGCACTACCTGGTCGACGCCGGCCGCGGCGTCCTGATGCGCCTTGCGGCGCTCGGGCTCGGTGCGCCGGATCTCACCGCCGTGCTCATCACCCACCTGCACAGCGACCACATCACCGACCTCAACGACGTCATCACCACCCGCTGGGTGATGACCTTCACGAGGACTCCGCTCACCATCGTCGGTCCGGTGGGAACCCAACGAGTGGTCGATCATCTTCTTGCATCGCTCGAACCCGATATCGAGTATCGGCTGGCCCACCACCAAGATCTCGATCACCGACCGCCGGTGACCGTCATCGAAGTGAGCGAAGGGGCGGTCGACCTGCCGGGTGCGGTGGCGATCACCTGCGGCCAAACCGATCACAAGCCGGTCGAACCGAGTGTCGGCTTCCGATTCGACTATCGCACCGCCGACGGCAGCGTCGGAGTCGTGACTGCCGGCGACACGGTGCCATGCGTCGGGCTTGACGCACTGTGCAGGGATGCTGATGCGCTCGTGCACACGGTCATTCGCAAGGACATCATCGCCAAGGTCCCGATGCAGCGCATGCAAGACACCCTCGACTACCACTCCTCACCCGAAGAGGCCGGTGCCACGGCCAAGCGGGCCGCGCTCGACACCCTGATCCTCACCCACTACGTCCCGCCGATGCCGATGAGCGGCACCGAAGACGACTGGCGTGCGCTCGCCGCCACCGAGTTCGACGGACGAATCGAGCTTGGCGACGACCTCCACCGGGTCGAGATCCGGCCCCGCTGATTTCCGGCGAAACCGACATTACGCAGCTGACCACCCGCCCACGGCCCTTCAGGAGCAACGATGCAAGCCCTACGCACACCTGACGATCGATTCACCGACCTCCCCGACTATCCATTCACCGCCAACTACATCGAGGTTCCCGATCAAGACCCCGACGAGCCAAATGGCACGTTGCGGGTCCACTATCTCGACGAGGGTCCAGCTGAGGGACCGGTCGTACTGTGCATGCACGGCGAGCCGTCGTGGAGCTTTCTGTATCGGAAGATGATCCCCCTGCTCACCAACGCCGGCCTGCGGGTCATCGCCCCCGACCTCGTCGGCTTCGGCAAGAGCGACAAACCGAGCCAGACGAGCGACTACACCTACGCCCGCCACGTTGCGTGGATGCAGGCCGCGATCATCGACCATCTGGATCTGCGCGACGCAACGTTCTTCGGGCAGGACTGGGGTGGCCTGGTCGGCCTACGTCTCGTTGCCGAGAACCCCGAACGTTTCGCCCGAGTGATCGTTGGCAACACCGGGCTGCCAACCGGCGAGCACGCGCCAAGCGATGCGTTCATGGCGTGGCAGAAGTTCTCCCAGACCTCTCCCGAATTCGACATCGGCTTCCTTCTCAACTCGGCAACGATCACACCGCTGAGCGACGCCGAGGTCGCCGCCTACGACGCCCCCTTCCCCGACGACACCTACAACGCGGGTGCCCGAATCTTTCCGTCGCTGGTGCCGACCTCGCCCGACGATCCCGCCGCCGCCGCCAACCGGGCCGCATGGAAAGTCCTCAAGGCGTGGGACAAGCCGTTCATCTGCTGCTTCAGCGACAGCGACCCGGTCACCCGCGGCGGTGACAAACCCTTCCTGCAGCTGGTGCCGGGCGCCGAGGGCCAACCCCACGTCACCGTTGCAAACGCGCACCACTTCTTCCAGGAAGACGCCTCACCTCAGTTGGCTCAGATCATCATCGACGCAGTAGCTGCCCGCCTGCCCTCTGAGACAGAGCCATGAGCACGATCGAGCGTCGCGCCACCATCGATGCGCCAGTCGAGCGCGTCTGGTCTGTCTTGAGCGATTTCGGTGCCATCAGTTCCTGGGCCCCGAACGTCGACCACTCGTGTCTGCTGTCTGATCAGACCGAGGGTGTCGGCGCGGTCCGCCGCATCCAGTCCGAGCGCCGAACCGTGGTCGAAACGATCGAGACCTGGGATCCAGGAGCGATGCTGTCATACCAGATCACCGGACTTCCCCCGATCATTCGCTCGGTCACCACTACCTGGCGACTCGAACCGGCGGGAGAGTCGACCAACGTCGTGCTCGTCACCGAGGTCGACGCCGGGTCACGGCCGCCACAACAACTGATCGCACGGGTCGTCGGGCGTCGGCTCGCCACGGCCTCAGAGCAGATGCTCGATGGCTTGGGCCGTCAAACCGAGCAACGCCTTTCGCCGAACGACAGGGAGACCACATGAGTCAGCCAGCACGTCCCGATGTCATCGTGATCATGACCGATGAGGAACGCGCCGCCCCGCCGTATGAGACGGCCGAGGTGGCGGCCTGGCGCCGGGCAACGCTGAGCGGTGCCGGTTGGTTCGAGGACAACGCCGTCAACTTTGGCCGCCACTACACCGGGTCGCTGGCCTGTGTGCCGAGCCGGCCGACGATCTTCACCGGTCAGTACCCCGCGGTGCACGGCGTCACCCAGACCGACGGGCTCGGCAAGATGGCCGACGACTCGCGCATGCGTTGGCTGCCGGAGGGTGAGGTCCCGACGCTCGGACATTGGTTTCGTCGGGCCGGTTACGACACCCACTACGACGGCAAGTGGCATCTCTCCCACGCCGACCTGCACGATGCCAACGGTGCCCGCATCGACTCCAATGATGACGACGGCAACATCCTTGCCGGTGGGGTCGAGCAGTACCGTCGGGCCGACCGACTCGATCCGTACGGCTTCTCCGGTTGGCTCGGCCCGGAGCCCCACGGTGGCAAGCTGCGCGATGCCGGGGTTCGCCGTGATCCTCTGATCGCCGCCCGCGTCGTTGCCTGGCTCGATGACCGCTACCGACGCCGCGCCGATGGCGACGCCGATGCCCTCCGGCCCTTCCTCCTGGTCGCCAGCTTCGTCAACCCCCACGACATCGTCCTGTTCCCCATATGGGCTCGTCGCGGCAGCCCACTCGAACCCTCGCCGCTCGACCCGCCACCGGTGCCCGAAGCCCCAACCGCACGAGAGGACCTGGCCAACAAGCCGGCGGCCCAGATCGCGTACCGCGACACCTATCCCTCGGCCTACGGTCCGGCGGCTCGGATCGCCGCCATCTATCGCGACAACGCACAGGAATACCGAGATCTCTATCACCGTCTCCATGTCGAGGTCGACGCTCCCCTCGATCGGGTACGGCGCGCCGTGACCGATCAGGGCACCGATGCCGTCATCGTCAAGACGTCGGATCATGGCGACCTCCTCGGCGCTCACGGCGGGCTCCACCAGAAGTGGTACAACCTGTACGACGAGGCGACCCGGGTGCCGTTCTCGATCGCTCGGATCGGTGCCACCCCGACATCGGGCCGGGTCATCACCGACGCTCCGACATCGCACGTCGACATCGTGCCCACGCTGCTCGCGGCAGCCGGGATCGACGAAGCCGCAGTGGCCGAGTTGCTTCGCCCTGACTTCTCCGAAGTCCATCCCCTGCCGGGGAGAGACCTGATGACCGTGGTTGACGATCCATCGAGGGCCGACGCCGAGCGGGCCGTCTACCTCATGACCAACGACAACATGCTCGAAGGTGACTCCGGTGCGTCGGGTCTGGCCCGTCGCCTAGGTCGGGTCGAGCATCCGCCGGTGCCGCTGCGGATCAACACCCCGGCGCATGTGGCATCGAACTTCGAAGGGCTCGTCCACCGAATCGACGGCACGCTGTGGAAACTGGTTCGCGTCTTCGACGATCCGGCGACCTGGACCGAGCCTGGAGTGCGGAATCTGGCCGCCAGCGGAGGCCCCGGTCCCGATCAGTATCGCACCGCGCCGCTGCCTGATCAGTGGGAGCTGTACGACCTCGACGGGGACCCGATCGAGGAACACAACCGCTGGCACGACCTCGGGTCTGACCCTCAGGTGGCCGGGGTGTTCGATCGCATGGTCGATGCCATGAAGCACGAGCGTGCCCGCGCCGTTCCCGAACGCAACAATCCGTGGCCCTATGTGGCCCGACGACCCACACGCGGTCCGGCGACGCAGTCTCCACCGCCACCGGCTCGTGCCCTCCGCAAGCTCGTCCAAAAGCTGGGTATGCATCCGAACGACACCGAGCACGTCGAATTCGACCTGTCCGGTCGTCGGGCGTTGGTCATTGCCACCAACGTTGCCTGGCTCGACATCGCCAAACCCACCGGTGTGTTCGCCAGCGAGATGACCGTGCCCTACTACGCCTTCTTCGACGCCGGAATGCAGGTCGATGTTGCCAGCCCGGCCGGCGGCATGGTGGCGGTCGACCCCATGTCGCTTCGACCGGTGATTCGAACACCCGAAGACGACCGTTTCCTGGCCGACGACAACTTCCGCTCCAAGGTGTCGACGTCCTTGGCCGTCGGCGATCTCGACATGGACGACTATGACATCGTGTTCCTCGCCGGTGGGTGGGGTGCAGCCTTCGACTTCGGCTTCTCCGAGGCGCTGGCCGACAAGGTCACCGAGGCGAACGCCGCCGGCAAGGTCATCGGCGGGGTGTGTCACGGCCCGCTGGGTCTGCTCAACGCCAAGGCAGCCGACGGGTCCCCGCTGGTGGCGGGGCGCAAGATATCGGCCGTGACCAACAAGCAGGTCGCCGAACTCGGTATCGAGGCGACACCACACCACCCCGAACGGGAATTGCGTGGCGCAGGCGCGCTCTTCGAGAGCGAGACCCGCTTCCGCGATCCGCTGGCCAACCACTGGGTCGTCGACGGCAACCTCGTCACCGGGCAGAACCAGAACGCCGGGCCGATGGTGGCCCGAGAGATGATGCAGATCCTCGTTGAGCGTGGATCTGACAACGGTGGTGGTTGACCCTACGTTGACTGCACCGGAGCGTTAGGCCGTTGGTCGCCGCCCGAGGTCCGCTCGATGCGAGGAGTCCGATCATGAAACGCCGAACCCACCGTTCACATCTCAGTTACATCGACAAGTCGAGAGAGTTCTACGGAGCTCACGGCTACGACAAGGCCTATGAATGGGCCACCAACGACAACGCACCGTTCACGCCTCTGTCCAAGCCGCTCTCGGAGTGCAAGGTCGGGGCCATCACCACCTCGTACTTCCTCCCCGACGACTTCGTGTACCGAGTTCCGGGTGATCTGCCGCGAAAGCCGCACGTTGCCTCACGATCCGACGTCGGCCAACTCGACAATCAGTATCTGTCGTGGGCGAAAGACGAAACGCACACCAACGACCCCGAGAGCTTCCTGCCGCTTGCCCGACTCGACGAAGCCGCGGCCGCCGGTCGGATCGGGTCGGTGTCGGATCGGTTCTACTGCCTGCCAACACAATTCAGTCACCGTCAAACCCAGCGGCGCGACACGCCGCAACTGATCGAATGGTTGCAGGAGGACGAGGTCGATGTGGTGGTGCTGATTCCCCTTTGACCGGTCTGCCACCAGTCCGTGAGCCTGGGAGCACGTCAGATCGAAGAAGCCGGCATCCCCACCGTGGTGATCGGCTCGGCCCGAGACATCGTCGAAGAATGCGGGGTACCCCGCTTCTTGTTCGTCGATTTCCCCCTCGGCAATCCCTGCGGAAAGCCCTACGACGCCGACATGCAACGCTCGATCGTCGGTCTCGGGCTCGACCTGCTCGAAAACGCGTTCGTCCCGCGGACCACCGTTCAGGCCCCGTTCGTATGGGATGCCGACGACGATGACGGCTGGCGAGAGCGCTACATGCACGTCGGCGACGACAACCGGGCGACGCTGGCAGCCGCCGGGGAAGAGCGGCGCACGATCCAGCAAAGCACCAAGGGGTAGCCGGCCGGCGTGATCAGGTGAGGTCGATGTCGGCGTAACCGCTGGCGGTGGCCTGCTCGATGACCTTGACGTATTGGGGTGCACCCCCGAAATAGGCCTGGTAGCGAACCATCCCCTCGCGATGGCCTGCCACGTTGGAGTTGTAACCGGTGAACCATCCCTTGCTGTCTCGCAGGAGCAGACGCTCGTGGGCCCGAACGACCTTCTCGACCCAGGCCGACTCGGCCTCGGGTGTTGCGTCGACGCGGGTGTGGCCGTGTTCGATCGCATGCTGGAGCAGACCGGTCAACCAGTCGACGCCGACCTCGATCGCCCGTGGGAAGTTCGTCGACCCCGAAACGCTCTGTGGGCCCGCCACCATGAACATGTTCGGGAAGCCGTGGGATAGCACCCCGAGATAGGTACTCGGGCTCTCGCTCCACTTGTCGGCGAGGGTCTGTCCACCAACACCCCGGATCTCGATCCGGTCATAGCCCCCGGTGATGGCATCGAATCCGGTGGCGAAGACGATCAGATCGAGCTCGTGGTGTCCGTCGGTGGTTTGGATTCCGGTCCGGGTGAAACGCTCGATCGGTGTTGCGGTCACGTCGACCAGATGCACATTGTCTCGGTTGTATGCCTCGAAGTAGCGGGTCTCGAGCGGCAGGCGTTGGAGCCCGAAGCCGTGATCGATAGGAATGAGCTTTTCGGCCAGTACCGGATCTTCGACGCGTCCTCGGATGCGATCGGCGACGTAGTCCGAGATCTCCCGGTTGGCTTCTTCGTCGATGAAGATCTCGGCGAAGTTCGAGGCCAGCAGAGCGAAACCTGGCTGCTCGTAGAGCTCGTCCCAGATCTCACGCCGCTGCTCCGCGGTCAGATCCCAGAAGCCTCGCCGAGGCACATGCTCGAATCCGCCAGGAGATAGCGCACAGTTGGCAAAGATCTCGTCGTAGCGGTCGCGGATCGTGTCCATCTCCTGCGCCGAGATCGACGAGTTGTTCAGCGGTGTGCTCCAATTCGGACGACGCTGGAAGACCGTCAGCTCCCCCACCTGTTCGGCGATCGTGCTGATGACCTGGATCCCCGTTGCCCCGGTACCGATCACGCCGACCCGGCGCCCTTCGAGTGCAACGGGCTCCTTCGGCCACCAGTAGGTGTGGAACGCCTCGCCCTCGAAGTCGTCGATGCCTTCGTAGCTTGGCAGTGTCGGGATCGAGAGCGGCCCGAGGCTGGTGATGACGAAACGTGCGGTGACGGTTTCACCGTTCGCGAGCGAGAGCGTCCAGATCCGTTCGTCTTCATCCCAGATCATCTTCTCGACCCGGGAGTTGAAGCGCATGTGGCGTCGCAGGTCGAACTTGTCGGCGACATGATTCAGGTATCGGAGGTTCTCGGGCTGGGCCGAGAACCGTTCCTTCCAATGCCACTCGTCGAGCAGTTCCTTCGAGAACGAATAGCCGTAGGTGTAGCTCTCGGAATCGAAGCGGGCCCCCGGGTACCGGTTGCGATACCACGTGCCGCCAAGGTCGTCGTCGGCCTCGAGAACGACGGCGTCGATGCCGAGATCGGTGAGCCGCTTGATCTGATAGATCCCCGACACGCCAGCGCCGAGCACCACGACCTCATGGTGCTGGTTCTCGTTCGTCATGTCGCCAACATTGCACCCGATCAACCGCGC
>RCMY010004457.1_pt1 | contig 12108 bp, 9 predicted proteins | sample 2041341 | NCBI WGS metagenome assembly RCMY01 (sample SAMN09708234, study PRJNA481090) | Marine sediment metagenome, whole genome shotgun sequencing project.
CCCCCGGTGGTACACCGACGACATCGCCGGTCACGATCACTTCTACGAGACCTCCATGCCGAGCCCGGCCACCCAGCCGCTGTTCGACGAGGCCAAGCGGCTCGGCGTCGGCTTCTCGCTCGGGTACGCCGAACTCACCCCGCCCGATGCCGACGGGATCGTCCACCGCTACAACGCCACGGTGTTGGTCGAGCGAGACGGCTCGATCGTCGGGATCTACCGCAAGGTCCACATTCCCGGCCACGAGAACGACGAACCCTGGCGTCCGTTCCAGCATCTCGAACGGCGCTACTTCGAGGAGTCACCCGACGGGTTCGGTGTCTGGCGTTCCTTCGGTGGCATTCTCGGCATGGCCACCTGCAACGACCGACGCTGGCCCGAGACCTATCGAGAGATGGGTCTCCAGGGCGTCGAGATGATCCTCATCGGCTACAACACCCCGCTGCATTACGCCCCCGATCCCGGCCAGAACGCACTGCAGGGTTTCCACAACCAGCTGTGCATGCAGGCCGGCGCCTATCAGAACGGCACCTGGGTCGTCGGTGTCGCCAAGGGAGGCACCGAAGAAGGTGTCGAGTCGCTCGCCCAGTCGTGCATCATCGCCCCGTCCGGCCAGATCGTGGCGCAGGCGATCACCACCGGCGACGAACTCATCGTCGCCCGCTGTGACCTCGACAAGTGCGCTGATTTCAAAGACACCCTGTTCGACTTCGCTCGCTATCGCCGACCCGAGGTCTACCAGCGGATCACCACGCAGAAGGGTGTCATCGAACCTCCGATCACCGCCACCTCAAACAGCGACGCAGCAGCAGGAGCACAGCAATGACCAGTTTCAAGCTCAACGGCAGCGAGGCCTCGGCCGCAGGATCCCACGAGCATCTCCTCGCTGCGCTGCGCGACGAGCTCGGCGTGATGTCGCCCAAAGACGGCTGCTCGCCATCGGGCCAGTGCGGTTGCTGCACGGTGCTGATCGACGGCAAGGCTCGCATCTCGTGCCAGACGCCGATGGACAAGGTGGAGGGGGCCGAGGTCCTCACGCTCGAAGGGCTCGATCCCGACGAGCGCGACCGAATGGCCACGGCCTTCGCCGCCCACGGCGCGCTCCAATGTGGTTTCTGTACGCCAGGCATCGTGATGCGTACCAAGGCGATGATCGACAAGTCGGGGAGTGAGCTGACACGAGACAAGGCGTCTCGATTGCTCGGCGCTCACCTCTGTCGTTGCACCGGCTACACCAAGATTCTCGATGCGGTCGAGTCGTTGGCCCAGGGCGAGACCCTCGTGGCGCTCGCGCCGAAGGGCATCGGCAGCAGAGGAAGCAAGTACGAAGCAACCGACCTCACACTCGGCGACCGCCCCTTCATCGACGACATGGTTCCGGCCGGTCTGTTGCACGGAGCCTTCCACCTCACCGATCACGCTCGAGCCGACATCGTGGCGATCGACACCAGCGCGGCCGAGGCCGTTCCGGGCGTCGTACGTGTGCTCACCGCTGCCGACGTGCCGGGAGAACTCCGAGGAGGCCTGATCCACAAGGACTGGCCGATCTTCATCCCCGTGGGCGGTCGTACGAGCTACATGGGCGACGTGCTCGCCATGGTCGTCGCCGAAGATCGGCCGACGGCTCGCAAGGCCGCCAAGCTGATCGAGGTCAGCTACGACGTCCAGACCCCGATGACCAACCCCGCCGAGGCGATCGCTTCGAGCGTGAACGCCGTGTGGGGTCTCGAAGGCAACGTGTTGTCGACCAGCACCTACGCCCGCGGTGACGCCGCCGACGCGCTCGCCGGTGCCGCTCACGTCGTGCGTGAGACCTTCCAGACACAGCGGATCGATCACGCCTTCGTCGAACCCGAATCGACGCTGGCGGTACCCGTGCCTGCTGGTCGGCCGCTGCCGCTGCGCCACAAGGCCGCAACCGGCGGCGATCCGGTCGACTTCCGCCGGCTCATGGTCTACTCGGGTGGTCAGGGAATCTGGGACGACCGCAACGACATCGCCAAGATCTGCGACGTCCCCATCGAGTCCATCGTGACCGAGCTGGTCTCGAACGGTGGGGCCTTCGGTGGCAAAGAAGACATGTCGAACCAGGGCCAGACCGCACTGGCCGCCTGGCTCCTCGATGCGCCGGTCAAGACCACGTTCTCGCGCGAGGAGTCGTTCCTCGTCCACACCAAGCGCCACCCGATCCGCATGGTCTACGAAGCCGGTTGCGACGCCGACGGCACCCTCGTGGGTCTGCGTGTTCGGATGCTCGGCGACTCCGGGCCCTACGCCTCGGTCGGCATGAAGGTGCTCGAACGAGCGGCCGGTCACGCCTCCGGTCCCTACGTGGTGCCCAACATCGACGTCGAGGCGATCGCCGCCCGAACGAACAATTCGGTGTGCGGCGCCTTCCGTGGCTTCGGTGCCAACCAGGCCCAGTTCGCGATGGAGGGCTGCATGGACCGACTGGCCGAGGCCGTCGGCATCTCGGGGTGGGAGATCCGCAGCCGAAACGTGGTCGTTCCCGGTGACACCTGGGGCCCCGGTCAGGTACTCGACGACGGCTGCCTCGGTGCCCGAGCCTGTCTCGACGCGGTCAAACCTGCGTACGACGCAGCGATCGCGAACGGTTCGGCCGTCGGACTCGGGCTCGGACTCAAGAACTCCGGTCTCGGCAACGGGTTCAAGGAGATCGCCAAGGCCGTCGTGCACTTCCGTGCCGACGGCAAGGTCGAGGTCCGGCACTGCTGGACCGAGATGGGCCAGGGTGTCCACACCGTCGCCCTGCAGGTGGCGGTCGAAGAGCTCGGCATCGAAGCCGAGCGCATCGAAGTGATCGTCGACTCCACACGAGAGCTCGGCGCAGGCCAGACCACGGGAAGCCGGGGCACCCTGATGGGCGCCGGGTCGGTGTCCGACGCCTGCCGCGCCGCCATGGCCGACGGCTGCAAGGTGGGTGTCGATTACGAGGGCGAGTATCGGGTCGACTGGACCAACTCGCTGAGCGAAGGCCTCGAGAACCCGATCATCCACTCGACCTTCGGCTACGCCGCCCAGATGGTGATCATGGATCGCGAGACGGGCTTGATCGACCGAGTGGTCGCCGCCCACGATGTCGGCCGAGCCGTCAACCCACTGTTGTGCGAGGGCCAGATCGAAGGCTCGGTGCACATGGGCCTCGGGTACGCCATGACCGAGGGCTTCCCGTGCGACATCGACGGCAAGCCGCTGAACGAGACCCTCCGGTCGCTCGACATCATCCGGCCCAAGGACATGCCCGAGGTCGAGGTCATCCTCGTCGAATCGGCCGAGCCGAACTCGCCGTATGGCATCAAGGGCGTCGGTGAGATCGGGCTGGTTCCCACCGCCGGTGCCGTGGCTGCCGCCATGCACGATCGTGACGGCACCTGGCGCAACGAGCTCCCGCTCGTCAACGAGAAGAACCGCGAACGCTCCGATGCCTGGGCCTGATCCGGCATCTCCAATCCGGCCCGGCGACCCGTTCGTCGATGCCTCCAACCAACACGCAGGTGAACACCAGTGACCAACACAGACACCGCCAGTCAGCTCGCCATCTTCGGCGAGTTCGCCCCCGACGGTCAGGCCTCGTACGACAACGCCGTTGCCCGATTCAAGGCCAACAACATCGTTCTGCCGACCTTCGCCGAGCTGCGCGACCCATCCACGATCCCGGCGGCGATCGCCGACCAGCTGTCCGGCGTCGAGAAAGATGCTGCCGACCCGCGCAACCTGTTCCGGGTCCACTGGTACAACGAGCACGCCGATGCTCCCGGTGACAACTTCCCCGGGTTCGTCGATGTGCCGACCCACATCGAACTGCCGTCGGAGCTCACCGGAGTCGACGCTCGCATCGTGCTCGCCTTCGGCAATCGTTTCCCGATGATCCGGGCCCACAAGGTGCTCGCCGCCTACTCGTGCCTTGCCGCTCGATTGGTCACCGGTCGTTTCGATCCCACCGAGAACCGGGCCATCTGGCCGAGCACCGGCAACTACGCCCGTGGCGGCATCGCCATCTCGAAGATCATGGGCTGCCGTGGCGTGGCGATCCTGCCCGAGGGTATGAGCCGGGAGCGGTTCGAGTGGCTCGGTCGTTGGACCACCAACCCCGACGAAGACGTGATCAAGACCTTCGGCACCGAGAGCAACGTCAAGGAGATCTACGACGCCTGCAACGAACTCTCACTCGATCCGACCAACGTCATCTTGAACCAGTTCAGCGAGTTCTCGAACCACATGGGGCACTACGCCGTCACCGGGCCATCGCTCGAGAAGGTGTTCCAACACGTGACCGCCTCGAAGCCCGGCACGCTGGCCGCGTTCGTCTCGGCCTCGGGATCAGCAGGCACGCTCGGTGCCGGCGACTACCTGAAGGATCAGTACGGGTCGAAGATCGTGGCCGTCGAGGCACTCGAGTGTCCGACGATGCTCTACAACGGCTTCGGTGACCACAACATCCAGGGCATCGGCGACAAGCACATTCCCCTGATCCACAACGTCACCAACACCGACATGGTGGTCGCGATCAGCGACGACGCGACCAACAAGCTCGACGTGTTGTTCAACACCCCGGCAGGGAAGCGTCAATTGGTCGAACGGGGGCTGGCACCCGAACTCGTCGATGCCATGATCGACTTCGGCTACTCGTCGTTCTGCAACATGCTCGCCGCGATCAACACGGCCAAGGTCTGGGGCCTCGGTGCCGACGATGTGGTGATCTCGGTCGCCACCGACGGGTCCGACCTGTACAACTCCGACCGTGAGCGGATCATGTCGACGCACTTTGCCGACGGCTTCGATGACGCCGAGGCGTCGGCGGTGTTCGACGAGTTCCTGGTCGACGTCGACACCACCCACAGCCGGGAACTCGACGACATCGAGCGGAACCGGATCTTCAACCTCGGCTACTTCACCTGGGTCGAGCAACAGGGTGTGTCGGTTCCGGATTTCGAATCACGACGCAGCCAGGACTTCTGGAACGGCCTTCGCCCCCTGGTCGACACCTGGGACACGATGATCGAGGAGTTCAACGACGCCACAGGCGCCACCTTCGGTTGATTCGGCCACCCACGATCCTGAGCGCCGCTGCGGCCCAGGATCGTGAGCGCCCGCGACTGTTCGTCGTTGTGAGCGCCGGCGGTTGCTCAGGTTCGTGAGCGCCTGCGGCGCTCAGGTTCGTGAGCGCCTGCGGCGCTGTGCATCGATCTGGCGGGCAGTGTGGACGATCGAGCGAGCATCCGGTGCCTCGGCCGGCTCGGACCCGTCGTGGTGATCGGCCAGGATCGGCGCGAGCGCCTCGAGAAGTGCGCTCACGCTGACTCCCCACTCGATGGCAACGGCGTGCCACTGCTCATGTGCGTTGTCGCTGAGGTAGGCGTGAAGAGCCCGCCGTTGTGCGGTCATCAGGAGTGCTCCGTTGTGGGCTGCGGTGGTGAAAATGACGGGTTGCCCCATCGATGCCGACCAGGCGACCGATGAAGGCCGAGGTTGGCGGAGAACGTGTGTGTGCGACCTTCTGAGCAACGTCGGGTCGCAACCACACCGTAGAGAAGGGAGTTCGGAGGCTCCAGACGAATTGTCGGTGCGCTATTCTGACCGAGCGACCGTTGGTTGCGGCGAAAGGGCGCGGCGGCAAAGGCGCGGAAACGGCAGCGAATGGCGATAGGTGAGATCAGATCCGAGAGTCTCGAGGAACTCCTCGACTTGATGGCGTACAGCCCCGAGTTGTTGATGCACCCCGTCGATCTCCTCACGGTCGAACAGGCGGCCAACCATGCGGGAGTGCCGAAGACCACTGTCGATTCGGCCCTTGCCGGTGTCCAAGAATTTCGCTCCCTGGTCGTTGCCGAGAGCATCGACGAGCTGGCGACCGACCCCGGGCCCTCCACCTGGGCGGCGATGCAGCGGGCAATCGCCGCAGAGTCGTTGGACGCCGGTCTGGCCGAGATCCTCAGGGCCCGCTCGGTCGAACTTGCGACCGACCCGGCCTTCGCGCTCTTCCTCAACGGACACGATCAGTTCGATGATCCGATCATCACTCGAGCGGTTGCCCACACATCGGACCGCCTCATCACGAGTTTTGTACCGTTCGTCGAGACCGTCTCGGTCGCGGCCGGGGGTCCAGCGTGCCTGACGCCCGAGGTGGCCTTCGCCGCGCTCCACGCCCTCCTCACCGAGGCCTACCGTGTGCTGACGCGACTCGCCGGAGACGACGCCGACCTCGACCGACGACTCGCACTCGATGCCGGCCATTTCATGGCGATCGAGCTCGACCGGCCGCCGAACGGGCTGCCCTGGGACACCTACTTTCCGCCCTTGCCGCCCGCCGCCGAGCCGTTGAACGGCCGATTGGCGCAGGCGGTTCGAGCCGGAGCCGACCTCCTGCTCACCGCAAGCATGCCGCTGACGACCCGGCTGACGGTCAGCGAGATCACCTCGACCATGGGGATCAGCGTCGCGGCGTTCTACCGACGGTTCGGTTCCATCGCCGAGTTCGAACGGATGATGCTCGAACGGATCGGGCAGGGCGTGATCTACGGCTTCGGCGACGAATTCTTCGACAACCTGCTCCATTCGATCCGTCAGGGCGAGATCAGTTCGATCGAAGCGGTGACCACGTTCGCCGACAACGGTGCCATGGCGGTTCGGCGGCACATCGAGAGTCGGCGTCCCGGTCACCAGGTCGTTCCCTGGTTCGGGACCGAACTCGGCAACGAGGTGTTCTCGGGTGCCTACCGTGATGCCTACGCCAGGAGAGGGGCCTTCTACGACGAGTTGGCCGCTTTCGCCGGCCTGTCGTTCATCGGCGACATCACCGGCGCCACCGTCTCGGCCGTGCTCAACGCCCACTCGTTCATCGCCGAGATGATCGTGCGTCGAGCCCCCGATCGCGCCGCCGGCCTCGAAGCCGTCGAGTCCCGCATCCCCGTGGTCTACGCCAGTCTGTACCGCTGAACGCGGTACTGCGGCCCCCCAACCCAGCCCCACATCACCCCAGCGTTCTGTGCGCCAGAACCACCGCCCCAAGCGGTCTGTGCGCCAGAACCACCGTTTCCGGGGCATCTGGCGCACAGAACGTGGTTGGTGACGTCAGCTGCGCACAGATCCGAGCGCAGGTCCAGCGTTCAGATGCTGTCGCGCAGCTCTCGTTTGAGGATCTTGCCCGAGGCGTTGCGGGGGAGGGGATCGGTCACGAGCGTGATGTGGGTCGGGATCTTGAACTTGGCGAGCCGCTCGCCGACGAAGGCCTGAAGCTCTTCGACCGACACCGGCTCCTTGGTCATGACGTGGGCTGCGACCTCTTCGCCGAACCGCTCGTGCGGCAGGCCGTAGACCGCAGCCTCATAGACGGCCGGATGCTCGTAGATGGCCGCTTCGACCTCGGCGCTGTAGATGTTCTCGCCGCCACGAAGCACCATGTCTTTCGCCCGGTCGCTGACGTACACGAAGCCCTCGTCGTCGACCCGGCCGATATCGCCGGACCGCAGCCAGCCATCGACGATGGTTTCCTTCGTGGCTTCGGGACGGTTCCAATAGCCACGGATGAGCATCGGGCCGCGGAACCAGATCTCGCCGGTCTCGCCGACGGGAAGTGGCGTGCCCTCGGGGTCGGTGACACGTACATCCATGATCGGAACCGGTCGGCCGGTCGAGGTCGGGTGGGCGACGAAGTCGTCGCCGGAGTTCTGCGGACCGTAGGCGTTGGTCTCGGTCATGCCGTAGCCGAGCCCCGGGCGACCGTTGGGGAAGTTCTCTTCGATTCGCTTGACCAGCTCAGGCGGCATCGGAGCGCCGCCACCACCGACCGAAAGGAGTGTGGAGGTGTCGGTCGAGTCGAACGTCGGGTGCTCGAGGAGATCCCAGCTCATGGTGGGAACGCCGACGAAGTTCGTGACGCTCTCCTGCTCGATGAGCTCGAGTGCACGGCCGGCTTCCCAGCGGTGCATGATCACGAGCCTCGAGCCGCCGACGAACGAGCCGAGCATGACCGGAACCAGGCCGGTGACGTGGAAGAGCGGGACCGCCAGGATGAAACATGACTGACGGGCCGGTGCAGCGTCGGCCGCAGCGGGTTCACGTACCGCGCCGACAGCAGCGCGTGCGGCGAAGGCGAGAAGCGAGTTGAGCACGGCCCGGTGGGTGCTGACCGCACCCTTGGGGTTCCCGGTGGTGCCGGAGGTGTACAGGATGCTGATGTCGTCGTCGGGGGCGATCTCGACCTCGGGCATGGTGGCACCGGGGGAGAGGGCGTCTTCCAGACGAGGATGAGTCGATTCGGGGCACCGGACGGTGACGATCTGGGTCTCGATCGGATCGCCGGCCTCGAGACGTTCGAGACGTTCGGCGTCGACCAGCACCATCTTGCTGCCACTGTCGGCCAGGGCGAAGTGGAGCTCGTCGGTCTGCCACCAGGCATTCAGCGGAACGACGACGGCCCCGATGGAGGTGATGGCCACATAGCTGGTGATCCATTCGGGATAGTTGCGCATCGCCAGCGCCACGCGATCACCCTTCTGGATGCCGAAGTCGTTGATCAGGGCGTGGCCGATCTGCCCGGCCTGTTCCAGCACACGGGGCATCGGCCAACGCTCGAATTCGGGCCCGTCGTAGACCAGGAAGTCGTCTTCGCGGGCAGCTGCCAGCTGGAACAGTGCGCGGATGTTTGGCGGAGTACCGGCAAAGACCTTGGTCGTGACCCCGAGGACGTCGGCCTCGGTGATCTCGAACATCGTGCCTGGGGCACATACGGCGGCGCATGCTTCGGAGAACGTCATCGTCATGCACCGAAGTGTGGCGGTTTTCACGCCGATTTCCGAATCGGCGACACTGAGGACACAGGTCAGCCTCGGATGAGGCACGCAAACGGCCTCGTTCAGACCGCTTCCCTCAGACCGCTTCCCTCAGAGAGCGGCGTTCTTGCGTTGCCGCAGGATGCGACGACCGAGCGATGTCTTGTGAACCTCGTCGGCGCCGTCGTAGATACGAGCGGCCCGCTCGTGTCGGTACCAATAGGCGAGCACGGTGTCGTCGGTGACACCGAGGGCGCCGTGGACCTGGATGGCGGTGTCGACGGCGTGCAACATCGTGTTGGCCACCGAGAACTTGATGGCGGCGATCTCGTCTCGCGCTGCTTTGGCCCCGAACTGGTCGATGGCCCACGCCGCATGCAGTGTCTGGAGTCGTGCACCGCGTATCTCGGCATCGAGCTCGGCCACCCAGTGCTGGATGATCTGTCGATCGGCCAGGGTCGAACCGTCGGGATCGATGACCCGCTCGTTGGCCCGCTCGCACATGAGGTCGAAGGCACGACCGGCGATACCGAGCCACCGCATGCAGTGATGGATTCGGCCTGGACCGAGGCGTTCCTGGGCGATCGTGAAGCCGTCGCCCTCGTTGCCGAGCAAGTTCGTCTGCGGCACCCGGCACGACTGGTAGCTGACCTCGGCGTGGCTGGCGTGGCCCGAGCCTGCGTGGCCCATCACGCTCACGTTGCGTACGAGTTCGAACCCCGGGGTGTCGGTGGGAACGATGATCATGCTGGTGCGCCGGTAAGGCGGGGCGTCTGGATCGGTCACCGCCATCACGATGGCGAAGGCGGCCCCGTCGGCAGATGAGGTGAACCACTTCTGGCCGTTGATCACATAGTCGTCGCCGTCTTTCACCGCCGTCGTGGCGAGGAGCAGCGGATTGGAACCCGCTGTCTCGGGCTCGGTCATCGAGAAACAACTGCGGATCTCGCCGGCGACGAGCGGACGGAGGAACCGTTCCCGTTGCTCGTCGGTGGCGTGGGCGTGGAGGATCTCGACGTTGCCGGCATCGGGCGCCTGCACACCGAAGATCGTGTGCCCGAGCGGACTTCGGCCCATCGCTTCGCTGAGCAGCCCGTGGGTGACCATGTCGAGGCCGAGGCCACCGAAGTCGGTGGGGTGATTCACCGCCCAAAGGCCCATCTGTTTGACCTTCGCCTGTGCTGCGGTCACCGCAGCCTGCAGCTCGGCCGGATCGCCATGGAGCATGGCACCCTCCAGCGGGATGACATCGGCATCCATGAACGCATCGACCATGTCGAGCATGGTCTGGGTCGCTTCGGAGAGTGCAAAGTCCACGACGAGTTCCTCCGTCGGCCGGCACCGACGGCCGACTCTGACTGCACCGTAGAGAGGCCTCGATGTCTCGACCATGGCCAAACGTCCCGACGTCGGGAGCGGTCGACGCCGAGAGAGGTCGAGGGGACGCGAGATCAGCTCCGAGCGATGTGCGCCTTGATCATCGTCCGGTCGTCGCTGAGCCAGTCCATCGAATCCGCGAATGCGAGCATGGTCTCGTAGCTGGATTCCCATTCCTTGGCGATGACGTGGCCGGTCAGGCGGGGTACGGCGTTCACGGCGACCCACACGTGGTCGTCGTCGGCCACCGTTGCATCATCTCCCATGATGTCGGCAACAAGCTCGCTCGAGGTGTCTGGTGGGTCGGCGACGACATCGAACGCCGAGAAGACGTAGGGCTCGGTGAGGCGCACCGACCGGGTCGCAGCGGAGACGTTGATGTGCATGGACCGACCGTAGCAACGGCGGTGGCGGTGTCAGACCTTCGGGGCTGCGGTGTCAGACCTTCGGGGCTGCGGTGTCAGCCTTCGAGGCTGCGCCGGCGGAGACGCTGCATGCCGCCGATCCAGCGGTCGACGTCGTCACCCTTGCGGCGGACGTACTCCTCGACCTCGGGATGGGGGAGGACGTAGAACCGTTCGGTGCCGAGCGTCTCGACCACGGTCTGAGCCAGCTCGTCGGCCTCGATGATGCCGTCGGTCTGGCCGTCGCCGAGTCCTCGAGGAGCCATCGCCGTGTTGACACCCTGTGGGCAGAGGACCGACACCTTGATGCCGTCGTCGCCGTGCGTGATCGCCAGGAACTCGGCCAGCTTCACTGCTGCAGCCTTGGTGACCGAGTAGGGCCCTGAACCGAGGGCGGCCAGCAGGCCGGCGGCCGACGCTGTGTTCAGCAGATAGCCGCTTCCGCGAGCGATCATCGACGGAAGCACGGCCCGCGCCGCGTAGAGGTGGGACATGACGTGGAGTTCCCACTGCTGCTGCCAGACGTCGTTCGAGGCGTCGGTGAGGACACCGGAGCCGCCGGCGCCTGCATTCGAGCAGAACAGGTCGATCGGCCCGTGCTTCTCGAGGGTCCACTCCACGAGGTCGATGATGTCCTGTTCGTTGGTGACGTCACAGGCACGACCATCGCAGCCGAGTTCGGCCGCCGCTGCCGTCACCGCATCTTCGTGGAGGTCGGCCAACACGATGGCACGGGCCCCTTCGGCGAGGAATGCCTTGGCCATGGCACGTCCGATGCCTCCGCTTCCGCCGGTGATGATCACTACTGCATCGTTGAGTTCCATGGAATCGAAACGTTAGACGTCGACGTCGTAAGCTCCCAGTCCAGCTTGTGCCGGTGGCGCGCGAGGTTGTTCTCGGTCGCCCGGAACAGATGGGCGCACAAACGGTGTCGGTTCGCCTGACAGCGGCACCGATCTCGGCGACACTTGGATTCACAATCGAATGCACATGATCGATCGGAGGTCGACTGATGCCTGAGGAAGTCGACGCTCAGGGCGATGGCCGTGGGAATGTGTCTCGCCTCCCGCTGATGATCGTGGCGGCCGTGGGCGTGATGGCAGCGTTGGTCACGCTCGCCGTCGCTGCCGGTCGCGGACCCGAGAACTATGCCGAGGGAACGCCCGAGGCAACGCTGCAGCAGTTCATCTCGGCGTCGTTCGAGAACGACGAGGACGCGATGCTGAAGCTTCTGACCGACGACGCTCGCGCTCGGTGCGTGGAGGCGTTCGACGACGACCTGTACGAACGATCGTGGTCGACCGGCAACATGCGCGCCGACCTCGACGACTTCGAGCTCGAGGGCGATTCCGCTCGGGCGACCGTGCGCTTCGTCGAAGGAAGTGACGGCCCGTTCGGTGACTCGTCGTGGGACTACGAGCGAAACTTCACCCTCGTTCGAGTCGGCGAGATCTGGCGAGTCGAGCGCGCCGGCTGGCCCTACCCATTCGACGACTGCACGAGAAAAGGCAGCTGATGATCGCGCTGTTCGGGGG
>RCMY010004459.1_pt1 | contig 12106 bp, 8 predicted proteins | sample 2041341 | NCBI WGS metagenome assembly RCMY01 (sample SAMN09708234, study PRJNA481090) | Marine sediment metagenome, whole genome shotgun sequencing project.
CATTCAGCGAATACATGCTGACGATACCTGGTGTAGCGTCAGGAATCTTAGTGTATGTTGTTACTCATGGTTTCTCACGTTTTGTTCGACTACAAAAAATGGTTGATAATATGAACCGTAAAGTTCAAGAAACCTTAATGAATATACGTGTTATTAAATCATTTGTGCGTGAAGACTTTGAAGATGATGGATTTGATAAAGAAAACAAAGAATTATTCAATGCAAGTGTTAATGCTATGAACTTAATGATTATTATGAACCCTGCATTAACAGGAGCAATCCATTTTGCAACATTATTTATTGTTTGGATTTCTTCGTATCTTATCGTAGACATGAACTTAATTCATGTAGGGGATTTACTTGTATTTATTAACTACTTAAGATTTACTATGTTCTCAATGAACATGATTACGAACGTTTTAATGATGATTTCAAGAAGCCGTGCTTCAGTTATTCGTATCGGTGAAGTTCTTGATACAGAAGCTGATATCCTTCCTAAAGAAGATGCAGTTGTAATTGAGGATATGAAGGGTGTCTTAAAATTCGAAAATGTATCATTTAGATATTATGCAGATGCTCAAGACGTGCTTACGAATATCAATCTAACTATTAATCCTGGTGAGCATATTGGGATTATTGGATCAACAGGTAGTGGTAAGTCAACTTTAGTTAACCTCTTAGCACGTCTTATCGACGTCACAGGGGGAAGAATCACAATTGATGATATTGATATCAGAGATTTAGATTTGAAGTACCTACGCACCTTATTTGGCTTTGTACCGCAAAAAAATCTCCTATTCTCAGGAACTATTGCTGACAACTTGAAACTTGGTAATGAATTTGGAACAGTTGACCAAATGATTGAATCAACAGAAGCTGCTTCTATTTATGGATATATCCGTGATTTAAAAGGTGGCTTTGATGCACCCGTTCAACAAGGTGGAGCTAACTTCTCAGGTGGACAAAGACAACGTCTCTGTATCGCTCGGGCTCTAATGATTTCTCCACACTATCTTGTGATGGATGACTCAACCAGTGCGCTTGATGCTGCAACAGAAGCTCAAGTTAAGGAATCTGTAGCTGAACGTTTCAAAGATACAACGGTTATCAGTATTGCGCAGAAAATTAGTTCTGTAGCAGACAGTGACAAGATTGTTGTTTTAGATGAAGGACGTATTGTTGGATTAGGTAAACACGATGATTTATTAAACTCATGTGGTGTCTATCAAGAAATCTACAACAGTCAAATGCAAAAGGGGGGTGAGTAATATGAGTCAATCGAAAAATATTGTTATTGGTAAACATAAACCAAAGAATCAAAAGAAAACACTCCGAAGACTTATCTCTTACCTTGCAGAAAGTAAATTACTCTTGTTTATCGTAATTGTAGCTTCCATACTTTCAACCTTAGGTGGTTTGTATGGATCGTATGCTATATCACCAATGATTCAAACTATTGAAGATACATTAAATAATGTGATTACACGTGATGTAATGATAGCAAGTCTAGGAAGACAAATTATTATTTTAGGAATCGTCTTTGCAATAGAAGTCATTACGATGTATGCATCTGCTCGCTTAATGGTTCGTATATCTCAACGTACCGTAGAGACCATTCGTAAAGAAATGTTCCAACGTGTTCTTCGTATGGATGTTAAGTTCCATGACTCAAATGCCCACGGGGATTTAATGAGTCGCTTTACAAACGATATCGATTTAGTTGGTGAAGGATTAAACTCTGCAGCTGCATCAATTATTATAAATGTATTTACGCTTATTGGTACTGTCGTAGTAATGTTTGTATTAAGTCCAATACTTAGTGCAGTAACCTTACTTATCTTGCCATTATTATCGATTATGTCGAATATAATCATAAAGAAATCAAGAATCTATTCGAAACGACAACAACAAACCTTAGGTGATCTCAATGGCTATATTGAAGAAGCAATGGAAGGTCAAACTGTCATGCAACTCTTCAACCATGAACATCAAGCTCATGAGACATTTAATAAAAAAAATAAAATATATCGTAAAAATGCTCAGTTCGCTCAGATTACATCGATTATGATTTACCCACTCATGCAAAATATCAATACCATTAGCTATGCTGTTATTGGTATTGTTGGGGGATATCTTGCGATTAATGGTCGACTAAGTATTGGTGACCTTAGTGCTTATGTAAATATGACACGTACACAAGGTAAACCTATCAATGAAATTTCCAGTCAGTTTACGACACTTCAATCCGCTATTGCTTCGGCAGAGCGTATCTTTGAACTCTTAGATTGGACAGAGGAAGTGGTTAACAGTGATGATATTATTCTTGGTGATGTAGTTGGAGATGTACGCTTTGAGAACGTTACTTTCGGTTACAACAAGAATCATCCTGTTCTAAAAGATGTTTCATTCTATGCGAAACCTGGTCAAAAGATTGCTTTTGTAGGATCTACAGGAGCAGGGAAGACAACCATTACCAATCTTATCTCACGTTTCTATGATATCGATAGTGGTCAAATTCTCATTGATGGTACCGATATTCGTACGATAAACCGTTATAGTTTACGTAAGAATATAGCAATGGTTCTTCAAGATACCAACTTATTCACGGGAACAATCTTAGAGAATATACGTTATGGTAATTTAGATGCAAGTGATGAAGAGTGTATTGCGGCAGCGAAACGTGCCAATGCCCACCACTTTATTACGACTCTAGAGCATGGTTATCATACAAAGATTACGGGTACTGGCTCAGAACTATCTCAAGGGCAAAAACAACTCTTGAACATTGCTCGAGCTGCTGTTGCTAATCCAAGTATTCTTATTCTTGATGAGGCTACATCCTCAATTGATACTCGTACTGAACGCTTAATTGAAAAAGGAATGGACACCTTAATGGAAGGTAGAACAACCTTTGTAATTGCACACAGACTTTCAACAGTCCGTAATGCCGATGCGATTATTGTCTTAGAAAATGGTGAGATCATTGAACGTGGTGATCACGATGACCTACTTGAATTAGATGGACGTTACGCATCACTCTATACAGGACAAACAGAATTAACGTAAAAAGGTAGCATTGCTACCTTTTCTTTTGTTATACTTTATTTAAGAGGTGATCTGTGTGATTAATGTAGAATACCTGGATGTATTTGGTTATGTTATTGAAACTGAGCAAGCGATTTATGTATTTGACTACACGAAGGGTCAATTGCCTTCAAAGTATTTATTAAGTAAAAAACCACTCTATTTCTTTGTAAGTAGGGATGATGTAAAACATTATAGTTCGTCAATTTTATCGTATCGTAAGCCAATTTTTATGCATGAAGAGATAAAAACTTCACCGCAAGATGATGTGTTTAAGATTGCGAATGGCGATACTTTATTCTTAGGGAAAACTAAAGTTAATGTACTCCAAGTTTCTCGACAAGGATTGGCATTTATTATAAAAGAACCAAACTTAAGTATTTTTTATGCAGGGGACTTAAACCATAAACTATGGCGTCCTTTAGGTGTTGAAAAAGAAGATTTGAACACTGAAATACTACTTTCCCAGTTCTTAGAAAGAATTGAACCGTACAAACCTATTGATGTTGCTTTAGCTTCAGTTAATCCAAACATTAGTATGAATTATGATGCAACTGCACGTCGAATTATTCAGACCTTAGAGCCAAGGTATTTCTTCCCTATGGATTTTGAAGACAAACCTTCACGTATCTCAGATTTTATTAAGTGGGGAGATTCAGTTCGTAGTGTAAAGATCTTCCAACCACTGTATGCAAACCATGCGTTTGAGAATATCGAGCTTGTGAAATGAAGGGGATAATCTTTGATCTTGACGGGACATTGTACGACTCCCTCGAAGATATTGGCTCAAGTGCTAATAGAACATTAAAAAAATATTCGTATCCAGAACACCCAATGGAAAGCTATCAAGAATTCGTTGGGAATGGTCTAAAAATGACCATCACGCGTGCTATTCCTGATGATGTTGTCTTGAGTGATGAAATTCTTAATGATTTCCTCACAGATTACGAACACAATCACACGGTCTTTTCTAAACCGTATCCGGGTATACTTTCGATGTTAAAGTCATTGAATGAAATGGGAATACCTGTTGCAATCTGTACAAATAAGAAACAAGCTTACTCGGAAGGTATCGTTGCAAAAGACTTCAAAGGGATTGAGTTTGTATCTGTCATTGGAGATCTTTCCAACAATACCTTAAAGCCAAATCCACTGAACACTTTAAGAATCGCTGAAATGATGAAGCTTAAACCAGAAGAAATCTATTTTGTAGGTGATACAGATGTAGATATGCATACTGCTAAAAATGCAGGAATGGTACCAATTGGCGTATCCTGGGGATTTCGTGAAGTTGAAGAATTAGAGCGCGAAGGAGCAACAACGATTATTAATTATGCTGAAGAAATAGTAGGCTTATTTACAGGAGGAACGCAATGAGTCAACAATTTTATACTCCCGAACAACTGGAAGATTTTACATCAATGGCTTCTGAAATTGGTGGAATTCTACATACAATCCAAATTAAAAAAAATAGGAACATCATGATATTGAAAGAATGGAATCAATACTCTAATAGTCTTGACGATGTCGAAGAATACATTGAAAATCTAGACTTATTAAATGACATCGTTGAGGAGGATTCTTTTTTCGAAAGTTTGTCACCTATTATTCAGGTGCTATTCGTTGAGTGTATAAAGTTCAATGACCTTACTGATTTTATTGTAGATGGTTTTACCAAAGATTGTCTTGAAAAGGGTTTTGATCTAGACTTTATTGAAGGTATTATGGAACAAATGATGATCGATGTCGTATCAAATGAGGATTGGGTGATTTTTGATGGAATTATCGAATCGTTTATGAATATTGATGTTGATTCGTATGAAGAAGTTGATGAAGAACTCTTAAGCTAAAAGTACATTTAATCTCAGAAATGAGATTTTTTTATTGAAAAACTTTGATTTCTTCACATTGTAAGGGGTTCGTTTTTGTATTTACTGATTATTTATAACATATCTTGAATTATGAGTATAAAAACTAGAACATCATCATTAAAAGTGATAAAATTAACATGTTGTTTATTGAGGAGGAATATTATGAAAAAGAAACCAGTAGTATTGGTAGTAATGGATGGTGTTGGTCTTTCCGATAACGTTGAAGGAAATGCTGTTCGCCAAGCTCATACACCTTATTTAGATGAATTATTAGCGACTTGCCCAAATACAGAACTTAAGGCTCATGGTCTTGCGGTAGGATTACCAAGTGATGAAGATATGGGGAACTCTGAAGTAGGGCATAATGCTTTAGGTTCAGGACAAATCTATTCACAAGGTGCAAAACTTGTGAATGAATCAATTCAAGATGGAAGTCTTTTTGAATCAAAAACATGGAACTATTTAACAGAAGGATTAAATGATAATACACTTCATTTGATTGGATTATTATCAGATGGTAACGTTCACTCACATGTTAACCATGTTGAAGCATTAATCCGTAATGCAAAAGCAAGTGGCGTTAAGAAATTGGCACTTCATGCACTTCAAGATGGACGTGATGTTGAACAACAATCTGCATTAGTTTATATTGACCAGATTCAAGCAGTAATGGATGAATTAAACGATGATACATTCCACGCACAATTTGCAAGTGGTGGCGGACGTATGTTAGTAACAATGGACCGTTATGATGCAGATTGGGGAATGGTTGAACGTGGTTGGAAAACACACGTATTAGGTGAAGCAGAAATGTTTGAATCACCACATGCAGCGATTGAACACTTCCGTTCAGTAGATCCAAAACTTTCTGATCAATACATACCTGCATGGGTTATTGCTAAAGATGGTAAAGCTGTTGCACCTATCGTAGATGGTGATTCAGTAATCTTCTTTAACTTCCGTGGTGACCGTGCTCTAGAAATCTCTAAAACATTCGAAGGTGATGATTCCTTTGATCGTTTCGATCGTGTACGTGTTCCAGAAGTTAAATTTGCTGGTATGCTTCAATATGATGGAGACTTAGGAATTCCTGCTAACTTCTTAGTAGAACCTCCACGTATTACAGATACATTAACAGAAACATTAATTGCTAATAAAATGTCATCATTCGCAATTTCAGAAACACAAAAATACGGTCACGTAACTTATTTCTGGAATGGTAACAAACTTGGTAAGTTTGATGAAAATCTCGAAACATTTGTTGAAATTAAAGGGGACGACGTTACTTTTGACCAACGTCCTTGGATGAAATCAGCAGAAATTACTGATGAAGTTATTGCTGCATTAGACAGTGGCAAATACGACTTTATTCGTCTAAACTTCCCTAACGGAGATATGGTTGGCCATACAGGCGATATGCTTGCATCAATCATCTCAGTTGAAGCAGTTGATTTAGCATTAGGTCGTTTATTACCTGCTGTTAAACGTAATGAAGGAACATTAATTGTACTTGCTGACCACGGTAATGCTGATGAAATGATTGATAAGAAGGGTAATCCAAAAACTTCACACAGTCTAAATCCAGTACCATTTGTAATTTACAATCGTGATGTTGAACTTAAGAAAGATGCAGAATATGGACTTGCAAACGTTGCGGCTACAGTGGCTGACTTATTAGAAGTTGCTCCTAATCCAAAATGGGAAACAAGTTTAATTAAAAAATAATTGCTAACCAGATCTTAGGATCTGGTTTTTTTAATGTTTTCTCAGTGCATGTTTATCGAAGATGGCTACTTTATAATGAGTAAATATGATAAACTAAAAGTAATTAATGATGAGGAAAAATTATGAAAAGTGAAAATAACGCAATTTATATCCATGGACATAAAAATCCTGACACCGATTCAGTTGTTTCAGCAATTGCTTATGCATATTTAAAGAATCAACTTGATATTCCAGCGGTTGCTTGCCGTTTGGGAGCTCTCAATGACGAAACTGAATATCTCCTTGATCGCTTTGGTTTCGAGCCTCCAATGCTTTTAAAAGACGCTAGAGCAACACTTGATGAAATTGATGTTGATACTGCAAACTCAATACACCTTGATACTTCAATTAAAGATGCGATGACAATGGTACAAAAAAACCGTCAAACATTAGCGGTAGTTGATGACTTAGGAACCTTAGTTGGTGTTGTAACATCTTCCAATCTTGCTCACGTTGCGATGGGGGATACAGCTCATACTATTGAACTTTTAAAAAGAACACCAGTAGAGAATATTGTGAATGCAATTGACGGTCAGTTGATTTATAAACCTAAGAACTTTAGATTTAATGGGAAAACAAGCATCATTGCTATTGCTCAGTCAAAACTAGAAAATTATCAATTGGATAATCGTTTAGTCATTGTTGGTAATGATGTTGAAGCTCAAATTCAAACTATTGAAAAAGGAGCGGCATGTCTTGTAACAGTTTGGACTGAAGAAGTAGACGACCGAGTTCTCCAAAAAGCTATTGAAAAAGGTTGTGCAGTGATTCAATCATCCCATGGGACAATGAATACTTCACGTTACTTACTCTTCTCTCCAAGTGTAAGAGAAGTAATGACAACAGACTTGGTAACTTTTAATAAAAATGAATTTGTAGAAGATGTTGGAGTTGTCATGTTACAGACACGATTTAGATCGTATCCTGTAGTAAATGACGACAATACTATCTATGGATTTATCTCACGATTCCATATTCTAAACAGTCACAGTAAACGATTAATTTTAGTGGATCATAATGAGTATTCTCAAAGTGTTGAGGGTGTTGAAGATGCTGATATTCTTGAAGTTATTGATCATCACCGTATCGGAGATCTTAATACAATTAAACCAATTTACTTTAGAAATGAAATAATAGGATCGACAGCATCCATTATCACAAAAATGTTTACTGAGAATGGTGTAAATATTCCAAAGAACTTAGCGTCGATTTTATTAGCAGCATTAATATCAGATACATTGAACTTGAAGTCACCAACAACAACCCCACAAGACTTTAAGATTGCTCTTCAATTAGAAGCTATTTCTGGATTGAGTCGATATCAATTCGCTCAAGAAATGTACGAAGTAACATCGTCACTTCGTAATAAAACTTATGAAGAGATTATCAACCAAGATATAAAAACATTCCATATTTCGGGACAGGTGGTAATGGTCTCGCAAATTGTAATCTATCACTTTACAGAGTTAGATGCAATCCAAGATACCTTTGAATCTTCAATGGAAGACTATGTATTAAAACACAGACTGGATTTACTCGTCGTAGTATTTACAAGTGTTGAAGATAATGGTTCGATTGTTGTTTCAGCAGGTGCATTAAAGAATGCAGTACTTGAAGCCTTCCCAAATGAAGAGGGAAGTGATCGTAATTTCTTACAAGATGTTGTTTCCCGTAAGAATCAAATTATTCCACGATTATCTGCAGCAATAGCTAAAGTAGTTGCTTCAAATCATACGAAGTTAAAATAAGAAAACAGTTCCTATAATGGTTAGCTTACCATTTACAGGAACTGTTCTTTTTTTTATTTGTTAATCGAGATTACGGTAGAGTGCTTCAAGAGATTGAGATTCAATCCACTTGTGATTGTTCTTAGCTAGTAAGTCATGAGCTTCAACCGGTCCGTCCGTATAGGCTGGATAGAAGTTAATTGCTTTACGACTATGTCTTGTAATGTTCTCGACAAATGTCCAACTTGCTTCAACTTGTTTGTAACTTACAAATAAAGTCATATCGTCTTCCATTGCTGAATTTAGTAAACGTTCATATGCCTCAGGTGTATTAAGACGGTTATGGACAATACAGCTTTGGCAGAAGTCCATATAGACTGTTTCAATAAGGTTCTCTTGACCAGGTTTCTTAATATTGAAACGGAGGTAAATACCTTCTTCAGGTTGAATCTTAATAACTAAGACATTCGAAGGAATATCATCTTTTGACTTGAATTCAATGATTACTTCAGTGGAACGGTTGTTCATTCTCTTTCCTGTACGAACGTAGATTGGGGTGTTTTCCCAACGGTTCATATTAAGTCCAAGTTTGAGAGCAACATATGTCTCAGTCTGTGATTCTTTATCAACGTTCTTTTCATCACGATATGCTAAGGAATCTTCGTTTTCTGTATATTGACCCCAAACAATATCGTCATTGTAGTCATCAATATAGAGACTGTCGAGTACTTTTTCCTGCTCGTGATGTAATGCTGCAACACTGTCATCTTTTGGAGGATCCATTGCAACAATTGAAAGAATTTGTAGAATGTGGTTTTGGAACATGTCTTTCAATGCACCAGTTTGATCATAATAATTACCACGACTTTCGACACCTACTAGTTCATTGGCTGAAATTTGGATGTTCTCTATGTGGTGATTATCCCATATGTCTTTGAATAGTGTGTTCGCAAAGCGAATAGTATGGATATTTTGCACCATTTCTTTTGCAACATAGTGGTCAATACGGAATACTTTATCACCAAAAATCTCTGTGAGTTTCGCTTCAATTTTTTGAGCTGAATGCAAGTCATCACCAAATGGTTTTTCAATAATAATTTTACTGTTATGAACAAGACCAGATGCTTCTAAGTTTTCAGCGATTGTCGTGAAATATGTAGGGGCAACCGCAAAGTAAATAAGGTTTTCACCACTACATTGACACTCTTTATAGAAATCTTTTAAGCGTAGATACCCTTCAAGTTCAGTAAATACCATTTTAAAGTAGTGTACATAACTAAGAAATGTATCTGCTAGTTCATCGGTGACATTGAATCGAGCATGTTCAAAGAGCCACTCTCGAGCAATTGAACGATACTTTTCTTGAGTATATTCACGTCTTCCGATGATAATAATCTTAAAATTCTCGGGTAATTCTTTAGTAACCATAAGATTGTAGAAAGCTGGTAACAACTTACGGTAAGTAAGGTCACCGGTTCCTCCAAAAATGGTTATTGTTTGGTTATTTTTCTTCATTGTTGCTATTCCATTCGTAATGGAATACTCCGTCCATGTCGATACGTTCAAATGTATGCGCACCAAAGAGGTCACGTTGTGCTTGAATTAGGTTAGCATTTGATCGAGCGCTACGGTATGAATCAAAGTAGCTGATAGCCGTTGTGAATGCTGGCATGCTAATTCCGTTTTGGATGGCCATACTGATGACATCACGTAAACTTTGGTGATAATCTTCTAATTGTCTTGCGAAACTATCGTCAAGCATTAAGTTTGCAAGTGCAGGGTTTGTATTATAAGCATCACTAATACGGTTTAAGAAGCGTGCACGAATAATACATCCTTCACGGAAGTTACGAGCAATTGCTCCAAAATCTAAGTCCCACTTGTATTCAACACTTGCGTTTTTAAGTAGGTCAAAACCTTGAGCATAAGCAATAATCTTGCTTGCATAAAGAGCTTTACGGACCATCTCTACAAAGTATTCTTTGTCATTAATGATTGCTTTATCAAATTCTGGTTTAAGAATTTTCGAAGCTGCAACACGTTGTTGTTTTTGTGATGACATAAATCTTGCAAATACTGCGGAAGCTAATAATGATGCATCAGTTCCAGTATTAAGTGCTTCTTCAGCTGTCCATTTTCCTGTACCTTTTTGAGCTGCAGTATCAAGAATGACGTCAACCATATGTTTTCCTGTAGCTGGATCAACTTCTTTAAAGATTTGTGCAGTAATTTCGATTAAGAAGCTCTCAAGTTCTCCTTGATTCCATTCATTGAAAATTGCTGCCATTTCATCATTGGTAAATCCACCAAGGTGTTTAAGAACGGAGTAGCTTTCAGCGATAAGTTGCATATCAGCATACTCAATACCGTTGTGGACCATTTTTACATAGTGTCCAGCACCATCTGTTCCCATATAGGTTGCACATGGTTCGTTGTTGTATTTTGCTGCAATGTTTTCGAGAATGTCTTGAACATAAGTGTAAGCATCTTTGCTTCCACCTGGCATTATAGCAGGGCCAAAACGAGCGCCTTCTTCACCACCTGATATTCCGACTCCTAGATAACGTAAACCTTTAGCTTCAATAGCTTCAGTGCGTCGAATTGTGTCGTGGAAATTAGAGTTACCACCATCCATAATAATGTCACCTTCGTCAAGTAAAGGAATTAATCCATTAATTACGAGGTCAACAGGATTTCCTGCTTTAACCATAATCATGATTTTGCGTGGTTTTTCTAATGAAGCAACAAAGTCTTCAAGTTCTTTATATAAATGTAAATGTGTATGTGGATTTTCGCTAATTACCTTAACACCAACTTCATATGTACGATTAAATAAAGCGACATGGTAACCATGATCTGCCATATTTAAAGCTAAGTTTGACCCCATTACTGCTAGGCCAATTACCCCGATTTGATTTTTTTGCATAATTTCCTCCATATTCTTCTATGCTTCTATTGTACAATAAACAATAGTAAATACCTAGGTTATTCCTAATCTATTAAAACTATTTTGCTTGGTTTTTCACAGCGTTCATTTTTTCGTTAATTGCATCTTGATCGCCGAGATAATAATGACGAATCACTTTCATAGTGTCGTCAAATTCGTAGACTAACGGTGTTCCTGTAGGGATATTAACATCAACAATTGCTTCTTCGCTCATTGAATCGAAATACTTAACAAGTCCTCGAATAGAGTTACCGTGAGCAACGATGAGAACGTTTTTTCCATTAAGCATATCAACTTTTATATGTTCTTCAAAATATGGGACTGCACGTTCAATTGTTTCTTTAAGTGATTCCGTAAAAGGGAGAACTGATTTATCTACGATATCTCGATACATGACATCATGAATAGGTGCATGTTCATCATTTTCATCGAGTGCAGGAGGAAGTACATCAAAAGATCTTCTCCAAATATTAACTTGTTCTTCGCCGTATTGTTCTGCTGTTTCTTTCTTATTAAGGCCTTGAAGGGCGCCATAGTGACGTTCGTTGAGTCGCCAATGGCGGTTGACAGGGAGCCAACCGAGGTGCATCTCTGAAAGTGCGATATTCGCGGTGTCGATGGCACGGCTGAGCAACGAGGTATGGACCACATCGAACTCGAGACCTTCCTCAGCCATGAGGTGCCCAGCTGTCTTCGCTTCCTCTCGCCCCTTC
>RCMY010004460.1_pt1 | contig 12105 bp, 7 predicted proteins | sample 2041341 | NCBI WGS metagenome assembly RCMY01 (sample SAMN09708234, study PRJNA481090) | Marine sediment metagenome, whole genome shotgun sequencing project.
GGTTTCTGGTTTCTGGTTTCTGGTTTCTGGTTTCTGGTTTCTGGTTTCTGGTTTCTGGTTTCGGTTTTCGGTTTTCGGTTTTCGGTTTTCGGTTTTCGGTTTTCGGTTTTCGTGAATCGTGAATCGTGAATCGTGAATCGTGAAAGGCTATCGCTCTTGCCCGTCATTCCCGCGCAGGCGGGAATCCAGTGACGTTAATCCTGCAAACCAACAATCTGCGGCCAGAGATCGTTCCAATGAAGGTTTTTCTCCTCGATCAAACGAACCTTCCAGCCTCTATTCCACTTCTTGATCCGCTTCTCGCGCAAGATCGCCGATTCCATCGTGTCATGTAGCTCATACCAGACCAGCCTGGTCACGTCGTATCGCTTCGAGAATCCATCAACGACATGCTCTCGATGTTGCCACGTTCGGTCAGTTAGCTGACTAGTCACACCTAGATACAAGGTTCCCATGCGGTCGCTGGCCAGGATGTAAACCGCTGGTTGCTTTTCCATAAGCAATTGTTCAAGAGCAAAGTCGCTGGATTCCCGCCTTCGCGGGAATGACGGGTGAAAGTGTGCGGGAGTGACTGGGAGGAGGTGCGCAGGAATATCGACAACAGACGCGAAACTACGCATCCTCGGTCACCCGCAACACCTCCTCGATCGTTGTCACGCCTGCCAGCGCCTTGACGATCCCGTCCTCGTACATCGTGCGCATGCCAGCGTCGCGCGCGAGCTGCTCCAGCTCGCCCATGCCGGCATGGCGCATTACCGCGCGGCGCAGGGCGTCGTCCATGACCAGGAATTCCATGATCGTGGTGCGTCCCAGGTAACCGGTCGGCGACAGCTCCGACGCGCGCGGCCGGAAGAGGTGGATCTCGCCCTCGGGCTGGTATTTGCGCAGGCTGAACTTTTCGATTTCTTCGGGCGAGGCCGGATAGGCTTGCGCGTGTTCAGGTTCCAGGCGGCGCACCAGGCGCTGGGCGAGGATGCCGTTGATGGTCGAGGTCAGCAGGTAGTCCTCGACGCCCATGTCGAGCATGCGGGTGATGCCGCCAGCGGCGTTGTTGGTGTGCAGCGTCGACAGCACCAGGTGGCCGGTGAGCGCGGACTGGATCGCGATGCGCGCGGTTTCCAGATCGCGCATTTCGCCGATCATGATGATGTCCGGATCCTGTCGCACGATGCTGCGCAGCGCATGCGTGAAATCCAGCCCGATCTGCGGCTTGGCCTGGATCTGGTTGATTCCTTCGATCTGGTATTCGACCGGGTCCTCGACGGTGATGATCTTGACGCCGGGCGTGTTGAGTTTAGATAACGCGGTGTACAGCGTCGTGGTCTTGCCCGAACCGGTCGGACCTGTCACCAGCAAAATGCCGTGCGGCTGCTGCAGCACCTGCTGGAACTGCGGCAGGAAATTATCGGTGAAACCGAGCTTGTGGAAGTCGAACACCACTGTCTCGCGATCCAGCAAACGCATCACCACCGATTCGCCATGCGCGGTGGGCATGGTCGATACGCGCAGGTCCAGCTCCTTGCCCTGCACGCGCAACATGATGCGACCGTCCTGCGGCAGCCGGCGTTCGGCGATGTTGAGCTTGGCCATGATCTTGACGCGGCTGATCACAGCGGCGGTGAGGTTCTGCGGTGGGCTTTCGCCCTCTTCCAGCACGCCGTCGATGCGGTAGCGCACCTTGAGGCGGCTCTCGAACGGTTCGATATGGATGTCCGACGCACGCATCTCGACCGCACGCTGGATGATCAGGTTGACCAGGCGGATGACTGGCGCTTCGGAGGCGAGGTCGCGCAGGTGCTCGACGTCATCCATGTCGCCGGACTCACCCTCGGCGGTCTCCACGATCGCGCCCATCGCGCTGCGGCCCTGGCCGTGCCAGCGCTCGATCAGGTCATCGATCTCAGAGCGCAGGGCGATGCTGGCATGCACGTCACGGCCGGTCGCCAGCCGCACGGCGTCCAACGTGTACGCTTCCTGCGGATCGGCCAGCAGGACCTCGACGTGGTCATCCGATTCGGCGACCGGCACGACGTGGAACTGCTTCATGAACTTGGGCGTCAGCACCACGCCTTCGGGCGGTAGTTCGGGCGCATCGCGTGCGGACACCAGGGGCAGGCCCAGGACTTCGGCACAGGCTTCGGCATGATCGCGCTCGGAGACCAGCCCCAGCCGCGCCAGCAAGGTCAGCAGGCTGCCGCCGGTTTCGGCCTGCAGCCGGCGCGCACGTAAGACGTCCGCATCCTTGAGACGCTCCTTGTCCAGCAGCAGCGCGACTACGCGCTCGTCGATGCTGGCATCGAATCCGTCTTCTCTGGCAATCGTCTGGCTGGCCATCGTATCGCTGGCAATCGCGTTCACGCCTGTCCTCGAGCCCGCGAGGGCCACTGGCACATCGGACTGTGGACTTTAGCAGCTTGCCAGCGGCGGCCCCATGCACTCCATGGCGGCGACCCACCCGCTGGCGTGCCCGGTCAACCCAGGTGCTTGCGCGCATTCCTGAACATGCGCATCCACGGCGAGTCTTCCGACGACCCGGCCGGATTCCAACTGTGGTTGGCGCTGCGCAGGGTGCGCTCGGGGTGCGGCATGGCGATGGTGACGCGGCCGTCGTCGTTGGCCAGCCCGGCGATGGCGTCCGTGGATCCATTGGGGTTGGCCGGGTAGGCCGCGGCAGCGGCGCCGTTGCCATCGACGTAACGCAGCGACACCCGTGCCTGCGTGGCATCGGAGGCGCCGGCAAAGCTGGCTCGCCCTTCCCCGTGCGCGATCGCGACCGGGATGCGCGAGCCGGCCATGCCCTGGAAGAACAACGACGGCGATTCGACGACTTCCAACATCCCGAACCGCGCTTCGAACTGCTCGGAGCGGTTACGCAGGAACTCCGGCCAGTGCGTCGCACCCGGGATGATGTCGCGCAGCTGGCTCATCATCTGGCAGCCGTTGCACACGCCCAGTGCGAAGCTGTCGCCGCGCGCGAAGAACGTCGCGAACATGTCGCGTAGCTCCGGCCGCTCCAGGATGCTGGTCGCCCAGCCGCGGCCGGCACCGAGCACGTCGCCGTAACTGAAACCGCCACCGGCGACCAGTCCGGCAAATCCGTCCAGCGTTTGGCGACCTGCAACCAAATCGCTCATGTGTACGTCGATGGCTTTGAAACCGGCGCGGTCGAATGCCACGGCCATTTCGACCTGTCCGTTGACGCCCTGCTCGCGCAGGATCGCGACCTTCGGACGCGTACCCGTCGCAATGAACGGGGCAGCAATATCCTCGGCCGGGTCGAACGTCAGCACGGGCGTCAGCGCGGGCGCGTCGAACAGACGGGTCGCGCCGCGCTCCTCGTCGGCACACTCGGGGTTGTCACGCAGGCGTTGCATCGCATGCGTGACCGACCACCAGGCGTCGAACAATTCGTCCCAGCGCCACTCGGCCAGGGTGCTGCCGTCATCGACGACACGCACGCTGGGCGCCGTCGTTGGTTTGGCGATGCGTTGCGCACAATCGATCAGGCCATGGTGCGCGACCAGGTCGGCAAAAGCAGCACGATCCTCGCTGTCGATCTGCACGATGGCGCCGAGTTCTTCGTTGAACAGGGTGCGGAAGATGTCCTCGACACGGTCGTCGCCCCAACCGTCCAGGATGATGTCCAGCCCTACGTGCGAACAGAACGCCATCTCGCACAGGGCGGCGAAAGCACCGCCGTCGGAACGATCATGGTAGGCCAGCAACAGGCCAGCTGCGCGGGCATCGCGGATCAGCTCGAAGAACGCGCGCAGGCGTTGCGGGTCGTCCAGGTCGGGTACGCCCAGGCCATCGCCAGCACCGGCGAATGCTGGCAGCTCGCTGTTGCGTACACCGCCCACTTGCGCTGCCTGCGGGTGGCACTGCGCCAGGATCGAACCACCCAAGCGCTGGCGGCCGGCACCCAGGCCGATCAGCCACAGCTCGGTCTCGCCTTCGCGCGCAAGCAACGGTGTCAGTTGCGAACATACGTCGGCGACCGGGGCGAATGCGGTGACGATCAGCGAGACCGGCGACACCGAATGCTGCGGCCCGTCGTCGGCATGCCATTGCGCCTGCATCGACAACGAGTCCTTGCCCACGGGGATCGCCAGGTCCAGCTCCGGACACAACTCCATGCCGATCGCCTTGACCGCGTCGAACAGCAATGCGTCCTCGCCCGGGTGGCCAGCCGCCGCCATCCAGTTGGCCGAAAGCTTGATGCGATCCAGCGATTCGACCGGTGCCGCGCACAGGTTGGTGATCGCCTCGCCCACGGCCATGCGCGCGGCAGCGGCGGTATCGAGCAACGCCAGCGGCGTGCGCTCGCCGATCGCCATCGCCTCACCGGCAGCGCCGTCGAAGCCCGACAGCGTGATCGCGCAATCGGCGACCGGCAGCTGCCATGGACCAACCATCTGGTCGCGTGCGGTCAGGCCACCGACGCTGCGGTCGCCGATGGTGACCAGGAAGGATTTGCTGGCGACGGTGGGATGCGCAAGCACGCGCAAGCCGGCGTCGTGCAGATCGAGCACGGCAGTCGAGAGTTGCGGCCAGCGCGGCATCGGTGGATGCGCGGTGTCGCGGTGCATTTTGGGGGCCTTGCCGAAGAGGACATCCATTGGCAGGTCGATCGCGAAGTCTTTAGCCCCTCTCCCCTCGGGAGAGGGGTTGGGGTGAGGGTGCGGCGAAGCTGTAATCGCATCGGGCTGCGGGACTGATCGTGAGCCCTCTACTCGAGCTGCGGCTTGCAGCTCTAATTGCTCCGCCGAACCCTCATCCGCCCTTCGGGCACCTTCTCCCGGAGGGAGAAGGGAATGGCTGGCACCATCGTTAACAGCAACAGTCGCGCCATAACCAACGACCAGTTGCTCCTTGGCAGTCGCATGGCCGACGATCGCAAACGGACAACGCTCCCGCTCACACAGTGCGGCGAACTCCTCGACCCGTTCCGGCGGCAGCCCAATCACGTACCGCTCCTGCGACTCGTTGCACCACAACTGCAAGGGTGACAACGAAGGATCGTCGCTAGGCACCTTGTCCAAATCGATCACACCGCCCACGCCCGAGTCGTGCAGCAGTTCCGGGATGGCATTGGACAGCCCGCCGGCACCGACGTCATGGATCGAACGGATCGGGTTGCGCTCGCCCAGGCCGACGCAGCGGTCGATGACTTCCTGGCAACGGCGTTCCATTTCCGGGTTGTCGCGCTGCACCGAGGCAAAATCCAGGTCCTCGTGGCTGTCGCCGGAGGCAACCGAACTCGCTGCACCACCGCCCAACCCGATCAGCATTGCAGGGCCGCCGAGCACGACCACCGCGTCGCCGGGCCGCAACGTGCCCTTCTCGACCTGGCTGCGATCCATCGCGCCCAGTCCGCCGGCGAGCATGATCGGTTTGTCGTAGGCACGGGTCAGTCGACCGCCACCAGGCAAGCTACCTTCACCCAGTTCGAAACTGCGGAAATATCCCGTGAGATTGGGACGCCCGAACTCGTTGTTGAACGCGGCTGCGCCGATCGGGCCGTCGAGCATGATTTCCAGCGCCGACGCCATGCGCGGATTCAGTGCGCGCTCGCCTTCCCATGGCTGGGCCAACCCGGGTATGCGCAGGTGCGAGACCGAAAACCCGCACAACCCAGCCTTGGGTTTGCCGCCACGGCCGGTGGCGCCTTCGTCGCGGATCTCGCCGCCCGCACCCGTCGATGCACCGGGGAACGGTGCGATCGCGGTCGGGTGGTTGTGGGTTTCAACCTTGATGCAAAACGCACCGGGGATAGCTTCCTCGGCGCGGTATTCGTGGCTGTCCGGATCGGGCCGGAAGCGACGGCTTTCATAACCAGCCACCACGGCCGCGTTGTCGCTGTAGGCCGACAAGGTATGCGCCGGCGTGGTCGCGTGGGTGTGCTTGATCATCTTGAACAGCGTCACCGGCTGTCCGTTGGCCTGCGCGTCGCGGCCGTCGATGGTCCAGCTGGCGTTGAAGATCTTGTGCCGGCAATGCTCGGAATTGGCCTGCGCGAACATCATCAGCTCGACATCGGCGGGATCACGGCCCAGCTCGGCGTAGCGCTCGCGCAGGTAGTCGATCTCGTCGTCGGCCAGTGCAAGGCCCAGGCGCTTGTTGGCAGACGGCAGGTCGGCCAGTGCGATGCGCTCCAGCGTCCCGCGCTCCGGGGTCTTGAACAAGGCGGCGACGGCATCGCGATCATCGAGCAGCGACTGCGTCATCGGGTCGTGTAGCAGCTTGGCGATTGCCGCTTCGAGCATCGACGCATCAAGTGCGGTACCCGGGTGTGTGGGTATCGCAGCCCGCTCCGGCGGGGCGGATCCTGGCGCAGCTTGTGTGCCCGCGAGGCGGGGCCAGCCCATGATGTCGATGCGGGTACCGCGCTCCACCCGCTGCACGGGCAAGCCCGCGCCCTGCAGCAGTTCGGTGGCCTTGCTGGCCCAGGGGGAGATGGTGCCCAGTCGCGGCACCACGAAACGCGATACAGCGCCATCCGCACGCGGCTGCGTGTTGCTACCTGCCTGCAGGATGCGTTGCAGCGTGGCTGTGTCGGGCTCGACTGCATCGGGCGTGCCGCCCTGCGTGGGCTGGACCCAATACGTAAACCATGCCCCGGCAATGCGCAGGTCGGGGGCGATACGCCGCAGGCGCGCTTGCAGCCGCTCAAGGCGGAACGGCGACAGGGCCGACTGGCCTTCAAGCACGATCATGTCCGACGCAACCCGGGTAAATGGCCGGCTATTGTAACGAAGCCGGCCACTGGCCGGCTTCGTTGACAAGACTTTCCAGCTGGGACTTTCAACCTGCTCTGCGGCGGCCTGCCCTGAGCTGGCCTGCTCTAAACCGGCCTGCTCTAAGCCGGTAATCCCCGGGCTGTCGGCTCAGCCGCTGCTGGCGGCGCTACTCACCGGCGGCTTGCTACCGCCGGCAGCCATCGCGTCCAGCTCGGCTCGCAGTTTGTCCGGCGGCACGTAGCCACCCAACTCAGTGCCATCGCTGGCAATGATCATCGGCGTGCCACTCAAGCCCATGCGCTTACCCAAGCTGAACTGCTGGGTGACCGGGTTGTGGCAGTTGCTAAACGGCACGGGCCGATCTTCCTTGGCGTCGCTCAATGCCTTCTTCCGATCAGGGGCGCACCACACTGCAACCATTTTCTTGAAGTCCTCGCTGCCCAGGCCCATGCGCGGGAAAGCGACGTACTGCACCGCGATGCCCAGCTTGTTGTACTCGGCCATCTGGCTGTGCAACTTGCGGCAGTACCCACATTCGACGTCGGTAAAGACGGTCAGCGTGTATTTGGGGTTGGGTGGCGAAAACACGATGCGGTCACTGACCGGCATCTTCTTGAGCAGCTCCCTGCGTAACCCGGCCATCGCCATGTCGCCGAGGTTCTGCTTGGCCTGCATGTCGTACGCCTGGCCCTGCATCAGGTACTTGCCATCGTTACTGACATAGATGACCTGGCCGCCGGCAATGGCCTGCTGGAAGCCCGTAAACGGCGCGTCCTGGATGCTTTCGATGCGGATGTCGTCGTTGATCATGCGCAAGGCATCACGGGCATGCGCGACCGGAGAGCCGGGTGCAGCGGCCTGGATATCGGCCTTGCCAGATACGGCAGCACCGCTCGCGGCTGCCATCGAGGCGGCTGTCGTCGAGGCGGTGGTGGCCGGTGTGTCGCCCTGCGCACAGGCGGCCAGGCTGACGGTGCCCAGCAGAAGGAACAGGAAGGATTTCATGGGGGCTCGTGTTGGTTTCAGCATGGGGTCTACATGGTTTCGACACGGGAATGAGTGCCGCGTTCAATGGATTGTCGCATGTGGGGAAGTGGGTGCCATGACAGCCAGCCGGCGTGGCGGGGTGGTTTTGAGACAAATGCGCGCTGACATCATCTTGCTACTGACTGGGCCGACTTCTGGTGGGCATGCTCTGGCGGGCATGCTGGATGGGCATGTTGGATGGGCATGTTGGATGGGCATGCTGGATGGGCATGCTGGATGGGCATGGATTGATCGCGATTATTGCCAATGGCAAAAAGCAAAATCCGGAAGGCGGAGTGATCCGGCGCGCGGCGGTGCGTTGGGAGACATCGCCAAGCGGAGTGGGTCGCGGCGCGGCTTCACCCCCTTGGATGATGCTTCTGATGTAGTTGTTTCAACTGCTCGCGCGCAACCAGCGTATAGATCTGGGTCGTGGACAGCGAACTGTGGCCCAGCAGCATCTGCAGTGCGCGCAGGTCGGCGCCATGGTTGAGCAAGTGGGTGGCAAAGCTGTGGCGCAGGCCGTGGGGGCTGACCTTGTCCGGGTCGATGCCGGCAACCGCCGCGTAGCGTTTCACCATGCGCCAGAACTGTTGCCGGGTGGGCGCGGTGCCGGCAGGCCCCAGGAACAGCGTCGCCAATGCCCGCTTGCCTGCCAGCATCGGACGCGATTCGGCCAGATAGCGTTGCAGCCAGTGCTGCGCTTCCTCGCCCAGCGGCACCAGCCGCTCCTTGCCGCCCTTGCCGTTGACGCGCAATACGCCCTGGCGCAGGTTCAATGCCGTTGCTGGCAGGTTGACCAGCTCGCTGACCCGCAGGCCGGCGGCGTACATCAACTCCAGCATGGCGCGGTCGCGCAGGCCTGTCGCGCTGTCCAGGTCGGGGGCTGTCAGCAGCGCGTCGATCTGGCTTTCGGCCAGCGCCTTGGGCAGCGAACGCGGCAACCTGGGAGGATCCAGCAAGGCAGTCGGATCGTCTTCGCGCACGCCCTGACGTAGCGCAAGGGCAAAGAAGGACCGCAACGCCGTCAACAACCGCGCATTGCTGCGCGCGGCATAGCCCAGGCCGCTGCGCCAGGCCAGGTAATCAAACAGCGCGCCACGGTCGGCAGCCGGCAAACCGCCACCGGCACCGTCGCGCCAACGGGCGAAGCCTTCCAGGTCGCGGCGATAACTGGCCAGGGTCTGCCGTGACAGGCCGGCCTCGGCCCAGCTGGTGTCGAGGAAGGCTTCGATCGCGACCGCGTCGGCATCGCGCAAGGGGGGTAGCGCGGCGACATGTTGACGACGTTCGGCGGGCGTGGACGCTGGCATGGGGACAGCTTAGCGCCAACGCATCCGGCGACTGGCTATGCTTGTCCGATGAACGACGCCACCGCCGCCGATATCACCGCCGGCCGCAAACCCGTTGCACTGATCATCTGGCGCCTGCTGGCGCTGGTCTACGACTTTTTCCCCGCGTTGGCGTTGTGGATCCTGGCGTCGGCGGCATTCACGCTTGGCTTTTCCCTGGCCGGACACACCGTTCGGCAGAACATCGCACCATTTAGTGGGCTGCAATGGCTGCTCTGGCTGGTGTGCTGGCTGTTGGCCGGGCTGTACGCGGTGCTGAGCTGGCGACATGGAGGACAGACGCTGGGGATGCGTTCGTGGCGTTTGCGGGTGATCGCGGCCGATGGCGGGCGGCCAAGCCTGAGCGCGCTGATGTTGCGGTATGCGGTTGGCAGCGTGTCGTTGCTGCTGGCCGGGGCCGGGTTCTGGTGGGCGTGGGTGGATCGGGATCGGTTGACGTGGCATGACCGGGTGAGCAAAACCCGGGTGTTGCGCATGGCGAAGGGCGCATCCGGTAAAGCGTAGTCATGCAGCGCGCGGCGGCGCGTTGGGAGGTATCGCCAAGCGGATTGGTTCGCGGCGCGGCTTTCGCCGGAATGACGATCAAGACTTGTTCAGAGACCCCTGACGCGTTGGCTTAACCACTGCGCCGTCGGAACAACACAGCGGAAATCCCCAGCATCAACGCCGGCGGGATCAGGTACGCCAACCGGTAATCAAACCTGTAAACGCCAGCCAGCTTGACGAACTGCGTCTGCAGCAGCCAGAACCCGAGCGCAAACAGGATGCCGATGAACAGTCGCTTGCCCAGGCTGCCGCTGCGCAGGGTGCCGAAGGCAAACGGAATCGCCGCCAGGCACAGTGCCAGCACGCTGATCGGGTAAAACCAGCGCCCCCAGTACTGCTCTTCGTATTCGCTGGCATCCAGTCCATTGCGATGCTGGTACTTGATGGTGCTGCGCAGCGCCGTCGCTGGCAGGTAGTAGGGCCGCGACACGCTGGCCGCCAGCGCGGTATCGTCCAGCTTCGACTCCCAGCGCTCCTCCATCGCCTCGGTCTGGGTCACCGACCGGGCATTGAACCAAGTGCGCTTGACGTTGCGCAACCGCCAGCCGCCGGGACGATGTTCGGCGACGGCAGCGTGCGCGATCGATTCCAGCCGGCCGTCGTCGGCAAATTCGTACAGGTGCACATCGTGCAGCTCCAGCCACTGCTGCTTGCCGTCCGTGCGCTCCTGCCCGCTGCCCGCATTGAGGAAAGTGTCGCCCTCGCGCGCCCACAAGCCGGAGTATTTGGACACGATCATGTTGGGCGACTTGGCCGATGCCTTGATGGCGTCGGCACTGCGCTCGCCCCAAGGTGCCAGGGTTTCGCCGTTGATCACCATCAGGCCGGTCAGGAGGGCCAGGCTGACCGCCACCGCCAGTCCCAGCCGCCGGCGTGACAGGCCCAGCGCGCGCAGCGCGGTCAACTCCGAACTGGCCGCCAGCTGCCCCAACCCCATCAGCGAACCGATCACCGCGGCGGTCGGGAACAGGTTGTAGGCGCGCCAGGGCACCGTGTAGATGACGTTGGTCAGGGCCACCACGAACGTGTAGTTGCCCTTGCCGATATCGCCGATCTCGCCCATCAGGCCGCCGACGATGAAGTCCAGGCCCAGCAACACCGCCCAGGTCAGCAGCACGCTGCCGAACAGGGTCTTGGCGACATAGATGTCATGGATCCGTGGGAATATTTTCATGAAGCTGCTTTCATTGTGCTGCCTTCTTGCGCGCAGTCTTCACCGGCCGCAGTCGCGCCCGCCGCATCCGGCCATCGCCGAAATACATCCACGCCGAAACCACCAGCAACGGCAACACCAGCCACCACAGGCCCGCTGCCAGCGGCAGCTTGCCGCTGCCTAGCCAGTCGGTCCCAAGCAGGGTCAGGTCCATACCGATCAGGTACACCAGGAAGCCGATCAGGATGCTGCCGAAACGCGCCTGCCGCGGCGAACTGCGCGCCAGCGGCACCGCCATCAGCGCAAACGCCAATGCCAGCAGTGGTGGCGCAAGCCGGTAATGCAGTTGCGCGCCGGCCTCCCGGCGTGGGTCGGCCAGCAGTTCCGGCGTCGACATCGCCTGCGGATCGGTGTCGACGTCGCTGGTTTCGCTACGTGGCATGCGCAAGTCGTTGCTGGCATAGCGCATCAGGCGGAAGTCGCGCCCCTTCTCGCGCGGCCCCTCCACCCGGAACCCATCGTTGAGCTGGAGGAAGCGCTCATCGGGTCCATCGAACCTCAGTGAGCCATGCTTGGCGGTGGTCACGTCCAGGCGGTCGCCCTGCTGTTTGTAAACAAAGACCCGGCTCAGTTTGCTGCCATCGTTGGACATCGAGCCGACATAGACGACCCCGCCACCGGGTAGTTCGGTGAACCGGCCTGGCTTCAGCCCGGCGACCAGCAGGTTGCGGTTGCCCTCGGCGATCAGCTCCACCGAGGTGCGCTTGGCCAGCGGACCCAGCCATAGCGAGCAAAGCGCGATCACCGCCACCACCGGCAACACCAGCATCAACAAGGGCTTGAGCAAGCGCCGCGGGCCGACGCCGATCGAGGCCAGGACCGGCATCTCGGCATCCCGGTACAGCCTCCCCATCGCCAGCAGCAGGCCCAGCATCAGCCCCAGCGGCAGGATCAGCGGCAGGTAGCGGACGGTCTGCAGGCCCAGTTGGGACAGCATCATCCCCGCCGGGACGCGCCCGCTGGCGATCTGGCTGAGCACGTTGGTGAACAGGCCGCCCAAGCTCACCATCATCAACACCACCAGCGTGGCGAAGAAGGACTGGGTGAATTCGCGCAACAGGTAGCGGTCTAGCTGGGGCATCTGGCTCCGGCCGCGACTACGGCATCGGGTGGGCTTGCTTTAGACTTGCTGGCTCGTTCGTCTGCTTCTGCTTGCCGCGGAGCGCCACGGCCGGTCGGCCGGCAGGCCTCCGGCCAGCATGCCTCAGGCAAGCATGGACACGACGAC
>RCMY010004461.1_pt1 | contig 12105 bp, 12 predicted proteins | sample 2041341 | NCBI WGS metagenome assembly RCMY01 (sample SAMN09708234, study PRJNA481090) | Marine sediment metagenome, whole genome shotgun sequencing project.
GTCACCCGATGCTAGTGACGCCGCGGCGGCGGCCGGGGGTGCCGCCCCGGCGCCTCGGGCAGCGGCGTGGTCCGCGCCATGGCCCGGGACTATCCTCGTGATCCCGCAGACCGACGCCGCGTCCGCCACGAACCACCTCCGTCCTGACCGGCCACGATCGCGAGCCGCGCACCATGATCACCCTGCTGTCCCCCGCGAAGTCGCTCGACTACGAGTCGAAGCTGCCCACGCGCAAGCGATCCGAGCCGCGGCTGCTGGACCGCGCCGAGGAGCTCATCACCACGTTGCGCGACCATTCCGTCGCCGACGTCCGCGGGCTCATGGACATCTCCGAGGACCTCGCCGTCCTCAACGTCGAGCGCTACCAGGACTTCACCACGCCGTTCACCACGAGGAACTCCCGCCCCGCGATCCTCGCGTTCACCGGCGACGTCTACATGGGCATGGATGCGCAGAGCTTCTCCGAGCGCGACTTCACGGAGGCCCAGAAGACGGTGCGGATCCTGTCCGGCCTCTACGGCGTGCTCCGTCCGCTGGACCTCATGCAGCCGTACCGCCTCGAGATGGGTACGAAGCTCGCCACCGACCGTGGCTCGTCGCTCTACGACTACTGGGGCGCGACGATCACCGAGCTCCTCAACGCCGACCTGGCCGCGTCGCCCGGCCCGGACCTCGTCGTCAACCTCGCCTCGAACGAGTACTTCAGCTCCGTGAAGACGCGCGAGCTCGATGGGACGCTCATCACGCCCCGCTTCCTCGACGAGTCCAAGAACGGCGACTTCCGCATCGTGTCGTTCTTCGCGAAGCGCGCCCGCGGGGCGATGGCCGGCTGGCTCGTCCGCACCCGCGCCCGCACCATGAAGTCGCTGACGGAGTTCGACGGCCTCGGCTACCGCTACGACGCGGACCGCTCGACCGCCGACACGCCGACCTACATCCGCAACGCCGGCTGACGACGAGACAGCCGGTCGAGGTGGGCGCGACAGGGCTCGAACCTGTGACCTCCGCGGTGTAAACGCGGCGCTCTGACCAGCTGAGCTACACGCCCTCGGGCGCGCAGCCTAACGCCAGTTGCCCACAGGCCCGGTCGCCGGCGGCTGCGCATCCCGCGACCGGCTGGTTGGCTGCTGCGCGCAGAGACCGAACGAACCGGGGCGCCCCTCATGGCCTACTTCACGACCGAGACGCTGGACTTCCTCCAGGACCTCGAGATCCACAACGAGCGGGACTGGTTCAACGACAACAAGCAGCGCTACCTCAACGACGTCGTCGCCCCGATGATCGCGTTCATCATCGACGTTGAGGCTCCGCTGCACAAGAAGGTGTCGAAGCACTTCGTCGCGGACCCGAAGACCAACGGCGGGTCGATGTTCCGCATCTACCGCGACACGCGGTTCGCGAAGGACAAGACGCCGTACAAGACCAACACGGGCGCACAGTTCCGCCACGCGGCCGGCAAGGACGTCCACGCCCCGGGTCTGTACCTGCACGTCGAGCCGGGCAACGGCTTCATGGGCTCGGGCATCTGGGGCCCGTCCACGAAGGACCTGACGCGCCTGCGCACCGCGATGGTCGATGACCCCAAGGCCTTCAACCGCGCCCACAACGCGAAGTGGGTCGAGGCGGGCGGCTGGGCGGCCAACACCGACATGCTGAAGCGCGCTCCGAAGGGCTGGCCGGCAGACCACCCGATGATCGAGGACCTGCGGCGCAAGCACTTCACGTTCGGACGGGAGATCACCGAGGCCGAGCTGCTCAGCCCGGACCTCGTGGACCTCTACGTGTCTCGCATCGCCGAGACCAAGCCCCTTCTGCGGTGGCTGTGCCGCACCCTCGGCCTCGACTTCTGAGCGACCGCGAGCCCGCGCCGGGATTGCGCGGGCTCAGTCAGCGTCAGGCGACCGGGGCGATCTGGACGTCGAGCTCGATGTCGACCTTCTTGCTCACGAGCACTCCACCGGCCTCGATCGCCTGGTTCCACGTGATGCCGAAGTCCTCGCGGTCGATCTTCGTCGACGCGGAGAACCCGGCCTTGGTGTTGCCCCACGGGTCCTTGCCGGAACCGAGGTAGCTGAGGCCCAGGGTCACCGGCTGGGCGACGCCCTTGATGGTCAGCGGACCTGTGACCTTCCAGTGGTCGCCGGCCTGCGTGATCGACTCGGACCGGAACGTGATGGTCGGGTGGTTCTCGACGTCGAGGAAGTCGGCGGAGCGGACGTGGGTGTCACGGTCAGCGTTGCCGGAGTCGAACGTCGCGGCGTCGATCGTGACGTCCACGCGCGACCGGGTCGGGTCCTCCTGCACGTCCACGGTTCCCGTGACGCCGGTGAAGCTGCCGCGGACCTTCGCGAACATCATGTGCTTGACGACGAAGCCGACGTCGGTGTGCGTCGAGTCGATCGCGTACGTGCCGGCGCTGGGAGTGTGGGTGGTGCTCATGTTCAGGTCCTTGAGATCGGGTGCCGGTCCACTCGTTGGACCGTTGCGCTCTCAACAACATGGATGAGCGCTCAACCATTCCCGCTCGTTCAAGGTTTTCTGGGGGTCAGCCGCGGCGTCGGTGCAGCGCCAGCGCCCCGAGGGCCATCAGACCGCCGATCGCGAGACCGCCGCCGGTGGCGGGAAGCGGCTGCGGGGCGGGATCGACGGTCTCCTCGACCGTCGGCTCGGGGGCGGGCACCTCGGCGGCATCGAAGCCGACGAGGTGGATCCAGGAACCGCGCTCGAGGAACGGCATCTGGACGCACGGTCCGATGGTGCCGCCGACCGAGGCACAGATCGGCTCCATCGAGCCGTAGTCGCTGCGCCACGCGGTCGGGTCCGCGCCCTGCTCGGTCGTGAGCGCGTCGACGACGTCACCGAAGACGCTCCGCATGATGGCCTGCGAGGTGCGCCCGCCGGTGTAGTCCGTCGACGGAGTCAGCGTGGAGGAGGATGGCTCGAGCACACGAAGCGCGAGGTTCAGCACCGGTGACATGTCGTAGAAGTGGCGTCCCATGGACGTCTGCTCCTCGACCCAGTCGTAGCCGTCGCCGACGTCGCGCAGCGAGCCGAACAGCTCGTCCGGCAGCGCGAGCATCGTCTGGTGGAAGATCGTCGTGGCGGCGCCGACGGTGGCCGGCGTCGACGCGAAGTCGAAGGTCCAGTCCGCGCCCGGACCGTTCGCTGAACCGTCCCAGCTGAGCAGCAGCGCGAGCGCGGCGATCTCCGTCGAGGTCAGGTCGGGCGCGGTCTGGAGCGCTCGCAGCATCGGGAGGAAGAACTCGGCGCGCGAGTCCTGGCTTCCCGCGAACTTGTCGATGTCGCGCAGCCCGTCGAACGTCCAGTCATCGCGACCGCGGATGATCTGGTCCAGCACGGCAACGCGGGCCCCGGCACCAGCCGGGTAGGAGGTCGAGGACTGACCACCCCCGTCCAGCCAGTCAGCGGCGGGCTTGTTGTTCCAGTTCACGATGAAGCCGCGGGCCGGGTTCACGGCGTGCGGGAGCTCGTCGAAGGCGAGGAACCCGTCGTTGTCGTACTCGCCGGTCCCGGGGATCGGCAGGCGGGTGTCGCTGCGCGGGTCGCGGATCATGTGCAGCCCCGGGTGCCAGAAGGCGATGTTGCCCTCCTTGTCCGCGTAGCCGGTGTTCTCGTTCCAGGTGACGCGACGCATCGCGTCCTCGAACTCCGCGAAGTTCTTCGCTCCCGGCCAACGGGTCACGCCGTCGATCGTCTCGACCTCGCGGTCCCACATCGCGTACTGGACGGAGCGCGACGTCAGCCCGTCCGCGGTGGTCGCCACGATCGGGCCGTGGACGGTGCGACAGACCTGGATGTCCTCGGAGTTCGACGCCGGGCCGAAGGGCACGCCGGACTGGCTGTTGCGCCACTCGACGGTCTCGGTCCGGCACTCCTGCTCCTTCCACACGCCGTCGTGGAAGTACTCCGGGTTCCCGTCAGCGTTGGAGTCCGGGCGGGTCGTCTCGATGTAGGAGTCGATGGTCTTCGCGTTGCCGGTCGTCAGCGCCCAGGCGACGTCGTTGTTGTAGCCGATGCCGAGCACGGGAACGCCGGGAGCCGTCGAGCCCCGCGAGTGCATCCCCGCGCCGTGGATCTCGATCTCGAGCAGGAGCTGCGGCGCCATGAGCAGCTGTGGCTCGGACATGAGCAGCGCCGACCCGTCGGCGGTCTTGTCGGGCCCGATCATCGCCATGAACGACCCGCCGTGCAGGCGTCCCTTGAACTCCTCGAAGAACTGCGCGACGGCAGCCGCCGGGTTCGGGGCCTCGCTGGACGCGGAGGCGAACGGGCCGACGCCGAGGCCGAGGCCGCCGGGCGGGACCTCGAAGTCCCCGGTTCCGGGGCCCGTCGCGAGCTCGAGCGGGATCGTGGCGGCGAAGTCCGCCATGCCGTCGAAGGCGCTCGCGAGCGCAGCGGCGTCGGCGGCTGCGGTGGTGCGCGGGAAGCGACCTTCCTCGCGCGGGACGGTCACGTAGGCGCCGTCGTCCTGCTGCCACATCAGGTCGTTGAACCGTTGGCGTCCGACCTCGGGACCGAACTCTTCCTCGAGCTCTCGCAGCGCGTTGACGTTCTCCATCTCGTTGGCGCCCTCGGCGGCGACGAAGCGCGTGAACAGCACGCCGATGGCGGAGATGTCGGTGAGCGTCAACGGCTGGGGCGGCTCACCGAGCAACGCGTACTCGGCGGGGAGCAGGTCGGGGCGGCCAGAGGTGACGTTGGCGATCCAGGCGTTGATGCCGTCGCGATAGCCGACGGCCGACGTGATGGCGTCCGCCGAGGAGGCGTTCAGCATGGCGTCGAACTCGGCGTCGGAGTACGTCGTGATCCGGGTGGCGACATCGTCCTGGACGGTGCCGCCGGTGCTGCCCGCGCCGGCAAGCTCGGACAGGGTCCCGCGGGCGGTGCGGCGGATCGCGTCGACGAGGAAGAGGCGGATCTGGGCGACGCCGTAGCCGACCCCGAACCAGAGGTCCTCGAGGTCGTCGGCGTAGACGACGGGGACGCCGTACTCGTCGATGCAGAGGGTGACGCCGGCGCGCGGGGTCTGCGGGTTGTCGCAGAAGGGTTCGGGACGCAGGCCACCGTCCCGGAACTCGTAGTTCCAGTACAGCTCTCGCTGGTCGTCGACGTTGTCGCCCCAGCTGTCCGGGTTCGGCGGCGGACCGAGCCCCTGACCGGCAGCGATCTCCTGCACGCCGGCGGTGGCCTGGGCCTCGAGTGAGAAGTACTGCGAGTTGCCCGGCGGCAGGACGACGTCGACGTGCATGCCGGTGCCGGCCTGAGCACTCACGGCCGGGACCAACGCGGCGGTCACGGCCGCGGCAACGGCGACGGCGATGCCCGCACGAAGCGGACGCAAGAAAGACGGGCCGGACATGAGGCTTCTCCAGATGACTGCAGGTGACGAGACTGCCACCCGGGGCGTGCGCCTGCTGGCGTTCAGCGATCTCGTGCGGGCAACGTGGCGGGGTCGACGATCCACCCCTCGTGGAAGTCCGCCACGTCAGGCACACCGAAGCTGGGGTGCCGCCATGCCCACGCCGCCTGGATGGCGCACAGCACCGCGTCGAGTCCGTCGGCCTGGACGTCGTCGACGAGCCCGTCCGCGACGTCGTCGCGCATCTCCACCCGCTCGAGGTACGGGAAGGCATCTCGCTGCAGCCGGGCCACCAGATCGCGGCGGACCGATCGACGCGCACCGCCGTGATGCGGACGGTCGTCCTTGTACGGCGAGCCCGCGAGGTGTCGGGCCGCGAGCGCCGGGTAGGTCTCAACCACCGCGGCGCCGAGGCCGGGCCGCGCAGGCCGCACGTCGACGCCCGCGCGCTGCAATCGGGGCGCGATCTCATGGAACATCAACGCCACCGGCGGACGTACCGGGTTGAGCGGGCTCTGGGCACCAGCGAGCACATCGGTGTCGCGTCGCTGGTACTTGTCGCCGGTCGGCCTCCCCGCCCGGAACGCCGCGAGCAGCGTCCGCCACTCGGCGCGGGTCATGGCAGCAGCGGCGCGCACGTAGCCGTCCCATGCCGCTGGCCAGCCGGTCTGCTCCACGAAGGAACGGGGCAGCCCGAGCGGCGCATCGATGCCGATGATCGACGGCGCCGCGTCGCCTCGGCTGGCGAGCAACGTCTCGAACGGCGTGAAGCTCTTCCAGCGAACAACCTCGTCGACGTGCAGCACGGTGCCGTGCAGGCGCCCGAACGCGGCGACCAGCGGCTTGCGTCTCGTCGGGGGCGACGTGACGTCGATCCCGACGACGGGGGCGGATGAGGCGTTCACACGTCGACGCGTCCGCCGGAACGCCAGGAGACGTTGTGGTTGCGGTCGAGCAGTCCGTCGTCGACGAGCGCGCGGCGCAGGGTCGACCAGTCATCGTTGAACGGGTGCAGGATCGCGTTGACCTCCGCCTCCTCGTAGCGAACGCCGACGTCGAACTCCAGCGCCAGGCGCTCCAGGACGATGGCCCGCTCGGAGCGGTTGCGTGGGATGCGTGGCAGGCGCTCGCCGGTGAACCACTTCGCGATCACCTCACGCTCGTCGTCGGTCATCCCGGAGAACACGCGCTTCGCAACGGGCTCTGGCTGAGGCAGCAGCGCGGTGGCGAGCTCCACCAGATGCGAACGTGACGCAGCCCAGCCGTCCTCGGTCTGCACGACGAACCCCGCGGCTCGAAGGTCGCCGACGGTGCGCAAAATGAGATCCCGCCCCAGCTCCGCGCCCGCTCCGTCGAGATGTGCGGTGAGCTGGTCGGTGGTCCTGGCGCCGATGAGCAGCGCCCCGAGGACGGTCAGCCTGGTCGGGTCGAGCAGGGTCGCGATCAGGGACTCGCGGCCGCGGTCACGCTCGGCGCGTGCACGGTCCTGCGGGCTGACGCGCTGGCGCGCCTCGGCGCGCGCTCGCGCCGGGGGCGCTGCGGGGGTTCTCTTCGCGGTGTTCATGTCGTCAGCGAACCACCGAGCACCCCCCGATGACCACCACGACGTCGCGCGCCGACCGGCGAGAGCGTGCGGTCGTCCCGGTCGGACTCGTGGTCGGCGTCGCCGCGGTGGCCTTCGCGGGGATCCTCGTGCGCTGGGCGTTGGAGTCCGCGGAGCCGTTGGCCATCGCGTTCTGGCGTTGCGCAGCCGGGGCCGTCGCGCTCGCTCCGTTCGGGTGGCGCGCTGAGCGACGCGGACCGACCCTCGACGCCGGTCTGCACGGTCGGCTGCGCTGGGCGGGGCTCGCGCTGGCCGTCCACTTCGGGCTGTTCATCGCCGCGCTCGACCTGACGTCGGTCGGGTCGGCGGTCCTGTTCGCGACGATGACCCCGGTGTTCACCGCGATCGGCGGCGCCCGGTTCCTCGACGAGGTCGTGAGCCCTCGCACCAGGATCGGCATCGCCGTGTCCATGGTCGGCGCGTTGATCGTGGGCGCCTCGGACTTCGCCGGCTCGACCCTCGGCGCGCGGGCGCTGCTCGGCGACGCCGCGGCGCTGGCAAGCGCGGTGGCCGTCAGCATCTACTTCGTGATAGGTCGTCGGGCACGCGGGTCGGTTGCGTCGACGACCTACTCGGCGATCGTCTTCGGATGGGCGGCTGCGGCGCTGCTCGTGGCGTGCGTCGCCACCGGCGCGCCGTTGTCCGGATACTCGCGCACCTCGACCTTGGCGCTGGTCGGGATCGTCATCGGCCCACAGCTGCTCGGCCACTCGATCTTCAACGCTCTGCTGTCGCGGGTGAGCCCCACGACGGTCTCGATCACGGTGCTGTCCGAGCCGGTGCTCGCAACGCTGCTCGCGATCGTGCTGCTCGACGAGCTCCCGTCGGCGCTGTTCTGGGTGGGCGCCCCGATCGTTGCGATCGGGATCGCGATCGGGACGCGGCGCGCTGCGAGGGACACAGGGAGCGATGACGAGGTACACCCGATCTCGCACGCCTGAACCGAGGAGCGAGTGCGATGATGGACTGGGCCGCGTTCCAGATCGAGGTCTACTTCGCAGGGATCGGCGGCGAGCTGCCGAAGCTGCCGTTCCGCTACGACGATCTGATGGCCGCGGCTCGCGAGGTTCTCGACGACCGCGCCTTCGGCTACGTCGCGGGTGGCGCCGGTCGCGACAGGACGATGGCGCACAACCGCGACGCGTTCTCCAACCATCGCATCCTGCCGCGCATGATGGTTGACATCTCGTTGCGTGACCTGTCCACGTCGGTGCTGGGCATCGACCTGCCGACGCCGATCATCCTGGCGCCGGTCGGCGTGCAGTCGATCATCCACGACCAGGGCGAGCTCGCGACCGCGCGCGGTGCGGCTGCAGTCGGGTTCCCCATGACCGCATCGACGGCCGCGTCGAACACGCTCGAGGACATCAAGACCGAGCTCGGCGACACCCCCGGGCTGTTCCAGCTCTACTGGCCGGCCAACCGCGAGCTGGCCGCGTCGCTGGTGCAGCGCGCCGAGGCCGCCGGCTACGACGCGATCGTGGTCACGCTCGACACGAAGCTCCTCGCGTGGCGGCCGTGGGATCTCGAGACGGCCTACCTCCCGTTCCTCCACGGGGAGGGCCTCGCGAACTACCGCGCAGACCCGGTGTTCCAGTCACTGCTCGCGAAGCCGTGGGACGATGACCCGGGCTCGGCGATCATCACCTGGGCGGGGCTGTTCGCCGACGCTGCGATCACGTGGGACGACATCGCGTGGCTCAAGGAGCAGACGTCGCTGCCCGTGGTGCTCAAGGGGATCCTGCACCCGGACGACGCCCGCACGGCGATCGAGCACGGAGCGGACGGGATCATCGTCTCGAACCACGGGGGCCGGCAGGTCGACAACTCCATCGCCGCGATCGACGCGCTCCCTGCGGTGGTGGCCGCAGCCGGTGACGCGCCGGTCCTGTTCGACTCCGGGATCCGGTCCGGCGCAGACGTGCTGGTCGCCTTGGCGCTCGGGGCGCGCGCGTGCTTCGTCGGTCGCCCCGTCTGCTGGGGTCTCGCGCTGGACGGCGCCGACGGGGTCACCCACGTCCTGCGCTCGCTCGCGGCCGAGCTCGACCTCTCGATGGCCCTGTCCGGCGTCACGAGGATCGACCAGATCAACCGCAGCCTCCTCGCCTGACCGCGTCTCGCGCATGCGTGTCACGCTCAGCGCGGCGGCCTCGACGTGTTCCTGACACCATCATCTCGGGCGCTCCGTCGCCCGTGGACCCAGGAGCCGTGACGTGAACTACATCTGCCTCATCTACACCGACCCGACGATCGAGCTCAGCGACGAGGCGAACGCCGAGATGATGCAGGCCTACTTCGCCTTCACGACCGAGCTCCAGGCGTCCGGGGCGATGGTCGCCGGGGAGCCGCTGCAGGGCACCGAGACCGCCACGACGGTCCGCGTCCGCAACGGGGAGACCGTCATGACCGACGGACCGTTCGCGGAGACCAAGGAGATCCTCGGCGGCTTCTACATCCTCGACGTCGACAACCTCGACGAGGCCGTCGCGTGGGCAGCGAAGATCCCGGCAAGCGCGTTCGGCTCGGTCGAGGTCCGCCCGCTCATGGAGCTGCCTGAGGCGTGACCGAGGGCATCGCCTGGCACGAGGTGCTCACCCGGACGTTCCGGCGTGAGCACGGTCGGGTCATCTCGGTGCTGATCCGCGAGCTCAGCGACTTCGACCGGGCCGAGGAGGCGCTCGCCGAGGCCACGGCCGAAGCAGTGGCGAAGTGGCCGACCACGGGCATCCCGGACAACCCCGCGGCCTGGCTGCTGACCGTTGCACGACGGCGCGCCGTCGACCACACCCGCCGTGACGTCGCGCGGCGCAACCGTCAGGACCGGGTCACGACCGACCCGAGCACGCCCTTCGCGAAGTCCGCGACGGAGGATCACGCGGAGGACGTCGTGGACGATCTGGTCGATCTCTCCACGACCATCCCGGACGAGCGGCTGGCGCTGCTGTTCACGTGTTGTCACCCAGCGCTCGGGATGGAGGCGCGGATCGCGCTGACGCTGCGGACCGTCGCCGGCCTCTCGACCGCGGAGATCGCACGGGCGTTCCTCACGAACGAGCCGACGATGCGGCAGCGGCTGACGCGGGCGAAGCACAAGATCCGCGACGCGGCGATCCCGTACCGCGTCCCCCGCGACGACGAGCTGCCGGCCCGCCGGACGGGCCTGCTGGGCGTCGTCTACCTGATCTTCAACGAGGGGTACTCGAGCGCATCCGGGCCGCGCCTGATGCGGACCGACCTCGCGGAGGAGGCCATCCGGCTTGCGCGCATCCTGCACCAGCACCTGCCCGATGACCCCGAGACCGCTGGCCTGCTCGCGCTCATGCTGCTCACGCACGCACGCGCAGCCACGCGGACGGACGCCGCGGGGAAGATCGTGCAGCTCGAGCATCAGGACCGCTCGTGCTGGGACCGCGGGATGATCGATGAAGGGGCTGCGATCATCCGGACGGTCATGGACGGCGGCGTGCTCGGCACGTACGGCCTCCAGGCCGCGATCGCACGCCAACACGCGATGGCCGCCACGTTCGCGCAGACCGACTGGGTCATGATCGTGCGGCTCTACGACCTGCTGCGCACGGCCGCTCCGTCGCCGGTGATCGACCTGAACGCCGCCGTGGCGGTCGCCCAGGCCGACGGCCCGCAGGCCGGGCTCGCACGTCTCGAACCGCTGCTCGCCGACGCCACGTTGACGCGCTACCACCCCCTCCACGTGGTCAGGGCGGAGCTGCTCATGCGTACGGGCGAGCACGAGGCAGCCGCTGCCTCGTTCCGGCGGGCTCTCGAGCTCGTCGGCAACGACGCCGAGCGAGCGCATCTCGTCGAACGTCTCGACGCTGCGAACGGCTGAGCTCAGCCGAACAGCATCGGCAGCCGCATCGTCGGCTCGGCGACGCCGACGATCGCGCCCGCGACGCGGCCGGCGCGGGCTGCGACGTCGATGCGGTCCGCCACCTGCTTCGGCGTGTCGTCCGGCGTGAGCCCCAACATGCTGCCGACCACCAGGATCGATCCGGTCATGCGCTTCGCAGCCATGACCCAGTCGATGGCGACGGCTTCACGCGGGAGCTTCAGGAGCGCGATCTCCCCGTCGTCCTCGAGCACGAGCTCTCCGCCGCGCAGCGTGAACCCCAGACGCGCCCCCTGAGGCATGTTCACGCCGTAGAAGCCGCGGAGCACGAGCAGGCCGCGCTCCGTCGCTGACTGGAACAGGCTCCCGTCGAGCAGGAGCGTCGGCCCCGGCGACGGCTCGACCAGATCGATCGCGACCAACGGCATCTCGCGGACGACCAGGAACCGGACGCCCACCTGCGGGGGCGCGGCGTCGAAGAGGTCCATGGCGAGGCTTCACGTCGGGGCACGCGACGGTATCCCGGCCCCGAGGTGGTCAGGAACCCCAGCCGTCGCTGCCACCGCCCGCGCGAGCGAGCATCTCCGGGCTCGACGCCGCGTGGCTCCCCGTCACGTACTTCGCCACCCACTGCAACCGCTCGAGCGACCGACCGATGTCACCCAGCTCGTCCTCCCGCCCGACCGGCATCACATGCGAGCGCTTCGATCAACACGACGTCGGCGGCACGGACCGCGGCACCGGCAGCACCCGCGTCGACCGGTTCGACACCGACGTCGTGGCGGTCGAGCTTGCGGAGGAACGGTGTGGCGGAATGTCCGGCATCCAGCGCGAGGACGCGAACATCACCCCGTCGGATCAACCCCTCCCCGATGACGGCCGGTGAGCCGATGGTGACGACCGTGGCGTCATCGGGCAAGACGGCGGCGAGTTCGGGTCCACTGCGGTCGTCGCGAATCTCCTCAGCCAGTTCCCAGACCGCGTCGAACGGTTCCGATGATGTCGAGACGCTCGCGCAGAGCCACCAGAGCGCGCCGGTGAAGGGATGTCGTTCGACGATGCGCCGGCACGCCACGACGATTCCGGACGGATCGAAGCGGAGCGAACCCAATGCGTGCGCCGTCTCTTCGACGAGTGCGGCAGGATCTGCGCCCTGGGCACGGGCCACATATCGGAGGTGTTCGATGGGGTGCATCGATGCTGACGGTACCCGACACCCACGGGTGGTTGGGGTCCAGGCCCACCGACTCGCTACGCTCACGGCGTGGCCGACCC